>Ga0075106_1000253_pt1 | contig 29480 bp, 26 predicted proteins | sample AntDeeMetag02WF4_FD_69796 | JGI IMG/M metagenome (GOLD analysis project Ga0075106, IMG submission 69796) | Saline lake microbial communities from Deep Lake, Antarctica - Antarctic Deep Lake Metagenome 02WF4 | ecosystem: Environmental > Aquatic > Non-marine Saline and Alkaline > Saline | place... | reverse complement strand
CTGGTTTGTTATGAAGCTTTTACCGGCCGCGGCCCACCGGTCGGCGTGCCGAATGGGCCTGAACGATCGTGGGGGGACGACGTCAACCAGAACGGTCCGTCATCTCCGCTCTCCCGGGCCCTGGACACCAGTAAGCTTTCACCTGTCCCCGGTAAGAGGGGAGTATGTTCGACAAAGCGACGTGGATCCGGCTGCCGCGCAACGTCGTGGTGGGCCACGGCGTCATCGGGCAGACGGCCGACGCCGTCGAGGACGTCCACCTTTCGGGCCGGCCGCTGGTGGTCTCCAGCCCGACGCCCCACGAGGTCGCGGGCGAGCGCGTCTTCGCGCAGTTCGAGGGCCGGGGCCAGGACCCGGCCGAGGCCATCGTCGAGACGGCGAGCTTCGGCGCCGTCGAGCGCGTCATCGAGACCGCCGAGGAAGTCGACGCGGGCTTTCTGCTGGGCGTCGGCGGCGGCAAGGCCATCGACATCGCGAAGATGGCCGCCGACGACCTGGACCTGGGGTTCGTCTCCGTTCCGACGGCGGCGAGCCACGACGGCATCGTCTCGGGCCGCGGGTCGGTGCCGGAGGGTGACACTCGCCACAGCGTGGCGAGCGAGCCGCCGCTGGCCGTCGTCGCCGACACGGAGATCATCGCCGACGCGCCCTGGGAGCTGACCACGGCGGGCTGTGCCGACATCATCTCGAATTTCACCGCCGTTCGGGACTGGCAGCTCGCCAACCGATTGAAGAACGTCGAGTACCACGAGTACGCGGGGGCCCTTTCACAGATGACCGCGGAGATGCTCGTCGAGAACGCCGGGTCGATCAAGCAGGGGCTCGAAGAGTCGGCCTGGATCGTCGTCAAGGCGCTCGTCTCCTCCGGCGTCGCGATGTCCATCGCGGACTCCTCGCGACCGGCGTCGGGTGCTGAACACCTTTTCTCCCACCAACTGGACCGCATCGCGCCCGAGCCAGCGCTCCACGGTCATCAGGTGGGCATCGGCGCGATAATGACGGAGTACCTTCACACGGGCGCAAAGGGGCAGTGGCAGGACGTCCACGACGCCCTCGAGGCCATCGGTGCGCCGACGACCGCCGACGACCTGGGTATCCCCGAGGACACCGTCATCGAGGCGCTGACGACGGCCCACCAGATCCGCGACCGCTACACCATCCTCGGCGACGGCGTCAACGAGCCCGCTGCTATCGAGGCGGCGACGGTGACGGGCGTTATCTAGGGAACAGCGAAGAACTCAGACGTACTCCGGAATCGCGGGCGTCTCGGACGCCCACACCGCATTCTCCACGCTACCGCGCACGTACGTCGCGTCGAGGAGCGCTATCAATCGGTAGACGGTCGGTGCGTCAGAATCGCTCTCGTTGTTGACGCCGGCGATGGTCACCCGTGCGACCTCGTCGAGACGCACCTCCACGCCGGACTCCTGTCGAACTGTCCTCGCGACGGCGATGGCGAGCGGTTCGTTCGACCCGGCCACGCACCGGGGCACTGAGCTGTCCCGGTCATCGGCGAGGTGCAACGCGTCGCCCTCGTCGTCGTACACTCTCACGTAGACGTCGATGGCGCCCGCGTCGGCGCGCTCGCGCGCCGTCTCGTAGTCGGGCTCGGGAACCGTCAGCGTCGTCTGGTTGACGGGAAACGAGCCGAACTGCTCCTCCAGTCGCTCGATACCGGCACCGACCCGGTCCTGCATCGTCCCATCGCATCCCATGCCGGGTACTCTCTGCCGAGTAAGGATAAATCCATCTCGTCGTCTCAACACGTGAAATAGCTTCGCCGTCTGCCTGTTTCTGGCTAAACGTGTCTGGATAGAAATTCGACGACCCTGGTGTAGGCCTCGATACGATTCGCCCGCTTGCTGATCCCGTGGCCCTCGTCGTCGAAGATCAGCTTCTCGACGGGGACGCCCTGCTCACGGGTCGCTCCGCTCCCCGTTCGCTCGTCCGGCGCCCCCTCACTTCTCTCGGCGCCGCCCCGCTCGCGGACGTCCTCGACGATCTGTTCGGCCTCGTCCACGGGGACGCGCGGGTCGTTCGCGCCGTGGAGGACGAACAGCGGCGCGTCGATGCGGTCCGCGCTGTGAATCGGCGAGATGGATTCGAGGAACTCGCGGTCGTCGTCGAGCGACCCGTACTCGGCCTCCCGGAGCGAACGGCGCCAGTCACCGGTGTTCTCCAGGAACGTGACGAAGTTGGCGATGCCGACGACGTCGACGCCCGCTGCCCACAGGTCGGGGTACTCCGTCATCGCCGCCAGCACCATGAACCCGCCGTAGGATCCGCCCATCGCCACGATCCGGTCGGGGTCGACCGCCGGGTGGTCGCGGAGCCACTCGACGCCCGCCTCGATGTCTCGCACGCTGTCCATCCGCTTTTCCACGTCGTCGAGCCGGGTGTACTCGGTCCCGTAGCCCGTCGACCCGCGGACGTTCGGCTCGAAGACGGCGTATCCTCGGGAAAGGTAATACTGGGTGAGCCCCGAGAAGGAGGGGCGGCGCTGGCTCTCCGGGCCGCCGTGGATGTCGACGATGACGGGCGTCTCACCGGACGCCGTCTCGGCGTTGGCGCCGTTGCCGTCGGTCACGGCGCCGTCGGGCAGCGAGAAGAACGCCGGAATCTCCCGGCCGTCGAAGCTTTCGAATCGGACTACCTCTGGCGCGACGAAGGTCGATTCGGGGATGCCCGCAGTCGACGCGTAGGTCCAGCGCTCGGCCTCGCCGGTGGCCGTCTCGACGACGAAGACGTTGGTGTTGACGGTGCGGCCGGTGACAGTGACCGCGAATCGGTCGCCCTCCGGGCCCCACGAGACGCCGCCGGCGATACCGCCGGGGAGGTCCGGTTCGGGAGAGCGATCGATGGTGGTGGGTCCAGCTATCTCCCCGACGGTGAGTTCGTTGTACCCCTCGACGTTCCGCGAGTAGGCGATCTGACCTGAATCTTGATCCACCGACACACCGTCGACGTTCCAGCCGTCCCCCTCGGCGACCGTTTCGAGGGACCCGTCGAGCCCCAGATACGCGAGATAGAGCGTGTCGCTATCGCGGTCCGTGACGAGGTAGAACCCGTCGCCGTCGGGCGCCCACGCCGCGCTCTGGTACCGGACGTCCCCCTCGTGGGGCGTCAGGTGGTCGAGTTCCCCGGACGCGACGTCGAGGACGTAGACGTCCTGGTCGAAGTTGGAGTACGCCTCCGTGACCAGCAGTCTATCGTCGGTGGGGGACCAGCCGCCGACCGATAGCCAGCCGTCGCCCTCGAACAGGAGTTCGGCGGCGTCTGTCGGGGCCGCGTCCGAGTCGTCACCGTTCGCGTCGGCCATCGCGTCGCGGTCCTGGACGTACACGTCGAAGACGGACTCGTCCCGGCGGTTGGCGGCGAAGGCGAACCGCTCGCCATCGTGACTCCAGCCGCCCCATCTGTGTTTGGCGTCTGGCTGGTCCGTGAGCGGGTGTATCTGCCCCTCTTCGTCGAGCCGGTAGAACTGTAGCCGCTCGTTGCCGCCCTCGTCCATCCCGAAGATGAGCTCCGGTCGTTCTGGGGAGTAGGAAGCGAAGGAGACCGGTTCGTCGTAGAAGGTGCGCTGTTCGGGCCAGGCGCCGGGTGAATCGAGCGTCCAGACCTGCGGGACGCCCGTCGTGTCCATCCGGAAGGAGAGCTGGCCGTTCGGGCCGAACGTGGCCCCGTAGGCGCTCCGAACGTTGAGGTACCGTTCGAGGTCGTACACGAAGCTGTGGTGGCGTGGGTCGGTCATAACGGTTTGGCGCGAAAAGACCTGCCTCCGGCAGCAGGTCGAAAACTCCCCCCACTCGAACGAGGGGATTTTTCATCCCCCATAGCAATCTCGGGAGTATGCGCGTGGCGTTCGTCGCGATGGAGACGGTCCACCTGCGAGACACGGAGGGCAACCGACGGCTGGACCGCCTCGCAGAACAGCTCGCGGAAGCGGGCCACGACGTGACGGTCTTTTGCTCCCGCTGGTGGGAGAGCGACGGTGACGTCTTCGAGCCAGAGGACGTCACCTACCACGCACTGACGGACGAGCCCGCGACGGCGTCCTTTTGCGTTCGCCTGCCGTACGAACTCGCCCGGCTGAAACCGGACGTTGTCCACGCCACCTCCGCGCCCTCGTCGGTCGTGCTGTTCGCCCGGTTCGGGGGAACGCTCGCGCGGGCGCCCCTGGTCGTCGAGTGGTTCGGCGACCACGAACCGCTGTACTCGCGGACGAGCGATCTTGCCGTACGGGCGCCAGCGGAGATTATCACTCCTTCCGAGATGGTCCGGACTAGCGCACGCGAACGCGGCGCGACGGAGCACGGGACGACCGTCATCCCGGAGAGCATCGACATGGACCTGGTCCGCGGGGCCGACCCGGCAGAGAAGGTGGACGTCGCCTTCGCGCACTCGCTGGACGACAGCGCCAACCTGGAGAGCCTCTTTCTCGGACTGGCCGAACTCCGAGAGAAGGACTGGTCGGTGACGATAATCGGCGACGGCCCCAACCGCTCGGACTACGAGCGCCAGGCATCGGATCTGCGCATCGACGACCGCGTCGAGTTCGTCGGCGCCTGCGACCGCGAGCGCCGCGTCGAGATATACAAGGGCGCCCACGTCTTCGTCCAGACGGCCTACCGCGAGTTCTTCGCCTCGGAGCTGCTGTGGGCGCTGGCGTGTGGCTGCGTTGGCATCGTCGAGTACCAGGCCCGCTCCAGCGCACACGAACTCATCGAACACCGCGAACGGAGCTTCCGGGTGACGAGCACCCAGCAGATGGCCGAGGCCATCGTCGAGGCCGGCGAGTTCGAGCGCCTGACCGTCGACGACACGCTCGCGCCCTTCGACCACGAGAGCGTCCGCGCGGAGTACGAGGAGCGCTATCAAAACCTGGTCGAGAAGTTCGGCTGGCTCGGCTGACGCAAGGCGTTTACCCCTCCGACGGATAGCCGGTTGCAGTGACAGACGACGACGCAGCCGCCGACCGGGCGGACGGGGACGGGGCCGCAGACGGTGGTGGAGCCGACGTCGCGCCGGAAGACGACAAGTCAACCGGCGTTGCGGACGAACTCTCGCTGTCGGACCTCTACGACGCCATCGACGCCGTCGGCCGCCCGCACCTCACCGCGGCGGAACTCTCCCGGAAGACCGACCTGACGACCGAGCGGGCCCGCGAAGAACTCGAACGCCTCGCCGACCTCGACGAGGTGGCCCGGCAGGACGTCACCAGCGCCGACGCGGTGTGGTACCCGACGGATCTGGACGCCGTCACCGACCGCGAGCGCGTCGTGCTCTTTCCCGACCGCCGCGAAGTCGTCGTCCAGCACGCCGACCAGTTCACCCGCGCACAGCTCTCGCAGTTCGCCCACCTCGTGGATACGAATCGCTCGGGCGGTGCCATCTACGAGCTGCGCGAGGAGGACATCTGGCAGGCGCCGTACGACTCCCTGAACGACCTCATAGCGACGATGCGGGACGTCTTCGGCGAGCGCTCGCCCCACCTGGAGGAGTGGGTGACCAGCCAGTGGGAGCGCGCCCGAAAGTTCCACCTCTACACCCACGAGGACGGATATACTGTTCTGGCCGCCGAGAGCGACGACCTGATGGGCAACGTCGCCCGCCAGAAGCTCGACGACGAGACGCTGCGGGCCCCCATCTCCGATTCGGAGAGCTGGGTCAACGAGGAGAAGACGGCCCAGGTCAAGCGCACGCTCTACGACGCGGGCTACCCCGTCCGCGACGAACGCGACCTGGACGAGGGGGAGGACCTGGACCTGGAACTCAGGCTCACCCTGCGGGACTACCAGGCCGACTGGGTCCAGCGCTTCGTCGAGCAGGGCTCGGGCGTCTTCGTCGGCCCACCCGGCAGCGGCAAGACCGTCGCCGCCATGGGCGCGATGGAAGCGGTGGGGGGCGAGACGCTGATCCTGGTTCCCTCACGCGAACTCGCCACCCAGTGGCACGACGAACTCATTTTGCACACCGACCTGGAGGAGTCCCACATCGGCGAGTACCACGGCGGGACCAAGGAGATTCGACCGGTCACCATCGCCACCTACCGGACCGCCGGGATGGACCGCCATCGCAAGCTGTTCGACGAGCGCCGCTGGGGCCTCATTATCTACGACGAGGTGCATCACGTCCCCGCCGACGTCTACCGCCGCAGCGCGGATCTGCAGGGCAAACACAGGCTGGGACTGACTGCGACTCCGACCCGGGAGTCCGACGACGAGGAGGAGATATTCACACTCGTCGGCCCGCCCATCGGCACGGACTGGTCGGCGCTGTTCGAGGCCGGCTTCGTCCAGGAGCCAGAGGTCAACATCCGACTCGTCCCCTGGGGCGACGACGCGGAGGCCGACGAGTACGTCTCCGCCGTCGGCCACGGGCGGCGACAGGCTGCTGCGGACAACTCTGCGAAGATAGACGAGATCAGATTCTTGCTGGAGGAACACCCGGCAGCGAAGGCGCTCGTCTTCGTCGAGTACCTCGACCAGGGCGAGGCCATCTCCGAGGCGCTGGAGGTTCCGTTCATCAGCGGCGAGATGCCCCACGCCCGCCGGGAGAAGCTCTTCGACGAGTTCCGACGCAGCGAGCGCGACGTGCTGGTCGTGTCCAGGGTCGGGGACGAGGGCATCGACTTGCCTGATGCCGAGTTGGCGATCATCGCATCGGGACTTGGTGGGTCGCGGCGGCAAGGTGCCCAGCGGGCCGGCCGGACGATGCGCCCAGTGGGCGACGCGTTGCTGTACGTACTCGCGACCCGCGGGACCGAGGAGGAGGACTTCGTCCGCCAGCAGATGCGCCACCTCGCGTCGAAGGGGATTCGCGTGACGGAAAGCGAGAGTGAGGTGGGTGACGTTCGCGAGTCGACGCTAGACGATAGCGACGCTGGCGAGTCGGATGAATCCGGCACCGTGGACTGAGGAAATCGGACTCGTTCTCGATTTGGAGATGAGGAATTGGGAATCACACCGCCGCCCGGAAAAAGGCGAACCCATCAGACTCCTCCTGGGGGACGTACTCGTCGACGATTTCAAAGCCGGCGTCGAGAACGATGTCGCGGCTCTTCTGGGGGCCGTAGTAGCTCCACTCCATCGCGGTGTCGGTGTCGAGCCAGCCGTCGTTGCGGCCCTCCCACCCCTCGATTGCGCCCATCGAGACGAGGAGCTCGCCGCCGGGGCGGAGCACGCGGTGGAACTCCGAGATGACCGTCGAGTGCTCTTCTTTGGGCACGTGGATCACTGCGTAGTACGAGAGGACGGCGTCGAACGCGTCGTCGGCGAACGGCAGCGCCGCAAGGTCACCGCGGGCGAACCCGGAAGCGGGAACGCGCTCGCGGGCCAGTTCGAGCTGGCTCGTCGAGATGTCCAGCCCGACGGCGTCGTGGTCTCTGTCGAGTCGTTCGAGCACGGGGCGGCCACCGCCGCATCCGGCGTCGAGGACGCGACTCCCGGCCGGAAGTTCCTCGAAGAACGCCTCGCCGATGCCGTCCTCGAACTGCGCGGGGGCCTCGTCGGAGCGGTACTCGTCGTACGCTTCGGCGATTTCGTCGTACCCCTCGCCCACGACGTCGCGCTGATCCATGTCCCAGACTCCGACGAATCCGAGATGAGTCTTGTGGTGGTCTGGGGCCCTCTCCCACGGGAGAGTACCCCTTTTGGCCCGTCAACCAGTCCACCCGACCATGTTGGATCCGACGGTCGAGCGACTCACCAGCGACGAGCAGTGGGACGAGGCGGTGCCGATCATCCGCCAGCTCTGGTCCCACGAGAGTGAGGATTTCGTCCGGTCCTGGCGCGAGGAAGAGGAGTACGAACTGTACGGTTACTACGTCAGAGAGGGGCGCGAGGACCGCGAACTGGTTGCCGTCGCTGGCCTCTCGATCCAGCGCGTCCTCCACCACCGGCGCCACGCCTGGGTCCACGATTTCGTCGTCGACGAGGCTCACCGCGGCGAAGGCCACGGCGCGGCGCTGCTGGCGTGGATAGAGGAGTGGGCCGCGGAGCGAGATTGCGAGTACGTCACGTTGGCGAGTACTATTGACAACGACGAGGCCAGAGAGTTCTACGAGGCTAACGGGATGGAGACGTGGGGCTACGTGGTGGAGAAAGAACTGGAGTGAGGCTCAGTCCCCAAGCGATCCGGGGTCGTCGGCCGCTTTCACGACCTTCACCGCCGTCGCGTTCTCGTGGACGTCGTGGACGCGGACGATGTCCGCACCGCGTTCGGCGGCCAGCGCCGTCGCCGCCACCGTCGCGTTCGGCGCGTCGCCGCCGCCCTCGCCGACGTGACCGAACATCGACTTGTGAGAGTGGCCGATCAACACCGGGCAGCCGAACGTCTGGAGCTCGTTCGCCCGGCCGAGGAGTTCGAAACTCTCCGTCTTCGTCTTCCCGAAGCCGAGGCCGGGGTCGACGATGATTTTGTCCCGACTGAGCCCGGCTTTCTCCGCCAGCAGCACGCGCTCGGTCAACTGGCCGATGACGTCCTCGACGACGTCGTCGTACTCGATCCGGTTGTCGGGGTCGACCGGCGCGTCGGCGCTGTGCATCACGACGATAGGGACGTCGTACTCGGCGGCGAGAAAGCGCATCTCCGGGTCTTCGAGCCCGGAGACGTCGTTCAGGACGTCGGCGCCGGCCTCCAGCGCGGCGCGGGCGACGTCGGCCTTCCGCGTGTCGATGGAGACCAGCACGTCCATCTCGGCGAGTTCCTCGATCACCGGGACGACGCGGTCGACCTCCTCTTCGACCGGGACGACGTCAGCCCCCGGACGCGTAGATTCGCCGCCGACGTCCAGGATGTCGACACCGGCTTCGACCATCTCTTCGGCCCGCGCCACGGCGTCGTCGACGGCGTTGTACTCGCCGCCGTCGTGAAACGAGTCCGGCGTGATGTTCAAGATGCCCATCACCGCCGTCCCGTCCTCCCAGGGATAGCCCCGAGATTCGTCTGGTTGCTGGATGTCCAGCGCGGCCCGGAGCTCTCTGGCCAGCGTGGACAGGCCGTATGGCTGGCCGTCGAGTTTGTCGCAGAGACGCCTGTACTGGGCCATCGTGGCCATCAGCACCACGTCGAGGTTCTCCTGGTCCTGCTCGTTCAGCCCCGATACCGCGCACTCGCCGCCCAGCGACAGCAGTTCTTCCTTGAGGTACTGGGCCTGGCGAGGCTGGACGCGCGTCTTGAGGACGCGGTGGACCGCCTTGCCGCGCATCCGCCAGGCGCCGGCGTCGGTGACGTGGGCTCCCTCGATGGTCTCCCGCGCATCCGATATCGAGTCGACGCGCTTGGGTATCTTCGGGCGGATCCACCGTGACCGGGCCTCGCCGACGGCGTACAGCGACCCGGCGACGAGCACGCAGTCGTCCTCGCTGGCGGCGTCGAGGGCCATGTCGAAGGCGCCCGCGACGTCGCTGCGGGTCTGAACCTCTGCGTCGGTCTCCTCCTCGAAGGCCGTCGCGACGACCAACTCGTCCTCGGCGCGGTCGACGTCGGGCTGGCAGGCGACGACGTGGTCGACCGAATCGATGGCGCGGGCGACGCCGCGCAGGTCCTTGTCCACCATCGCGCCGACGACCAGGTGGAGGTCGTCGAAGTCGAACTCCGACAGCGTCTCGGTGGTACGCTCGACGCCGCCGGGGTTGTGCGCGCCGTCGAGTATCACGAGCGGGTCCCGGCCCATGACCTCGAACCGACCCGGCCAGTGGGCGTTCCGGAGTCCACGGGCGATTGTCGCCTCGTCGACGTCGGCGACCTGTCGGGCGAGCGTCGCCGCGATGCCGGCGTTGCGGGCCTGGTGGGCCCCGACCAGCGGAAGCTTCGTCTCAACGGCCCAGTCGGGACCGGAGAGTGATATCGCGCCTTCCAGCCCCGCCCGACCGTGGTAGGCGACTTCGACGTCTGCGTCGGCGTCGTCAGCGTCGTCGGTCCCGGAGTCGTCGGTCCGCTCCGCGTCGCCGACAGTCACGACGTCACCGGCCACTGTTTCGACCGCTGCCAGCGCCTCGCCGGTCGTCGCCGTGACGATGGGGGCGTCGGCGGGCGCGACGTGGGCCTTGTCCCGTGCGATCTCGTCGATCGTGTCCCCGAGGATCCCGGTATGTTCGAGGGTGACCTCGGTGACGGCGCTGGCCACCGGATCGACGACGCTCGTGGCGTCCTTCTTGCCACCGATGCCAACCTCCAGGACGGCGACGTCGACGTCCTGCCTGTCGAACTCCCAGAGGGCGAGCGCCGTCAGCGTCTCGAAGAAGGTGGGCGAGTCCCCGTCCGCGGCGCGGTCGGTGACGTACGGCCGGATCGCCTCGACGAACTCGACGAGGGCCGCCTCGGTGATCTTGTGACCACCGACTGTGATCCGTTCGCGTATGTCGTCGAGGTGCGGGGAGGTGTACAGGCCGACGTCGAGGCCGGCCTCCCGGAGGGTGCGCTCGAGCATCCGCGCCGTGCTCCCCTTCCCGTTCGAGCCGGCGATTTGCACGCACGGCAGGTCGGCGTGGGGGTCGTCCAGGTGAGCTAGCAGGTCCCGGGTGGCGTCGGTGCCGGGCCGCAAGGCGAAGCGCCGCAGATCGAAGAGAAAGTTCGCCGCCTCGTGGAACTCCATGCTCGTGTGTTCCCCGCCGCGCGCTTTAGACTGACGATTACGCAGACGACAGCGACGACGCGGACGACACTGACGAGGCGCTTCGGCCGGGACTGGCCCGGCTACGCCTCGACGCGACCCTGGAGCCAGACGGCCCCGGCGACGTCGTCGCCCACCGCCGGGACGTAGCCGTCGAGGACGTGCTCGCCGGCGTAGACGTACGCGTCGAAGTCGGTCTCGCCGTCCTCGCCCCTGAACAGCGGTACCCGTAGCTGGTAGACGGTCCGGCCGCGAAACTCGCACTCCGTCACCTCCTTGAACGTCGTCTGGAGCGAGTAGTCGTCGACGTCGCCGCCCTCCATCGGAAGCAGGGCTGCCATCCCCGCGGTGTCGTAGGTCTCGCCGTCTTCATCGGTGATTTTGGTGTCTTCGACGGGGCCGAGGGCGTACGCGAACGCCGCGAGGGAGACCTCCATCGTGTCGCCAGCCTCGTCGTCCAGCGCGTAGAAGTTCGTCGGGAAGAAGGAGACGTCCGCCGGCCCCAGCGACCCGGCGAACTGGGCCTCGTGGCCGTTGGCCCACACCGTCCGTCGCTCCACGGCGAACTCGTGGGTCACGCCCTCACCGACCGGGTAGCCGGTCGTTATCTGTCCCGACGGCGCCACGACGACGAGCGCACCGACCGGGGCGCCGGCCGCATAGCCGACGTGGTCGACGCCCTCACTGGGCTCCCCTTCTTCGACCGTCGCCATGATCGCCGCCTGTATCTCGTCGTTCCCAGCGACCACCGTATCCCAGTGACTTCCGTGGCCGCCCTGTTTCGGTTCGTCGCCGCTCTCGTCCTGGTGACCACCGGATCCGTCAGGGCCCCTGCCACCACTGGCCGTTACCTCGCGCCGGCTGCCGCTTTCGGTCTCGCGCTGGGTATCGTCGGAAAACAGCCCGAAAAAGCGTCGAAGCAGTCCCATGCCTCCCGCACCCCGCCGCGGGAGAAAAATCCTCGGTCAGTTTCGGCCGAGAAGTCGCGCCAGTCCCCCAGCGATCACTCGCCGTCTGCACCGCCGAATCGGCGCAGCAGGACCGTCGCGACGGCGAGAAACGCCATTCCGACGACTGGTGCGGCGTCAACCGGGTAGTCCCGGGAGTCCGCGTCGTCGGCGTGGGGTTCGTCCGGCGTGGGGTCCCGGCTGACGCCGCTGCTTCCACTACGTGCGACGTCGTCGCCAACGGGGCCGCCCCCGCCGTCTCCGTCCCGGAATTTCAGGAACCAGACGGCGACGGCGCCGACGACGCCGAGCCCGGCGGCGATACCGCCGATCAGGAGCTTCTTCTCCCGGACACGCGCCACGATGCCCTCGTCCTCGTCGTCCGGTTCGTCGGTGGGCGCGCCGGGCCACGGCGTCGACGGGCGCGTCCACGCCGTCGCCGTCGGCCGGTCCGGGTCGGGTGTGTCGTCCAGGTGGGCCTCCACACCGGGTGATCCGGCGTCGGTACCGGCCGGGCCGGCGTCGGCGTCGGTCGGACTCACGGCCTCGACGCCGGTTCGGGACGAGTCACTCTCGGCGTCGGCCGCCGATGTCCCCGCCTCCGGCGCGTCCTCCTCGTCGGCCGACACCGGCGTCACACCCGGAATCGACGCGAGGACGCTGCGGAGCGTCTCCTCGTCGACGTCGAACTGGAAGAACGTGAACTCTCTGCTCATACGGGTCACAACGGGCGCCGCCACCAAAAACACCACCGGCGGCGACACGTCCGGGGGCGCCGCTCACTCCGTCTCGCGCTGGCGCTCGCGTGTCAGCAGGTCCGGGACCGCCGAATCTCGTCCCCGGTCGTCGCTCCCACGCGTCGGTTCGAGGGCGTCGAGCGGGCCGGTGTGGTCGAGGAGCGGGGACCCCGGTTCGGCCTCGGCGAGGAGGTCGTGCATCTCGCGTTCGAACCCGCGCTCTGACAGCTCGCCCTCGACGTAGCGGCGCTTGATCGCTCGCTCCCGCTCTTCGAGGCTCGGGGCGAACCGCTCGGAGATGGCGAGGCCGCGAATCGGCGGAAGGACGGTTTCGAGGACCGAGAATACCCGCGCGAGGCGGCCGCTGGTGGGGAAGGAGAGCCGCCGGACTACGTTCACGACGAACGCGACGGTCAGGGCTAGTTCGGCGAGGATCAACAGCGCGGCGACGCCGACGACCACCGCCGCGTCGGCCAGTAACGCCCCGAGGCTCGAGCCGCCGACCGCACCTGCCAGGAGCGCGAGCGCGCTCACGCCGAGGAATCCCACGGTGACGTACGCGACGACGACGGCTAACGCGAGCGTCACCCAGTGGGCGTTGCGCGAGAACCAATTCACGAGGTACAGTTGGCAGGCTCCGGGCAAAAGTACAGCGAAACCGCAAGACACAAGCGGGATGAACGAACGCTGCCGGATTCGGTACCCTCAGACGTCGACCGCTGCACGCGCGTCGGCGAGCAGTTCCTGGACTGCGACCGGCTGGTCGGTCTCGCTGCTCTCGATGGCCGCCGCGACGAGCGCGACCGACTGGAGGTTGTCGTCCACGTTGGTCGCCATCGGGTCGCCCCCGTCCAGCCAGTCGAGGAACTGCCCGACCAGCCAGGTGTTCGACCAGTACTCGCGTTCGTCGAGGGGGACCGCCTCGCCGCGCTCTCGTCCCGTGGTCCCGACGACGCCTTCTGCGTCGGCCTCGTAGGGATAGCGCGTCAGTTCTCGGTCATCGAGTTCGAGGGTGGCGTCGCGACACTCCGCCCGGACGTAGTCGCTCCCCCAGCCGTTCAGCGTCGCGGCGTTGGCCTTCGCGCCCTCCCAGGTGGCCCGGACGCCGTTTGCGAAGCGCAGCTGGACTGTCGCCTGGACGTCGCCGGCGTACTCGGCCCACTCGGGCTGCCAGGTGTCGGCGTACAGTCGCTCACAGGGCGCGCCGGCCATGTCCGCGAGGAAATCGAGCTGGTGGACGGCGCCGTCGACCAGCAGCGGGTCGTCCATGTCGTGACGGAACGCGCCCCAGGTGCCGTACGTACGCGCGTTGCAGGTAAAACGGCCGACGAGGTAGTCCAGCGGGCCGCTCGACTCGGCCCGAATCTGCCGGCGAAGCGTCGTCTTGTCGCGGTCGAATCGATGGCTCATGGTCACGCCCATCTTCGCGCCGGCACGCTCGACTTTCTCGGCGATGCGGACGGAGGCGTCGAGCGTGTCGGCGATGGGTTTCTCCGAGAGAATGTCGAGGTCGTAGGCGAGGGCCGCGTCGACTACCTCCTCGTGGACCCACGGCGGGACGACGACGGTACAGAAGTCGGCGTCGTGTTCGGCGAACGCGTCCTCGACGTCCGTGTAGCAGGCCGATTCCGGGACGCCGAGGTGTTCCCGGGCGTTCGTGTGGGCCGACTCGTCCACGTCGACGGCGGCGACGACGTCGACGCGGCCGGCCTCGACGTGGGGCTGGAGGAAAGTGTCACACCAGCGAGCGCCCTGGCCGCCGGTTCCAACCTGTATCGCTCGGTAACTCATACCACGCATCCGAACCTGGCGGTACAAAGCCGTGTCGGCACGCCGGCGTCACCCCGGTTCGTCACTCGCCCTCTTCGCTCTCGCCACGGATCGGGACGTAGGAGCGACCGACGAACCCGCCGAGCAGCGTCTCTCGGACGGAGAGCTGGCGTTTGAAGTCCTCGCTGCGGGCTGCCTCGACCCGGCGCTCGGTCGTCTGGAAGTAGTTCACCACCGTGACGAGAGCGACGCCGCCCAGGGAATTGCCGAGTAACACCGGCAGGACGAACTCCCAGACGCCGACCGTAAGCGCGAGTTCACCCTGGAACACGAGGTAGGCCATCTCCGTCGTCGAGACGACGACGTGGTAGAGGTTGCCGAATGGGATGGCCAGGAACGCGACGTAGACCAGCACGAGCCGGGAGATGGTGTCCCGGGAGGCGTAGTCGACCCAGACGACCCCGGCGACGATCAGGCCGGCGAAGACGGCCTTGGCGAACAGCGTCCACCAGGCCGTGTCGATGGCCTTTTCGGCGAACCCCGCCGCGACACCCGCCGCCTCCGGCGTGAACACACCCGTCGAGGAGAGGAAGAACGCCCCGGCGATGCCGCCGACGAGATTGGCCGCGAGCACGATGCCCCAGATCCCCAGCAGCGCAGGCACGCTCGCGAGCCGTTCCAGGACGAGCGCGACGGGCGGGAGCGTGTTCTCGGTGAATAGCTGGTAGTCGCCGAGGATGATGTAGACGAAACCGAGCGGGTAGAGGATGGCGCTCAACACGGGGTCGCCGCCGGTCTTGGCCGTCATCGCCGTGTACAGCAGGAAGGTGATGGTGATAGCGAATCCGGCTGCGAGCCCGCTGAAGAACAGTTCCCGTTTGCCGACGCGGATCTCCTCGTCGGCGGCGGCGAGGATCCGCTGGAATATCTCGTCGGACGAGAAGCGGTCGCGGACCACCGCCCCAGCCGCGGGTGCGCCGTGGCGCGACCGCTCGACTGCCTCACGAACGTGGTTTCCCTCTGAATCGTCGGGATCGGCCATTACCGGGACGCTTCGCCGAACACAGTGAAAGTAACTTCGTTCGACGGCGACGAGACCGTGCCAGCACGCGGTCAGTCGTGTCTAAAGGACCGCTGGCCCGTGAAGACCATCGCCACGTCGTGTTCGTTCGCTGCCTCGATAACGGCGTCGTCGTTCTTCGACCCGCCGGGCTGGATGACCGCCTCGATGCCGGCGTCGATCGCTTCCTCGATGCCGTCCGGGAAGGGGAAGAAGGCGTCAGAGGCCATGACGGCGCCCGCTGCGTCCTTGCCCTTCGCGTGTTCGTCGGCCTTCATCGCGGCCAGTCGGACCGCGTCGACGCGTGAGACCTGGCCCATGCCGATGCCCACCGTCTCCGTCCCCTTCGCGAAGAGAATGCCGTTCGATTTGACGTGCTTGAGGGTGTGCCAGGCGAACAGCATCGACTCGACCTGTTCGTCTGTGGGTTCGCGCTCGGTGACTACCTCCAGGTCGTCGGCGGTGAGGTGCTGGCGGTCGCGTTCCTGGACGAGTCGGCCGCCGACGAGGGGCTTTTCGGTGAGCGGCTCGGTCGCCTCGAACTCGCCGTCGCAGGAAAGCACTCGGAGATTTTCCTTCTCGAAGAGGACGTCCAGCGCCGCGTCGGTGTACTCCGGCGCGACGACGACCTCCTTGAACGAGTCGATGATCTGCTCGGCAGTCTCGGCGTCACACTCACGATTGAGCGCGACGATGCCGCCGAAGGCACTCATCGGATCCGTGGAGAGGGCCTTCTCGTAGGCCTCCGCGACGGAGTTAGCGGTGGCGCAGCCCGCGGGGTTGGTGTGTTTGATGACCGCGGCGGCGGGCTCGTCGAACTCCTTGATGAGGTTGAGCGCGCCGTCGGCGTCGTTGTAGTTGTTGTAGGACAGCGCCTTGGCGCCCTCGTTGAGCTGGTCGGCGTGGACGACGCTGGCCTCGGTGGTGGTGGGGTCGGCGTACAGCGCGGCGTCCTGGTGGGGATTCTCCCCGTAGCGCAGGTCCGCGGCGCGCTCGTCGCTGACGAGTCGACGCGTCGGGAACGCGCCGCCGTCGTCACCCGCGACGTCGACGGTGCCGGCCGCCGGGTCGACGTCGACGCGGTCCTCGGCGAACCACTTGACTGCGCGCGGGTAGGCTGCGAACTCCCCCTCGTAGAGGACGCGCTCCTTCAGGTCGGCTTCGTCGTCGCCCTGGTAGATGGGGATGGGTTCTTGGGTGACGACCGGACCCCCGTCGACTGTCTCGTCGACGACGTGGACGGTACAGCCCGTGAGCTTGACGCCCGACTCGATCACCTGCTCGTGGGCGTCCATCCCGGCGAAGGATGGCAGGAGCGACGGGTGGACGTTCAGCGTGGTCGGCGTCGCGTCGATGAACGTCTCGGTGAGGACGCGCATGTAGCCGTCCATACAGACGAGGTCGACGTCGTAGTCGGCGAGTGCGTCGACCACGCGTTCCTCGTGGGCCTCTCGTTCCTCGTCCTCGTCGCGCTCGACCACTTCGGTCGGAATGCCGCGCTCGGCCGCAGCGTCGAGTACCGGTGCGTCGGCGTCGTTGGTGACGACGACCGCGAAGGACGCGCCACCCGGCGCGCGGTCTGCGATGTTCATGAGATTTCGGCCGCGGTTGCTGGCCATGCCGGCGAGTTTCATGTGCGAGGAAGCGGAGCGGGCGCGCAAAGTAGTTGCGAATCCACCCTCGACACAGTCGACACAGTCGGTGCAACCGGCGCAGTCGACGCGGCGGGGCGTTTCGATACGGTCGACACCCGAACCATTTGTCGAGGGCGGCCGTAGCCACCAGTGTGAACGGCACTCGTCGCCACTGGGCCGCGCTCCCCGTCGTCGCGGGCGGACTGACCTGGACCGCCTGGGCCGTCGTCGCCGCCACGGCCGGGACGGTTGCCGACGGCGTCGCGCTCTCGCTGGTCATAGCCTCCGGCCTGCTGCTCGCCGTCGGCCTCGCCGGCCTCGTCGTCGCGTTCGACTGGGCCTACCAGTTCCCCGGTGGCGAGGGAGCCGCCCTCGCGGCCGTCGGCTCGCTCTCCTTCGCAGTCGGCCAGGCGCTCCGCCTATTCCGCGGGGATGGCGGGCTGGCGACGTGGCTCCTGGCGCCCGGCGTCCTGGCGCTCGTGGCCGGCTCGCTCCTCCTGGCCGCCGGACTCGTGCGCGCCCGTCGACTCCCGCCGTGGATCGGCGTCAGTCTGTTCGTCGGAACAGTCCTCTTCCTGGGGTTCAACCGGGTCCCGGCGCTGGCGCTGCCGGTCGGGCTGGCCTGGGTCGCTGTCGGGAGCCACCTCTGGCGCCACCCCGACCGCCCAGTCGACCATCTCGAACCGAGTGCCGTCGGCCAGTAGGTTCCCTGCCCGCCGAACGCCGTCGGCCGGTAGCCGCCCTGCCAATCGCCGCATCGATCGGTCTGGGACGGCCAGCGGCGGTCGCTCGGGGAAAATCACTACGCCCTGGGGGCCCTCCTCCCTCGTATGCGTGATCGAGATCCAGTAGCGATCGTCCTCGGCGGCACCGAGGACCTGTACGACGTCGCCGAATGGGACTCCCGGTCGGTCATCGACAAGCTCTCGGTTGTGGTATACACCGTCCTGCACGGGATCAAGCGGTACGGCCTCCTCGCGCTCGCGCTGCTCTTCTTCGTCGCCCAGCTCGCGTTCGCGGGACTGCTCGTCCTCGAGGAGCCCAGACTCGGCTTCCTGGCGGCGCTGTCGGCGGTCCCGGCGTTCCTGCTGGTCGCCTACGTCTGGTACGACGACCCCACGCGCCGGGAGCCCATCGACGCGCTCGCGATCACCTTCGTCCTCGCCGTCCTGTTCGCGAGCTTCGCCGCCGCAGTCAACTCGGTCTTCCAGATCGTGTTCAGCTGGATCCCCGTGATCGGGATGGCGCTGTTTTTCTTCCTCGTCGTCGGCCCCATCGAGGAGACGGTGAAGTGGCTCGCGATCCGAACCCACGCCTACCGCAGGGACGACTTCGACGCCGTCATCGACGGCGCGGTGTACGGCGCCGTCGCCGGCCTGGGCTTCGCCACCATCGAGAACGCCCTCTACATCACCCAGGGGTACCAGGCCGCCGCGGAGATGGCCGGCGTCACCCAGATCGAACGCGCGGTTGGAACGGCCACCAGCCGGGCGTTCGTCGGCCCGGGCCACGTGCTCTACTCCGCCATCGCCGGCTACTACCTCGGCCTGGCCAAGTTCAACCGCGAACACGCCGGCCCCATCGTCGTCAAAGGCATCCTCATCGCGGCGCTCATCCACGCGACGTACAACACGCTGGTCACGTACCTGCCGGCCGTCCTCCCCGTCTGGAACCTGTTCGTCTCCCTCGGCGTCATCCTCGGCTTCGACCTCATCGTCGGCTACTTCCTCTACCGGAAGCTCTCGCGCTACACGAGCTACTACCACCGCGCCGAAGACGAATCGGACGCCGTGGGTGCGACTGCCGAGGACGGCTGATCTGTTCGGTCGTCTCTTCGCGATCTGATGTGCTTTGTCAGTTCGCCTCTCGATTGTGGGATGCTGGTCGAAATTGGCGAAGCGAGCGTACCGACCGGTCATCCGTCGGCGTCGGCGTCCCTCCCGTCAGAATCTGCGTCACCGTCTGTTCCGTCCGAATCAGTATCTCTACCGTTACTATCGGAATCGCTGTCCCCGTCATCGCCGTCCCCGTGACCGCTGCCCCTGTCATTGCCGTCCACGTCGGTAACTGAACTCGTTCTCGAATCGGCATGGACGGGAGCCCCCTCCACCGAGTTCGACGTTTTCCCGGCCTCAGCGCCGATACTATAGAGAATAAGCGGGGGAAGGATGTACGCGGCAATCGCCAGGGCCACGAAGAGTCGGTCGATGAAGATGAGGAGGCCAAATGCGGTCAGCGCCGCCGCTGAAGCGGTATGAATCGCGGTATGGGTGTATTCACGGTAATACTCCCACAACCCGTGCAGCCATCGTGCTGTTGCTGATGCTGATTCCTCTCCGGCCGCTGTCAGAACCATAGATAACTGTTAGTGATGCACAAGTAAAACCCCCAGATAGATCCGGTTTCAGATGCCTACGCTGTATTGCCCGGTTGTACGACACTAATTTCGAAGGTGAGCTCCTGAACCGGCTGGACCTTCCACGTGTGAGTTGCGTGAGTTGTTCTCGGTTGAGTTGGTGAAACGAACAGCGACAACAAGAACCAGAAAGCCCTCGGCGCGCTCGACCTCCGAAAGACTCGCTTCGCTCACGAGAATCGCGCGGACCGCGCTGCGCGTGGTTCGAAAGGCGCGAAGCGCCTTTCGTCATCACGAGAGAGCTTCGCTCTCTCGAACGACTTCACTTCGTTCCAGTGCTTGCGGGTCCGTGCTTCGCAGACCACGCCTCGCCCTTTCGTCGTGTTGCCGTAAACGATCTCGCCCCATATTCGAACTCACCGAATCGTTCAGTACACACACTAAATCCATCACTGAACGAATCACCATCCGAACCAGATTCATCACACACTTGCCCGCAGGATCATCCACACGGGATTCGATACGCTTTTTCGGCGGCCCGGCCCACCCTTGCGCATGACAGAACGCGGCGCGCTCGACGCCGTCTCGCCCCTCGACGGGCGGTACGCCCGGTACACCGAACCGCTCGTCCCCTACGCCAGCGAGCGCGCGCTAATGTGTGCGCGCGTGCAGGTGGAAGTGGAGTACCTGATCGCACTCGCGGACCTCGACGCCACGCCGCTGGCCATCGACGCCGACCAGCGCGAGCACCTCCGCGGGCTCTACGAGTCCTTCGACACGGACGACGCGAGCGTGGTCAAGCAACTGGAGACGGAAGGCTATGGCGAGTACACGGCCACCAACCACGACGTCAAGGCCGTCGAGTACTTCGTCCGTCTCAACCTGCCCGAGGACCTGGACGCGGGCAACTGGATCCACTTCGGGCTGACGAGCGAGGACGTGAACAACCTCGCCCACCGGCTGCTCGTCGAGCCGGCCGTCGAGGACGTGCTGGTACCCGAACTGCGCGACGTCCGGGACGCGCTCGCCGAGATGGCTCGACAGTACCGCGACGTCCCGATGCTGGCGCGCACCCACGGCCAGCCCGCGACGCCGACGACGTTCGGCAAGGAGATGGCCGTCTACGCCTCCCGGCTGGGTCGCGCCCTCGCGCGCATCGAACGCGCCGCGGGGGAGCTCTCCGGAAAGCTCGCTGGCGCCTCGGGCACCTACGCCGCCCACCACGCCGCCTATCCAGACGTCGACTGGCCGGCGTTCTCCCGGGAGTTCGTCGAGGACCTGGGACTAAACCACGAACCACTCACGACCCAGGTCAACCCCTGCGACGACCTCGCCGCACTCTTCGACGCGCTCCGCGGGGCGAACAACGTCCTGCTGGACCTGGATCTGGACGTCTGGCTCTACGTCTCCGACCGCTACCTCGGCCAGGAGACCGTCGAGGGCGAGACCGGGTCGTCGACGATGCCCCACAAGGTCAATCCGATAGACTTCGAGAACAGCGAGGGGAACCTCTCGAAGGCGAACTCCGACCTGACCTTCCTCGGCGACTACGTCACGAAGTCCCGCCTTCAGCGAGACCTGTCGGATTCGACCGTCAAGCGCAACATCGGCGCCGCCTTCTCGCACTGTCTCATCGGGTATCAGAAGTGCCAGAACGGCCTGGCGAAGGTCGTTCCCAACGAGCAGGTGATGGCCGACGACCTCGAATCGACGCCGGAGATAATCGGCGAGGCCGTCCAGACCGTCCTCCGCCGGGAGGGCCACGAGGACGCCTACGAACAGGTGAAGAAGGCCACGCGCGGCCAGCACGTGACGATGGAGGACTTCACCGCGATGATAGACGACCTCGACGTGAGCGAGGACGTCCGCGAGGAGTTACACGCCCTGACGCCGGCGGGCTACACCGGCATCGCGGACGAGATGGTGGACGGGTTGGAGTAAGGTCGTCCGTTTCTCGGCGCAGTTGCGCGACTTCCTCCTCAAACGCTCCTGATCGGTTCGTCCTGTAGCACGTCGCGTTCGAGTCGCTCGGCCTGTTCGAGCCGGATTCGCCGGGCCGCCTCCGGCGAGACGGTCCGCCCGTCGTCGATTTCCCGAGACACCGGCTCGTAGGCGTCGAGGTCGAACCCCATCCGGTCGAGGTACGCCTGGAGTTTGGGGTCCGCCAGCCCGTCCCTGATTGCGGCGTTCACGTACTCGATGACCGCGTCGAACTCGGGGAGGACGAGAGCGTCCTCGCCTACGCGTCCACTGTCGCCCTCGATGCGGACCTCGGCGTCGCCCATTCGCTCGACGACGCCGGCCAGGTCGTCGGCCAGTCGGACGACCTGGCTCGGGAGGGCGGCGTCCGGCGAGCGCCACTCGACGGTGCCGAACTCCTCGCGGAGCTGGACCGGCGTCCAGACGGCACTCTCGGGGTCGAAACTCGACGCGATGGCCCGCCGGTCAACGCCGGCGTCGGTTGCGGCGGTCAGGAACTCCTCGTACCGTCGTTCGAGCCGCCGGGTCCACTCGTCGGCGTCGTCCGCGTAGGCCCACAGCCGGCCCTGGTGAGGGACGTCGTCGTAGGCCATCCAGCGGTAGAGCTTCGAGCGCGCGCCGGCCGCCAGGTGCCGTCCCTGGAAGTACGGCGAGGAGTTGACGAGCGCCAGCGCGGGGTCCAGCGCGATGAAGGCGTTCAACTGGTCGATTGCGCGACCGGGCTGTTGTTCGACGTGGATATGGGTGCCCGCGCAGTGGCGTACGTACTCGAAGTCCTCGCCGACGACGGCGTTCTGGATGCGCGTGCGCTCGCTCTCGCGCTCGCAGATCTCGTCTGTGTTCACGGGCGTCGCCAGGGGGACGAGCCCACGGTCGAGTTCGTCGGCGCGTCGGAGGACCGCTCCGACGCGTTCGTACAGTTCCTCGCGCAACGCCGCCGTCGACTCGCAGGGCGTCGTCTTGATCTCGATCAGGGGTTCGACGAACTCCTCCTCGGCGCCAGGGGACGCCTCGAAGAGCGCTCCCGGTTCGACGAGTCGTCCCTCGTCGTCGATGACCCAGTACTCGACCTCGATGCTCCGCCGTATCGGTTCAGATTGGTGTGATGGCACGGTGACCCTCGCAACGAATGCTGTTCGTTCCCACTCAGCGAACTCGACGTTCGAACGCTGTCTGCTGATATGCCATATGGTACCATGGAACACGAAACTACAAGAATTTTTCCCGAACGGAAACATTTCCCGCTCCCGTCGCTCGCCGCCGTTCGACCTAACTACCGTCGAGCCGAATACTCGACCATGTTCCGAGATCGCACTGACGCCGGCGAACGCCTGGCCGACGCGCTCGCCCAGCGCGGCGTCGAGGCCGACGTCGTCCTCGCCATCCCGCGCGGTGGACTCCCCCTCGGTCGCATCGTCGCCGACCGACTGGACGTCCCGCTCGACGTCGTCGTGGCCAAGAAGATCGGTGCCCCGCACAACCCAGAACTCGCCATCGGCGCCGTCGCCGAGAACGGTGCACTGTGGCTGAATCAGTCGCTGATCGACAACGTGGGCGTTCACGAGCAGTACGTCGAGGACGAACGGGCCGCGGTCAGCGAGGCCGCGAGCGAGAAAGCGCGACGGTATCGGCAGGGACCGTCACCCGACCTGTCGGGCAAACGCGTCGTCGTGGTCGACGACGGCGTCGCGACGGGGGCGACGATGCGGGCCTGCCTCCAGCACGTTCGCGACGAAAGACCGGCGAGCGTGGTGGTCGCGGTGCCAGTCGGCCCCCGGGACAGCATCGAGGAACTCCGCGAGTTCGCGGACGAGGTCGTGGCCCTCGAAACGCCGGGGGCCTTCAGCGCGGTCGGGGCCTACTTCGAGAATTTCGACCAGGTGAGCGACGCCGAGGCGAAGGCGTACCTACACTAACTCGTCAAGTGCCGTCTGGACCGCCGCTGCGGTCGCCTCGACATCGGAGAGGTGGACGTACTCCCGCTCGCTGTGAGCGACGGCGCCGTCGTCGTCTGCCAGGTTACCGGGACCGAACACGACGGTGGGCGCGTGCTCGGCGAAGAAGGAGGCCTCCGTCGCGGCGCCGAAGGGACGGACGTCGCCGCCGCTGGCTGCCGCCAGTCGCTGGACCAATGGATCCTCGCGGTCGGTCGCGAACGCGCCGAGGAACGGCGAGTCCCGGGGCGTGAGTTCGACGCGGAGGTCCATCCCGGTCGGCATCCACTGATAGAGGTGTTCTTCGAGGTCTGCTCGGAACTCGTCGGCGGTTTCGGGGGGCACCGGCCGGCGGTCGAAGGTAATCTCGCAAATTTCTGGCACCTGATTCGACGTCTCACCGCCGTCGATGACCGTCGGCGTGAGGGTGGGCCGACCGAGCGACTCGTGGTCGCCCGGCCCGCGCTCTTCGTCGAAGGTTTCCATGGCCTGCAGGACCGGCGCCACCGCGCGAATCGCGTTCGCACCGCTTTCCGGCGTCGCCGCGTGGGCGGCCGCGCCAGTGATCGTGATCGTCCCTTCGTACTGCCCGCGCGCGGCGGTGCAGACGTCGAGCCCGGTCGGTTCGCCGACGAGGAAACCGTCGACCGACAGGTCGCCCGCCGCCATCCGGCTTGCGAGGTGTGCCGCCCCCGACTGGACCGTCTCCTCGTCGGGAGTGATGGCGAGCGTCAGCGTTCCGTCGGTGGGTTCGACGGCGAGGAAAGCCGACAGCAGCGCAGCGAGCGGCCCCTTCGCGTCACAGGCCCCACGCCCCCGGACGACATCGCCGTCGCGCTCGTAGGGGACGTGCGGGGGAACGGTGTCGATGTGCGTGTTGAGGACGAGGTGGGGGGCGGCGGCGTCGCCACTGTCACCGCCCGCGGCGCCGGGGCCGCGAGTCGCGAGGACGTTGCCCGCCTCGTCGACGGTCGGGTCTTGTCCGGCGTCTTCGAGCGTCTCGACCAGTAGGCTCCGCATCTCGTCGACGTCCTCGTGGGACGGCGTTCTGACCGCCCGCTCGTGGAAGGTCGCCAGGTCGAACGTCATTGGTCTCTGAGGGGAAGCGACGTCGATACAAATCGATGACGGTCGACCGCACGCCCTTTTACCTGTGACGGCGAAGCACGCACGATGACAGAGGTCACGTTCGACCCGGCGCCGACCGACTTCGCGACCGGCCTCCGGCGCCTCCTCGCTATCGCGGACGACGAGTTCGTCCCGCCGCTGACCGGGGCCGCCCGCGACGCCGTGACCAGGTCGGGGTCCGAAACCGGCGGCGGGACGCTTGCGGCGTACGTCGAGCGCTGCGTCGACAGGCCACTCGTGGCCGCGACGGACGGCGACCGACTGGTCGGGATGCTCTCCGTTCGACAGATGGACGACGCCGACGCCCTCGACGGGTTCACGCCGACGAACCACGTCTCCATCGTCATCGTGGACCCCGAATACCGCGGTCGGGGTATCGCGCGTGACCTCTACACCTTCCTCATCGGGGATCTACCGGACCAGTACCGCCGGCCGAACGTCTCGACCAAGACCTGGTCGACCAACGACGTCCACATCCCCCTTCTGGGATCGCTCGACTTCGACTGCGTCACGCGAATCCCGGACGACCGGGGCGACGGCGTCGACACGGTGTACTACGCGCGTTCCGTGGACGCGTAGTCGGAGCGTCACCGGCAACGCTGGCGTTCGGGCCACAGCACCATCCACACGGCGAGCGCGCTGAGCAGCGTGAGCGTGACGACCATCTGCACCCGTCCGAACTCCGGAAGGAGGATACTGAGAACCCTCGGCCCGCCGATGAAGACGCCCAGGAGACCGAACATCGACGGGACGATGCTGTTTCCGGCGACGTAGCTCGTGTCCCGGCGGACGGTGACCACGTCGTCGGCGACCGCGCCGACCGCGTCCCGCTCCGTCGCCGGCAACAGGAGATTCCGGTCGTGGACGTCGGCACCGTCGATGTCCGCGTCCTGCTCGATGAGGTACGAGTCGCTCGCGACCGGAAGGCAACGGACGGACGTCGTCTGCGACCCGGAGACGACCTCTATCTTGTCGCCCTCGTTCACGCCGAGGAGCCGCATCGTCTCCTCGTTCATCCTGACGACGCGGCGGTTCTCGTCGGCGTTCAGGCCGATGAACACCCGGAGGTTTACCTCGTGGTATCCCACTGCACGCCGCATGATCCAGTGACTGACCCGTTCTCGGATGGAGCGGGAACCGCTCTTCTCCCGGACGTGTTCGCGGAGTCTGATGGACGTCACGGAGCCGCCGTCGGCGTTCCTCGGGATCCGTACCCGGAGTAGCTGGCGCGCGCGTGTACCCAGCGAGGCGTCGCCTGGATCGAGTTCCGGCGCTGCCCTGGCCGTGACCACCATCCGCCCGCCGCGCTCGGGGTTGAACGCCTCGACCGAGTCGCCGTCGTCGACACCGAGCGACTCTAGAACGTCCGGATTGGCGTAGCACGTGGCCACTTCGGTGCTCTCCTGGTGGGTCGACCGCCGCTTCAGGGCCAGCTCTCCGGTTTCAGCGGCATCGACGGCAGTGAGTTCGAGCAGCGGGGGGTCACCGCTCACGTCACAGCCGATCCGTTCCTGGAGGTTCAGGCGAACGTACGCCTCCGGCGTTCCCTGGTACGTCGTCGGTTCGTGAGACGGATCGAAGGAGATAGCGTACAACTGCACGGGGTCCACCCCACCCGCGAGTTTCGCCGAGATGTACCCCGTGTTGCTGTGACCGTTCGGGTAGAGGTCGTCGAGGACGTCGCGCGAGAGTACGACGACGTTCTTGAACTCGTCGTGGCGCCCGGCGAACGCGTCCGCTCCGAATCGGTCGGCGGTCCGGGCAACGACCGTCGTGGTGTCGGGAGCCATCGCAAATCAGTCCCGCAGGCCCCCGGCTTCGTCTTCCACTCGGGTCACGTCTGCCATCGTCTCGCGCCGGCGGACGACGCGTCCCTCGTCTCCCTCGATGGCGACCTCGGCGGGCCGGGGCTGTGAGTGGAACTGGTTGGCGAGTTCGTAGCCGTAGGCGCCGCAGTTGCCGATGGCGAGGACGTCCTTGCGCTCGGGGCGGGCGACCGGTCGGTCCGTCGCGAACACGTCGGCGCTGGTACAGCAGGGCCCGCCGATTGCGACGGGATGGTCCTCGCGTTCGGGCGCGCTGACGTTCCGGATTGGGTGGTAGGAGTCGAACATCGCCGGCCGGATCATCGTCGCGAGCGAGGCGTCGACGCCGACGACTGTCGCGGCGGGCGTCTCCTTGACGGTGTTCACCGTCGTCAGGATCAGTTCGGCGTCGGCGACGACGTACCGACCGGGTTCCAGTTTGATCTGGGCGTCCAGGTCCCCGACGGCGTCGCGGACTTTCTCGCCGACGACTTCCATGTCCAGCGGTTCCTCGTCCTCACGATAGGGGACGCCGAAGCCGCCACCGAAGTCGACGAACTCCAGGCCGTCGCCCGCCGCACTGACCTCACGGCCCATCTCCGCCACTTTCGCGATGGCACGGCAGTGGTCGTCCAGGTCGTCGTGGAGGACGCCGCTGCCGGCGTGGGCGTGGATGCCCACCAGGTCGAAGCGCTCGCGGACGTCGGCCGCCACGTCGGGAACCTCCTCGTACGGAATCCCGAACTTCGCGTCCTTCCCCGTCGCAACCTTCTCGTGGTGGCCCGTGCCGATGCCTGGGTTGATCCGGATGGCGACGCGGCCGTCGTAGCCCCGCGCTTCGAGGCGGTCGAAGGTGTCCCGCGCGCCCGCAGTGATGGTAAGTCCGGGGTGCTCGGCGGCCAGGTCGACGGCGTAGTCCAGGTCCCGGTCCGGCGGGTTGACGGCGGTGTACTGGAGCGTGTCGGGGTCAGCGCCGGCCTGGATGGCTCGCTGGAGCTCGCCCGCAGCAGCGCACTCGATGTCCGCGTCCGCTTCGAGGAGGGCGGAGAGGACCGCCTGGCCGGTGTGGGCCTTCGCGGCGTACATGACGTGAGCGTCCGGGAACGCCGCCGAGAATCGGCGATAGTTCTCCTGGACGCGCGACGGGTCGAGCACGTACAGCGGCGTGTCGAACTCCGCAGCGAGGCCCAGCAACTGGTCGTGGTCCCAGTCCGCGAGTCGACGGATCGGCGGCGACGCGTCGTTCATTGGCGAACACACTGCCGCGCCCGCTAACAAGGGTTCCGTTTCTATGAACGTGATCTGGAGTCTGGAGCCTCATTGCGATTGCAACGAGCATTACCGTGAACATCTCGAAAGCCCCGAGGCGTTCGGCTCGCGAGGCTCGCTGTCGTTCGAGAGAGCGAAGCTCTCTCGTGATGACGAAAGAGCGCTTCGCGCTCTTTCGAACCACGCTCCTCGGCCTAGCGGCCTGCGGTGCTTGCGTCGCCTGCCTGACGCCGAAAGACTCGCTTCGCTCGTCTTTCGAGCCTTCGTTCGCTGCGCTCACGAAGACGCCGAACGCCTCGCCCCTTTCATTCCCACCCGTTTCTCCCGACCAACCAGCCGACTTGGGTGGGACTTTCGAGTCGTTCGCGGTATCGTTGCTACGTATCGTTCAGGAAATCTCGCCGGTTTCGCTTTGGACGAACTCCAGAAACACTCCCGAATCCACGTCACACCGAATTGCGGGCTTGAAGCCGCCGAGGTGGCAGCCGTCGGTGCCGCTCCGGCGCGGTTTCAGCACCGATTCGACGCCGTCGGCCATGTAGTAGTTCGGGCCGCGGCGGCTGTCACTGAGCCGGACAGCCCGGTCGAGCAGGCCGCCAGGCACCCTCCCGGGCACGATAACGACGGGGTCGAGTCGGTCGGTGAAGTCGGGGTCGTGGTAGTAGCAGTCGCCGTGGGCGGCGAATCGCTTGGCGTGGGCGTTCTCGGGGTGGGCTTCGAAGACGGCGCGCTTGTCGTCGACGTCGTCGTCCGGTTCGAGGACCACCGGTGGCTCCGCGACGGTGAAGAAGCCGAACAGGGAGCGGTGCTTGTACTCCGAGTCGGGTCCGGGGAAGCCGGCGTAGAACGCGACGACGTCGTCCGGTTCCAGGTCGCGGAGCGCAGCGACGTAGGCTGGTCGGTGTTCGCCGTAGGTCAGGGCCTCCAGATTGGGGTCGCGGTGGACCGGTTGTGATTCGATGGCGTCCGCGTCGGTCACCCAGTCGCCCTCGCTCCCGGGTCGGATACCGTCGAGCGTCTCGGCGAGTGATCCATCACCGTGTCGACTCTCCAGAGAACCGTAGGTCGCCTCCTCGGTTGTGGGGCCCTTCTCGGGGATGGGGACGTAGTCGAAACGCCCGTCACCGTCGACTCGCGGGACCGGTCGGACGTTGCCGGTGTCGGCGCCGACGCCGCAGAGAACGACGGTCAATTGAGTAAGACTACTCCCGGAGCGCGTCCTCGCGCTCGGTGGCCTCCAGCGTCTGTTCCTCGACGTCCGTCGCGACCACTGCGGGCTTGTACGCGCCACCGTCGAACATCTCGTGGTCGGAGACGCTGGACTCGACGAAGCGGGTGAACGCGCGCCGCTCCGGCGGCAGTTCGCCGTATATCACTTCCTCTTCGACGAGGTCGTAGATGGGGATGCGTGGCGTCAGCAGCGTGTTCTCGCCGACGACGGAGTTCTCACCGACGACGAACCCGGAGGTGACCCGGCAGCCGGCGCCGAGCGAGACGCCGTCCTCGACGATGACGGGGGCGTCCTCGACTGGTTCGAGAACGCCGCCGATGAGGGTGTTGGCGCCGAGCTTGACGTTATCGCCGATCTGGGCGCAGGAACCCACTGTATCGCAGGAATCGACGAGCGTGCCGTCGCCCACGTGGGCGCCGATGTTGACGAAGGCAGGGGACATCAGGATGGCGTCGGAGCCGACGTAGGCACCGCGGCGGATGACGGTGCCGTCGGGCGTGTTTCGCGTCCCGCGCTCGTTCAGGTCCGCCGTCTCGCGGAGCGGGAGCACGTCGTGATATGTGACGTCGCCGTAGGTCCGTGCCTCGGTCTCGCGCAGGCCGAAGTTGAGCAGGATGCCCTGCTTGACCCACTCGTTGGCCTCCCATCCATCAGTACCCTTCTCGGCGGCGCGGACCTCGCCCGATTCGAGGGCAGCGAGGAACTCGTCGAGCGTCCCGAGGTGGTCGTCGGTGGCGTCCGCCGCGGTCAGGCCGTCCTGTTTTCGCTGCCAGAGGTCGCTGACGTCTGCTTCGAGGCTCATGTGTCGTCGATGACTTCCCCGAATGAATACCATTCCGGATCCCGGCCGGCGAGCCACGCCGCGGCGTCCAGCGCACCGGCGGCGAACACCCCGCGGTCCTCCGCGCGGTGGGACAGGGAGACCACCTCGTCGTTGCCGGCGAGGACGAGTTCGTGCTCGCCGCGAACATCGCCGGCACGGCGGGCGAACACGCCGATCTCGTCCTCCTGGCG
>Ga0075106_1000251_pt1 | contig 29559 bp, 25 predicted proteins | sample AntDeeMetag02WF4_FD_69796 | JGI IMG/M metagenome (GOLD analysis project Ga0075106, IMG submission 69796) | Saline lake microbial communities from Deep Lake, Antarctica - Antarctic Deep Lake Metagenome 02WF4 | ecosystem: Environmental > Aquatic > Non-marine Saline and Alkaline > Saline | place... | reverse complement strand
CTGCTCATGATGCTGTTCATGGGGACGCCGCCCGCCGTGCCGGGGACGACCAATCTCGCGCGTCTGGGCGCCGCCTTCGTGGTCGGCGGACTGGGCTATTACGCGATGGTCGCCGCGACCCGTACGGGCGATGTTGCCGTCGTGGTCCCGTTCCGCTATACGCGGCTTGTGTTTGCGATGGCGCTCGGCGCGCTGGCGTTCGGCGAGCGCCCGGACGCGCTGATGCTCGTCGGTGCCGCGCTGATCGTGGGCGCAGGGCTGTACACGATCTGGCGCGAGACGCGGGTACGGGCGCGGTCGGTTCCGGTCGAGCCGCACCGGGAAACACCCTGAGCCGACAACTATCCTGAATGTCCGGAACGCGTTGCGGGCGTAGAATCCGCGGTGGCGCCTTGTCAGTTCACCCGTGTTGTTCGGAGAGATTCGTTTGTCCATCGCTTCCTTTGTTCGACAGTACCCGCGCCCGATCGGCGTGATATTGCTGGCCCTTGCCGCGGTTGCCTGGATCGCGTCCGGGGTCATCACGCGCGAGCCTCCCGAAGCGCCCGAAGCGCTGGGTTCCGAGCCCATGACTGTCGCGGTCGAGGAGCGACGGGCTGAGCCTGTCGAGCGCATCGTCGCTTTGCAGGGCGATCTGGAACCCCATCAGAGAATCCAGGTACGTGCGGAGACTGCCGGTCAGGTCGCCCAGTGGGATGTGGAGCTGGGGGCGGATCTCGATCGGGGCGAACGGTTGGCGCGTCTGCGCATGGACGATCGCGAGGCGAGGCGCCAGGAGGCCATCGCACATCTGCGGGACCGCCAAAGCGAGCGCGATGCGACCGCGCGCCTTGTCGAGGATGGCGCCGCGCCGTCCATTCAGCTGGATGCGCGCGAGGCGGAAGTGGCGGCCGCGCGCGCTCGCCTGGAGGCGATCGAGCTGGATATCGAGAATACCCGCATCCGCTCGCCGATCGAGGGCACGCTGAACCGACGAATCGCGGAGCAGGGTGACTTCGTTTCCGTCGGCGATCCCGTGGCCGAAGTGATCGACAACGATCCCCTTATGGGCGTCGCTCAGGTACCACAGCACCAGATCGAACGGATCGAGGCGGGGCAGTTGGCACGTCTGCGTTTTCTGGACGGCCGCCGGGCCGAGGGTCGGGTGACGTTCGTCTCCCGCGTTGCGCGGCCCGGCACGCGCACGTTCCGCATCGAAGTCGAGGTGCCGAATCCCGATCGTGCTCTGCCTTCGGGGATCAGCGCCGAGATGGAGATCCCGACACAGGAGGTCGCGGCCCACAAGGTTTCGGCCGCCGTGATCAGTCTCGATGACGCGGGTCGGGTCGGTGCGAAGACCGTCGATGAGGATGACCGGGTCGTGTTCCACCCGATCGAGGTCATACGCACCGCGCCGGATGGCGTCTGGGTGACGGGGTTGCCCGAGCGGATCAGGCTGATCACGATCGGTCAGGACTTCGTCTCGGCCGGAGAACGGGTTCGCCCGCGCACCGCGGAAGGGGAGGCGTTACCCGGCCATTCTGACGCACGCGGTGATTCATGAGGGCGCTGGTCGCCTGGTCCGTCGCCCATGCGCGCACCGTGCTGCTCGCGCTTTTGATTCTGCTCGTAACGGGGGCGGCGGCGTACGTCACGATCGCCAAGGAAGCGAACCCGGAAGTCGATATCCCGATTTTCTTCGTGACCGTGCCATATCCCGGCGTGAGTGCGGACGATGCCGAACGCCTGATGCTGCGACCGCTCGAACGTGAGCTCCAGAGCATCCGGGGCGTCGACGAACTGCAGTCGTGGGCCGGCGAGGGATTCGCACTGGTGCGACTCGATTTCGAGGCGGGGACCGATAACCGTCAGGCGTTGGCGGATGTGCGCGCGGAAGTGGACAGCGTCCAGCCGGAACTGCCGGAGGATGCGCAAGAACCCGATGTCCGGGAAGTCGATCTGTCGCTGTTCCCGGTACTGACGGTCAATCTGTCCGGGCCCATGGATGAGCGCACGCTCATTCGGGTCGCACGCGATCTGCGTGACGAGATCGAGGCGCTGCCCGGCGTGCTCGAGGTCGATATCGGCGGTGACCGCGAGCAGATGATGGAGGTGCTCGCCGACCCGCTGGTGCTCGAGAGCTACGCGCTCTCCTACCAGGAGATCACCGGCGCGATCCAGCGCAACAACAGGCTGATCGCGGCGGGCGCCGTCGATACGGGAGCGGGACGTGTGCCTTTGCGGGTCCCCGGTACCATCGACGGTCCCCAGGACGTACGCGACACGGCAATCCGGGTGGATGGTGATGCGGTCGTGACGGTCGGCGATGTCGCCGAGGTGCGCTCGACCTACCACGATCCCGAAAGCTTCACGCGCATCAACGGACAGCCGTCCGTGTCCCTGGAAATCAGCAAGGCGACGGGCGCCAATATTCTGGATGTGGTCGCGCGGGCGCGCGCGACCATCGAGCGTGAAGTCGACAGTCTCCCCGATTCGCTCGAACTGACGTATCTGCAGGATGGCGCGAAAGACGTCGAGGATCTCCTCGGTGATCTCGAGAACAACGTCATTACGGCCGTCATCATCGTTGCCCTCGTCATTCTTGGCGCAATGGGGCTGCGCCTCGCGCTGCTGGTCGGGATTGCCATTCCGGGCGCCTTCCTGACCGGTATTCTCGTTCTCTGGCTGACGGGATTCACGCTCAACATCGTCGTCCTGTTCGCGCTGATCCTCGTGGTCGGCATGCTGGTCGATGGTGCAGTGGTCGTGGGTGAGCTTTCCGACCGCTATCTGGCACAGGGGATGGAGAAGGTCGAGGCATTCCGCAGCGCCGCTCAACGCATGCTGTGGCCCATTACGGCCGGCGTGGCGACGACGATTGCGGTCTTCGCGCCGATGATCTTCTGGCCTGGCATGGTCGGCGAGTTCATCGTCTACCTGCCGGTGACCGTTATCGTTACGTTGACCGCCTCCCTGGCCATGGCGTTGATCTTCGTGCCAACCCTCGGCGCCGTTTTCGGTTCACGCCGTGCGGTCAATGCCGAACAGGTCCAGCAGGTGGAGGCGGCCGAACAGGGCGACTTCGACCGGCTCAGTGGGCTCACCGCGGGTTACGTGCGCGCATTGCGCCCGCTGGTCGCGCACCCATGGTGGACGCTGGCGGGCGTGCTGGCGGTGCTGGCGCTGTCGTATTCCGCGTATGGCGTGCATGGACGCGGTGTGGAGTTCTTCCCCGAGATCGAACCGGACTTTGTCCAGATCCAGGTGCAGGCACGTGGCGATCTGTCCGTATGGGAGGCCGATGCCCTGGTGCAGCGCGTTGAATCCCGGGTCCAGAATATCCCCGAAATCGATGCCATTTATGCACGCACCATCGGGACGCAGTTGGGTCGGCTCGAGGGTGACTATGCCGAAGATGTCATTGGCGTCATTCAGCTCGAACTGACCCCATGGCGCAGCCGTGAACCGGCGACCGAGGTGATCGAGCGCCTTCGTGCACGGACGGCCGATGTCCCCGGATTGCGGATCCAGGTGCGGGCTCAGCAGCGCGGTCCGACCTCCGCGCGGCCGATCCAGATCGAGGTGCGGGGCGAGGATTCAGCGCGAATCGTGACGACCGTGCGCAAGGTCCGCTCGGCGATGGAGCGCCTGGGCGGATTCGTGGATGTCGAAGACGATTTGCCGCTGCCGGGGATCGACCTCGAGGTCCAGTTCGACCGGGAGCAGGCGGCACGTTTCGGTGTCGATGTACCGCAGCTCGGGCAGGGCGTTCAGCTTTTGACCGACGGTCTGCTGCTCGGTACGTATCGGCCGGAGGATACGGATGAGGAGGTCGATATCCGCATGCGGTTGCCCGCCGGCAAGCGCCACCTGCAGCAGTTGGCCAACCTCGATCTGCCGACGGCTGATGGCCTTGTTCCGCTGGCGAATTTCGCACGGCTCGTGCCGGTGCCGACGGCCGGGTTGATCAAACGCCGGGACGGACAGCGGGCGCACACGGTCATGGCGAATGTCGCATCAGGTCTGCTGGTGGATGATCGGGTGAACATGCTGCAGCAGGCGCTCGCGTCGGCGGACTTGCCCGATGATGTCAGCGTGCGTTTCCGCGGTGAGACGGAAGATCAGGCCGAGGCGCGTGATTTCCTGTTCCTCGCATTCGCTTTGGCCATGGTGCTGATGCTCGGTTTGATGGTGACCCAGTTCAATCGATTCGGCCAGGCGCTGCTGGTCCTGTCCGCCATCCTGTTCTCGACGGCGGGCGTGCTGCTCGGCCTGCTGGTGCGTGGTGAGCCGTTCAGCATCGTCATGAGCGGCATCGGGGTGCTGGCCCTCGCGGGGATCGTCGTCAACAACAATATCGTGTTGATCGATACCTACAACGAAAAGCGCGGTGATGGATTGCCTGCCGCGGATGCGGCGCTACGCACGGCGGCTCTGCGTTTCCGGCCGGTCGTATTGACCGCTGTCACGACCATCCTGGGACTGATGCCGATGGTGCTTGGCTGGACCGTGAACTTCGTGGAGCGCGATTTCCACATCGGTGCACCGTCCACCGATTACTGGATCCAGCTCGCCACCGGCGTCGCCGGCGGACTGCTGTTCGCCACGCCGATCACCCTGCTGTTCACGCCGGCCATGCTGGTACTGCTCGACCGGCCCACCCTCGATCATGGAAGGCCCAGCGAGACCGGAGGTGCCGCGAACGGAGTCGGCACAGGGACGTGAAGCCCACCCACTCTCGCGGTACACTGCGCGGTTTTCAAGCCAACGTGCGGGGGGGGAATATGGCGAGCGGGATCGGCAGCGGTGTACTTGCCCGCGTATTCGCGATTGGCGTGAATGAGGCGGGCGCGTGACCTGGCAATCGCCGTTCGCGCCCGCCACGGATGATCCCGATGCGTTCCCGCTGCATCGGGCCCGCCTCGAGCATGTTTTACAGCGCATCAAGCAGGTGGGGGCGCGACGTGTGCTCGACCTGGGCTGTGGTTCCGGATCGCTGTTGGCCCGGCTGCTGGACGAGCCGCAGTTCGAAGAGATCGTGGGCCTCGAACTCTCCGGCGAATCACTGGTCGAGGCGCGGGATACGTTGGCCGCATGGCAAAGGGGCCCGCAGTCACGCCTGCGATTCGTGTGTGGCTCCTATCTCGAAAATCACGATGCCCTGGCCGATTACGATGCGGCCGCGATGATCGAGACGATCGAGCACATCAAGCCGGGGCGTCTCTCGCGTCTGGAATCCGCGGTATTCGGCCGGATGCGGCCGCGGCTCGTGTGCGTGACCACGCCGAACCGGGAATACAATCCGCTGTTCAATCTGGGACCGGGCCAGTATCGCGAGTCGAGTCACGAGTTTGAATGGGACCGTAGCCGGTTCCGCCGCTGGGCAACGGGTGTGGCGCGCCGCAATGGCTATCAGGTGACGTTCGATGGCGTCGGGGACTGGCACCCGGAACTCGGCCATCCCACCCAGAGCGCGACCTTCGTATTGCGCCTGCAGGAATGTGAAAGCGCCCCGCGAGTGGCCAGCGCCGGCTGATTCGCGTCCGCGCGCGGAGTCGTGCGGGCACTGCCCCGATGGGATTGGCGTCTGGTATCAGGCGCTCGCCGGGGCCATGGAGGGGTAGGTCGGTGGCGTCGAATCGCGCCCGCCGGCCTGAGCGATCAGCATCTCTATGAACAGTTGTTCGGCCCTGCCCAGAGTCGCCCGCGGATTCGTGACCAGATAGATGGCGATGGCGGGCGGATCGTCGAACGGCGGCAGGCGCCAGAGCAGGCCCGCGCGAACATCGCGCTCCACGACGTGGATCGGCAGCGGGCCGATGCCCAGGCCGCTGACGATCATGCGGCGCACTTCCTCCAGGTTGGACGAGGTTCCGACCACTTGCCCGAACATCTGCAATTGCGCGCGCAGGACGGCGACCGGACGCAGTGCATCGGCGAGTCGGTCGGTCTTGAACGAAACGAAAGACTCGCCACGCAGATCCTGGACGTCGAGACCCGACTGCCCGAACAGACGGTGTCCCGGACCGCAGAAGAATCCGAAATGCTCGCGGAACAACTCGTGGAAATCGAGTTGTGGATCGGGCTGGCTCACGAGGCAGACGCCGAGGGAGGCCTGCTTCGAACGCACGGCATCGATGACGCTCGCGGAGGTCGCGACCTCGATGTCGAAAGTGACCTTCGGATAGCGTTCATGGAACGCGGCCAGGGTGGCGTCGAGTGGCGGGAACACGACGTGGCTGGCCATGTGGATATGCAGCGCCCCGGTGATTTCCGTGGCGCTCTCGTCCATGAGCTGTTCGAGCCGGCCGATGGTGCCGCAGACTTCCTGGCACTCGCGATAGAGGACGAGGCCGTGTTCGGTCGGTTCGAACCGGCCGGATCCGCGCTCGATCAGGCGTTTGCCGAGCTGATCCTCGAGGCGCTTGAGCGCGTTGCTGACGGTGGGCTGACACAGCAGCAGGCGATCGGCGGCGCGGCTGATCGACTGTTCCTGCACGATGACCAGGAAAGTGTGGAGCAGATTCCAGTCGAAACCACGGCGTGGGCGGCTTCCGGTCGGCTCGGCGTGCATTTCACATTCCCCATATGAATGGGGCCTATTTTGATTATCTATTTGCGAAATGTCGAATGGGGGTCTGTAATCATCTGAAACGTTTGCGCGATGCGGGCTTCCCGGCCGAACGCTCGGTCCGGAACCACGCGCCATCCGCAGCCGGGGGAGTGCCATGGCAGATGCCGCCGAGTCATTCAAGGACCGCAGACCCTGGGTCCTGCTCGCGCCCGCTTTGACGGCGGTCACGTTTCTGCTGTTGATCCCCATCCTGTTCGTGGTCGTGTATTCCTTCTGGCTGCGCACCTCCATCGGCGATGAGCAGGTCGGGTTTTACCTCGATAACTGGCAGAAGGTCCTCGGCGACGCTTTCTATCGCGACATCCTCTTCCAGACCCTGCGGATCGCCGCCGTTTCGACATTTCTTTGCATCGTAATGGGCTACGTCCCGGCCTACTTCCTCGCCTACGCGAACACCCGTCACAAGGTCCTGCTGATCCTGCTGCTGATGCTGCCGTTCTGGATCAGTTACATCATCCGCACCATGTCCTGGATCCACGTGCTGGGTGCATCGGGGATCGTGAATACCCTCCTGCAGTGGTTCGGAATCGTCGGTGAACCGCTCCAGATGCTCTACAACGAGACGTCGGTCGTACTCGGATTGGTGCATTTCCTGCTGCCGTTCATGGTGCTGAATATCTACGTCAGCCTGGAGGGCATCGACCGGAATCTGACCGATGCCGCCAAATCGCTCGGTTGCACCGGGTGGCAGGCGTTCCGGGAAGTGACACTGCCGCTGTCGTTGCCGGGTCTGGGTGCCGGCACGATTCTGTGCTTCGTACTGGCGGCGGGCACCTATATCACGCCGATGGTCCTGGGCGGGCCCGGTGATGCCATGTTCGCGAACCTGGTGTTCGAGGCGATCATCACGCAGCTCAACTGGCCGCTTGGCTCGGCACTCTCGCTGGTGCTGCTGGTCCTGCTTGGCGCGCTGGTGATGATCTACACGCGCTATCTCGGCATCGACCAGATCGCCAAGAGCTTCCGCTGAGGCCGCGTCATGAGATTCAATCCCGCATGGTTCTCGATCTCGGCGTTCACGGCGCTGGTGTACGGCTTCATGTTCATCCCCGTGATCATCGTGATCATGCTGGCATTCAATGCGAATCAGTTCGGTGCGTTCCCCATGACCGGGTTCACGTTCCAGTGGTTCGTGGAGCTCTGGAACAACGACGCGATCATGCGCGCTTTCCGGATTTCACTCGCGCTCGGCGCGTTGACCGCGGTGATCTCGACCACGCTGGGGATACTCGCGGCGCTCGCGATGGTGCGCTACGACTTCCCGGGCAAGCGCCTGGTTTCCACTGCCCTGGTCGCACCGATCCTGATTCCGGAGGTGGTGCTCGCCGTCGCGCTGCTGCTGTTTCTGCGTTGGTTGGGCCTTCCGAAGAGTTTCATGCTGCTGCTGGCCGGGCACGTGATCTTCACGCTGCCATTCGTGGTTCTGGTCGTGCAGGCGCGTCTGGTGGGGATTCGGCGTGAATATGAGGAGGCTGCACTGAGCCTCGGGGCCAATGCCGTCCAGACCTTTTTCAGTGTCACGCTGCCACTGATGCTTCCGGCAGTGCTCGCCGGGATGCTGTTCGCATTCACGATTTCGTTCGACGACATCACCGGCACGCTGTTCTGGAAGCCTGGTGGTGTCGAGACCGTACCGACGCAGATCTTCGCGATGCTGCGCAACTCGATCAGTCCGGAGATCAATGCGCTGGCCGCCGTGATGGTGGTCGTGACCGTGGTATTGCCGCTCGCCGGCGTCGCCTTCGCGCGGCGTATGGCTGCACGTATGCGCGGGCACTGAGCGACTGCAGGAACGTCAACAGGCTGGTCCGATAGGCGGACCGCGAGACGATGATGGGAGAGGGGTCAATGAGTGATTCCAAACGTTATGAAAAACTGCTTGAACGCTATCGCAACGGCGATATCGATCGGCGCACATTCATCAAGATGCTGGGCTTTGCCGGCCTTGCGGCCGGCGTGGCCGGTGGCCCGATGGGGTGGATGACGCGGCAGGCGATGGCCGCCAAACCGGATCAGGTCCGTTTCGACGGCTGGGGCGGTGTGGTGTCCGAGGCCTTCCGCAAACACGCCTTCGATCCGTATCAGAAGGCGACCGGCATCGAGGTCGTGGACGGTACCTTCGGCAATGCCGACGAGTACCTCGCGCGTGTACGCAGCAGCCAGCCGGGTGCGTTCAACATCGCGCATCTTTCGGGCGTGTTCGATTATGCGCGCTATCACAACTTCGATCTGACCTCGGAGCTGAACGAGAGCAACATCCCGAACCTCGATATGGTGATCCCGCGTCTGCAGGAACCGCTGCGCAACGTCACCAACGGCTCGTTGTCCGCCGTGCCGTATGACTACGGTACGACCGGAATCGCCTACAACCGCAAATACATCAGCGACGAGGAAGCGCAGGAGAAAGGTGCGCGTCTGCTGATCGACAGCAAGTACGACGACCGCATCGGCGGTTGGGACGAGTGGAAGACCCGGATCTGGTACGGCGCCCTGCAGACGGGGCAGGATCCGAACGACATCCAGGATCCCGAGGCGATGTGGGAAGCCGTGCGCGAGCACCGCGGTCTCGTGCGCAAGTACTGGAGTTCCGGCTCGGAGCTGATGAGCCTGCTCGCGGAGGAAGAGATCTACGCGACCGAGGCGTGGTCGGGCCGCATGGTCGCACTGCGCGAACAGGGCCACGACATCGGCTACATGGACCCGCCGGGCGGTCTCGGCTGGCAGGAGTGCCTGTTCGTGATGCGCGGGAGCCCGATGGAGGCCTGCGAAGAGCTGCTCAACTTCATGCTCGAGCCCGAAGTGGCGATCGCCGTGGCCGAGGGCCAGGGCTACCCGCCGGCGCTGGATCCGCAGAAGGTGGATCTCGGCGACAAGATACCGGATCTGCCGGCGTTCGATCCGAGCGGGAAGCTCGACGGGCTCAATTTCTTTGATCCCGCTTACTGGAACAGCAACGAGCAGGAATGGTCGGAAATGTGGGGCCGGGTCAAGCGGGGTTACTGAGGACCGCAACCGCCCCGTGAGGGCCAGTAGAGCCGGTGGTGGGCACGTTCGTGCCCCCCGCCGGCTGGAGGACAGGTACTGATGACGCAAGAAGCGGGAAATGCGGTCGAACTGCGCGGCATCGTGAAGCGCTTTGGCGATGTGACGGCACTGCACAGTGCGGATCTGGATGTGCCCGAAGGCAGCTTCGTGACCTTCCTCGGACCGTCCGGCTGTGGCAAGACGACGACCCTGCGTATGATCGCCGGACTGCTCGAACCTAGTGAGGGCGATATTCGCGTGCGCGGCCGGCGCATCAATGACGTACCGATCCACCGCCGCAACCTCGGCCTGGTGTTTCAGAACTACGCGCTGTTTCCACACAAGACGATTTTTGACAACGTCGCCTTCGGCCTGCGTTACCGCAAGGTGGAGAAAGACGAGATCAAAAAACGGGTCCAGGAGGCGCTTGAACTCGTCCAGTTGCCGGATACCGGCGATCGCCTCCCGAACCAGTTGTCCGGCGGCCAGCAACAGCGTATTGCGCTCGCGCGTGCCGTCGTGATCCGCCCGGATGTTCTGCTGCTCGATGAGCCACTGTCGGCGCTCGATGCGAATCTGCGCGAGGAGATGCGGGTCGAACTCAAACGCATCCAGCGCGAACTGGGTGTTTCGACCGTGTTCGTTACGCACGATCAGTCCGAGGCACTGGCGATGTCCGACAAGATCGTGGTGATGCGCCAGGGCGTGATCGAGCAGATGGGTTCGCCGGAAGAGGTCTACAACGAGCCGCGGACGGGGTTCGTTGCCGGATTCCTTGGCCACTCGAATATCCTGCCCGGTGAGATTGTCGGTCAGGAGAACGATTGTTTCCGCGTCCGTCTCGACGATGGACATGAACTGCTCGCCCGTCCGAATTCGAACCGCACGCGCACCGAAGGCGAGCGCGTGCGCGCAGTCCTGCGGGCCGAGAAACTCCTGCTCCAGGAACGGCATGAGCCCGAGTCGGGCGACTCCGTTTTCGATGCCCGCGTGACGGCGGTGGACTACCAGGGGCAGCTCGCGCGCTATTTCGTGGACGCGAACGGCACGCGGCTGCAGGCGATCAATCCGATCGACATGCGGCCCTTCGATGAGGGCGCCAATGTCCAGCTTCGTGTTCGCGCCAGGGACTGCGTGCTGCTCGACGATACCGACGACTGAATCACAACCCGGGACCCGACGCCGTGACCAGTAGTCATGCCAATGTGGCGGCCACCCGGCCACCATCGAATCTGTTCTATCAATCGCGCCAGCGTCAGCCGCTGCTTGACCGCGCCGAGGGCGTGTACATGTGGGATCGGGACGGGAACCGATACCTTGACGGCTGCTCGGGAGCGATGGTCAGCAATATTGGCCATTCGAATCCGCGCGTTCTGGCCGCAATGCAGGGCCAAATGGAAAAGGCGACCTTCGGATATCGTCTGCATTTCGAGAACGAGCCGGCCGAGACGCTGGCGGCGCGGGTCGCCGGTCTCATGCCCGAAGGCATGGATCGGGTGTTTTTCGTATCCGGCGGTTCGGAGGCGGTCGAGAGCTGCATCAAACTCGCGCGCCAGTATGCGCTCGCCGTAGGGGAGGCGAGCCGCTACAAGGTGATCTCGCGGTTCCCGAGCTATCACGGTTCGACACTCGGCGCGCTGGCCGTGACCGGCTACGCGCCGATGACGGCGCCGTTCGCGCCGATGATGCACGAGATGCCGAAGATTCCCGCGCCGACCACTTACCTGGATCGGGACGGATTGAGCGCCGATGAGAGCGGCCGGCGTTATGCCGACCTGCTCGAGGCGGAGATCCGCCGCCAGGGGCCGGAGACGGTGCTGGCGTTCATCATGGAACCGGTCGGTGGGGCATCAACCGGGGCACTGGTGGCGCCGGACAGTTACTACCCGCGGGTCCGTGAGATCTGTGACCGCTACGGCATCCTGCTGATCCACGATGAAGTGATGTCGGGCGCCGGCCGCACCGGCCGTTTCCTGGCGGGCGAGCATTGGGGCGTAACACCGGATCTCGTGGCCATGTCGAAGGGATTCGCGGCCGGCTATGCCGCACTCGGTGCGGCGATCGCACCGAGCCGTATCGTTGAGCCGGTCCTGGATGCCGGCGGGTTTATTCACGGCTTTACCTACGCCGGTAATCCGCTGGCCTGCGCGACCGGCAATGCGGTGCTCGACGAGGTCTTCGGGCAGGACCTGATGACGAACGCCACCCGCATGGGCGGTGCGCTCGAGGAGCGGCTGCAGGCGCTGATGGAGCGATTCGATTTCATTGGCGACGTCCGTGGCAAGGGCCTGTTGCTCGCGCTCGAACTGGTCGCCGACCGGGAAACGATGGAGCCTTTGCCGAGCGCGACCATGGCGTCGCGGCGTCTGTGCGAAATCGCGTTCGAGCGCGGGTTGATTCTGTATTGGCGACGAACGCGCGGCGGCGATCGTGGAGATCACGTCATGGTGTGTCCGCCATTGATCATCACGCCCGAGCAGATCGACGAACTGATCGCGATGCTGGGCGATTCGCTCGACGTGCTGCGCGGCGAACTCGGGAGATAGACATGGCGCGCAAGGTCATCATTACCTGTGCCGTGACCGGCTCGGTGCACACGCCGACCATGAGCGATTACCTGCCGATCACGCCCGAGCAGATCGCCGACCAGGCGATCGGTGCGGCCGAGGCCGGGGCGTCGGTTCTGCATCTGCATGCGCGCAATCCGGCGGATGGCCAGCCGAGTCCGGATCCGGACGTGTTCATGCAGTTCCTGCCGCGGATCCATGCGGCGACCGACGCCGTGGTGAACATCTCCACCGGCGGCGGCATGCCGATGACGGTTCACGACCGGATGCAGGCGGCATTGCGGGCGGAACCGGAGATGGCGTCGCTGAACATAGGCACGATGAACTTCGGACTCTATCCTGCGGCCGAGCGCTACAGCGAGTGGAAGTACGACTGGGAACCCGCTTTTCTCGAATCCAGTCGCGATTTTGTCTTCAGGAACACCTTCTCGGATATCGAGACGCTGCTTGCCGAACTGGGCGAGGGCTGCGGCACGCGTTTCGAGTTCGAGTGTTACGACGTCGGCCACCTGTATACACTTGCGCACTTCCTCGACCGTGGTCTGGTGAAACCGCCGCTGTTCGTGCAGTTCGTGCTCGGCATCCTCGGCGGCATCGGCGCGGATCCGGACAACCTCGCGTTCATGAAACGCACGGCCGACAAGCTCTTCGGCGATGACTACCGCTTCTCGGTGCTGGGCGCCGGCCGCCATCAGATGCCGTTGGCCTCGATGAGTGCGGCGATGGGCGGCAATGTCCGTGTCGGCCTCGAAGATAATCTCTTCCTGGACAAGGGAGTGCCGGCGCGCAATAACGCCGAGGAGGTAACCCGCATCCGCGGCATCCTCGAGGGCCTGTCTCTGGAAGTAGCCACGCCCGCCGAGACCCGGGAATTACTGGAACTGAAAGGCCGCGATCAGGTCGCGTTTTGAGCCGCCCCATCGACTGAACGAAAGGTGACGCGTGAAAGCCTATTTCACACCCACACAGAAGATCCACAGGCCGGAAACGTTTCTGGTCGCCGGTGTGCCGCGCCCGATCCCGGAGGTTCCCGAGCGCGCCGATCGGTTGCTCGAGGCCGTGGAACGCCTCGGGCTGCAGGCCGAGGAACCGACCGACGCCGGACTCGCGCCGCTGGCGGCGGTGCATACGCCGGAATATCTTGAGTTCCTGCAGAACATCCATGCCGATTGGCAGGCGCTTGGCGGCAGCCGTGACGTAATCCCCAGTGTCCATCCGAATTACCGCGACGGCGTGTATCCGCGCGCGGCGGTCGGGCGTGCGGGCTATCACCTGGCCGATACCGCCTGCCCGGTCAGCGCCGAGACCTGGGATGCCGTGCGCACGAGCGCCAATGCCGCTGTTGCCGCCGCGCGCACCGTGCGCGACGGCGCCGGTCATGCGTACGCGCTGTGCCGACCGCCGGGCCATCACGCCTACGCCGACATGGCCGGCGGTTTCTGCTACCTGAACAACGCCGCGATCGCCGCGCAGACGCTGCGCGCAGCGCACGACCGCGTGGCCGTGCTCGATATCGATCTGCACCACGGTAACGGTACCCAGGGCGTTTTCTATCGGCGTGACGATGTCCTCACTGTCTCGGTTCACGTCGACCCTGCGGATTTCTATCCGTTTTTCTGGGGGCATGCGTCGGAACGCGGCGAGGGCGCGGGACTCGGTTACAACTGCAACCTGCCGCTGCCACTCGGCGCTGGCGATGACGCGTTCCTGGAGTCACTCGATGCGGCGCTCGCCCGGATCGCGGCGTTCGCGCCGGGCGCAATCGTGCTCTCGCTGGGGCTCGACGCCTCGCGCGAGGATCCGTTCGGCGGGCTGGCGGTCACGAGTGACGGTTTCGCGGCGATCGGCCAGCGGATCGGTACCGTGGCCGCGCCGATCGCCCTGATCCAGGAGGGGGGCTACCTGAGCGACGTGCTGGGCGAGAATCTGTACCGTTTCCTCGATGCATTCCTGGGGGCGCGATGAACGGCACGGCCGATATCCTGGTCGTGGGCGCCGGCATGGCCGGGGCGTCCGCCGGCTACTTCCTCGCCCGCGATGGCCTGCGGGTGCTGCTGCTCGAGCGCGAGGCGCAGCCCGGCTACCACTCGACGGGGCGCTCGGCGGCTCTGTTCAGCGAGACCTATGGGCCGGCGTCGGTGCGGCGTCTGTCGACGGCGAGCCGGCCGTTTCTCGTCAATCCGCCCAAGGGCTTCTCCGAGCGTCCTCTCCTGACCCCGCGTGGTCTGCTCGTGATGGGCACGGAGGCGGAGGCCGAACGCATCGAGGCGCTGGCCGCCGAGGGGCAGGCCAACGGGGCCGCGATCGAGCGACTGGAGGGTGGGGAGCTGTCCGCCCGTGTGCCGATTCTGCGGCCGGGGATTTTCGCCTCCGGGCTGTTGGAACCGGATGCCATGGATATGGACGTCGCGGCGCTCCACCAGGGGTTCCTGCGGGGCCTCCGCCACGCCGGCGGTGCGGTGGTGAACAATGCCGAGGCCGAGCGCATCGAGCGCACGGATGGCGCCTGGCGAATCACGACGCGCCATGGGGCGATCTACGAGGCGCCGGTAATGGTGAACGCAGCCGGCGCCTGGGCCGACGTGACCGCGGAGCAGGCTGCCGTGGCGCCGCTTGGCGTTGTGCCGAAGCGGCGCACGGGCGTGATGATCGATCTCCCGACCGGCACCGATCCTGGCGGCTGGCCGCTGACCGCCGATCTCGGCGAGACGTTTTACTTCAAGCCGGATGCCGGGCGCCTGATGCTGTCACCGGCGGATGCGACGCCGACCGCGCCGCAGGACGCGCAGCCGGAGATCGAGGATGTGGCGACGGTCATCGAGCGCTTCATGGAAGTGACCACGGTCGAGGTCGAGCGTCCCGGCGAGACCTGGGCCGGTCTGCGCAGTTTCGTCGCCGATGGCGAGCCCGTTGCCGGCTATGCGCCGGATGCCGAGGGTTTCTTCTGGCTGGCCGGGCAGGGTGGTTATGGTATTCAGACGGCCGTCGGCATGGGACGCGCGGCCTGTGCGCTGGTCCAGGGGCAGCCTTTGCCCGCGGAGATGTCTGCACTGGGTCTGGTGGCGGATCATCTGGCGCCGAATCGACCGGAGTTGAATAAGTGATGAGCGTGGGCACCGACGATATCCGGCGGGCCGTCGCGGAACTTCGTGACGAAGCGGTTGAGCGACTGGCGGGGCTCGTGCGCGAACCGAGCGTGCTGGGCGACGAGGCCGGAGCCCAGCGCCTGATGGCGGACTGGTTCGCGGAACTCGGGCTCGAGGTCCGCCGGGTGCCGATCGATCTGGAAACCCTGCGCGATCGCCCGGGCTTCTCGCCGCCGCTGATCGATTACTCCGGACGAGAGAACGTCGTCGGCGTGCATCGCCCGGCGGAGACGACCGGCCGCTCGCTGATCCTCAACGGCCACATCGACGTCGTTCCCCCAGGCCCGGAACATCTCTGGACCGATCCTCCGTTCTCGCCCGTCGTCCGTGACGGTCGCATGTACGGGCGTGGGGCGGGCGATATGAAGGCGGGCATCGTCGCGTATACGATCGCCTTCGCCGCGTTGCGCGGTCTCGGCGTGGAACCGGCGGCGCCGGTCTGGCTGCAGTCCGTGGTCGAGGAGGAGTGCACGGGCAACGGTGCCCTCGCGTGCCTGGCGGCGGGCTACACCGCCGACGCGGCGGTGATCCCGGAGCCCTTCGGGCAGTGCATGATGACCGCCCAGGTCGGTGTCATGTGGGCGCGTCTGCATGTGTCGGGCCGACCTGCGCATGTGCTCGATACGTCCGCGGGCGTGAATGCGATCGATGCCGTGTATCGGCTGTGTGATGCGTTGCGGGAGATGGTGGAGGGCTGGAATGCGCCGGACTCGCGACATCCGGCGTGGGAAGATCATCCGCATCCCCTGAACTTCAATCTCGGTCGCCTCGATGGCGGTGACTGGACATCCACGGTCCCGTCGGCTGCGGTGGCCGATGTGCGCGTCGGGTTCTTCCCCGGAATGGCGCTGGATGACATCCGCGCAGACATCGAGCAGCGTATCGATGCGGCGGTGCGGGACGACCCCGCACTTGCCGGCGTGAGCGCCCGGGTCGAATGGCGCGGTTTCCAGGCCGAGGGCTGCGAAATGGATCCGGACGATCCAATGATGCGCCTGCTGGCCGATAGCCACCAGGAAATCACGGGCCAATCGATCGTGCATCTGGCTTCGACCGCGACCACGGACGCCCGCTTCTTCCAGCTCTACGGCGACACCCCGGCCACCTGCTATGGTCCCGCGGCGGACGCGATCCACGGCATCGACGAATCGGTCGATCTCGACAGCATGATGGAGGTCGCCACGGTGCTGGCGGTGTTCATCGCCCGCTGGTGCGGAACCCGGGCAATCCCCGGTCAGCACGCCTAGCCCCGCAGCAGCAAACGCTCATCCCCGTCCATCCTTCATCCGGAGTCAAAAAACCATGACCATCGAACGCCTCGATACGGGCACCCGCATGAGCCAGGCCGTGATCCACGGCGACACGATTTACCTCGCCGGCCAGGTCGGCGAGCCGGGTGCCACCGCCGACAAGCAGACCGAGCAGGCCCTGCAGCGCGTGGATGATCTGCTGGCCCGCTGCGGCAGCGGCCGCGAGCATCTGCTTCAGGTGACGATCTGGGTGGCGAACATGGCGGCGCACTTCGACGAAGTGAACGCCGTATGGGATGCCTGGGTGCCGGAAGGTGCCGCACCCGTACGGGCCGCGGGCGAGGCGAAACTCGCGCTGCCCGAGCTTAAGGTCGAGGTCATCGCGGTCGCGGCAAAGGCGTGAGTGACCCGGATACGCCCGATCTGACCGATCGTTCCGGTTTCCCGCACTGGACCAGCGAGAAAATCCGCTTCCAGGACATCGACCGGCTCGGTCACGTCAACAACGTGGCGATCACCATCTACGCCGAATCCGGCCGCGTGGAATTCCTGGATGCCGTCATGCCGGCGGCGCTCGCGGCCGGGAATGGCCCGCTCTGGGTGATCGCACGGCTCGACGTCCAGTTCCGAGCGCAGTCCCATTACCCGGGCACGGTGGATATCGGCACGCGTGTCGTGCGCATCGGCAACAGCTCGATCACGCTCGGTCAGGGGCTGTTCGTGGGCGACCGCTGTATCGCCACGACTGAATCGGTGGTCGTGCTGATCGATCCCGACACGGCGCGCGGCATGACGTTGCCGGACGAAGTGCGCGCGGCCGCACAGCCGTTCATCGCAGCCGGATAATCGTGTCCATTGCCGGCATTGCCCGGCGCGCACGCCCTGCCACGATCCGGGCGGATCGCAATGCCCGGCAAACCGGCCTACGTCCGCGATAGCGTCTGCTCGACCGGGAGCGGTTGCCCGACTTCCCGGTAGAGCAGGTCCCGGCACACTTGGGCGAAGGCGCGGGCACTTTCGTCTTCGCGCGGGTGGTGACCGTCCGCGACGACCTTCTGACCGGCCACGAACACATCCCGCACGGCCCTCTGTCCGACGCCGAACAGCCAGCGGTTGAGCAGGTGGTGGTCCGGGCAGCCCTCCAGCAGGGGATCGGAGCCATCCAGCACGATCAGATCCGCGCGGCGGCCGGTCGCAATGCGGCCCACGGGTTGTCCAAGGGCACGCGCCCCCGCGTCCGCAGCGCCCGCATACAACGCCTCGGCCACGGCCGGCTGCCGGGCGTTGCCCAACCGATTGCGCTGGCGCGCCCGCAGGCGCTGCCCGTATTCGAGCCAGCGCAGTTCCTCGACCGGATCGAGCGAGACATGGCTGTCGGAGCCGATCGCCATGGCGCCGCCGAGACCGGCGAAGCGCTCGGCGTCGAACAGCCCGTCGCCCAGGTTGGCCTCGGTGACGGGGCAGAGCCCGACCACCGGTTCGCGGCGGGCGAGGGCCTCGAGTTCGGCAGCGTCGGCATGGGTGGCGTGGACCAGACACCAGCGCTGGTCGACCGGCGCGTGGTCGAGCAGCCACTGGATCGGACGCGCGCCGGACCACGCAAGGCAGTCGTCGACCTCGCGCTGCTGTTCGGCGACATGGATGTGTATCGGCGTGGCCGGATCCAGCTTGGCCGTGACGGTCTCGATCTGCTCCGGCGTGACGGCGCGCAGCGAATGGAATGCCACGCCGCTGTCCGCGAGCGGCCGGTCCCGGATAGCGCGTTCGATCTCCGAGTGCAGTCCGAGCAAGGCATCGACATCGTTGATGAAACGGGCCTGGCCCGCACACGGTGGCTGCCCGCCGAAGCCGGAATGGCTGTAGAGCACGGGCAACAGGGAAACGCCTATTCCGGTCTCATCGGCGGATGCCAGGACGCGTTCGGCCAGTTCCGCGGGCTGGTCGTATGGCGTGCCGTCAGGTTGATGATGCACGTAGTGGAATTCGCCGACCGTGGTGTAGCCGGCGCGCAGCATCTCGACATAGACGTGGCGGCAGGCCGCTTCGAAGCGATCGGCATCGAGCGCCCTCACGGCTCGGTACATCGCCTCGCGCCAGGTCCAGAAGCTGTCGTCGGGGCGCTCGGCGATATCGGTGAAGCCGGCGATCAGTCGCTGGAAGGCGTGCGAATGGACGTTGACCATGCCCGGAATGACGGGGCCGGCGAGGCGGATTGCAGCCCCAGGGTCGACACCGCGTTCCACGTCCAGGATCATGCCTCGCTCATCGAGGGTCAGGCGCACGTCGTGCACCCAGCCTTCGGGCAGCAGGACACGCCCGGCATGCAGTTGCTGGACTGGGCCGTTGGTGTGCGCCGACATAGCGTTCATGTAACCATTGCCCGGGGGGCGCGGCAAGCAGGGTCGCAGCGACGCCACCGATCACGATGGGCATCGCGGGCAGTGTGCGGGCAGCGCGGACCGTTGGCGCCTGACAGATAATCCGGACCGGCGAAAATCCGATGATCAGATTCGAATCCGTGACCAAGCGGTTTGACGATGGCCCGCCGGCGGTCGACGAGCTCGACCTCGAGATCCGAGATGGCGAACTGACCGTGCTGGTCGGTCCCTCCGGCTGCGGCAAGACCACCTCGCTGCGCATGATCAACCGTCTCGAGGATCTGAGTTCCGGCCGCATCCTGGTCAACGACGAAGACGTCATGAGCCAGGACCGGATCCAGCTCCGGCGCCGCATCGGTTATGTGATGCAGACCTCGGGGCTGTTTCCGCATCGCCGGATCCGCGCGAATATCGCCACCGTGCCGCGGCTGCTCGGCTGGTCACGCGAACGGAGCGACCAGCGTGTCGAGGAACTCGCCGAACTGGTTGGTCTGGCGCCGGATCTGCTCGATCGTTATCCGCACGCGCTGTCGGGCGGGCAGCAGCAGCGGGTCGGCGTCGCGCGGGCGCTGGCCGCGGATCCGCCGCTGATGCTGATGGACGAGCCGTTCGCCGCGGTCGATCCGATCGTACGCACTCACCTGCAGGACGAACTCGTGCGGCTGCAGCGCCGTCTCGGCAAGACTATCGTGTTCGTGACCCATGATATCGACGAGGCGATCAAGCTCGGCGACCGCATCGCAGTATTCCAGGACGGTGGCCGGGTCGCGCAGTACGCCTCTCCGACCGAGCTGCTGGCCGCGCCGGCGAGCGATTTCGTTGTCGGTTTCCTCGGCCGTGATCGCGAGCTGCGTCGTCTGGCGCTGGTGGATGTCGCCGATGTCGGAATTGAGTCCGCCCCGGTGGTCGTTCCGGGCGACAGCGTGGACACGGCCCGGGAGAGTGCCCGGCGCCACGGCCGCGACTGGGTGATCGTGGTCGATGACGCGCAGCGCCTGAACGGGTGGGTCGCGCTCGACGCACTGACCGGGGGCACGGTCGCGGACGCGGCAACCACCGGATTCCGATACAGCGTGAGTGCCGGCGATTCACTGAGGGCGGCGGTCAACGCAATGGTGGCGTCGACCATCGGTGTGGCCCCTCGGATTGATAGCGAGGGACGTCTGGAAGGTGTGCTGACCCAGGCGAGCCTGAACCGGGTACTGGCATGAATCTCGTGCGCTGGTCGTGGATCGGGAGCAATACCGATCTGCTGCTCGAGAAGACCCTGGAGCACGTCCACCTCGCGGGTCTGGCAATGGTGTTCGGTTTTCTCATCGCCTTCCCGCTGGCGTTGGCGGCGGTCCACTGGCCGCGGATGTACGGGCCGTCGCTCGCGGCCACCGGCGTCGCATTCACGATCCCGTCGCTCGCGCTGTTCATCCTGTTGATTCCGTTCACGGGACTGTCGGTGACGACCTCCCTGATCGGTCTCACCATCTATACGCTGCTGATCCTGTTCCGCAACATCGTCGCCGGTTTCAACGGCGTGCCGCGCGATGTGAGCGAGGCGGCCCGGGCGATGGGATACACGCGCCTGCGCCAGCTCTTCACCGTCGAACTGCCCGTGGCACTGCCGGTCATCATGGCGGGCGTACGGATCGCCGCGGTCACGACCATCGGGCTGGTGACCGTCACGGCACTGATCGGACAGGGCGGTCTCGGCCAACTCTTCATCACCGGTTTCACGCTCCACCGCACGACGCCGCTGATCGTCGGTTTCGTCCTCTCGGTGGTACTGGCCGTGCTGGTCGATCTCGCCCTGGTGGGCCTGCTTTGGTTGATGACGCCGTGGCGGCGGGGCCGCGAGTAAACCGTTTCGGGAGCACGACCGCACGCATGACCGTCGAACTCGACCATCGTCATCAAATCGACCTCGATGCCCTGCGGCGCGTGGCCTGGCAGGGCGAGTCCGTGGTCCTGTCGGAACGTGCCCTCGAGCGCATGCGTGCGAGCCGCGCCGGATTCATGCGGCTGCTGGAACAGCCGGACGTGGTCATCTACGGCGTCACCTCCGGGTACGGTCAATTGGCCCATCTGCGCTTCGACGACGAGCAGCGGCGGCGCCATGCGGCGATGCCGCCCCGTGCGCCCGCGGCCTCGTTCGGCGATCCGCTGCCCGAACGCGTGACCCGCGCGATCGTGTTTGCGCGACTGGCGAACTATGTCGATGGGCATGCCGCGATCAGCCCGGACCTGGCCGCGGCCGTGGCGGCGATGCTGACGGACGAATCGCTGCCGCCGGTCCCGAGCGAGGGCAATGGCGGTGCCGGTGAGATCGTCGCGCTGTCGACGCTGTTCGGCCCGCTCTCGGAGCGGGTCGAACTGCGCGAGAAGGATGCGCTGGCGCTGGAAAACGGAAGCCCGTGCGCCGCGGCGCTGGTGGCCGATTCCGCGCTGCTCGCGCGGGAGCGTCTGCGCGTCACCGAGGAGGTCTTCGCGCTCGCCTTCGACGCGCTGCAGGCCCCGCTCGAACACCTCGATCCGGCGCTGGACGCACTCTGGGGCGATGCGCATGAGGCGGCGGCGCTGTCGGGCCTGCGCGGACTGCTCGCGGGGGCGGATGGTGAGCGGCGACCCTACCAGGCTCCCGTGAGCTTCCGCATCCTGCCGCGCATGCTCGGCCGCCTGCGGCGTGCGCTGGCGCAGGCCGAGGCGGCGGCGGCTACCTCGCTGCAGGCCGTTACCGACAATCCCGTCTATGTGCCGCCGGATGATGAACATCCGGATGGTCGGGTCCTGTCGAACGGCGGCTATCACAACACCAGCGCCTGGCCCGCGATGGACGAGCTGGCGGCGACATGGGCGGATCTGTGCACGCTCGCGGACCGCGAGACCGCGAAGCTGCTCTACGGGCCGGTCTCGCGCCTGCCGGACCAACTGCGGGATGGGCCGGATGATCCGCGTTATCTGGGCTGCCTGCCCATGACGCAGGTCGGTTACGGCGAGGCCGCACGGCGCGCCGCGCAGCGCACGTTCCTGCCGGGCAGCGAGAGCGGCGGCTTCGGGCAGAACGATGTCGCCGCCCCGCATTTCTTCGCCTGGCGGGCGCAGGCGGACGCGGCGCGGCTGTTCGAATCCGCGCTGGCGCCGCTGGCGATGGTCGCGAGCCAGGCGTATTACGCGACCGATCGTACGCCGCCGCCGGCGCTGGCCGGCCGGCTCGGGATGATCCGCGATCACGTCCCGGTGTTCACTGATTCCATGCGGCGTCCGGGTCCGGAGGCGGAGCGGCTGGCCGCCGGGATGCGCGCGGAGATCTATCCAGGAGGTGCGCCGTGAATCCGATCCAGCGCCTTTTGGGGCCGCGTTTCGCCGCACCGGCGGCGGCGACGGTGTTCGCGCTCGCGGTGCTCACGGTCTCGGCGGCCTGGGCCGCCGCCGCAGGCGGCGGTGACGTCGGGATTCTGGTCAGTACGTTCAACTGGTTCACGAATCCGGCCAACTGGCAGGGCAGCAGCGGGATCCCGGTGCGCTCGGCCGAGCACGTGTACTACGTGCTCGTTTCCATGGGCATCGCCATGCTGATCGCGTTGCCGCTGGGGATTGGCCTTGGCCATATCGGCCGCGGGGGTCTGCTGGCGATCAACGTATCGAACATCGGGCGCGCGGTACCGGAATTCGGCGTCGTAATCCTGGTGTTTCTGCTTGTGGGTTACGGGGATATTCCCATCCTGGTGGCACTGGTCGCGCTGGGTGTGCCGCCGATGGTGACCAATAGTTATGTCGGCATGCGTTCGGTCGATCCCGATATCCGTGAGGGCGCGCGCGGGGTGGGCATGACGGGCTGGCAAAGCCTGTGGCAGGTGGAGCTGCCGATCGCGTTGCCGGTCATCATGGCGGGCATCCGTACTTCGGCGGTGCAGGTGATGTCGACCGCGACCCTCGCCGCGTATGTCGGGCTCGGTGGCCTTGGCCGCTACCTGATCGACGGGCTCGCGACTCGTGAACTGACGCAGGTCGTCGGTGGCGCGATCGTGGTCGCTTTGCTCGCTATCGCCATCGAGGCTATTCTGGCGGTCGTTCAGAAACGGATCGTTTCCGAGGGCATCAGCGGCGGATAATGCCGCAACCGGTTGCCACGGGAGAACGAACTGCGGGTGTCGGTCCGCGGATCGATATCGACATACGGGAACGAGCCGGCACAGCCGGTAAAGGATCGCGATATGAGAATGAAAAGGCTGCAGCTCACGCTCGCGGGCATTGCGATGCTGGCGATGGCGGGTACGGCCGCCGCGCAGCGCGTGGTGGTGGGATCGACCAATTTCGCCGAGCAGTTGATCCTCGCCAACATCTACGCCGAGGTGCTCGAGGATCGGGGCATCGAAGTCGAAAAACGGCTCAATCTTGGTTCGCGCGAGATCGTGTATCCGGCGCTGACCTCGGGTGAGATCGATCTGCTTCCGGAGTACACCGGCGCCCTGCTCGCGCATCTGAGCGAGGGCGGTGAAATCCCTGCACGCAAACCGGACGAGGTCGCGGCCAGACTCCGTGAGGCATTGCCGGACAGCCTCGAAATGCTGGAACCGGCCGATGCGCAGAACAAGGACACGCTGGTGGTCCGTGCGGAAACGGCGGAAAAGCATAACCTGAAGACGTTCTCGGATCTCGCGGCCGTATCCGGTGACATGATCGTGGGCGGACCGCCCGAGATGAAGACCCGCCGCGTCGGCCTGGACGGTCTCAAGGACTTCTACGGGATCGAGTTCGCGCAGTTCCGTTCGCTGGACGCGGGCGGGCCCGTCACCACGGGCGCGCTGCAGAACGGGGATATCGATGTGGCCCGCATGTTCACGACCCAGGGCGTGATCGACGCGCGCGGCTGGGTCGTGCTCGAGGACGACAAGGAACTGAACCCCGCGCAGAATCTGGTGCCGGTGGCGCGTGCGGAGGTGCTCAACGACACGATCCGCAATGCGCTCAACGAGATCTCCGCGAGCCTGACCAACAAGGGACTGCAGCGGATGAATCGGGCGGTCGGGGTGGACAAACGCGAACCCGAAGCCGTCGCCCGGGAATGGGTCCGCGAGCAGGGCCTGGTAACGGACTGACTCGACGCCGCACGCGCCCGCCGGCCGTTACTCCGCCGGCGGGCGCGTCGTCTCCGCGTGTTCGTATCCCGGATGGAGGACCGGTTCCCTGGGTGTGAACAGGTACCTGCGGAGGATCTCGCCGTAGCCGTGGAACCGATAGTTGCCGTTGGCGTCGAGGATGGCTGCGCGCCGGGCGCGGTAGCGCGCCGGGAGGTCATACCAGGGTATGCCGGGCTCGTCGTGATGCAGCCAGTGCAGGTTGTTGTTCAGAAACAGCAATGCCAGCGGCCAGGCGGCGTCGACCACCACGGAGCGACCCTCCGGGTCCTCTTCGGCGCGATGCTCGGCAAATGATCGCAGCAGCGTCAGCGAGATCCCGGGCCAGACGAAGACGAGTACGTAGGAGAGCAGCGGAATATCACAGACGCCGATCACCCACGCGAGAATGAGCCCACACGCCAGGGCGTTCAGTGTCCATGCCCTCCATGCGCGTCGATTGCCGCGCAGCAGACGCCAGGCCTCATGCCACCAGAGATTGCCGGCCACGATGATCGGCCCCACCAGGAGTCGACCGAGTACGGTGTTGCGGAAGCGCATCAGCGCGCGCCTCGCCGGGCCGAGACGCCGCCATTGCTCCGCGGTCAGGTACCAGGACTCGGGATCGTCGAGCGGGTCCGTCAGGCGCTCGTCACGATGGTGTGCGAGGTGCGTATCCCGGTAGACGCGATACGGCATCCACAGCCAGAGATTGGGAAATACCAGCAGTTCGTTCAGCCATGGCCACCGCGTCGGGTGCGCGTGGATGGCCTCGTGCTGCAGCGATCCATGCCAGGCGACCACATAGGCGGCCGTGGGCAGGGTCAGCCAAAGCGGCAGATCGTGATAGAACCAGGTCAGCGCGCCCCAGGCCGCGTAGATCAGTACCGCGACGGCGAGGGTCGGCCATTCCAGCGCCGCGCGCCGCATCGGGTCGGGGCGATTTGCGGTTACGTCCGTCGAGGTCATTCCAGCGGTCCGCACAGTGTGTTGATTAAAGTCAACACTGGTTATAATTCGCAACATTCAATGTATAAGAGCAACGTCGGTTTCGCAAGCCGGGCACCGATCCGTCGCGAGGTATCAAGGCCATGCCGATAAGCCCGAATGACCGTGAGCACGCCGTCGATGCCTTTCGTCGACGGGTTCTCGAACTGATCGATCGGTCTGGAGAGTCGCGTTCCGCCTTCGCGGCCCGCGCGGGCATGGATCGCTCGACGCTCTCGCAGTTGCTGAGTGCGGACAACGAGCGGCTGCCCCGTGCCGAGACGGTGATGGCGATTGCCGGGACCGCTCAGGTCAGCTGCGACTGGCTGCTGGGGCTGACCCAGGACGAGCACCTGGGTACCGAACTGATCCGTGCCGATACGGAGATCGAGTCCGGGGCGGCGTCGCCGCTGGACGAGCGCCTGATGCGCTGGCACCGCGATGCGAGCGGCTACAAGATCCGCTATGTCCCGACGACGCTGCCGGATCTGCTGAAAACGGAGACGGTCATCCGCTATGAGTGCCCGGAGCTGCAGATGTCGACGGCCGAGGCCGGCGTGGCTCAGTCTGCGTACCAGCTCAGTTACAGCCGCCACCCCGATACCGAGATGGAGGTGTGCTGCCCGGAACAGGCAGTCGTTTCGTTTGCGCGCGGGGAGGGCGTCTGGTCCGGACTGGATGCGGCTGAGCGGCGGGCCCAGATCGAGCGCATGGCGCGTCTGACCGACGAACTCTATCCGACGTTCCGCTGGTCCCTCTACGACGGTCAGCGCCATTTCTCCGCGCCGGTGACGCTGTTCGGCGCGCAGCGGGCGGTGCTGTACGTCGGCGATCTCTATTTCGTCTTCAATACCACCGAACACATCCGCGTGCTGGCCTCGCATTTCGACGGTCTGGTGAAGGTGGCTACCGTGCAGCCGACCGGCATATCGGCATTCCTGTCTGGACTGCTCGATGAGATGCCGCCCTGATCGGCATGCGGGCGAGCCTGCCAATGTATGATCTGCCCGCGGTGCGCGCGGCCACGGATGACTGGTGGCGCGGGCTGGCGCGCCATATGCGCCAGGCCGGAATCGCGGATGTGCCGGAGGGGCTTGCGCGCGACCCGACGCCGGCCTGGACGGCCCCCGATCTGCTGTTCAGTCAGACCTGCGGTTATCCACTCACGCATGCACTTGCCGGGCGGGTCGAGCCGCTGTGCACGCTGGCATACGCCGCGCCTGGCTGCGTTGGCGCGTGGTACGCGAGTGCGCTTGTCGTGCGCGCGGACGGCGATGTCGCTGGATTCGCCGATCTGCGCGGTGGCACCTGCGCGTTCAACGCGCCCGACTCGCATTCCGGCTGCAATGTCCTGCGGCGGATGATTGCGCCATTCGCCGGCGGAGAGGCGTTTTTCCTGTCGGTCGAGGAGACCGGCAGTCACGTCGCCTCGATCGATTCGGTCGCCGGTGGCCGCGCGGATATCTGCTCCGTCGATGCGGTCACCCAAGAACCCCTGCGCCGGCACGAACCGGCGCGCCTCGACGGCACGCGGGTCCTCGCGTATTCAACGCGCGCCCCCGGCCTGCCATACATCGCCAGCCCCCGGGTCGACGCCGACGACCGCGCGCGCCTGCGCGATGCCGTCTTCGCCGCCCTCGGCGCCCCGGATCTCGCGACCGCACGCGAGGCGCTTCTCATCACCGGCGCCGAAGAGATCCCGATCGACGGCTACGGAGTCATCCCCGCCATGCAAGACGAAGCCATCGCCCTCGGTTATCCGCATCTGGCCTAACGTCCGCGTCCCGTGGAGCCGTTAAGGCTTCGGGTAAAGTCAAAATCGGCCTCACGCGGAGGCGCAGAGCACGCCAAGGAAAAGCGAAAAAGCAAAAGACGTAGGCCGGCCTTGTCCGGCGCGTTTACCGTGGATGTCGGATGTGGATACGGCTCGTCGCGCCGGACAATGCCGGCAAATGCTTTCCACAATGACAAGCGCTTTGAAATTGGAGACCTCGTCTGCCGGCATTGCCTCCGCTTCGCTGCGGCAAGGCCGGCCTACGACCACGTCTTTTCGATTTTTTCCCTTCCTTGGCGTGCTCCGCGCCTCCGCGTGAGGCCGATTTTGACTTTCCGCTGATCCTGATGGCGCGCATCCGGCGAGACGAAAGCTGCCGCTGCTTGCCCTCATACGTGCCGATCTGCTTGAGTAGCCCGGTCCGAGCCGGTAAGACATCGGTTGAGTCGCGGAGCATGTCCGCAGACGAGTACACTCGGCGTGATCCCTCCCGCAGGATCCGTGGGCCGCGCGGGCGCTTACAAGGAGTCGACGGATATGATGAGCGATACCGTCTGGACCGGATGTCACGCGGCCACAATGGTTCCGGGTGAGCCGTACGGTACGATCGAGGATGCGGCCATCCGCGTGCACAAGGGGCGCATCGCCTGGATCGGGCGGCGCGAGGAACTCGGTGATCCCTCGCGCTATAACCTGATTGACCTGGGCGGCCGCTGGGTCACGCCCGGCCTCATCGATTGCCATACCCATCTGGTCTATGGCGGTCATCGGGCCCGCGAGTTCGAAATGCGCCTGGAAGGTGCCGACTACGAGGCCATCGCGCGCGCCGGGGGTGGAATCCTCTCCACGGTGACTGCGACGCGGGCGGCCACGGAGTCGCAGTTGGTCGCCGCGGCCGAAGCGAGGGCGCGCGAACTTCTGGCCGAGGGCGTGACCGTGCTCGAGATCAAATCCGGCTATGGTCTCGACACCGATACCGAAATGCGCATGCTGGCCGCCGCGCGCGGCCTCGGTGAACGCCTGCCCGTGACGGTACGCACGAGCTGCCTGGCAGCGCATGCGTTGCCGCCGGAATACGACGGCCAGGCGGACGCATACATCGACCACGTCTGCGAAGAGATCCTCCCGCGCGTCGCTGCGGCCGGCCTGGCCGACGCCGTCGACGCCTTCTGCGAGCATATTGCCTTCGACGCGGCCCAGATCGAACGCGTGTTCATGGCCGCTGCGGCCCTCGGCCTGCCGGTCCGGCTCCACGCCGAACTGCGCTCCGACCAGGGAGGCACGCAGGTCGCCGCGCGCTACCGGGCCCTGTCGGTGGATCACCTCGAATACGTGTCGGAAGAGGGCGTGCGTGCGATGGCGGCGGCCGGCAGCGTCGCGGTCATGTTGCCGGGGGCGTTCTATACACTTCGGGAAACCCGGCGACCACCGGTCGATCTGTTTCGCGAATACGGTGTGCCGCTGGCGGTCGCGACGGATGCCAATCCCGGAACGTCGCCGGCGCGCTCCCTGCTGCTCATGCTCAACATGGCCTGTACGCTGTTTCATATGACGCCCGAAGAGGCGCTCGCGGGTGTTACCCGCGAAGCCGCCCGGGCGCTGGCGCTGCAGGACGACTATGGCACCCTGGAGCGGGGTAAACGCGCCGACCTCGTCGCCTGGGACATCGACCATCCGGTGGAACTCGCCTACTGGATCGGAACGCCACCGCCGGCCCGTATCATGCGCGATGGCTGGGAGGTGCGCCTGGGGGCCAATCACGCGCGCTCCGGCGGAAAATAAGAAGGCGAATGGCCGCGGAAGGAGGGCTCCCGGCAAAGCTTTCGCGTCTCTCCGCGGCTCAGGAAGGCATTCTTCCCCGGCCTCTCGATCCGATGGCCCGATGACGACGGCCAAGGTGCACGGGGTAAACACCGGCTTTGGTCAGCTCGCGTATTCGCGTGGGAGATCGAGGCCGTCAAGGCCGGGATCCACGATCGTCGTTTCCTCGATGATCGGGTTGCGGCGATTGCCCCGGGGTGATGTAGGGTATGCCCTCCTGCAGCATCGGTCTGCATCCATCTATCACGATAGCGTGGTGTGCACCGACTGGCGCCGCGTTCGATCGATAATCGGGAGGAATCATGGCACGCAACCGGGGAGGCCGCGCCGCCCGTCGCCGCGCCCTTGCGGGCGACGATGGTGGGGCCTCGGTCCTGCAGCAACTCGACTGGCAGTCGTTGCGGTATACCGACGCACCGACGGAGCCGCTGGACCCGGAAGGTGTCGAGGCGATCCACGATGCGGCGATGCGCATACTCGAGGAGATCGGCATCGATTTCCTCCACGAGGATGCCCGTCGGTTGCTGGCCGAGGCCGGTTGCAAGATCGATGGCGACGGGCCGACGGTGCGCATGGGCCGTGACTTCGTCATGGAGCAGGTGGCGAAGGCGCCGGGTTCGTTCACGATCACGCCGCGCAATCCCGAGCGGGCCGTCACGCTCGCCCCGGGGCAGGGCGTTTTCGGTTCGGTTGCGAGCGCACCCAACGTTTCGGACCTCGAGAATGGCCGGCGCACTGGTACGCGGGCGGATTTCCAGACCCTGCTCAAGTTGACCCAGAGCTTCAACTGCGTCCACCTGCATTGCGGCTATCCGGTCGAGCCGGTCGACGTCCATGCCTCGGTCCGTCACCTGGACGCGATTCACGATCTGCTGACGCTGACCGACAAGG
>Ga0075106_1000247_pt1 | contig 30009 bp, 39 predicted proteins | sample AntDeeMetag02WF4_FD_69796 | JGI IMG/M metagenome (GOLD analysis project Ga0075106, IMG submission 69796) | Saline lake microbial communities from Deep Lake, Antarctica - Antarctic Deep Lake Metagenome 02WF4 | ecosystem: Environmental > Aquatic > Non-marine Saline and Alkaline > Saline | place... | reverse complement strand
GACACCGAGGACGTCGCCGACGTCCGTGTCATCACGCACACGGCACCTGGCGACGCCCCGGGCGTCCCGAAGAAGAAACCGGACATCATGGAGACTCGCGTCGGCGGCGGCAGTCTCGCCGACCGACTCGAGTTCGCTGCCGACCTCCTCGAGGACGGCGGCGCCCACGACTTCGGTGACGTATTCCGCGCCGGCGAGTTCACGGACGTCGCGGGCGTCACGAAGGGCAAGGGCACCCAGGGCCCCGTCAAGCGATGGGGCGTCCAGAAGCGGAAGGGCAAGCACGCCCGCCAGGGCTGGCGGCGCCGCATCGGTAACCTCGGCCCGTGGAACCCGAGCCGCGTTCGCTCGACGGTTCCGCAGCTCGGACAGACCGGCTACCACCAGCGCACCGAACTCAACAAGCGCCTCATCGACTTCGGTGAGGGCGACGACGTGAACGCCGCCGGCGGCTTCCCGAACTACGGCGAAGTCGACGGCTCGTACACGCTCGTGAAGGGGTCGGTGCCCGGCCCGGACAAGCGCCTGGTGCGCTTCCGCCCGGCCGTCCGGCCGAGCGAATCGCCGCGCCTCGACCCCGAGGTGCGCTACGTCAGCACCGCATCTAACCAAGGATAACCATGCAGGCAACTGTACGCGACCTGAACGGCGACGACGCAGGCACGCTCGACCTGCCGGACGTGTTCACGGAACCCGTCCGCGCAGACCTGATCAAGCGTGCTGTGCTCGCCGCGCAGGCCAACCGAACACAGGAGACAGGCGCCGACGAGTACGCGGGCCTGCGCACTTCCGCCGAGTCCCAGGGTAGCGGACGCGGTATGGCCCACGTCCCCCGGACGAACGGCCGTGGCGCACGCGTTCCCCAGGCCGTCGGTGGTCGACCAGCGCACCCGCCGAAAGCCGAGAAAGACCACTCCCTCGACCTCAACGACAAGGAGCGGAAGTCCGCCACCCGGAGCGCCATCGCGGCGACGACGGACGGCGACCTGGTCGCCGAGCGCGGCCACCGCTTCGACGAGGACACCGAGCTCCCGCTCGTCGTGAGCGACGAGTTCGAGGACCTCGTGAAGACGAAGGAGGTCGTGGAGTTCCTCGAGGCCGTCGGCGTCCACACGGACGTCGAACGCGCGGACGAGGGCAGGACGGTTCGCGCCGGGCAGGGGAAGCTCCGCGGTCGCAAGTACCGCGAGCCCAGCTCCCTGCTCGTCGTCACCTCCAGCGAGTCCGGTCCGTCGAAGGCCGCCCGCAACCTCGCGGGCGTCGACGTGGCGACCGGCCGAGAGGTGAACACCGAGGACCTGGCGCCCGGGACGGACCCGGGCCGCCTGACCCTCTGGACCGAGAGCGCACTCGAGGAGGTGGCCGACCGATGAGCGGCATCATCGACTACCCCCTCGTCACCGAGAAGGCGATGGACGAGATGGACTTCGACAACAAGCTCCTGTTCATCGTCGACCTCGACGCGCACAAGCCCGAGATTCGTGACGCTATCCAGGACCAGTACGACGTGACCGTCACCAACGTGAACACGCAGATAACGCCGCAGGGCGAGAAGAAAGCGACAGTCACGCTCTCGGAGGACGACGACGCACAGGACGTCGCCTCCCGCATCGGGGTGTTCTGAAGATGGGGCGAAGAATTCAGGGCCAGCGACGTGGTCGCGGGACGTCGACGTTCCGCGCACCGTCGCACCGATACAAGGCAGAACTGTCGCACCGCAAGGCCGAGGACACGGACGTGCTCGTCGGCGAGGTCGTCGACATCGAGCACGACCCCGCGCGCAGCGCGCCCGTCGCGAACGTCCAGTTCGAGGACGACGACCAGCGACTCGTCCTCGCCAGCGAGGGCACCGCAGTCGGCGACACGATCGAGATCGGCATCTCGGCGAGCATCGAGGAGGGCAACACCCTCCCGCTCGCGGAGATTCCCGAGGGCGTGCCCGTCTGCAACGTCGAGAGCCACCCCGGCGACGGTGGCAAGTTCGCTCGCGCGAGCGGGGTCAACGCCGACCTCATCACGCACGAGCGTGACGCCGCCGTCGTCCAGCTGCCGAGCGGCGAGATGAAGCGGCTCTCCCCCGACTGCCGCGCGACCATCGGCGTCGTCGCCGGTGGCGGGCGGACGGAGAAGCCGTTCGTGAAGGCCGGCAACAAGCACCACAAGATGCGAGCCCGCGGCGGGAAGTGGCCCATCGTGCGTGGTGTGGCGATGAACGCCGTCGACCACCCGTTCGGTGGCGGCGGCCGCCAGCACCCCGGTCGACCGAAGAGCGTCTCGCGTAACGCGTCGCCCGGCCGCAAGGTCGGCGACATCGCCTCCAAGCGGACCGGCCGCGGAGGCAACGAGTAATCATGAGCACGGAATACCGAACCGGCCGCGAGGGTGAGTTCACCTACCGCGGTCACGACCTCGACGAGCTGCAGGATATGAGCCTGGAGGAAGTCGCGGAACTGCTCCCCGCACGGCAGCGGCGAACCATCACCCGTGGGCTGTCCGACCAGCACCAGAAGGTGCTCGAGGAAGCCCGCGAATCGACGGCCGAGGAGACGGCGAACAACCCGATCCGGACCCACCTGCGCGACATGCCGGTGCTGCCGGACTTCGTCGGCCTGACGTTCGCGGTCTACAGCGGACAGGAGTTCGAGCGCGTCGAGGTCCAACCCGAGATGATCGGGCATTACCTCGGCGAGTTCCAGCTGACCCGGAACTCGGTCGAACACGGGCAGGCGGGCATCGGCGCGACCCGCTCCTCGAAGTTCGTGCCTCTCAAATAAACCATGGGAATCAGCTACAGCGTGGACACCGACCCGGACGTATCCGCGAGAGCGATGCTCCGGGAGCGGCCCATCAGCCTGAAGCACAGCAAAGCCATCGCCCGAGAGATCAAGGGCCGGACGGTCGCCGACGCACGAGAGTACCTCGACGCCGTCATCAACGAGGAGCAGTCGGTGCCGTTCAAGCAGCACAACAGCGGCGTCGGCCACCGGAACGACATCGAGGGCTGGGACGCCGGGCGCTACCCGGAGAAGGCCTCGAAGGACTTCCTGAAGCTCCTCTCGAACGTGGCGAACAACGCCGACCAGCAGGGCTTCGACGCCGACCAGATGGTCGTCACGCACGTCGCCCCGCACAAGGTCGACGAGAGCCAGGGCCGCAAGCCCCGCGCGATGGGGAAGGCGGACCCGTGGAACACGACCCTCTGTGACGTCGAACTCGTCGTCACCGAACCCGACGCCGAGGAGGTGAGCGCGTAATGGCCGACGAGATGCAGTTCATCGAGCAGGGCCTCCAGCGCTCCCAGATCGACGAGTTCTTCGCTACCGAGCTGGCTCGCGCCGGCTACGGCGGCATGGAGCTCGCCCCGACGCCGATGGGTATGCAGATCGTCCTGAAGGCCGAGAAGCCCGGGATGGTCATCGGCAAGGGCGGGAAGAACATCCGGAAGATCACCACCCAGCTCGAGGAGCGATTCGACCTCGAGGACCCGCAGATCGACGTGCAGGAGGTCGACGAACCGGACCTCAACGCACAGATCGTCGCGGACCGCCTCGCGAACGCGCTCGAGCGCGGCTGGTACTTCCGGAAGGCCGGACACACGACCATCGACCGCATCATGGAGGCCGGCGCGCTGGGCGCCGAGATCGTCCTGAGCGGGAAGGTCACCGGCAACCGCGGCCGCGTCGAGAAGTTCAACCGCGGCTACATCAAGCACAACGGCGAACCCGCAGAGGAGATCGTCGACCACGGCAAGGGCGTCGCGGTGATGAAGCTCGGCACCATCGGTGTCAGCGTGAAGATCATCCCGCCGAACGCGAAGCTCCCCGACGACTTCGAGATCCAGGAGGAGGCCGACATCGAGGACCTCGTCGTCGACGAAGCGGAAGCCGACGAGGAACTCGAGGACCTCCTCGAGGGCGAAGGCGAGGCAGACGTCGAGGACGGCGAGGGCGAGGAGTCCGAGGACGCCGCCACGACGGACGCCGACGCCGAGGCCGCCGTCGAGGAGATCGTCGAAGAGGACGTCGACGCCGACGCCGACGGGGACGTCGAGGAAGAACTCGACGAACTCGCCGCCGACGTCGAGGCCGACGAGGAGTTCGACGACGTCGACGAGTCCGCCGAGGAGACCGCCGAGGCGCTCATCGACGAGATGGAAGAAGCGGACGAGGCCGAGGCCGACGAAGCCGAGGCCGACGCCGAAGACGACGAGGAGGGTGAGGAGTAATGGCGATTCTCCACACCCAGGAGATCCGCGACATGACGCCCGCAGAGCGCGAGGCGGAACTCGAGGAGATCGAGACGGAGCTGCTGAACGCGAAGGCCGTGAAGGCGGCCGGCGGCGCCCCGGACAACCCGGGCCGCATCAGCGAGCTTCGCCGCACCGTCGCGCGGATCAAGACGATCCAGCGCGAGGAAGGCGACCTAGACGAGACCGAGAGCTAAGATGAACGTGACACCCGAGACGCTGCCGCGACACGAACTCGTCGGCCTGCACGTGCGGGTCGAGGAGTCGACCGACCCCTCGCGGGTCGGCATCGAGGGGCGCGTCGTCCGCGAGACGATGCGCACGCTCCTGGTCGAGCCACGCTCGACCGAACTGGCGAGTAGCGAGGGACGATGTCCCTCGGACCGTTCGAGCGGGCGAGGCCCGCGAGAAGACGGCGAGAGCCGCGAGCAAGTGGAGTCCGGTGGTGACGACTCGGGTGTCAAACAGGTTCCCAAGCGGGGAGCCAGATTCACGTTCCGACTCACAGATGAAGCTGCGGTCGCCGCCAAGGCGACCGGGACCGCGTCCAAACCTGCAGGTGGCGAGAGCCAAACCACTGGCGAGGGCGTGGCCTACGTTACGGTGGATGGGGTCGCGTTGCTCTCACGACCAGCGTTACGCTCCGAACGAGGAGTTGATTCGAAATGGCGATAGGACTGAACGTAACAGAACCGGAGGGCACGTGCACCGACGAGAACTGCCCCTTCCACGGGAGTCTTTCCGTGCGAGGGCAGGTTCTCGAAGGCGAAGTGGCCTCCACAGACATGGATAAGACCATCGTCGTCGAGCGCGAATACGACGTATTCGTGCCGAAGTACGACCGCTACATGAAACGGCGGTCCCGAGTGCCGGCACACGCGCCGGAGTGCTTCGACATCGCAGACGGCGACACGGTCAGCATCGCAGAGACCCGACCGCTCTCGAAAACGAAGTCCCACGTAGTCGTGGAAGTCACCGACGGAGGTGACGCCTGATGGAAGCCATCAAGGCCGACGTCACGCAGGGACTGGAGAAGGGTTCGCTCATCAAGTGCGCCGACAACACCGGCGCCCGCGAACTCAAGATCACGAGCGTGTCAGGGTACCAGGGAACGAAGAACCGCCACCCGAAGGCCGGGCTGGGCGACACCATCACCGTCTCGGTGACCAAAGGGACGCCGGAGATGCGCCGTCAGGTGCTCGAAGCCGTCGTCGTTCGCCAGCGCAAGGCCATCCGTCGACCGGACGGGACGCGCGTGAAGTTCGAGGACAACGCCGCGGTCATCATCGACGACCTCGGCGAGCCTCGCGGGACCGAGATCAAAGGTCCCATCTCGCGCGAAGTGGCGGAACGGTACGGTACCATCGCGAGTACCGCGACGATGATCGTATAGACAATGACCAAACAACCACACAAACAGCGAAACCGCACGGAGCGCGCGTCGCTGCACGAGCGTCACAAGCAGGTGCGGGCGCACCTCTCCGAGGACCTCCGCGAGGAGTACGGACAGCGTCGCGTCCGCGTCAACGTCGGCGACACCGTCGAAGTGATGCGTGGCGACTACGCCGGCGAGGAGGGCGAGGTCATCGACGTCGACCTCCGCGACGCGTCGGTGTCCGTCGAGGACGTCACCGTCGAGAAGGCGGACGGCGAGGAAGTGCCTCGCGCGATGGACGCGAGCAACCTCCGCGTCACCGACCTCGACCTCGAAGACGACGTGCGCGCCGAGCGACTGGAAGGTGACAACGAATGACGAACCACCAGAAGCGACTCTCGGTACCGAAGTCCTGGCCCGTCGAGCGGAAGACGGAGACGTTCACCGCGAAGGCCGGGGCCGGTCCGCACGGCGAGTCGGGCGTTCCGCTCGTCGTCGTGCTCCGGGACGTCCTGGGCTACGTCGACGACACCAGCGAGGCGCAGTACGCCATCAACACTGACGGCGTGCTCGTCAACGGTGCGTCTGTCGGCGACGTCAAGCGCCCCATCGGGATGTTCGACATCCTGGCGTTCCCCGCGCGCGACGAGTACTACCGGGTCTTCCCGGACGAGGGCGGCCGCCTCGGACTCACGCCGATCGAAGCGGACGCGGCGGACAGCAAACTGAACAAGGTCGAAGACAAGACGACCGTCTCCGGCGGTCAGACTCAGCTCAACTTCCACGACGGCACGAACCTGCTGGTCGAGGACGACTCCTACAGCGGGAGCGACTCCGTCGTCGTTGAGAACGAGACCAACGAGATTGTCGCCCACTTCGAATACGAGGAGGGCGCGCTCGTCACCGCCGTCGCCGGCCAGCACGCGGGCGAGATCGGTACGGTCGAGGATATCACCGTCCAGCCCGGCAGCGCGGAGAACACGGTCCGCGTGGAGACCGAGGAGGACGCCTTCGAGACCGTCGAGGAGTACGTCGTCGTCATCGACGAGAACTTCGTCGGAGGTGACGAGGAATGAGCGAGAGCGAGACAGAGGCCGAGTTCCACGAGATGCGCGAACCGCGCATCGAGAAGGTCGTCGCCCACATGGGCGTCGGCCGCGGTGGGGTCGACCTCCAGAACGCCGAGGACATCCTCTACGAGATCACGAACCAGGAGACGGTCCGCACGACGGCGAAGCGGACGGAACCCGAGTTCGGCATCCGCGAGGGTGACCCGATCGGTACGAAGGTCACGCTCCGCGGCGAGGACGCCAACGACTTCCTCGACCGCGCGCTCCCGGCCGCCGACCTGGCCAAGCGCCAGTTCGACGACACCGGCAACGTGAGCTTCGGCATCGACGAGCACACGGAGTTCCCGAGCCAGGAGTACGACCCGAACATCGGAATCTACGGGCTTGACGTCACCGTCAACCTCGTGCGCCCGGGCTACCGGGTCGCCAAGCGCGACCAGGTCTCCCGGCAGATTCCCTCGAACCACCGACTCGACCCCGAGGACGCGGTCGCGTACCTCGAATCCAACTTCGACGTGGAGGTCAACGAATGAGCGAGACGGACGAAGCAACAGAGACGGGCCAGACACACGAGTGCCGACGCTGTGGCCGCAATCAGGGCCTCGTCGGCAAGTACGACATCTGGCTGTGTCGACAGTGCTTCCGCGAGATTGCCCGCTCGATGGGCTTCAAGAAGTACAGCTAACAATGACGGCAAACGACCCCCTGTCCGACGCACTCTCCGGCCTCGACAACGCCGAGAGCGTCGGGCATCTCACGCACAACGTATCGCCCGCTTCGAACGAAATCGGTAGCGTACTCGAGGTCTTCTACGACCGCGGGTACATCGACGGCTTCGAGTTCGTCGACGACGGGAAGGCTGGTCGATTCGAGGTCGAACTAAAAGGTGCCATCAACGAGTGTGGCCCCGTGAACCCGCGGTACTCCGTGGGTGCCGAAGAGTTCGAGCAGTGGGAGAAGCGATACCTCCCCGCTCGAGACTACGGTTCGCTCGTCGTGACGACGAGCCACGGTATCATGAGCCACTACGACGCCCGCGAAGAGGGCGTCGGTGGCCAGGTTATCGCGTACGTATACTAACAATGGCACGAGTCGAAATCGAAATTCCGGACGACGTGACGGCGGAGGTCGACCACCTCGACCTCTCCGTCGAGGGCCCCGAGGGGTCCGTGTCGCGGCGCCTCTGGTATCCTGACGTCAGCGTCTCCGTCGAGGACGGCGCTGTCGTCATCGCCAGCGACGCTGAGGACGCCAAGACGATGTCCACCGTCGGGACCTTCGAGAGCCACGTGGAGAACATGCTCCACGGCGTCACCGAAGGCTGGGAGTACCGACTGCAGGTCCACTACTCTCACTTCCCGATGCAGGTCGAAGCGGAGGACGACGAGATCGTCATCCAGAACTTCCTCGGCGAGAAGGCGCCCCGACGCGCCCCCATCCGCGGCGACACGCAGGTCTCCGTGGACGGCGAGGAAGTGACCCTCAACGGTCCGAGTATCGAGGACGTCGGCCAGACGGCGGCCGACATCGAACAGCTCACGCGCGTCACCGACAAGGACAGCCGCGTGTTCCAGGACGGCGTGTACATCGTCGAGAAACCCACCAAGGGAGGTGCCTGATAGATGGCAGACGAAGACACCACCAACGACGACGCGCCGGAGTCACTCGAGGACATCTCGGGTGTCGGCCCGTCGAAGGCCGAGGCGCTCCAGGAGGCCGGCTACGACTCCGTCGAGGACGTGAAGGCGGCGAGCCAGAGCGAACTCGCAGAGGTCGAGGGCATCGGCAACGCGCTCGCAGCGCGCGTGAAGGCCGACGTCGGCGGTCTCGAGGTCGAAGAGGAGACCGAGGCGGAGGTCGAGGAGGCCGAACCCGAGGAGACCGAGGAGACCGACGACGAGGACGTGGAGACGGAGCTCCGTCCCCGCGGCCTCGCGACCAAGACGCCGAACCTGAGCGACGACGAGCAGCGACTCCTCGACAAGCGACGCCGCGAGGGAAAGCCGCAGTTCAACCGCCAGGACTACCACAAGAAGAAGCGGACGCCGTCGTCGTGGCGCCGCCCGCGCGGCCAGCTGTCGAAGCAGCGCCGCGGCATCAAGGGCAAGGGCGACACGGTCGAGTCCGGCTTCCGCACGCCGAAGGCGGTTCGGGGCAAGCACCCGAGCGGCTTCGAGGAGGTTCGCGTGCACAACGCGGACGACCTCGACGGCATCGACCCGGACACGGAAGCGGCCCGCATCGCCTCGAAGGTTGGCGCACGCAAGCGCGAACGCATCGAGGAGCAGGCGGAGGAGGCGGGCATCCGCGTCCTGAATCCGACCTACGTCGAAGTGGAGGTAGACAATGAGTGATCTGAGCGCACAGAAGCGGCTCGCAGCGGACGTCCTCGACGTCGGCAAGGGCCGCGTCTGGTTCGACCCCGAGGCCCAGGGCGACATCGCGGAGGCCATCACCCGAGCGGACATCCGCGAGCTCGTCGAAGAGGGCACGATACAGGCAGAGACCAAGCGCGGGAACTCCCGCGGTCGCGCACGCGAACGCGACAAGAAGCGGTCCTACGGCCACCGCAAGGGCCCCGGCACCCGGAAGGGCAAGCAGGGCGCCCGGCAGAACGACAAGGAGGCCTACCAGGACCGCATCCGCGCGCAGCGACGGACGCTACGGGAACTCCGCGACGACGGTACCCTCACCGCGAGCGAGTACCGCGAGCTGTACAACATGGCCAACGGTGGCGAGTTCGACAGCGTCCGACGCCTCAAGAACTACATCGAAGACAACTACGGTGAGATCTAATGGCAACAGGACCACGCTACAAAGTGCCGATGCGGCGACGCCGCGAGGTCCGGACCGACTACCACCAGAGGTTGCGCCTCCTGAAGTCAGGGAAACCTCGGCTCGTTGCTCGGAAGAGCAACAAGCACGTCACGGCGCAGCTGGTCGCGACCGGACCCGACGGCGACGAGACGATCGCGAGCGCACACTCCAGTGACCTCGAGGAGTACGGCTGGGACGCCCCGACGGGCAACCTCCCGGCCGCGTACCTCACGGGGCTGCTCGCTGGGACGCGCGCTCGTGAAGCCGGCGCGGATGAGGGCGTACTCGACATCGGCCTCAACACCGCGACCCCCGGCTCGAAAGTGTTCGCGATCCAGGAGGGCGCGATAGACGCCGGCCTGGAGATCCCGCACAACGACTCGGTCCTCGCGGACTGGTCGCGCACGCGCGGCGAACACATCGCCGACTACGCAGAGTCACTCGACGAGCCGCTGTACGGCGGCGACTTCGACGCAACAGAGCTTCCCGAGCACTTCGACGAAGTGCGGGAAGCCATTCAGGAGGACTAACACATGGGCTACAACGACACCTGGGAACCGAAGACGCGCCTGGGTCGCCTCGTCCAGGACGGCGAGATAGAGGACATGTCCGCCGCCCTCAACAGCGGGCTCCCGCTCAAGGAGCCGGAGATCGTCGACAACCTCATTCCGGGGCTCGACGACGAAGTGCTGGACATCAACATGGTCCAGCGCATGACGGACTCCGGCCGCCGAGTGAAGTTCCGCTGCGTGGTCGTCATCGGTAACCGTGACGGCTTCGTCGGCTACGCCGAAGGTCGCGACGACCAGGTCGGCGGCGCCATCCAGAAGGCGATCGAGGTCGCGAAACTCAACATCATCGACGTCTCGCGCGGCTGCGGGTCGTGGGAGTGTGGCTGTGGGCGACCCCACACCGTCGCGCTCCGCACGACCGGCAAGGCGGGCAGCGTCGAGGTAGAACTGATTCCCGCCCCGCGCGGCCTCGGCCTCGCGGGCGGCGAGACGGTCCGACACGTGCTCGAACTCGCGGGCATCGACGACATCTGGACGCGCTCCTCGGGGAAGACCCGGACCACGGTGAACTTCGCGAAGGCGACGTTCAACGCGCTCCGCAACACCGCCGAGGCCCGCGTGCCCGAACACGCCCGCGAGCAGCGAGAGGTGATCGAGTGATGCGGGCGGTCGTCCAGGTCCGCGGTGACGTCAACATGAGCGGCGACGTCGTCGACACGCTGGAGATGCTGAACATCCACAGCGTCAACCACTGCGCGCTCGTCCCCGAGACGGAGACGTACGACGGGATGGTCGCGAAGGTCAACGACTTCGTGGCGTTCGGCGAACCGAGCCACGACGTGCTCGCCTCGCTCCTCAGTCGGCGCGGCGAACCCCTCGAGGGGAGCGCCGACACCGACGACGAGTGGGTCGCAGAGAACACCGACTACGACGACGTCGACGACCTCGCACGCGCGCTCCTCGACGAGGAGACGACGCTGCGAGAGGCCGGGTTCGCGCCCGCCCTCCGACTGCACCCGCCGCGTGGCGGGCACGACGGCATCAAGCAGCCGGTCAGCGACGGCGGCCAGCTCGGAAAGCACACGACCGAGGAGATCGACGACCTCCTCACCGACATGCGCTAACCATGACTAGCAAGAAACGACGACAACGCGGCTCTCGGACGCACGGCGGCGGCACCCACAAGAACCGCCGGGGCGCCGGCAATCGCGGCGGCCGTGGGCGTGCGGGTCGCAAGAAACACGAGCAACACAACTACGAGGACGTCGGCAAGAGCGGCTTCAAGCGCCCGGAGAAGACCGACCGGGACGTCGCCGAGGTGTCCGTCCAGAAGCTCGACGAGGACATCGCACTGCTCGCGGCCGACGGGGTCGCCGAGGAGACGGAGTTCGGCTACCGCGTCGACGCCCGGGACGTCGCCGAAGACGGCTGGGAGGCCGACGTTGTGAAGGTGCTCGGCGGTGGACAGATGTACGAACAGCTCGAGGTGACGGCGGACGCGTTCTCCGCGGGCGCCGTCGAACTCATCGAGAGTGAGGGCGGCGACGCCGTCGTCTCCGAGCGCGGAGCGGAAGACAACGAGGAGTAACCCATGGGATGGAAGGAGTCTGCTGCGCCGGTCCTCACGCGGATGCCCGCAGTGCAGCGTCCGGAGGGGCACGTTCCGTTCCGTCGGAAGATGTACTGGACGGCCGGCGTCCTCGTCCTGTACTTCTTCCTGACGAACGTCTCGCTGTGGGGCCTCCAGGCCGGCGGCGAGGACTTCTTCGGACAGTTCCGGAGTCTACTCGCCGGCGGTCAGGGGACGGTGCTCCAGCTGGGCATCGGGCCCATCGTCACGGCGAGCATCGTCCTGCAGCTGCTGGGCGGTGCGAACCTGCTCGGACTGGACACGGACGACCCGCGTGACCAGGCCATCTACCAGGGGCTCCAGAAGTTCCTGGTGGTCGTGATGGTGTTCCTGACGGGACTGCCGATGGTGTTCCTCGGGAACTTCCTCCAGCCGAGCGCGCAGCTCGCCCAGAGCCTCGGCGTCGGTCTGTTCGGCGTCCGGGCGCTCATCTTCGCCCAGATCGCGGCGGGTGGCGTCCTGCTGCTGTTCATGGACGAGGTCATCTCGAAGTGGGGCGTCGGCTCAGGTATCGGCCTCTTCATCGTGGCCAACGTGAGCCAGAGCCTCGTCGGCGGCCTCTTCTTCTGGGAGGGTGGCGTCGGCAACCAGGGGCTCATCCCCACGTGGTTCGACATCGCGGTGGGCAACGTCTCGAACATCCCGCCGCTGCTGACGACTGACGGCCTCTCGTTCGTGTTGATGCAGGCGGGCATCCTCGGCGTCATCACGACGGTTCTCATCTACGTGGTCGTCGTGTACGCCGAGAGCGTGCGCGTCGAGATTCCGCTCAGCCACGCCCGCGTGAAGGGCGCCCGGGGCCGCTTCCCGGTGAAGCTCATCTACGCGAGCGTCCTGCCCATGATCCTCGTTCGCGCGCTGCAGGCGAACATCCAGTTCCTCGGGCAGATCCTCAACTCCACGGTGAACCTCCCCACCTGGGCGGGCGTCTACGTGGAGGGACAGCCAGTCAGTGGCCTGTTTTACTACTTCGCGCCCATCTACAACCCCGACGCCTGGATGTGGTGGACCGCAGCCTCCACGGCCGAGCCGTGGCAGGTGATGATCCGCATCGCCGTCGACCTCACGTTCATGGTCATCGGCGGCGGCATCTTCGCCATCTTCTGGGTGGAGACCGCCGACATGGGCCCCAAGGCGACCGCCAAGCAGATCCAGAACTCCGGGATGCAGATTCCGGGCTTCCGGAAGAACCTCGGCGTCATCGAGAAGGTCCTCGAGCGGTACATCCCGCAGGTCACCGTCATCGGCGGTGCCCTCGTCGGCCTGCTCGCCGTCATGGCGAACATGCTCGGCACCATCGGGAACGTCACCGGGACGGGCCTGCTGCTGACGATCTCTATCACGTACAAGCTGTACGAGGAGATCGCTGAAGAGCAGATGATGGAGATGCACCCGATGATGCGCGAGATGTTCGGCGGCGGCGACTAACAGGCGGTACCGCGCGTTCCACATTTTTGGTCGACGACACGACCGGACAGTGGAATCGTAACCCACGTACACCGTTTACGATAGCCTAAACTATCCGGGTAGGGACGGTCGCCGGTATCGTCACGGACGGGGCCTGACCACGGCCCGGCCGTCGGTGGGCCGCCGGTGCGTCAGCCCCCGCCGGTCTCGAACTCGAAGCGCGCGCCGCCGTTCCCGCTCTCCGCGAGCGTCACCGACCAGCCGTGGTTCTCCGCGATGTTCTCGACAATGGCGAGCCCGAAGCCCGTGCCGTCCGCGGCGGTAGTGTAGCCCATCTCGAAGACGTCCTCGTGGTCGTCCGCGGGGATGCCCGGCCCGTCGTCCTCCACGAAGAAGCCCGCGCGGTCCTCTAGGGGGCAGACCCGGATCTGGACTGCAGTCTCCTCCTCGGCGATGGAGCCGTCGAGTTGCGCCTGGGCGACCGGCGGGGAGCCGTGGTCGACCGCGTTGCGGAACAGGTTCTCGAACAGCTCCTGGAGGCGGCCGCGGACGGCCTGTACGGTCACGTCCTCCAGGTCGAGGCCGAGGTGGGCCTCGCCCGTGTCGACAGAGTCCCATGCGGCGACGGCCGCGACCTGCAGCGGCACCGTCTCCGTCTCGCGGCCGTCCGTGCCGTCGCGGGCGAGCGCGAGCAGTTCCTCGAGAATCTCGTCCATGCGGTCGAGCGAGCCCTCGACGCGGTCGAGCGCCGATTCCTCCTCGTGCTGTCGGTACTGGTCGAGCCACCCGGTGGCGACGTTGAGCGGGCTCCGGAGGTCGTGGCTGACGACGCTCGCGAACTCGTTGAGCCGTTCGTTGCGGGCCTCCAGTTTCCGCTCGCGGCGGTTGCGCTCGGTGACGTCACGGAGCACGCCGATGGTGCCCCGGAACTCCTCGTCGAACGGCCGGAGCGCGAGGTGGCACTCCACGATGCGGGACTCGTCGGTGTCCTTCGGGTACGCGTGGAACTCGAACTTGTCCTTGGCGTCGCCCGTCGTGGAGAGCAGTCCGCTGACCGTCTCCTCGTAGCGCGGGATGACCTCCGGGTCGAAGACGCCGTCCGCGACCATGTCGGGGACGCTCATCGACTCCAGTTCCGACTGCGAGTAGCCGGTGAGGCTGGCGACCTGCGCGTTGCCGCTCACGTAGTTCGCAGCCTCGTCGACGATGAAGACGCCGTCGGGCGCCGTCTCGACGATGGTCTCGTACTGGCGCCGCTCCCGGTCGTGCTGTCGGCGGTCACTGACGTCGCGGCAGACGGCGAGCACCGCCGGTTCGCCCTCGTACGTGATGGTCGATGGGGTGAACTCGATGGGGACGCGTTCGCCGGTCACGCTCAGCGCGTCGAACTCGTAGCGCTTCTCGACGCCTTCGCCCTCGATGCGACGTTCGAATCGCTCGACCACCGTTTCGCGGTGATTAGGTGCCACGACGTCCGCGATGGGCGTCCCCTCGACGGACTCCGGGTCGGCGTCGAGAATCTCGGCGGCCCGAGAGTTGGCGAACTGCAGTCGCTCGTCCTGGGCGATGATGACGCCGTCGTTGGCTTCCTCGACGACCGTCGCGTACTTCTCCTCGCTCTCCCGGAGTTTGCGCTCGCGGCGCTTGCGCTCGGTGACGTCGCGAACGACGCCCACGGTCCCCTGGAACTCGACGTCGAAGGGGAGCAACGCGATGTGGACCTCGACGCTCTCGACGTGGTCGGCCCAGTTCTCGCCGCTCATCTCGGTGATTCCCGCCTCGTCGTCGCCCTCCAGGAGGTCCCGGATGATCGCCTCGCCGGCCTCGATGTCCTCGTCGGACATCACGACCGAACAGTGCTCGCCGACGAGGTCGTCGCGGTCGTGGCCCGTCAACTCCTCGAAGGCGTCGTTGACGAACGTGAACACGCCCTCCTCGTCGAGCGTGTAGACGGCGTCACCGACCGCCTGCACGATGGTCTGGACGCGCTCGATCTCCTGTTCGTGTTTCACGCGGTCGGTGATGTCCGTGAACGAGGCGACGACCCGGTCGACCTGGCCGTCGTCGCCGAACAGCGGCGCACAGTGCATCACGAGGTACTTCCGCCAGCCGTCCGGCCACTCGATGGCGAGGCGTTCGCCGTGGAGCGACTGGCCCGAGCGCGCCACCCGCCTGGCGGGGTGGTCGCGCTCGGGAATCGGCTCGCCGTCGAGGGTCTCGAAGGTCCACTCGGGGGTGGTCGGGAGGTCCGCGTCCGCGAGGCCGAGGGTCGCCTTCGCGCGGTCCGTCGCCGACGCGACGCTGCCGTCCGGCTGGAAGACGACAGAGCCGGGCGTGGTCGTCAGCACCTGCTCGAGGAGGTGTTTCTCCTCGCGGAGCGCCTGCTTCGAGCGCCGCTTCTCGACGGCGTTGCGCAACCGGTTGGCGAGGACGGCGTACTGGTCGGTGCCGCTGGCCTTCTGGAGGTAGTCGGTGACCCCAGCGGAGATGGCGTCGCTGGCGATCTCCTCGCTTCCCTTCCCCGTGAACAGCACGAACGGGAGTTCCGGGTCCCGTTCCCGGACGGCGGCCAGGAACTCCAGGCCGTCCATCCCCGGCATGTCGTGGTCGGAGACGACGCAGTCGACCGTCGCCGTCTCGAGGAACTCGAGGGCGGGTTCCGCTGCCGGCCGCGTCGTCACGTCGAACTCCTCGGCCTCCCGCTCGAGGTACGTGGCCGTCAGGTCGGCCATCGACTCGTCGTCCTCGACGAGGAGGAGGTGGACTGGAGCGCCCGAACCTCGTGTCATTCTCTCACACTGTATGGCGCGGGACAATAAACGTTGTAGTCGGTTCCGAAGCCCTATTGGGACGGAGGTTCCACCAACTGAACATGCTAACCGGGGGCGCAGCCTGAATGCGCATCCTCATCGTGGGTGCCGGCGAAGTCGGGTCGAGTATCGCGAACAGCCTGGCCGACGGACACGAGGTCGTCGTCGTCGACGTCGACCCCGAGCGCGTCGAGGCGATGACCTATTCCCACGACGTGCTCGCGGTCACCGGGGACGGCACCGACCTCGAGGTGCTCCTGGAGGCCGAAGTCGAGCGCGCCGACATCGTCATCGCGAGCACCGACGACGACGAGACGAACCTCGCGACGTGTGGTACCGTCAACACCGTCAGCGACGCGTTCACCATCGCGCGCGTCAAGAACACCACCTACCTCGACACGTGGCGGAACCACCGTGGCGCGTTCGGCGTCGACTTCATGGTGTGTACGGACCTGCTGGCGGCGGAGGCCATCGTCCGCATCGTCGGTCTCCCGACCGCCCGCGACGTCGACCCGTTCGCCGGCGGCCACGTGGAGATGGCGGAGTTCGAGGTGCCCCTCGACAGTCCGCTCGCGGGCCAGACCATCGCCGAGGCCGACGAGTTCGACGAACTGACGTTCGTCGCGGTCATCCCGGAGTCCGCCAACGCCGCCGTGATACCCCGCGGAGACACCGTCATCGACGGTGACGCCCGCGTCGTCGTCATCGGGCGTCCGGAGGCGGTCCGGGAGTTCTCGGGGGCGATCAACCCCGTTGAGGCTGCCGACGACATCAAGGACGTGGTCATCGTCGGCGGGAGCACGACCGGCGAACTGACCGCCGAACTCCTCGTCGAGCGGGGCATCAAGCCGCGCATCATCGAGGTCGACCAGGACCGAGCGCGGGAACTCGCCGAACGCATTCCGGCGGCGACCATCCTCTCCCACGACGGCACCGACCCCGAGTTCCTCACGCGCGAACACGTGCAGAACGCGGACGTGGTGGTCGCCACCCTCGGCAGCGACGAGCGGTCGCTGCTGGCGGCGCTCATCGCGAAGCGCGTCGGCGCGACGCGGGCCATCGCGGTCGTCGAACAGGCCCGCTACGTCGACCTCTTCGAGACGGTCGGCGTCGACGTGGCCGTCAACCCGCGGCAGGTCACGGCCGAAGAGATCACGCGGTTCACGCGCGAGCGCCGTGCCGAGAACGTCGCCATCATCGAACCCGGCGGCGCGGAAGTGCTGGAGATCCAGGTCGACGAGCAGAGCGTGCTCGCCGACCGCGCCATCCGAGACGTGGCCGCCGACCTCCCCGACGGCGTCGTCATCGGCGCCATCACGCGCGGTGACGACTACGTCACCCCGCGCGGTGACACGGTCGTCCACGTGGGCGACCACGTGGTCGCGTTCGTGCGCGCCGACGCCATCGAGGAAGTTACGGCGAAGCTATGAAGGTACGGGTGGACTGGCGGGCGAGCCTCGCGCTCGTGGGGACAGTCGTGAAGTGGCTCTCGGTGCCGCTCGTGGCCCCGCTAGTCGTCGCCCTCTACTACGGGGACGGCGGCATCGCGGCCTTCGGCGCGACCATCGTCGTCGCGTTCACCGCGGGGGTGGCCCTCGAATCCCTCGGCGACCCAGAGGAGATGCGCGCCCGAGAGGGGTTCCTGATGGTGGCGGTGACGTGGCTCGCGGTGAGCATCGTCGGCGCCGTCCCCTACCTGCTCGCTGCACACGGCGTCCCCGGCGTCCTGCCGGCGACCGCCCCTGGGTCGACGCTCGCGAACCCGGTCAACGCCGTCTTCGAGTCGATGAGCGGATTCACGACCACGGGAGCGACCGTGCTGGGCTCCATCTCCTTCGAGACGCACTCCCACTCGGTGCTGCTGTGGCGACAGCTCACCCAGTGGCTCGGTGGGATGGGTATCGTCGTGCTCGCCGTCGCCATCCTCCCGGAGCTCTCGGTCGGCGGCGCACAGCTGATGGACGCAGAGGCCCCCGGCCCCGGCATCCAGAAGCTCACGCCCCACATCGCGGAGACGGCGCGGGTGCTCTGGCTCGCGTACGCCGGCATCACCGCACTGGAAATCGTCCTGCTGTACGGCCTCCACGTCGGCGGCTTCGCGCCGAACATGGGGGTGTACAACGCAATCGCCCACGGGCTGACGACGATGGCCACCGGCGGGTTCAGCCCGGAGGCGCGCTCCATCGAGGCGTTCTCGGCGGCCGTCCAGTGGCTCATCGTGCCGTTCATGGTCGCGGCGGGGACGAACTTCGCGCTGTTCTGGCACGTCATCCAGGGGGACACCCAGGAACTGTTCGAGGACGCGGAGTTCCGGTTCTACGTCGGCGTCGTCGGGACACTGACCGCACTGCTCGCGGCAATCCTGTTCACGGGGCCGGCGCTCGGTCTCGGGGACGCCGTCGCGCCGGTCGCGGGGAACGCGGAGGATGCGCTCCGTCACGCCGCGTTCCAGGCAGCCTCCATCGTCACCACGACTGGGTACGCGAGCATGGACTTCAACCAGTGGAGCCAGCCGGGGAAGATGGTGCTGTTCGTGGCCCTCTTCCTCGGCGGGAGCGCGGGGAGCACGGGCGGTGCGGTGAAGATGGTGCGCTGGCTGGTCATCCTGAAGTCGCTCAAGCGGGAGCTGTTCGTCACCGTCCACCCGGACGCCGTCCAGCCCCTCCGGCTGGCCGGCCAGGCGCTCGACGAACGCGGCGTCCGCGGCATCTACGCGTTCACGGCGGTCTACTTCTCGCTGTTCGTCTTCGGCACGGTGTTCGTGGCTATCGACGCCGGACGCATCCAGGAGACGGTGACGGGCTTCGAGGCGATGAGCGCAGTCGCCGCGACCCTCGGCAACGTCGGTCCGGGGTTCGGCATCGTCGGCCCGATGAACAGCTACCTCCCGTTCCCCAACTCGTCGAAGCTGCTGATGGTCGGGCTGATGTGGGTCGGCCGCCTCGAGATACTGCCGGTGCTCGTGCTGTTCACTGGGTCGTACTGGCAGTCGTAGCGGTCGGCCGGGGCGACGGGCCGCGGCGACTCAGCCGAACAGCCGTTCGGTGAGTGACCGGGTGCGCTGTTTCTCCGCGAGCACGACCGAGCAGTCCACGTCGTCGACCACGTCGAGGACCAGCGAGCCGCTGACGAGACGCCCGAGCAGACCGCGTTCCGTCGCACCGACGACGAGCATCGTGGCGTCCTCGGCGGCGGTCTCGATGGCGGTCTCGACGTCACCCGTCTCCACGCGCTGCTGGGCGTCCAGCAGGCCCTGATCGGCGGCCCAGTCGTCGAGGAAGGCACTGCCCTCGTCGAGGTCGTCCGCGACGTGGAGCAGCGTCACCTCGCTGCCGTACTGGTCGCGGAGGTACCGCGCGATGGCGGCGCCCAGTTCGGAGTCGGGGCCGCCGGCCGTCGGGAGGACGATCCGGGACGGGTCGAACCCGCGGTCCTTCATCACGAGCACGTCACACGGCAGGTCGCCGGCGAGTTCGGCCATTCCGGACTCCGCGCGGCCCGGCGACCCGTGGCTGTCCTCTCCCCACCCCATCACGAGCATGTCGGCGTCGTGACTCCGGGCGGCGTCGAACAGTTCTTCGAACGAGCGGTGCGAGAGGATGGTGTGGGTCTCGACGGGGACGCCGAAGTCCTCCGCGTCGGCCCTCGCCTTCGCGAGCAGTTCCTCGCTGTTCGCGTCCAGTTGCTCGACGTGGTCGGCCCCGTACTGCAGGCTCGTCTGGTCGGGCACCTGGACGACGTGGACGGCGATGACGCGGCCGTCGTTGGCCTTCGCGGCGGTCGCAGCCAGCGAGATGAGTTCCTTCTCGGTCTCCGGGTTCGCGAGCGGGACGACGACGCGGTACTGACCGCCGTCCGGCTGGACGCTGCTGGCGGCCGCGACGGCCGTTTCGGGCATCTCCTCGGCCCGTGAGAGGACGTACTGTCCGAGAATGCCCTGCTTCTCGGTCCGCGAGCGCGCGTAGACGAAGTACCAGAGCACGGCGCCGGCGACCAGCGCGAAGCTCAGCGCGACGATGAGTTGGCTGATGAACGCGATGAGCGCGAACGACGTGAGCATCCCGAGAATCGGCGTGAACGGGTAGAATGGGACCTCGTAATCCGGGTCGTAGTCGGCGGGGTCGGCCTCGCGCATGACGATCAGCGCGACGTTCAGCAGGCCGTAGATGATGAGGTGGAGGACGCTCCCCATCGTCGCGAGTGCTTCGACGGTGCCGGCGACGATGAACACGAGGATGAGCACGCCCGTGACGGCGATGGAGCGGTACGGCGTGGCGAACCGGGGGTGGATCTCGTTGAGGTCGGGCGTGACGATGTTGTCCCGCCCCATCGCGAAGTTGATCCGCGAGGACGCGAGGATGGAGGCGTTCGCCGACGAGGCCGTGGCGAGCAGTCCGCCGAACAGGAGCGCGGCGGCGCCGACCGGACCCATGAGCAGACGGGACACCTCCACGACTGCAATCTTGTCGTCGCTCAGTCCCCCGATGAAGCCGGGGTCGACCGCGGCGCTCATTGCGACGAGGACGAGCGCGTAGATGACCGTGACGAGGAGGACGCTCCCGATGACGGCGCGCGGGAGGTTCCGGCCTGGGTCCTTGATCTCCTCGGCGACGCTCGTGATCTGGACGAAGCCGAGGTAGGAGACGAAGATGATGCCCGTCGTCGTGAGCATCGGACTGAACCCCTTGCTGTCTGGGAGGTTCGCGGTCTCGGCGTTCAGCGCCCCGAAGACGGTGAACACGGCGAGAATGGCGACCAGTATGACGACGATGACGTTCTGGAGACGGCCGGTCTCCTTCGCGCCGACGTAGTTCACCGCGATGAACAGCCCCGCGCCGATCAGCGCGACGAGTTTGATAGATGGGACGACGAGCGGTCCGACGACGAACGCGTCGGGCATCCCGATGATGTTCTGGATGTACTTCCCGAAGCCGACCATGTAGAACGCCGAGGCGAACGCGAGGCCGAGCCAGTTAGACCACCCCGCAATCGACCCGAACAGCGGGCCGAGGGCGTGGTTGACGTAGTAGTACGCGCCGCCGGATTTCGGCATCGCGGTGCCGAGTTCGCTGGCAGAGAGCGCCGTCAGCAGCGCGATGCCACCGCCGAGGAGGAACGAGACGACCGCCAGCGAACCGGCGTCGCTGATTGCCTGCCGCGGGAGCACGAAGATGCCGGCACCGATCATCGTCCCGACGCCGATGGTCAGCGCGGCGAGCGGCCCGAGGTCCTTCGCGAGTTCCTCGTCACTCATCCTCGTCCTCCGCCGGGAGCACGACGACCGGGCGGTCGGCCTGTTTCACGAGGTCGTGGGCGTGGTCGCCGGTGAGGAGGTCGAACCACCGACTGCCGTCGCGCGGCGTGAAGGCAATGGCGGAGGCGTCGTGGTCGCGGCCGGCCGCGAAGATGGCGTCCGCGACGTCCGTGTCGAACCGGAGGTCGGTCTCGACGGGAACGCCCGCGTCCGCCGCGGCGTCCTCGACGACCGCGAAGATCTCGGCCGCGTACTCCTCACGCTGCTCGACGCCCGCCTTGTCGACGGCGCCGCCGGCCTTCTCGATGACGTGGACGAAGACCACCTCTCCGCCCGCGGACGCGACCCGGGGGAGGACCGCCGCGGCGGTCGTTCGGGCATCGTCCTCGCTGGCGACCGGGACGACGACGCGGTCGAGCAGGTCACCCATTCGGACCACCCCGGTCGCCCCGCGCCGTGGGTCGAACACCGGTTGCTGACTGAGCCGCGGTTGTAGAAATCATACTCCCGCGTGGGAACCGGAGAACCTTATAAGTACGACTCTGCGGCCAGGTCGTGGTGGTGGATGCTGGCCGGCCGACCACTCGCCTCAGATCTCGACGGCCCACAGACGGAAGTCTTCAGGGAGGTCGTAGACCGCCCGGAAGACGGCATCGACGAACTGGCCGACCCGTTCGTCGTCGGCGCGCGCCTCGATGCGGACGTTCGTCCCGGGGGCGTCCTCCTCGGTGTCGCGGGCGGTGACGGTGAACGCGCCGAAGCGGGCGAGCACGTCGCTCAGGGCGTCGAGTTCCTCGTCGGTGCAGTCGAGGTTGAGCGTCCCGTCGGCGTACTGCACCCACGGCGGGAGGAACTCCGGGTCGTCGCTCGGGTCGCCGTCGGCCTCCAGCGTGCAGAACGCACTCTCCCGCTCTCGGTGGGCGGCGACGGCGTCCGCGACGAGCGCGACGCGCTCGGCCTCCGTCTCGGCGTCGAATCGGGTCATACCCGCAGTTCGACGCCCGCCCACTAATGGGAACCGGGTTCGGTCCAGGGCGCGAAGGACGCGGCCGGCCTATCGGCCATCAGTTGTTGGCACGATACCACTCAGATGGTTTGCAAACGTTTACCCGTAGCGTCGGTGTGCGTCGGAGTAGTATGCCAGACCAACCCGAACAGGGGGCAGGGAGCGAACGGAGTCGGCCAGCGGAGGGCGAACCGTCGCTCGTCGACGAGTTACAGCAGCCGACGCCGATGCGGTACATCAAGTTCGCCGTCGCGATGTTCGCCGTCGTCGGCGTCGGGTACGGCCTGACGTTCTGGCTGTTCTCCGAACTCGGCAACATGGGGAGTACCGGTGGCGCGTTCCTCGTCGGCATCGGGTCGTTCTTCGGCCTCCTGCTCGGGCCGGTGGTCGCCGTGGGCACGGGCGCGTACACGGCCCTGAACTGGGAGGGCGAGGAGACGAAACTCGTCGCCGCGGCCGCCGGCGTCGGTGCTGCTGCCGGCTACGTCGTGCTCGTCATAGTGCTGTTGCTGTTCGCCAGTCTGTCCTCCTCGGGCGGGGCCGGCGGTGGCGGCGGTGGGACCAGCCTCCCCGGCGGGACCGGCGGGACGCTCGGGTTGCTCCTGGGAATCGCCGCGACGGCCACGCTCACCGTCTACCTGACGGCCCGCGTCCGCATCGAGTCCTGAGGGAGGCGGACCCATGTCCGGCGTCGTTCTGAACTGCACTCCGAACGCACCGCAGCGACTGCCACGCTACCGCGGGGTGGCCAGCGCGCTCACCCAGCGGCCGTCCGCGCGGACCTCGCCCGCGAGGCCGGCGTCCCCGAGCAGGCCGGAGAACTCCTCGCCGCCGTAGTACGCGAAGAAGCGGTCGTCGCCACCGCCGTGGTCGTCGTCGGGTTCGAACCCCGCGCTCTCGCCGCGTTTCACCGAGCAGAACAGCACGCCGTCGTCGGCGAGCACACGGTCACCGGTCAGCGCGTCGAAGAACGGGTCGCCGTGGCCGTCTGCGACGCTGCCCGCGCGGTACTTCTCGCAGTAGACGTCGGCGTGGGCCTCGTAGGTCGCGGCGGTGCGGAGGGACTCGTCCATGCGCTCACTCGCTGCCGTGGGCGCTTCGAAGTTTCGGCCGGAAACAACACCTCCTTAATCGGGGCCGCAGAACACAACTGTATGAGTAGTCCACACGTGCTGATTCTCGGCGCGCCGGGCGCCGGGAAGGGCACGCAGAGCCGTCGTCTCACCGAGGAGTTCGGCATCGAACACGTCACGACCGGTGACGCGCTCCGGGGGAACAAGGGGATGGACATCAGTCACCTCGACCTGGAGTACGACACGCCCGGCGAGTACATGGACGCGGGCGAACTCGTCCCCGACCCGGTCGTCAACGAGATCGTGAAGAAGGCCCTCCAGGAGGCCGACGGCTACGTGCTCGACGGCTACCCGCGCAACGAGAGCCAGACCGAGTACCTCGACTCCATCACCGACCTCGACGTCGTGCTCTACCTCGACGTCGCCGAGGAGGAGCTCGTCCGCCGGCTGACGGGCCGGCGCGTCTGCGAGGACTGCGGCGCGACCTACCACGTCGACTTCGACCCGCCCGAGGAGGCAGGCGTCTGCGACGAGTGCGGCGGCACCCTCTACCAGCGCGAGGACGACACCGAGGAGACCGCCCGCGAGCGCATCCGCGTCTACGAGGAGAACACCGCGCCCGTCGTGGAGTACTTCCGCGAGGAGGGCGTGCTCGCCGAGATTGACGGCGAACAGACCCCCGACGAGGTCTGGGACGGCGTCCGGGACGCGGTCGCCGAGCGAACAGCGTAAGAGGTTCAAGCGGTCGCCGCAAAGGGGCGCATAATGGTACGAACCGCGGAGAAAGTCCGCTCGCTGGTCCGGGAGGACCCCGAGATGGCGACTATACTGGACGACCTCCTCGACCAGGAGGGCGAACTCCACTGGCAGGACGTCAACGGCGACGTCTCCAGCGGCCAGTGGGGCCGCCTCCTCGAGAAGGACCTCCTCGTCGCGGCCGACGATGGGTTCCGGTTCGCCGACCCGGAAGGGGTCCGCGAGGGCCTCGGTCCAGAGGAGGAGACCGACGAGGAAGCCCCGGAGACGACGTCGTGGTCGAAGTGGGACAAACTGGCTGGCGTCGGCGCCGTCGGCGCGATGGTCGGTTACAGCGTCACCCCAATCCGGAACGCGGTCGGCGGGAGCGTCGAACTGCTCATCGGTCCCATCGACGCCGTTCTCCCGTTCTACGTCGTCGTGATGGTGCTGGCGGTGCTCACCGGCCTCTACTCCACGCTCCTGCAGGCGAACCTCACCGACATGTCGAAGATGTCTGAGTACCAGGAGCGCGCGAAGGACCTCCAGGACCGGATGTCCGATGCCAAGGAGCGGGGCGACGAAGCAGAGATCGAGCGCCTGCGGGAGGAGCAGATGGAGGCGTTCGGTGACCAGGCGAACATGCTCAAAGAGCAGTTCCGCCCGATGGTGTGGATCATGCTGCTCACCATTCCGGTGTTCCTCTGGATGTACTGGAAGCTCGGCAGCGGACGGGTGCCGACGGAGGAACTCCAGATGACCCTGCCGCTGATGGGCGAGGCGAACCTCAAGAGCGGGCGCGCCCTCGTCTTCCCGGTGTGGATCATCTGGTACATGCTCTGCTCGTTCAGCTTCTCGAACGTCATCCGGAAGGCGCTGAACATCCAGACGACGCCCACCTAGGAACACCCACTCTTTACAGCCCACTTTTTCCAGCGCTCGCGCGCCGCTGGCTCGCTCGCTTGCAAAAACTTGGGGAAAAGCACTCCTCCTTCGGTCCCTCCGTCAGAGCAAGCTCTGACGTGCTCTCGTTCGCCTTGGGCTCACGAGAACTCCGGTCCCTCAGTCGTCGGCCCGAGCGCTCACGTTGTTCGCGCTCGGTGAATCGTGCTCGTTCCGACGCGCAGCGGCTCCGCGCCGCTTCAAAACCTCTTTGTCGCCGCCGCTCCCAGCACGGATATGTTAGTCACCATCTCCGGGCCGCCGGGGAGCGGGAAGAGCACCGTCGCTTCCGCGCTCGCCGACCACCTCGACTACGACCACACGTCGGGGGGCGACATCTTCCGCGGGCTCGCAGACGAGCGAGGGCTCACCCTCGAGGAGTTCAACGAACTCGCCGAGGAGGACCCCCAGATCGACAAGGACCTCGACCACCAGCTCCGTGAGACCGCACGGAACCGCGACGACGTCGTCCTCGAATCGCGGCTCGCCGGCTGGATGGCGGGGGAGTACGCCGACATCAAGATCTGGCTCGACGCCCCCCTGGGCGTGCGCGCCCGCCGCATCGCCGAACGCGAGGACAAGACACCGGCCACGGCGCGCGCGGAGACGGAGAAGCGCGAACAGTCGGAGGCCGCGCGGTACGCCGAGTACTACGGCATCGACTTCGACGACCTCACTATCTACGACCTCTCGGTGAACACGGCGCGCTGGGGGCCGGACGCGGTCACCGACATCGTGCTCTACGCCGTCGACTCCTACGTGGCGTCCAGCGACGAGGGGCCGACGCCCATCGAGGAAGTCCGCTACCAGTTCTGACGATGCTCCGCTCCGCCCCCGAGGACCGCGACCCCGAAGCCATCCTGGAGTTCGGCGTCCTGAACCTCGACAAGCCGCCCGGCCCCTCCGCCCACCAGGTGTCGGCGTGGGTCCGGGACATGACCGGCGTGGAGAAGGCCGCCCACGCGGGCACGCTCGACCCGAAGGTGACGGGCTGTCTCCCGATACTCACGGGTGCGGCGACCCGCCTCGCGCCCGCGCTCCTCGAAGGCCCCAAGGAGTACGTCACCGTCCTCGAACTCCACGCCGACCCGCCCGCCAACCTCGAATCCGTTGTGGCGGAGTTCGAGGGACCGACCTACCAGAAGCCCCCGCGGAAGTCAGCGGTGGCGCGCCGCCTCCGCGTCCGCGAGATCTACGACCTCGACGTGCTGGAGGTCGAGAACCGACAGGCGCTCCTGCGGATCCGTTGTGAATCCGGGACGTACGTCCGGAAGCTCTGTCACGACCTGGGGCGCGCCCTGGGCACCGGCGCCCACATGGGCCACCTTCGGCGGACCGCAACCACGCCCTTCGACGACACCGACCTCGTCACGCTCCAGGACCTCTCGGACGCCCTCGCGTGGTACCGCGACGAGGACGACACTGACCCGCCCGGGAGTCCGGAGGAAGCGCTCCGGGCAGTGGTCGCGCCCGCCGAACGCGCACTCGGCCACCTCCCGAGTGTCACCATCGCGCCCTCGGCCGCCGCCGAAGTCGCAGAGGGCGCGCCAGTGTACGCACCGGGGGTCCTCGACGCGGACCCCGCCGACCGCGACGCGCTCGTCGCGTGTTACACGCCCGACAGAGCGGCGGTCTGTCTCGGCCGCCTCGTCGGCGACCCCGACGCCGACAGCGGAACGGTCGTCTCCCTCGAACGCGTGCTCGTCTGACCATCGCGCCGCCCGTGGAAAACGAAGGTCTTAATGGTAGAACTCGCATTCTTCCAGACGCGGGACCGTGGGGTAGCGGTATCCTCGGCGGATGGGGTCCGTCGGACCTGAGTTCGAATCTCGGCGGTCCCACTTTTGCGGAGCGAAATGGGAACTCGAGAGACGGCTGTCTCTCGGCGGTCCCACTTTACACGAAGCAGGATATGAGAACGAGAGCCGTTCGTCTCTCGATAACCTACTGATTGGTGTCGCGTTTCTCCTTGCAGGCGCCGATGAACTGGCTGACGACGGCGGACGCGACGAGCGTCGTCGTGCGGTCGTAGCTCTCGAGCGGCGGGGCGACTTCCATGAGGTCCATCGCCGTCGTCTTCTCGTGGCGGCCGAGCTGGTAGACCAGCTCCTGGAGCTCGTGCGTCCGGAGTCCGCCGGGGCTCGGCACCGACGTCCCGGGTGCGTCCCCGGGTTCGAGTACGTCGATGTCCACCGAGACGTACACCGCGTCGGTGCCGTCGGTCGCGGCCGCCAGTGCGCGTTCGGCCGCCTCCCGCGGCCCGTCGAAGTGGACGTCCCGGGCAGTGATTATCTCCGCACCGTTCTCACGGACCCAGTCCACGTAGTACTTCGAGTTGTGCCAGCCGGAGAGGCCGAGTTCCACGAAGTTGTCGTGTGAGAGCTTCCCGGAGTCGTCCTCGAGGAGCCGACGAAACGGCGTCCCCGAGGAGAGTTCGCCGCCGTGGGAGTGGCGGACGTCGTGGTGGGCGTCGATGTTGACGACGCCGACGTCGCCGTCGGTGCTGTTCATCAGCCCCTTCGCAGCGGGGTAGGTCAGCGAGTGGTCGCCACCGATGGTGATGGGGACGATGTCGTTCTCGAAGAGCTCCGTGGCGACGGACTCCAGCTGGTCGTGGGCTTCGAGCACGTCCGTCTGCGTGAGGTCGACGTTGCCGAAGTCCACGATGTCGAGGCCCTCCGAGTAGTCGACGTCTATCTCGGGGTTGTAGCAGGTCCAGTACGGCATCTTGTCGCGAACTCCGTTCGGGCCCTCGCGGGAGCCCCGGGCACCGGCGACCGCCGCCGTGTCGAACGGTGCCCCGACGATGCCGACGTCGGCGGTCTCCGCACCGGGGTACTGTTCGACGACGTCGCCGAAGTTCGTCTCGTAGGGGTCCTCGATGGGGACGTTGTACCCGTCGAACGGGGTGAGCAGGTCGGTCACGTCTGCCGACAGCGCTATGCGCGATGTGGTATCGTCACTCATACCGAATACGTCTCCGTCAGATGATAAAATTATTTTGGGCAGAAGTGGGGCCAGTCCGAAAGAGGACTGTCGAATCGAGCGACGAGGACGCAGATTCTATCTCGGGGAGCCTTCGACTGACCACCGATTCGGAGATAATTTATCGTACATTTTCCCTGCGGGCGATAGTATTTGTGCCAGGGGAACCACACCGGAAGTATGACCGTGACTATCGACCCGGAGCGGTTCCGGGAGTCCTTCGAGCGGTACTCGCGTGTCGGTGCGACCGACCACGGTGGCCTCCACCGACTCGCGCTCTCCGACGCCGACAGGGAGGCACGGGACCTGTTCGTCGCCGACCTGGAGGAGCTCGGCCTCGAGGTGCGGGTCGACGAGGTCGGGAACATCTTCGGGCGACGGCCCGGTCGAGAGGACGACCTGGCGCCGGTCCTCATCGGTTCGCACCTCGACTCCCAGCCCTACGGGGGCCGGTACGACGGACAGCTCGGCGTTCTCACCGCCCTGGAGACGTTGCGGGCCCTCGAGGACGAGCAGGTCGAGACGCGTCGCCCGGTCGAGATCGTGAACTGGACGAACGAGGAGGGCGCCAGGTTCCAGCCGTCGATGCTCGGAAGTGGAGTGTTCGTGGGCAAGCACTCCCTCGAGGACGCCCTCGCCGTCGAGGACCGCGACGGCACGGTTCTCGGCGACGAGCTGGAGCGCATCGGGTACGACGGTGACGCCGAGTGTGGGGGGTACGACGTTCACAGTTTCCTCGAGCTCCACGTCGAGCAGGGGCCGACCCTCGAGAGCGAAGGGACGCCCGTCGGGATAGTCGATGGGGTGTTCGGGCTGTACTGGGCCCGGATGCGCGTCGAGGGGGAGGCCGACCACGCAGGGCCCACACCGATGCACACCCGGACCGACGCGCTGCAGGCCGCGACCGGTGCCATCGACCGAATCGGGACGATTCCACAACACCTCTCGCCCGACGCGGTCGTCACGGTCGGCGAGGTGAGCGTCCACCCGAACTCGATCAACGTCATCCCGAGTGAGGTCACGTTCACCGTCGACCTCCGGAGCTTCGACGACGGGGTCATCGAGGAGGGAATCCAGCGAGTGACCGAGGAGCTGGACGCGGCCTGTAATCGCCACGGCACGACTTACGAGGTCGAGGAGCTGCAACGCCACCAGTCGATGAACTTCTCCCCGACTGTCCGGTCGGCTATCGACGACGCCAGCGGAAGTACGGGCGTCGAGGCGATGCACTTGCTCAGTGGGGCTGGACACGACGCCCAGCACATGGACGCAGTGACCGACGCGGGGATGATCTTCGTCCCGAGCGTCGGCGGCGAGACGCACAACGAAGCGGAGTACACCGAGTGGGAGGACGCCGTGGACGGGGCGAAGGTGTACGCCGCCACGACACTGAATCTCGCCACGGAGTGACGGGGTTGGTCGGGCAGGCCACTCGCCGAACTTATCCCCTGGTGACCGCACCACAGAGGTATGGCGACGCTCGGCACGAAGCTGGTCGGGATGGACGCGGTGCCCGCGGTGCTGCACTACGAGGACGGCGGGATGGACGGCCCCCTGGAGATACAGCACGTTCAGGTGGACGACGGGACGGTGAACGCGGTGGTCCACGTGCAGGCCGGCGGGACGCAGTCGCTCGCCCGAATCACCGGCGGGCTAGACGACTCGGAACTCGTCCTCCAGATTCCGACCGAGCCCGCGGACTTCGACTCGGTCGAGGCGTTCCTGGCGGCCGACGACATCTTCGAGACGGCGAAGACCGTCGTCGATATCGAGACGCGGCTGTAGCGGAGGGCTCACTCTCCGGGGGACACATCCTTAACCCAGCACTGAGGAGCCATTGACAATGGCTACCAAACCGGGGGAGTTGCGGCCGGGGTCCCACTTCACGCTGAGCATCTGGCACCCCGACTGCTGGACGCTGGAGGTGACCGAGGACACCGACGCCGGCCTGTTGGGCCACGGCGTCTACCACGTCGAGGAGAAGGTGAAGGGGCGGTTCACCGTCTACGGGGAGTCCGAGGATGCCGCCCCCCGTGTGATTGTCAACCACGAGGAATCATTGCACAGCCGCCGGGTATAACACCCGCCCCTTCCATGAGAGGCCGCGGCGCGCACCCACCCCGAGAACCGACCGCAGGCGGACTGAC
>Ga0075106_1000244_pt1 | contig 30241 bp, 19 predicted proteins | sample AntDeeMetag02WF4_FD_69796 | JGI IMG/M metagenome (GOLD analysis project Ga0075106, IMG submission 69796) | Saline lake microbial communities from Deep Lake, Antarctica - Antarctic Deep Lake Metagenome 02WF4 | ecosystem: Environmental > Aquatic > Non-marine Saline and Alkaline > Saline | place... | reverse complement strand
CGGCTGTTGCTGCTGGCCCGGCTGTTGCTGTCTCCGCTGCTGACCAGTCTGGTGCTGGCTCCCTGCTGACCAGTTCGCTGGTGACCTCCCTGCTGGCCCATCTGCTGGTGGCTGCGCTGTGGGCTGGACTGGGGAGTGAAGCCCTGGCCACCGGTCCGCTGCTGGCCGCCCTGGTGGCCCGCCTGCTGCTGGTGACTCTGGCCAGTGGGCCGGCCCTGTTGCCCGCCACCTGTCTGCTGGCCATGCTGCTGTGACTGCTGGTGTTGCTGTGATTGCTGGTGTTGCTGTGCGCCCATCCGGCCGGGCCCCTGCTGGCTCGCTGCGTGTTCGCCCCGCTGGCCTGGCTGGCCCCCGTGGTGCTGGGTCGACTGTCTGGTCCGATGCTGACTTCGCTCCTGTCGGGAATCGTCGTGGTTGTGGTGAGTCATTGGGTTCGTCGCAGTCGCGTTCGTCGCCGGTGTGCGGGCGATACAATCGTGAACGAAGCGCGCCAGCGGTCGCTAGGGCACCCATCCATCAGAAAGTTGGCCCGGCAACTGCAAGACGGCAGTTGCAACGAACCGGAGATGTACGTCCCAGTCCCTGTCGCCTGGCTGCCATTCAGTATAGCCGACAGGGAGACAGCGTCGCGGGGTCGGTCCGGCCGACACCCCTCGAGGACGGCGCAGACGTGACAGCCAGGCGTCGGCACGATCGTGACGGCCCCATCGCGTCGAGTAATCGATCGCGATTTCAGCGCTGGACCGCAGTCGACGCGTCGGCGGACCGGATAACAGACGTACCGGTGTTAGGCGCCGACGGGGCGAAAACCGACCGAAAAGGCCCGCCGCCTTGCGAATACGCGGCCGGACGAACTTGGTATTCAGCGATCGTGAACGACACAGTCTGCCGTCAGGAGTAGGTGACGTTCAGCTCGATGACGTTCTGAACTTCGAGGAGTTTCTGGGGGAGTTCCTCCCGGTACCGGTCGTCCCGGAGCCGATTCGTGGGCCCCGAGACGCTGATGGCCCCGACGACGTCGTCGTTGGCGAGGATCGGCGCCGCGACGCAGCGGAGCCCGCGGAGTCGCTCCTCGTCGTCGAAGGCGAAGCCCCGGTCACGAATCCGCTCGAGTGCGTCGAACAGCTCGTCGCGGTCGGTGATGGTCTCGGGCGTCGAGGCCGGCATGCCGTGGTGGTCGACGATGGACTCGACGCGCTCCTCGGGAAGGTGCGCGAGGATAGCTTTGCCGAGTCCGGTGCTGTGGAGCGGCGCGCGCGTGCCGACGTGGCCCTTGACCTGGACGGCCATCTCGCCGCGCGTGCGGTAGAGGTACGACCCCTTCCCGTGCTCCTCGACCAGGAGGTTAGCGAGTTCGCCCGTCTCGCTGGCCAGGTGTTCGAGTTCGGGTTTGGCCACCTCGAACATCTCGACCTGGTCGCGGGCGTAGGCGCCCAGGTCGAGAAAGCGGAGGCCGACGCGGTAGGTCGTCCCCTCCTTGACGACGTACTCCTCCTGTTCGAGCGTCGCGAGGTAGTTGTGGATGGTGCTCTTGGGGAGTTCGAGGTGGTCGGCGAGCTCGGTGACGCCCGCTCCGTCGAGCTGTTTGAGAGCTTCGACGATAGTGAACATCGCCTCGATCGATTTCACCGGGTTCGTTGCTGACGGGCCCATAGTTTCCCTGACAGTGCCACCTATAAAAATCTGTTCAGTATTTACGAACACCAGTTCGGCAGTGGTCGAACGTCAGATCACCAGCAGTGCGGTCGAGCGGCCGGTCTACCGCGTCCAAGGGCGCACGTGGCAGGGGCCAGTGACACCGCAGGCGCTCGCCGCTCTGTCTCCCGGAAGGGAAATAGTAAGTAACCGGGCGTCGATCCTTTCAGTGTATGCCAGAGCCAAAGCAGAACTACGTCAACGGGGAGTGGGTCGCCGCCGAGTCCGGCGACACGGTCGACGTGACCAACCCCGCCGACAACACGGAAGTTGTCAACACGTATCACTACGGTGGCGAGTCCGACGCGGAAGCGGCAGTCGAGGCCGCCTCGGCCGCACAGGACGCGTGGGCCGACATGCCCGCACCGGACCGCGGCGCGATCCTCCGGGAGACCGGCGCCATCCTGGAAGAGCGCAAAGAGGAACTGACCGAGCTGCTCACGCGCGAAGAGGGCAAGCCGCTGTCCTCGGCCAGCGGGGAAGTCCAGCGCGCCATCGACATCTTCTACTACTACGCGGAGAAGGCGATGGACTTCGGCGGCACGGTCAAGGGCGCCAGCGGCGGCCGCACCTCCGTCTCGACGCGGAAGGAGCCCGTCGGCGTCGCCGGACTGATCACGCCGTGGAACTACCCCATCGCCATCCCAGCCTGGAAGATGGCGCCGGCGCTCGCCACGGGGAACGCCGTCGTACTCAAGCCCGCCACGCAGGCGCCCGGCCCGGCCCTCGAACTCGCCAAGGCGCTCGACGAGGCCGGTGCCCCGGACGGCATCGTCAACGTCGTCGTCGGGTCCGGTAGCAGCGTCGGTACCACGCTGACCGACAGCGAGGATGTCGACGCCGTCTCCTTCACCGGGAGCACGCAGGTCGGCCTCCAGGTCTACGACGCGGCGACCGACGACACCAAGCGCGCCCAGGCCGAGATGGGCGGGAAGAACCCGACCATCGTCACCGACAGCGCGGACGTCGACCAGGCAGTCGACATCGTCGGCGTCGGCGCCTTCGGCGTCACCGGCCAGGCCTGTACCGCGACGTCGCGCGCCATCGTCCACACCGACGTCTACGACGAGTTTGTCGCGGGCATCACCGAGTACGCCGAGAGCCTGGACATCGGCCCCGGCCTCGACGACCCGGGCATGGGCCCGCACGTCAACGAGGGCGAGTTCGAGTCGACCCTCGACTACGTCGACATCGCCAAGACCGAGGGCGCGACCCACGAGTTCGGCGGCGACCGCGTCGACGAGGGCGACCTCTCGGACGGCTACTTCGTCACGCCAGCCGTCTTCTCCGACGTCACCCCCGACATGCGCCTCTTCCAGGAGGAGGTCTTCGGTCCCGTGCTCGCCGTGACCGAGGTCGAGGACTTCGACGAGGCCATCGAGGTAGCCAACGACACCGAGTACGGTCTCTCGGCCAGCGTGGTCACCGACGACCTCGCCGAGGCTCACGAGTTCATCGATCGCACCGAGTCCGGCGTCGCGAAGGTCAACGAGAAGACCACCGGTCTCGAACTGCACGTCCCCTTCGGCGGCTACAAGCAGTCCTCGACGAACACGTTCCGCGAGCAGGGCGACGCCGCCATCGACTTCTTCACCCAGACCAAGACGGTCTACATGAACCACTAGTCGGTCGCCGCGACGCAGCCGATTTTTTCGCCGTCTCGACGTCGATAGGAGCGCACAGTGGCTTCGCCGGGAGTCACTGGGCCCCCGGTCGGTGAGCAGGGAGCGTCCGTCGACGGGAGGCTCGTCGCCGAGCGAACGAGCCATCTACGCCCAACCCATTCACTCATTAGTACAATAATATTTCTAGGTAATTTTTAACTACATACAGCACAATATCCGACTCGTTGGTAATACAACACAAGTGACGAGACGGAAGACGAGGAACCACACGGGCCGGTTCGGCCGGTTCGACGGGTGTGAATACGTGCGAGCAGTGGGGGATTGCCCTTCACAGTGCGACGGGCAGACCACGTCCCCGCCGGGAGCGGGGATGGCGAAGACTCTGTTCGCGGACGAAGAGCGGTAGCGATGCGATAGACGCTGCTCGTCAGCGACCCCGCCCGTCCGACGGCCTGGCGAGACGGTGCCAGCCCAGCGGTGAACGACGGTCCGAACAGCGACGCGACTATCCAACGAACACGACAATGACGAACGACGATACACGCGACACGGATGCATCGACGGACGAACTGAGCGACATCGACGCGACGGGGGACGCCGACGACGGCTCCCTCGGCTCGATGGGGCGGCGCGACTACATGAAATCGACCGTCGCGACAGCGGCGGTCGGCCTCGGCGCCGGCGCCGTAGCGAGCCCGGCTGCGGCAATCACCTCGAACCAGACCGGCAACGACGGCGGCTACTACTACTCCTTCTGGACGGACTCCGAGGGGACCGTCACGATGAACCTGGAGTCCGGTGGGAGTTACAGCGTCGACTGGAGCGACACCGGGAACTTCGTCTGCGGCAAGGGCTGGGAGACCGGCTCGCGCCAAAACATCGACTACTCGGCCAACTACAACCCCTCTGGCAACTCGTACCTGTGCGTGTACGGGTGGACCACGGATCCGCTGGTCGAGTACTACATCATCGAAGACTACGGCAGCTACAAGCCAGGAGACAGCTACCAGGGGACCCACACCACTGACGGCTCCACCTACGAGATCTACACCTCCGAACGGGTCGACAAGCCCTCGATCGAAGGGAATGCGACGTTCACCCAGTACTGGAGCATTCGACAGAACTCGCGAACGAGCGGGACCGTCACGACGGGCAACCACTTCGACGCCTGGGAGAACCACGGTCTGAACATGGGCAACCACGACTACCAGATCATGGCCACCGAGGGCTACCAGAGCAGCGGGAGCGCCAGCGTCACCGTCGGCAGCTCCGGCGGCGGTGGCGGTGGTGGCGGTGGCGGCGGTGACGGCGGCAGCGACGGCGGCTCCGGCGGTTCCTCCGGATCGCTGTCGAGTGGCACCTACAGCATCCAGAACGTCAACAGCGGCAAGGGACTCGACGTCGTCAACGAGTCCACCGACGACGGCGCCAACGTCCAGCAGTACTCCTACTGGGGCGGCTCCAACCAGCAGTGGAACGTCGAGGACACCGGCAGCGGCGCGTACCGTATCGAGAACGTCAACAGCGGCAAAGTGCTCGACGTCGCCAACCAGTCGACGTCCGACGGCGCCAACGTCCACCAGTACTCGGACGGCGGCGGCGACAACCAGCGCTTCTACATCCACGACCAGGGGAGCGGCCAGTACCACATCCAGCCCGTCCACAGCGAGAAGGCCGTCGAAGTCGAGAGCTCGTCGACGTCCGACGGCGCAAACGTCGTCCAGTACGACTGGCACGGCGGTAACAACCAGCTCTGGACGTTCGACTCGCCGTAGTCGGCGCAGATCCCTTCCGACCGCACCCGATTTTTCGAGGGGCACCCGCTGCTCCGAGGAACCGATTCGCTCGGCGGAATCGTCCCGGTATCGGTCCGCAGCGCGCACCACGCAGGACACCGAGATTCAGTCCGGCCGTCTTTTATCTCAGTTATTACACCGATAATTCATCGATTCATGATCCGGTTTTATGAACCGGCAGACCATCGGTGTTGCTGGTGGACTGACACAATGGAAGACGACGACAGTCGATCAGTACGAGACGGATCGAACGATAGCGAAGACGAAACCCGGGACGTCGAGGTCGTTCCCGAAGACGAAACCGAATCCAGGCGAAACGACTTCGCGTCGATGGACCGGCGCGACTACATGAAGGCGGTGGGCGCCGCCGCGGCCGCCACGGGGCTGGGCGGCGCGGCGTCGTCACCGGCGGCGGGGGCGACGGCGGACACGTCCAAGACCCCTGACGAACGCATCCAGGAGCATCGCACCGGCGACCTCGAAGTGGTCGTCGAGAATCCCGACGGGGCCACCGTCTCTGGGGCCGAGGTAAGCGTCACCCAGCAGTCCCACGACTTCCGATGGGGAACGGCGGTCCACGCCGACACGCTGATCAACCAGTCCAGCGCCGGCGACAACTATCGGGAGTATATCCCGGAGCTGTTCAACACGGCGGTAATGGAGAACCAGCACAAGTGGGCCCTCTGGGAGCAAAACACCCAGCTCGCCGACGACGCGACCAACTGGATCCTCGACCAGGGCATGGACATGCGCGGGCACGTCTGCGTCTACGGCGTCGACTACGCCGTCCCGAGTGACGTCCAGACGGCTATCGACAACGGCGACGCCGAGACCGTCCGGCAACTGTCGATGGAACACATCGACGAGATCATGAACCACTACGGGAGCGACATCCACGAGTGGGAAGTCGTCAACGAGGTCCAGCACTCGACGACGATCTTCGAGCCGTTCACGTCGAATCCGACGACGTCACAGATCGTCGCCGACTGGTACCAGCAGGCCGAGGACGTCCGTCCCAGCGGCACGACGCTCGCGGTCAACGACTACAACGCCATCGCCGGCGACTACAGCAGCGACCAGGAGGGGTACCAGAGCCACATCCAGCACCTGCTCGACAGCGGTATCGACCTGGAGACGACGGGGCTGCAGTGTCACTTCGCACAGAACGAGACGCTGAGTGACAGCCAGATCATCAGCATCCTCGACGAGTACGGGCAGCTCACGGATACCCTCAAGATCACTGAGTACGACCAGTCGGGCAGCGACTGGGACGAGTCGGCCAAAGCCGACTGGTTCGAACGCTTCCTCCGGCTGTCGTTCAGCCATCCCGGCGTCCAGTCGTTCCTGGTGTGGGGCTTCTGGGACGGCCGCCACTGGGAGGACGACGCGCCGTTCTTCTACGATGACTGGTCCGAAAAGCCCAGTCTGGACGTCTGGCGGAACCTCGTCTACGGAGAGTGGTGGAACGACGAGACCGGTACCGCAGACGACGCCGGGAGCTACGCCACCAGCGCCTTCCTCGGCGACCACGATATCACCGTCTCGACGGACAGCGACTCGGCGAGTACGACGGTCTCCGTCGACGACGCCACCGGGACCACGACCGTCACGGTCACGGTCAGCGGGAGCGGGACCGGTGGCAGTAGCGGTGGCGATTCAGGCGGCGACAGTGGTGGCGACTCAGGTGGAGACTCGGGTGGCGATTCCGGTGGAGACACCGGTGGCACCGGCGAGTATCCCGAGTGGTCCGCCAGCGAGGTCTACCGCGACGGCGACCAGGTCGTCCACGACGGCCGCGTCTGGGAAGCCCAGTGGTACACCCAGGACCAGGAACCACGCGAGGAGGACTGGTACGTCTGGCAGCCCGTCGAGGACGCCGGCTCCGGCGGCAGTTCGGGCGGCGACACCGGGGGCGACTCCGGCGGCGATACCGGTGGCGACTCGGGCGGTGACACCGGTGGAGACTCGGGCGGCGATCCCGGTGACGCCCCGACGTGGGACTCCAACGAAGTCTACACCGAGGGCGACCGGGTCAGTTACGACGGTTCGACCTGGGAAGCGAAGTGGTGGACCCAGAACCAGGAGCCCGGCGCGAGTCAGTGGGGCCCCTGGGAAGAAGTGTAACGGTGTGAGTCGGTCCGGTCGAACCCGAGCGCCGACACGGGTCGGCGGACCGGACCGCTTCGACGGTGTCACCATATCGCCGAAGTGGACGACAGGGCCGTCTCTCTGCGGTCGTCTTTTTTGAACGAGAACACTCGGGAGTAGCGACTGCCACCATGACAGATGACGGCACTAGCGACACGGGAGCATCGACGGACGAACGACCGGACGCCGCGCCACCGAAAGCCGGTGGTAGCGGCGCCACCGCGTTTCGTCGGCGACGTCGTTTTTGCATTCTCGAACGGCCGCCACAGGGACCACTCGTCCCCGGGGCCGTGATAGCTCTCCGAGAGAGACAGAACGACGCATCTGTTGCCAGAGTGATGTCGAGATCGACCATCGTTCCACATCGCCCGCCGAATAATTAACTAACTTCAAAATTATTAATTAAAGCGTCTAGTGGTTTTATCAACTCACCAACCTACACGATCGTTGCTGGTGTTTGACAGCATGACAGACGACTCAGAGCGATCGACACGAGACGTACCGACAAACGCGGACGAACTAGACGACCCTCGAGGGACGGGAACCGACGACGGCGTCCTCGACTCGATGGACCGGCGGGCCTACATGAAGTCGGCCGTCGCTACCGCGGCGGTCGGCATTGGCGCCGGTGCGGCGACGGCCCAGCAGCAGACGCTCACCTCGAACGAGACCGGGACCCACGACGGGTACTTCTACTCGTTCTGGACCAACGACGAAGGGTCCGTTTCAATGAACCTGGAGTCGGGCGGCGGCTACAGCGTCGACTGGAACGACACGGGTAACTTCGTCTGCGGTAAGGGCTGGAGTACGGGATCACGCCAGAACGTGGAATATTCGGCCAACTACAACCCCTCTGGTAACTCCTACCTCTGTCTCTACGGGTGGACGACGGATCCCCTCGTCGAGTACTACATCATCGAGGACTACGGCAGCTACAAACCCGGCGACCAGTCCCAGGGGACCCACACCACCGACGGCTCGACCTACGAACTCTACACCTCCGAACGGGTCGAAAAGCCCTCCATCGAGGGGACGGCGACGTTCACCCAGTACTGGAGCATTCGACAGAACTCCCGGACCAGCGGAACGATCACCACGGGCAATCACTTCGACGCCTGGGAGAGCGCCGGCCTGAACATGGGCAACCACGACTACCAGATAATGGCCACCGAGGGCTACCAGAGCAGCGGGAGTTCCAGCGTCACAGTGGGCAGTTCCGGCGGCACTGGCGGCACTGGTGGCGACTCCGGCGGCGATTCCGGCGGCGACTCCGGTGGGAGCACCGGTGGCGGCGGCAGTCAGCAGCCCTACAACGGGACGCCCCACGCGGTATCCGGCCAGATTCCGGCTGAGGAGTACGACGAGGGCGGCTCCGGCGTCGCTTACAGCGACAATACCGCCGAGAACGAGGGCGGCGCGATGCGCTCCGGCGAGGGCGTCGACATCTCCTCGAACTCCGCCGGCACGGGCTACTCCATCGGCTACATCGAGTCCGGCGAGTGGGTCGAGTACACCGTGGACGTCCAGCAGTCGGGCGAGTACACGCTCGAAGCGCTCGTCGCCTCCGATTCGGGCGGCGGTGCGTTCCACCTCGAAGTGAACGGCCAGAACGTCAGCGGTAACGTCAGCTTCGGCGCCACGGGCGGCTGGGACTCCTGGGAGACGGTCTCGACCTCCGGCGTCTCGCTCGACGCTGGCCAGCAGGTCATCCGCGTCGCCATGGACGAGAGCTGGTGGGACCTGAACTACATCGATCTCTCGCTCGACGGGGCCGGCTCCGGTGGCAGTTCCGGTAGTGACACCGGTGGCAGTTCCGGCGGCGATTCGGGCGGCGACACCGGCGGCAGTACCGGTGGGAGCACCGGCGGCGGCGGTGGCGACCCCGTCGCGGAGATCTCCCCCAGCACCACGTCGGCCAGCGTCGGCGACCTCGTCCAGTTCAACATCAACGACACGACCGACTCCGGCACCTACATCTCGTCGCTGGAGTGGGACCTGGGCAACGGGCGAACCGGCAGCGGCTGGTACATCGACGAACGCTACCAGTCCACCGGTAGCTACACCGTCTCCCTCACCGCCACCAACAACGAGGGCCGGTCTACGACCCACGAGGTGACCGTCAACATCTCCTGATCGCGGGCACGATGGGCGCGAACGCGGGCAGTGCCATCAGACTGCCCGTGTCACTACCCGTCTCGAAGAACGGAGCGGGACGGCCACGCGAACAATTTTTTCGACTGCGGCAGTGCTCTCACTGGCCAGTGTACAGAATACGGCAGCCACACCGTCGGCTCTCGATGTCTGGCGTTCTGAAAAAAGGATCGGCGTCGTTTCGGGAACCGTGACGAGTCCCGGCCTGGCTGTCGACGTCTGACCGACTCCATCAGGAGACGGTAATCTCCACTTCGTCGGTGGTCGAGTAGCCGAGGTTGTCCGTCGCGGTCAGCGTGACCGTGTAGGTGCCCGACGACTCGTACTCGTTCGCGGCGAACCAGCCCGAGGCCGTCGACCCGTCGCCCAGGTCCCACTCGAGCGTGTCGATCCACCGGCCCTGGCCGGACGTGTCCTCGACGCGGAACTCGACGCGCTCGTCGACCGCTGCGTCGGTGGTGCTCGGCCGAGCGACCGCGAGCTTGCTCTCCAGGTCAGCGACCCAGATGACGACCTGGTCGGTCGTCGTGACGCCCTCGTTGTCGGTGACGTGCAGCGACACCGTGTACGCACCGGGCGAGTCGAAGCGGTGCTCGTTCCACCAGCCGGAGGCCTCCGTCCCGTCGCCGAACTCCCACTCGATGGTGTCGATCCAGTGACCGCTGCCGGTCGTGTCCTGGACATCGAAGGTGAAGCGGTCGCCGACCACGCCCTCGGTCGCGCTCGGCACGAGCCGGGCGTTCAGGTCGTCGTCCTCGCCGCCTTCCTCGTCGACGACCTCGAAGTCGAGTTCGAGCGCCGTCGTGACGCCGCCCTCGCTGGTCGCGCTGGCCGACAGCAGGTTCCGGCCCCGGGCGGTGAGCTGGCCGCCCGAGAACGCCTCGCCGTTGAGCGTGACCGTCTCGTCTGTCACGTCGCTGTCGTCGTCGGCGATGGAGACGCTGGCGGGGTGGGGCGCCTCGTACGTGTCGCCGCCCTGGACGCCGTCGACCAGGACCGTCGGACCGGTCGCGTCGACGCCGTCGAGGTCGGCGGTGTCGCCCCAGATCTCGACGGAGCCAACGTTGACGGCCCAGTTGTTCTGCGACTCGGAAATCGTCACCCGTAGGTGGGTCGCGTCCCCGGGGAGTCCCGAGGTGACGAGGTACCGCCGGTGGTCGAAGTAGTCGTTCGACTCGGCGGAAGCTTCCACCGTCGTCGGCTCGACGTCGACCGTCTCGAAGCTCTCGCCGTCGGAGGATACCTCGAACGTGAGCCCGTCGTAGACGTCGCCGTCGCCGTCGAACTCGCCGTAGTTCACGTAGACGTCGGTGCGGAACGCCGAGAGCCCGTCCGCGGGCTCGTAGATGATCGACCCGCTCTGGGATGGGTCGGAGAGTCGGAAGCGGGCGTCGTCGCCGTGGCGGACCTGGTAGTTCGTCACCTCGACGCCGCTCGACGAGGCTACCATCGAGAGGTCCGCCGCGGGGTCGTCGACCGTCGACTCGCCGTAGGCGGCGAAGCGCGCGCTCGCCGCGGCGGTGTCGCCGTAGGCCGAGACCGTCGCGGTCACCGTCGCGGCACCGGTGCCGACGACGGAGACGGTGCCCGACTCGTCGACCATCACGGCGTCGGGGTTGTCGGTCTCGTAGGCGAGGGTGTCGGCCGGCAGCGGCAGTTCCGCGCCGCCCTCGTTCCGCACGGTGACGTCGAGCGTGGCCGTCTCGTCGCCCCACAGCGTGTTCGCGTCGACCGCCAGGTCCACCTCGTCGATGGAGGCGGGCGTGATCTGGACGGTAACGGTGCCGTTCTCGTCGGCCGTGGCCGTCGTGCTCCCGGTCCGGGTCCCGTCGGAGGCGACGATTTCGTATTCGCCCCTGAACCCGCGCGTGGCGTAGACACCGTCGTCGTCGGTCTCGCCGCGCTTCTCGGTCCACCACTCGTCGAAGACCAGGTCCATGAACTGCTGACCGTGGGGGCGGATCGTCCAGTCGGAGTCGTAGTAGGCACCGGTCTCTCGCCAGTGATCGTCCGCCCAGAAGCCCCAGGACATGACGCCCTCGACGGCCTCGTGGCTGAATGAGGCGTACAGGAAGTCCCTGAGGAAGTCCGCCTGCCAGTCGACCTGAGCCTCGTTGTCGCGGCTGGCGATCTGGATGTCGAACTCAGCGATGAGGATCGGCAATCCGAGTTCGCCGAACTGGTCGTAGGTCTCGACCAGCTCCTTGGGCGGCGTCACGTTCCCGTTGGGGAACTGGACGTGGCCCATGAAGCCGACGCCGTCGACGGGTGCGCCGTCTTCCAGCAGGCGCTCGACGAGGTCGTAATGTTGCTGGCGGAAGAAGTCGCCCGCGACGTTGCCCATCTCGTTGGTGTACAGCTCCGCGTCGGTGGCCTCGTCGCCGGCCTCCCACCACTCGAGGACCGCGTCCCAGCCCAGGCGGTCCCTGATGTTGGGCTGCCAGATGGGGTGGTTGTGCATGTCCCACTCGGTCACGGAATCGCCGATGTCGGTGGCGTGGTCCGTGATCCGGTCGAGCATCTGCTGTTGGACCTCCGCGTCCGTGAGCGAGTCGGGGTCCTCGATCCCCATGCCGCCGCCGCCCTCGGTGCTCCACTCCTCCCACACCAGGTAGTGCCCGCGCGTGGGAACGTCGCGCTCGTTGAGCCAGTCGAGCGTCGCCTTGGCGCCCTCCTTGCTGTCGCCCCACTCACCGAGGAACGCGGGATACTTCAGGCCGTTCTCGACGACGGCCTTGTTGAAGTTCTCCAGGAACGTCTCCCGGTAGATCTCGTCGTCCTCGCTGTCGCCGGTGATGTGTTCGACCGAGACGGCGCTCCCGAAGTCGAACGCGTGTTCCTGCATCGCCAGGTCGACGGTCGCGCCGGGGACCGAGGTCCCGTCACCGTCGACGACTTCGACGTCGAGATCCGTCTTCCGGATCTCCTCGATGCGGTCGCGGGCCTCCTGGCGCCACTGGGCGTCCTTGGCCCGGCCTTCGTAGTCGAGCAGCGGGTTCGGTCCCCCGTCGCTCGCACCCGAGGGCAGGTCGCCGACTGAGACGTCCTCGCCGCTGTAATCTATCAGCGAGACGCCGCCGAACTCGAGACTCTGTTCCTGGAAGCCGGCCCAGAACTCGAGATACGGTTCGAACTCCGAGCCGTCAGGGTCCTCACCGATCTCGACCGGGAAGTAGTACCGCGTCCACTCTCCGTCCGGCTGGATCGACGCCCCGTCCTGGACGAACGTGCTGCTGAAGGACGTTTCGCCGTCAGCGCTCTGATACCGATACTTGAAGCCCGCCTGGGTCTCGGCGCCGTCGGTGTCGCTTCGGGCGTACGCGACCCCTAGGAGGACGTCACCGGCGCTGAACGACCGGTCGGTGACGTATCCCTGGTAGGAGTAATCCCAGTTGTTTCTCGGTTCCTCGTTGACGTCGACGCGGACGCCCTGCGTGATCGAGACGTCTGCGTCGTCGACCTCGAACGTCGATACCGACCCACTGCCCGCCCCGCTGAGCGAGAAGGCGTCGATAGCGTCCTGTTCCGTCAGTCCGTAGACGAACTCGCCCTGCGGGAGTTCGTGATTCTCTTGCAAATCGCTCGAGAGCGTGTTGTGATATTCGTCCGCGCCCTCTATCTGGGCGACGGCGCTCCCCATCGTGCCCATTCCGCCGAGTACGCCGAGCGCGGCGAGTGATTGCAAAAACGTCCGTCGATGACGTCCCACATCGTCACATTCTCGTTCCATCTTAAGCACCCGGTAAGAATGTTAATTCCTGATTATAAAGTAGTTACCCTCCGGAAAGTGGCCTCCTAATACATACTCACGCCAGAGTTAAAATTGTCCTCGTCTGTCGGGAACAGTAGAAATCGGGGAACTCCGGCCGAATCGAATGACCGTCGCCCGCGTCGGCGGGCGGGCCCCGCCCGTCTCGTCCGAATCAGTCCGCCAGCGGGACGCGGTCGCGTTCGTCCGCGACTCCCGAGTAGTCGTGGAAGTACTCGACGAGCGTGTCGCGCCAGCGCTCGGCCTGGACCACCTGCTCGTCGAAGCGCTCGGCGACGTGCCGATAGCGCACCTCGTCGATGCTCCCTTCCAGGGAGCGCCACTGCTCGCGGAGGCGTTTCACCTCCTCGACGCCGGCGAAGCAGTTGTCGTACAGCGTCTGGACGACCGTCCGCCCGTCGTCGAGTTCGTGCTCCCAGGGGAGGTGGTGAAAGAAGAGGAGGAGTTCCCGCGGACAGGTCTCGGGGTCGTCGTAGCGCTCGGCGACGGGGTCGGCGAACTGGTCGACGTAGTCGCTCCCGCTCGAGCTCCGGTCGTAGCCGATGCCGTCCGCCGTCGCACCGGTGTAGCCGGGCCACTCCTCAGGGGCCGGGTCGTAGTGGTTCTCCAGGCGTGCCTCGCCGTTGTACATCATGTGGATGAGGCCGAGTCCACCGGTCTCGTAGTCGACAGTCGCCTCCCAGGAGTCCTGGAGGATCTCGGTCACCGTCTCGACGACTTCGGGGTCGTCGCCGAACGTCAGCCGGACCCACTCCTCGGTGACCGACTCGCCGTCGAGGGTCGGGTCCCAGGCCAGTCGGCCGAAGCCATAGAGGTTGATCCCCGAGAGGTAGTTGCCGAACCAGTTGCCGTCCTCGCCGACGTTGCCGACGCCGGCGATGCCCTCGCCGTCCGTGCCGGCGAACGTCTCGGTGACCGGCGTTCCCTCGCCGTCGGCGTGGGTGTCGAACGCGAAGAACTCCTCCCACAGCGGGACGTGCGAGCAGACGTGGACGCCCTGGCCGGTGTACTCCTGGGTGATCTGGAGTTCGCAGGCGAGGTGGGTCTCCGGCATATCGCCGAACAGCGTCGAGACGGGCTCTCTGGGCTGGAAGTCGATGGGGCCGTTTTTCACCTGGACGGTGACCTTCTCGTGGAAGTCGCCGTCCTGGGGCTCGAAGATGGCGTGGGCCTGCACCGCACGGTCGTCGTGGTCCGAGTAGACGAACGCGCGCCAGTAGACGCGCCCGTCGTACGGTTCGAACGCCCGACCGAGGACGTTGGCCCCCTCGGCGTGGCTCCGGTCGTAGTCGTAGGGACCGGGCTGACCCTCAGAGTCGGCTTTGACGAGGAACCCGCCGAAGTCGGGGATCAGGTCGTACACCGCTTCGACCTTCTCCGCCCACCAGGCCTCGACGGCGTCGTCGAGCGGGTCCGCCGTGTCGAGGCCGCCCACGAACATCGGCGAGGCGTAGTTCACCGAAAGGTACGTCCGGATGCCGTACCGCCGGAACACCGCGGCCAGGGCGGCCACCTTCGGGAGGTGCCGTTCGTCGAGCAGGTCGAGGCCCTCGAACTCACCGGTGGCCGCGAGGTCGCCGGGCCGCTCGGGCCGCGTCGTGTTGACGTCGTTCAGGACGATCCCGTTGATACCGACCGAGGCGAGCAGGCGCGCGTAGTCGAAGTAGCGCTCCCGCAGGTCCGGGAGGTGCTCCCACTTGAAGATGGACTCGCCGCCGTAGCCCCGCTCGACCGTGCCGCGGAACGGTTCGTCCCACTGGTTGATCAGCCGCTCGGCGTTACGCGGCTCCTCGACAAGGTCCAGGTCGTCGATCGGTTCGCCAGCGGCCATCAGACGGAGGAGGTGGAAGGTCCCGTACACGAGCCCCCGGTCGGTCGGCGCCGTGACGACCGTAATCTCGGCGCCTTCCCACGTCGTCGACCGGAGGTGATAGCCGTCGTCGTCGAGCGACCGGACCATCTCGACGTCGACCGAGTCGGCGACGACCTCCAGCAGGTCGGGCTGACCGACGACGAGGAAGCCGTCGACCGAGCGCGGCGGATGCTGCCAGAGGTGGGGCTCGCGGCCGAGCAACCCCTCGAGTCCCTCGCGTAGTTCGTCGCGGACCGCCCCGTGCTGGGGCGAGGTCTCGCCGGCGTAGACGTGCAGACAGCGCGTGGCGTAGGACTCGCGACGGTCGGCGTCGTCGACCCGCGGATACCGGAGCCAACACTCGTCGTAATCGGAGTCGAGCATGCCATGGAGAAGCCTGTGGTCGGACGTAAAGCTATGGACCTGATTCGGGTCCCGTCGGCACCGGCCGCCGCCCGTATCCACACGTATATCCCGCTCGAAACCGATCCCACTGCCAATGAGTAACGACACGTCCGTCCCGGTCGGGGACGTCGATCCGTCGTCAGGCGAGCTGAGTGATCGAGACGTCGCCCAGATACGCGAGGCGCTCCAGGCCGAGGAACCGATCACCCGCCAGGAGGGTGCGCGGACCTGCAAACTGGTCGTCCAGGAGAACCCCGGCGCCCTCCAGCCACTCGTGGACGACCTCGTGGGCCTGCTCGAGGACGACAACGTGTCGGCCGCCCAGCAGGCCGGTACCGTCCTGCTCGGGGTCGCCACGGAACACCCCAACGAACTCACCGACGGCGTCTCGGCGATCGTCACGCTGGCCAACCACGAGGTCAACGCGGTCCAGCTTATCGGCGCCCAGCTCCTGTCCAAGGTCGTCGTCGAGCAACCGGCCACGGCGGCCGCAGAGGTCGACCGGCTCCTCCCCATCCTTCGCGAACACCCGGGATCCTTCGAACCGAGCGACGGTGTCGACATGGTCGACAACCCGGATACCCGCCAGAGTATGGTCGCCCACGAGCAGCAGGAACACGGCATGCAACTCCAGGTACAGGGGACCGTCGCGAACGTCCTCGTCGCCGCCGCCGGGGCCGAGCCCGCGGCCTTCACGGACCACGTGGACGAACTGGTGGCCCTCGTCGACCACGACGACTCGTCGGTCGCCGGGCTGGCCGTCGAGATGCTGACCGAGGTCGGCGAGGCCGACCCGGACGCCATCGTCCCCGCGTACGACCAGTTCGTCGACGCGCTCGACCACGACGACCAACGGGTGTACGTCCGCGCCGTCCGGGCGCTCGGCGTGCTCGGTGACGACCGCGCCGTCGAACCGCTCCGTGACCTGGCCAATTCGACGGACGACGAGGACGCCAGCGAACTGATCGAGGACACGGCGGCGTACCTCGAAACGCAGTAGGAGCGACGACCCTCATCGAGTTCTCACGGGAGGCCCCGTTGCTGAGCGATTCCGGCCCTCACTCGTCCATCGAGCGCCTGATACAGTACCAGTAGGTCCCACCGAAAAACAGCAACGAGAGCCCGATCAGCACGAAGTCCAAGACGAGTATCGGAAAGGCCTCGTCCCCCGGCGAGACGTACAGTGCCGACACCAGGAGCAACAGCGCCATCGTGATGATGACGGTCATCGCGAGCGGGATCTGCTCTCGCTGTTGACAGACGATCTCGACGAACTTCGATCCGTTCGGCACGTTCGAAGGTTTCGGCCGTCGCTATTGAACCTCCCGGTTCGCCCCGTTCCCCCGCTGCTGGCCTGTAGTTCCCGGCGCAGAGACGTGGCGCTCACGGTGGCGTAGTCACTCGCGGATCGAGAAGAGCGCGGCAGGAGACCCGCAGTTCACGTTGTGAGCGGGGGCGGCCGCGGTCGAGAGAGAGGAGAGAAAAGAAAGCGTCCGCAGTTGCGTTCCCGACAGTTAGAGGGTGCCGCCGGTGATCGATTCGTCCTCGCCCTCTTCGGTCGTCTCGGACTCGCCGGCCAGGCGGGTCCGGACGCGGGGGTTGAACACCTTGTCCATCCCCTGGCCGAGCAGGATGAGGCCCAGTGCGAGGCCGACGATGGCGATCATCGGCACGATAAGCCAGTGGGCCGCGTCGGGAACGAACAGCGCGCCGTTGGCCTGTGCGTTCGCGAGCACGACCCCCCAGGGCTTCCCGGTGTACGGCAACACGCCCAGGAAGTATAGCCCGACCGACGCGAAGATGGTGTACCGGGCCGCGAACACGAAGTTCACGGTCACGTACGGCATCAGGTTCGGGATGATGTCCTTGACCATTATCTGCCAGGTGCTGACGCCCATCGTCCGGGAGGCCTCGACGTAGCTGTCCTCGCGGATCGTCAGGACCTGCGAGCGCAGCGAGCGGCCGAGTCCGGCCCAGTAGTTGATCGTCAGGATGACCCCGACGAAGATGGGGTTCTCCGGGTTGAACGTGATCGCCAGGATGATCACCAGCGGGAGGCCGGGGATGGCCATGAAGAAGTCGGAGATCGACATCAGGATGTCGTCGATCGTCCCGCCCTTGTACCCCGCGAATACGCCGACCAGGAGCGCGACGCCCGTCGCCCAGACGCCGCCGGCAAGCACCATGATCAGGATGTCCGAGGTCGAGTGGATGATGGCCGCGGCCAGGTCGACCCCCGAGGAGGTCGTCCCCAGCGGGTACGCCATGTTCTCGAACATGCCGAGCAGACGCGGTCCCTGACTCGTCGACGGCGCCCGCCAGAGACCGAGTTCGCCGACCAACGCGATCAGTACGTAGAACGCGATGACCACCAGCCCGATGCGCGTCCGGAGGTCGGACCACGCGATGAGTGCGGGCTGGTAGAGCCGGTGCTCGTAGAACTCCCAGAACTGCTCGCCGCGAGTCAGTTCGACGTCGGAGCTCTCTGCGTGCCAGTCGAATCCGTCGGCCGGTGCGTCTGTTTCAGTATGCTTCACGGGAATCACCTGCGCTGATTCGCGGGTCAATCTTGCTGTAGGTCAGGTCTGCGATGTAGACGCCGACGACGAGTGCGATGGTGATGACAAGGAACGTGCCCATCATCAGCGGGTAGTCGTTGGCGTTGACGCCCTCGAGCATGTAGTACCCGAGTCCAGGGTAGTTGAAGATGTACTCGAGGATGATGGTCCCGCCCAGCCGGAAGCCGAGCAGGAGCAGGAAGCCGGTGTACATCGGGAGGATGGCGTTCCGGGCGACGTAGCGGGTCGAAATGCGAGTGTCCGAGAGACCCCGGAGTCGCGCCACCTCGACGAAGTCCTGCCCGAGCACCTGGATGCTGTTCCCGCGCATCGCCAGTGCCTGCGATCCGATCCCGGTGATCGTGTACGCGAAGACCGGTAACGCGGCGTGTTCGAGGACGCTCAGGAAGAACGCCAGGCTCCAGTAGTTGTCGATGCTCGAATCGGCGGTCCCCGACGGGGGGAACCAGCCGAGCCGGTAGGAGAAGACCAGCAGGGCCAGGATCGCGATGACGTAGAACGGGATAGACATCCCGGCCATGGAGAATGTCGAGACGACCCCGTCGAACTTCGAGCCCTCCTTGTACGCCTGGAGCGCCCCGAGAACGATCCCGAAGGCAAACATCAGGACAGTCGAGACGACGACGATGAAGATCGTCCACGGTGCAGCCTGGGCGAGGATCTCGACTACCGGATCCCCCTTGCTGATGGACTGTCCGAGGTTCAGCTGGACCACCGAGATCATGTAGTTGATGTACTGTTCCCACAGCGGTGCGTCAGGTCGGATGTTCTGCAGGTTCTCGATCTGCTGGTTGACCTGTTCCGCAGGGACCCCTGATCGGAGCAACTGCGCGCGCAGCTGCGTGTATGGGCCTCCCGGCAGGAGACGGATCAACCCGAACGTCACCGTCATGACGGCGAAGACGGTGGCGAACACCCGGGCAGTTCGTCGGACGTAGTAGTTGACCATGCGTCTGGTATTGATTTGTAACGTGCTCTCTCTAAGGTGTGACGGATTGTATCGAAAGATGTGGAGCGATTCGACTACGGGTTCGGTTACCCGATTACTCCTGGGCCGTCAACTTGCCTTCCCGGGGCAGCCAGAACGGCGGCCACTTGATGCTGCGGTCGACGTCGCCTTCCTCGACGATGTCCCACTCGTCGTCGGTGACCCACGACTGCTCGAACTTGGAGACGAGCGAGAGCATGGGTAGGTCGACGTTGTTGTGCCAGGCCGCTTCCTGGACGATCGGCATCGCCTCCTCGTTGGTCGGGACGGTCCCGATCTCGTCGACTTTGTCGAGCGGGACGAGTGTCGTCTCGCCGTCGCCGTCCATCGAGGGGATAGTTTGCTCTTCCTCGGCCGGGTAGTTGTGCCCGCCGCTGATGGCGTCGTTCACCAGCTGGTGGCGCAGCGGGTAGTACGGGAACGCAGACCGGGCCTGGCCGGGCAGCCAGTAGAACGTCCCGATCTTGAAGTTGCTGTCGATCAACGAACCCTGCCAGTCGCCCGTCGGCTGGCTCGCGACCGTCAGGTCGAAGCCGAAGTCGCTGAGGCGGTCGACGATGGTGTTGGTCATCGTCGTGAAGTCCGACCAGCCCGCAGGCGTGAGGTACTCGGCGCTGATGTCCTCGCCGTCGGGGGTCTGCCAGGTGTCGCCGGACTTCGAGTAGCCGGCCTCCTCGAGGACCTCCGTCGCCGACTCGGTGTCGCTCTCGCCGACGCCGTAGTCGTTGAAGTTGCTCTTCGCGTCACCGAGCCACTGGTCGATGTTCTTCGGCGCGATGCCGCAGGGGATGCTTGCGGGGAACTTCGTCCGCGGGCCCGCGTTCGCGACGAGTTCCTCGCGGTTGATGACGTAGGCGATTGCCTGCCGCACTGCGCGGTCGCCGAAGACCGGGTCGTCATGGTTGAACACCACCCCGTAGCCCCACTTGGCGGGGATAGACCGCACCTCGACCACGTAGTCCGCGAATCCGTCGACGGTCTCCGGGGGCGCGAACATGCTCCAGGAACTGTCGAAGCGACCACCGCCCGCAGTGAAGTCCTGCTGGGGAACGCTCGCTTCCTGGTAGGCGTCGAACTTGTAGTTCGAGAAGTTGATGTTGTCCGCCTTGCGGAATTCGGGATTGCGCTCGAAGTTCCACTCCTGCTGGTTCCGGTCGACGTACTTGAAGCCCGCACTCGTGATGACGTCCTCGTCGCTGTCCTCCCACACCCAGGTCTGGACCTCGGAGGCGTCCTGGTCGAGGAACTGCTCGAACACGGAGGCGGGCGTGTCCACCCACATGTTCGCCAGCTGGTGTTTGACCATGATGGGGTTCGTCTCCCCCGCCAGGTTCAGCTGGTAGGTCAGGTCGTCGACGACCTCGGTGCTCTCGGTGAACCCCCAGATCGCGTCGCCCGTCTTCTTCCGGATCTTGAACTGGACGTCGATGTCCTCCGTCGTGACCTGGCTCCCGTCGGACCACGTGAGGTCGTCGCGGAACGTCAGCGTGACCGTCTGGCCGTCGAACTCCCAGTTCTCGAGCGCGGACATGATGAACTCATCGGACTCGAAAGAGTACGCCGCGTACCGGTCGAACACGAGCTGCGTCGCGGGTTCGGAGGCATTCTGCGTGTGATGCGGGTTGATCGTTCGGTCGTTCGGGTTGGCCTGCAGGGCGCTGGCGTGAGTCTTGTCGATGACGCCACTGTCACCGCCGTCGCCACCGTCACCGCCGTCGCCACCGTCACCGCCGTCGCCACCGTCACCACCACTGTCACAGCCCGCGAGGGCCGCGGCGCCTGAAACGCCAACTAGCTCCACAAACCGTCTGCGGTCTACTAAGGAACGATATTTTGTGTTATCAGCTGCCATGATCCATTGTAATTCCCTACAGGAGCCATAATAAAACTACTGAAAGCGAAAATGGTCATCGTACCTTACGGCAGGGCTTTATCAACAGAGATAGCCCAGGGTTATACACCAGTTACTCGGCGAACGACGCCCTCTCAATTTGCCGATCGTCTGGCAGACCGTTTTCAGAACGTGTTACTCCCGCCATTATTTTCCATTCACCCCTGAGAAAAATTATAGAAATCCTCCCCAATCGAGTGTTATAGATCCGGCCACCGGTTCGCGCGACATACTGTTCCTCCACCGATAGCTTCGGCCGACTCGTCCGTGAATACCCGCCGAGAGATTGCCGTCGACTGCGCCCGCCAGGCTCCGCCTGTTCCAACGTACAGCGTCGAGAGAGACGAGAACTCACGGTCGTTCTGTACAGCAACGGAATGCCAGAGAAATGGTGCGGTACGTCGGCTTCCGCCTCGCGGGTCGTTCCTCCCCGCTCGGCAGCAAGCCGGCCCCTCACTCCGTTCGGCGCCGGCCTACGCTTCGTCGAACAGGGCAAATCGAAGATTTGCTGGCTCGACGAGTCGTTTCACTCCTCGTCGAACGCCGAAAATCAGAGATTTTTGTGCTTGCCGAAGCGTAAGCTTCGTCAAACGCCGCTGAGCAAAGCTCAGCGTGCTCGACGTCGGCTTACGCCTCGTCGAACAGCGTCTCGCCCTCGACCATGTGCTCCTCGACGGCGTCGAGGTTCAGCGTCAGGCCGAGACCAGGCTCTTCGGGAATCTCCATGCGGCCCTCCTCGATGAGGTTGTCCTCTTCGACCAGGTCCTCCCACCAGCCGAGCTGGTAGGAGTGGTACTCGAGCGCGAGCGAGTTCGGGATGGCCGTGGCGACCTGTGCCGAGGCCATCGTCCCGATGGGCGAGGAGACGTTGTGCATCGCGACGGGGATGTAGTACATCTCCGCGAGGTCGGCGATCTTCCGGGTCTCGCGCATGCCACCGACGCGGGGCAGGTCGGGCGCGATGATGTCGACGGCCTGCGGTTCGAGCAGGGTGCGCTGGCCGTACTTGCGGTAGACGTTCTCACCGACGCCGATGGGCGTCGTCGTGGACTTCGTGACGTTCTCCTGGACGTCGTGGTTCTCCGGCGGGACGGGGTCCTCGAGCCACCAGACGTCGTACGGTTCGAGGGCTTCGGCGAGGCGCTTGGCCGAGCCGCCCGTGAAGGACCAGTGGCAGTCGAAGGCGACGTCGGCGCGGTCGCCGACGGCTTCGGTCGTCGCTTTCACGATCTCGACCTTGTGGTCGATCTCGGGGTTGCGCAGGTGGCGGTTTGCGCGGTCCTTCTCGTGACCGGAGGGGACGTCGAGGTCGAACTTAATGGCGTCGTAACCCAGGTTCTCGACGACACGCTCGGCTTCCTCGGCGCAGGCCTGCGGGTTCGCCTCGTCCTCGGTGTGGAGGTCGCAGTAGACGCGGACCTCGTCGCGGTACTTCCCGCCGACGAGCTGGTAGGCCGGCACGTCGAGGATCTTGCCAGCGACGTCGTGGAGTGCGATCTCGATGCCGGAGATGGCCGAGATCGTCTTGCCGGAGATCGAACCCTCGCCGGACATCTTCTGGACGAGGTGCTCGTAGAGCCGGTCGATGTCCAGCGGGTTCTCGCCGACGAGGAACGGCTTCATCCGCTCGATGATGGCCGTGTCGCCGCCGCCCCAGTAGGACTCACCGGTGCCCACGACGCCGGCGTCGGTGTAGACGCGGACGAGGATCCACGGGTAGTTCCCGTCGACCATCGTCGTCTGGACGTCGGTGATCTCGACGTCACGTGCGTCGCCGCGGCTGTTCGTGAGGCCCATCGTCTCCGAGGAGAGGTCGCGCATCGTATACTCCGCGTTCGGATCACGGAGTTTGGCGTGGTCTACCATCCTATTCCGATGATGCCGAGCGAGTATAGTAAAGGTTCTGAAGTAGCGGTCGGATTTCACGCTCTGGCGAGGGTTACGGCACCTGAACGGCAGTACGTCGCCGATAGCGGATCGCCGGACCGGTGGTCGGACAGTCGCTACTCGACCGTGACGCGCTCGCCGGTCTCGGCGGCGTCGTAGATGGCCTTTAGCGCCCGCATGTCGAGGAGGCCGTGCTCGCCGTCGGGACCGATGGGCTCCTCGCGGAGGACGCGGTCGGCGAAGTAGTCGAACTCCTCGGTCATTTCGCTGCCCATCATGTCACGACGGCCGGAGTCGATCTCCACGGTGCGGTCTCCCCGGCGGAGCGTCAGCGTCTGGGGCGTCTGGCCGAGGAAGATGGGGTCGATCGTCAGTTCGCCCTCGGTACCGATGACGCTGAAGCGACCCGACAGCTGGGCGTTCTGGCTCGCGGTATACGCCGCGGTCGTCCCGTCGGCGTACTCGACGGTGAAGCTAGCGTGCTCGTCCGGAACCTTCGAGAAGGCCTTGTGTTCGGTTCGCATCATCGCCGTCGCCGCGACGGGTTCGGCGTCGAGGACGAACCGCGCGGTGTTGAGCGGGTAGATGCCGAGATCCATCACCGTCGCGCCGTAGCCGGCCTTGTCGGGGTCCACGCGCCACTGATCGACGTCGTCCGAGACGACGTCCAGCATCGTCTGGGTCATGTGCCCTTCGACGGCGACGGGTTCGCCGATGGCGCCCTCGCGGATCAGTTCGCGCATCCGCCGGACGTCCGGGTCGGTCTGCATTCGGTAGGCGGTCATCAGCGGGATGTCCTCGGCGGCGGCGACGAGTTCCTCGGCGCGCTCGACGGTCGCCTCCAGGGGCTTCTCGCAAAGGACGGCCTTGTCGTGGTCAGCGGCAGCCTCGACGTACTCCTTGTGGTAAGCGTTCGGCGTGCAGACGTAGAGGGCGTCGTACTCCTCGACGGCCTCGCCGTCGATCAGTTCGTCGTAGGTCAGTGCGACCTGGACAGACTCGTTCTCGTCGCGCACGCGGGCGGCCTTGTCCTCGCTTCCGCTGACGACCACCGTCGTCTCACAGAACGTCGAGTCTTCGACGGCCGGCATCGCCTCCTCCATCGTCCACCAGCCCAGTCCAATCATCGCGACGCGGAGCGTCCCCGACTCCAGTTCCTGCCAGTCCCGTTCGGTGAACGCTGCGAGGTAGTCCTCGATTGCCATATTCTGGAGTCCCTGCCGACCGCAAAAAGTGTAGCCATCTGCCCGCGACGGGTGGTGGAGAGCGCAAGCGCCCGGGCGAGTGAGTCGGCGGTTGACCCGGCTCAGAAGCCGTACAGTTCCCGAGGCCGGTCGTAGGCGACGTGCTCGACCAGCCGCTCGGCGTTGCTCTCGGGGATCTGTCCGCGTTCGACCATCCGGCCGACGACGTTGGCGAGCGTCCGCCGGAACATCTCGAAGCGCGACCCGTAGGAGACCAGCTTCCGGGAGTCGCTCACCATCCCTGCGTGGTTGGCCAGCAGGTCGACGGAGGCGGCGTACTCCAGCTGGTCTTCCATCCCGTACGGGCTGTCGTTGAACCACCAGGCCGGCCCGATGCTCACGTTCGGGTACGCGCGGGCGACCGTGCCGACGGAGTAGTAGTGACTCGGGTCCAGCACGTAGCAGACCACCTCGAACTCGCCGTCGAAGCGGTCGAGGAAGTAATCGAGCCCCTCGACGACGTCGACGTCCTGCGTCGAGACGTCGCCGCCGGCGTTCGGGCCGAGTTCGTCGAACAGCGACTGGCGGTAGCTCCGCACCGCACCGATATGGAGCTGTGTGACCCACTCCCGCTCGGCATTCAGTTCGCCGACGAACTCCAGTGTGTAGGCCTTCCAGTCCCGGACCTCCCGCTCGGCGAGGTTCTCCCCGCGTTGCGCGCGGTCGTAGATGTCTGCCGCCCGGTCGCCGCTGACGGGCCGCGAGACAGGGTCCGTCCCGGTGCCGACGTCGCAGGCGACGCAGCCGTGGTCGGCGAAGTAGTCGTGGGTCTCCCGGAGCGCGGCGCGGAACCCGACCAGGTCGGAGACGTCACCCTCGGTGACCTCGTCGAGTTCGTCGACGAAGGCGCCCCACGCGTCGGTCTCGATCTTCAGCGCCCGGTCGGGTCGCCAGGTAGGACGGACGTCCACGCCCTCGACCTCGTCTTCGGCGCGTTCGTGGTACTCCAGCCGGTCGGTCGGGTCGTCGCTGCTGCACAGCACCTCCACGTCCATGTCCCGGAGGACCTGTTGGGGCCGCATCGCGTCGGACTGTAGCTGTGCTTTCGTCTCCTCCCAGATCTCGTCGGCCGTCTCGGCGTTGATCGTCTTCTCGATACCGAACCGCCGCTTCAGGTCGAGGTGGACCCACTCGTAAGTGGGGTTCCCCGCCAGGTCCGGGAACACCTCGGCCAGGGCCGTCCACTTCTCCCGGTTACTCGCGTCGCCGGTGATCTTTGTCTCGGGCACGCCGCGCTTGCGCATCAGCTGCCAGACGTAGTGGTCCGTGGCGCCCTCGACCTCCCAGATGTCCGCCCAGTGCTCGTTCTCGACGACCTCCGCCAGGTCGATGTGGTTGTGCGGGTCGACCACGGGGAGGTCGGCGATGGACTGGTAGAGGTCGCGGGCCGCCGCCGTTTCGAGGAGATAGCCGTCGTCGAGGAAGCTCATGTCTGTCGACTCGGGTGATCTGGCCATCAAAGTTTCCCCAGCGATCTCTAGAACGTCGACCGGAAGTGCGACGGGGAAGAAAACTGGAACCGACGACATCCCGAAAGCCCCCGGGCGCTGGACCGTCCGGGACTCGCTGCGCTCCTCGCTCACTCCGTTCGCTCCGGTGCTTGCGTCGTCCGGGCCGGATCCAGCGCCCGGCCCCTTTCAGTCCCGCCTCATCTGATGATCCACAGGGTGGGACTGAAAGGGGCCGAGCGGTCGTCGAGCGAGAACCCGCAAGCACGGCCGAAGGCCGCGCGCAGCGGGTTCGCAGCCGACGAGCGCGAGGGGGCTTTCGTGCCGTTGGTGATTCCAACAGTTCCGTCACAGTTTCCAGCCACACCACCAATCCAGGGCATGCCGAAGGTATATTGCCGAACTAGACCCAAGCCCGCTCCATGGACACGACGGTCATGCTGCCGCCGCGGCCGGACAGGCGCTGGACGCTGGCCCAGCAACTGGGCATCGACACCGCGGTCGTCCGGTTCTGGGGCGAGGAGGAGTGGTGGGAGTACGATACCCTCGTGCGCACGAAGAACCGCTTCGAGGACCACGGCTTCTCGCTGGACGTCGTCGAGGACCGGCCGCCGATGGAGCAGACCGTCCTCGGAAAAGAGGGTCGTGACGGGGAAATCGAGACGGTCAAGCAGCTCCTCCGGAACATGGGCGAGCTCGGCATCGAGACCTACTGCTGGGTGTGGACGGAGTTGCCGGTGGGCGTCCCCAGAACGTCGGACGCCATCCCGCGCCGCGGCGGGTCGCTGACGACGGGGTACGACCACCGGGACATGGAGGGCGCGGGGCCCCATCCCGAGGCGGGCATCACCGAGGAGGAACTGTGGGAGAACCTCCAGTACTTCCTCGACGAGGTCGTCCCCGTCGCCGAGGAGGCAGGCGTCAAGCTGGCACTCCATCCCGACGACCCGCCGATTTCGCCGGTCCGCGGCGTGCCGCGGCTCGTGACGTCACTCGAGAGCTACGAGCGCATCCTGGACATGCACCCGAGTCCGAACCACGGCGTCACCTTCTGCCAGGGTAACTTCGCGGCGATGGGCGAGGACGTGCCGGAAGCCATCGACCGACTGGCCGACGACATCCACTTCGTCCACTTCCGCGACGTCGAAGGGACCGCCGACTCCTTCGTCGAGACGTGGCAGGACGAGGGCCCGACAGACATGCTCGCGACGATTCGGGCCTACGAGGCGGCCGGCTTCGACGGGCCGATTCGGCCCGACCACGTGCCCAAAATGGTCGGCGAGGACGACCGCGACGAGGCCCACGCGGGTTACACCGACATGGGCCGATTGTTCGCCGTGGGTTACATGAAAGGGCTGATGGAACAGGCGGCCGACGAAACGTCATTGGACGAACGTCGAAACTGACGGTGACGCCGTCCCTGAGATGCGATAACACTATTTACACGGAGGGAATTTTTCAAGGTGCATGAAATACTATCGCGTCGCGGCCGACGGCTCCCCGCGTCTCGCGGTCCGGACGGCCGACACCGCCTACGATCTGACCAGTGCGAAGGCCGAACTCACTTCCTTTCTCGACCTCCTTCGCGCCGCGAGTATCACCGACCGCGGTATCGACGAGGTGACCGACCAGCTCGTCGCGGACGCCGACGAGATAGACGTCGATACCCTGGAGAGCGATATCGCCGCACCCGTCGCGCCTAGCGAGGTCTGGGCCGCGGGCGTCACCTACCAGATCAGCGAAGAGGCCCGCGAGGCCGAGAGCGCGATGCCCGACATGTACCACGAGGTGTACAACAGCGAGCGCCCCGAGATATTCTTCAAGGCAACGCCGAACCGCACCGTCGGCCCGAACGACCGCGTCGGCATCCGTGCCGACTCCGAGTGGGACGTTCCGGAGCCGGAACTCGCCGTCGTCCTCTACCGCGGCGACGTCGTCGGCTACACCATCGGGAACGACATGTCCAGTCGCTCTATCGAGGGCGAGAACCCGCTCTACCTCCCACAGGCGAAGATCTACGACCGCTGTTGCTCCATCGGCCCATGCGTCACCTCCGCCGAGGGCGTCGGTGACCCCCACGACCTGGAGATGTCGATGACCATCGAGCGCGACGGCGAGCAGGTGTTCGAGGGCTCGACCACGACGGCGAACATGGCCCAGACCTGCGAGGACCTGGTTTCGTACTACAACCGCCACAACGCCGTCCCCGAACTGGCCGTCCTGCTGACCGGCACCGCCATCGTCCCCGACGAGTCGTTCACGCTGGCCGAAGACGACCACGTCAGCATCGACCTCGAGAAGATCGGGACCCTCGAGAACGACGTCACCGTCGTCTGAGGCGGCGACCACGGCGGCACTCGCGTTGCTTCTCTGAGACCACAGTTCCGGCCAGGACGGCCGAGTCCGCCGGATTCCAGCCGAAGCCGTACGCTGTTTCGGCGGCGACGAGTCTACCGACCAGACCAGGACAGCGGTGCATGCTGGGGCGGACCGACGAAACGAGGAAAAGGGACTCGAAGACAGCGTCGGCGTCGACGCCGTAGGTTGTCCTCGAATCGTCGAAGACGATGATCGGGAGGTCCTCCCCGTCGAGTGTCTCGCCCCGCCCCTCTCGTTGTCGGTGCACGCCCGACGAGGCGGTGACGAAGCTACCTCAGTGATCTAACATCCATAGATTCGTTCTCCCGGACTGTCGGATCCAGTTATCACCGCAGATACGAACGATCGAGGGGCAAACCGCGGAAATCTCCCGATTTCGTCGGATACTCCGCCCGCCGGATCACTATATTGATTCAATTCTGAGTTAATATATTCTCCCAGAATCGATCGTCTCAGATTTCGGCACACTATACGATTCGTGATAGGACGACCCCACCTCGCGTTCGTCCCGGGGGAGCTACGGCTCCACCGGGCCGTACTCGAAGTCGGTGAACCGGGCGACCGATTCGCAGTCGTCGCCGTCGCCCGTCGCGTAGAGTCCGAAGTAGACGCCCGTGAAGCCAGTTGCCACCTCCGTCGAGAGGTACCGGGCGTCGGCCGACGTGAGCTTCGTGGCACTCGCGGGCGTGCCGTCTGCCGGTCCGGCGAAGAGGGCGTACGACTCGGGAGACGCCTCGATCGAGAGGGTCACCGGACCGTCCGGAAGCGCCATTTCGGCCACGTCCTCGGTCGACGGGCCGATACGGAGGCGGGCGAGAGCGCGTCGTTCGCCCTCGCGTTCGACGACGGCGACGTCGTAGTGGTGACCCTCGTTCATCAGCGCCGTCAGGCCCGCCTCCTCGCCCGGTTCCGGGTCGAAAGAGAGCCGGCACGTGGCGCGAGCGTCGTGGTGTTGCTGGCGTCGGCCGACGAACGTCACGTGGGAGTCGTCGAGCGTGTCCGGTCCGCCGTCGAGCACGAGGGCGTCCCCCTCGATCCGGTAGCGCTCGCGGTCGGGGTTGCGCCGGTAGTTCCACTCCGGACCGAGGTCGACGGTGTCCGCCGCGTCCGCAAACGGGTCGACCGTCCGCGTCCACCCGCGATCACCCGCGGCTTCGAGGTCGGTGTCGTCGACGGACATCTCCGATTCGACGAGGTCGCTGCCGTTGACGACCGGCCAGCCGTCCTCCCATGTCACGGGCGCAAGGAACGTCTCGCGGCCGAGCTGGTGGTACGGGACGTGCTCGCCTTGCTGGCGGATTCCCAGGAAGGTCATCCACCAGGACCCGTCGTGGGCCTGCACGAGGTCGCCGTGGCCCGTCGCGGCGATGGGTTGCATCACGCGCGAACGGTGGGAGAATATCGGGTTGTCGGGGTGGTCCTCGAACGGGCCGGTCGGGTCGTCGCTCCGGGCCACGGAAACCATGTGCTGACCGTGCGTGCCGCCCTCCGCGGCGAGGAGGTAGTAGGTCCCGTCGACCTCGTAGAGGTGCGGGGCCTCGGTGAACGCGTCGTCCAGGCCCTCCCAGACCGTCGCCGCCTCGCCCGTCTCACCGGTCTCGCCCGTTTCGAGGTCCACCGTCGTCTGTCGGATCGCGTCGTCGTTCGCGTACGTACAGTACACCTCGCCGTCGTCCCAGAACAGGTCCGGGTCGTAACCGGGCGCGTCGATCCAGACGGGGTCCGACCACTCGCCGCGAGGGTCGTCGGCCGTGACGACGAAATGCCCGCCCGCGGCGACGTTCGTCGTCACCAGGTAGAAGGTGGCCTCGTGATGGCGCAAGGTCGGCGCGAAGATGCCTTTCGAGGACGCCACGTCGTCGAGGGGGACCTGTTCGTCCCGCGTGAGAGCGTGGCCGATGGGCTCCCAGTCGGCGAGGGTCTCGCTGTGGTACAGCGGGACACCGGGGAAGTACTCGAACGTGCTCGTCGCGAGGTAGTAGTCCTCGCCGGCCCGACAGACGGACGGGTCGGGGTGGCAGCCGGGAAGGACGGGATTTCTGTAGTCCATGCCACGTGACGTCGTGGCACCGTCTTCAGCCTGTTGCCTTCGTGGGACCGAGAAATTCGACAGTCGTCGTAGACAGGTTTTAGTATCGTCGACGTGAGGTTCCGAATAGATGGAGACCAGCTGTCCACGCTGCCAGGAGGCGATGCAGCGAACACACGGGAGCGTTACGTGTCCCCACTGCGAGTACGTGCCCCCGCACGGATCGGATTAGGCCCGGTCGAGGCCGACGTCGACGCGGTGGCGAGCTTCGCCTGTCCGATTCGCGCTCGTCGATAGCTGTAGTGACCTTTAACAGGCAGTTCTACGTAGACCGAACATGGGACTCGACGACGAA
>Ga0075106_1000241_pt1 | contig 30532 bp, 32 predicted proteins | sample AntDeeMetag02WF4_FD_69796 | JGI IMG/M metagenome (GOLD analysis project Ga0075106, IMG submission 69796) | Saline lake microbial communities from Deep Lake, Antarctica - Antarctic Deep Lake Metagenome 02WF4 | ecosystem: Environmental > Aquatic > Non-marine Saline and Alkaline > Saline | place... | reverse complement strand
GCCACACCTGCACGACGACCCCGGCCTTCTCCAGCGCACTGAAACAGCGCCCCCGCCGCGCCTGCTGTTCCAGTTTGGGCAGCGTGAGCAGCAGGACCGTGTCCTCCGGCGGGCGCTCGGCCCAGGCCGTGAGGGCGGCACCGCCCTCGCGCCCGGGTTTGCCGCTGGGCAGGCGCAGATCCACGAGGCGCTGTTCGGCGAACAGCGATAGACTGTCGGCCGATTCGCTGAGCCGATTCCAGTCGAAGTCGCTGCCGGCGTCGAACACCTCGCGCGAGCCAAAACCGCGCTCACGCGCCGTGCGGCGGATCGTGTCCGCCGCCTCCACGTGCTGCAGCGGCTCATCGCCGATGACGACATAGATCGGTGCAAGCCCTTTCGCGAGCTGGGCGGCGAGCTGGTCGTAGCGAAGCTGCATCAGGCCTCCTAGTGTAGCGTCATGCGGCCGCGCGGGCGATTCCCGCTGCGGCGATTCCGTGTTCCGCAGGCGATGCATGTTGCGCCCTCGGCGAATCGCCAGCACCATTCGCCCGATCGCGTGCCCGGGATCGTTCCACTCCGGGCCGACCAACCGAACCGGGTCCATGACCCGGAAGTCTGGAGGCGCCCGAAATCATGCGGCTCGATACGATCACCACGCTGACCTTCGATGTGGTCGGCACCCTCATCGATTTCGAAACCGGCATCGTCGAGTGGTATCACCCATGGCTGCGCCGCCACCGCCAGCGCGTGGACGACGAGGAGATCCTGCGCGCATTCGCCGCGGCGGAAGACCGCCTGCAGCGTTCGAATCCGGAAATGCCGTTCACCTCGATGCTGCCCCGGATCCATGACGCGCTGGCCGAATCATGGTCGCTCGACAGCGACGAGTCCGAGTCGCTCGATTTTCGCGATTCCATCCGCGACTGGCCCGCGTTCGCGGACGCCGTCGCCGGTCTGCGCACCCTGCATGAGCGGTTCCGGCTGGTTGCGGTCACGAACGCCGACAGCTGGGCGCTGGAGCAGATGAGCCGAACCCTCGGCGAGCCCTTCGACGAGGTCGTGACCTGCGACATGGTCGGGGTCAACAAACCGGACCCGCGCGTGTGGGAATTCACCCTGGACCGCCTCGGGGCGAAGCGGGAAGAGATCCTGCATTGCGCCCAGAGCACATATCACGACCTCATCAGCGCCCGCAATTTCGGCCTGGCGACCGCGTGGATCGAACGCCGCCACGACCGCGAAGGCAATGGCGCGACACCGGACACCGGCGAGACCGTCAAGACGGACCTGCACGTCCACTCGCTGTCCGAGCTGATTACCGCGCTCGAGCCACGGCCCCCGGAGGAGCACCCGTAAGCGGAGGCGCCCGCCAGTGCCCTATCCATTGCTGCGCCGCGCCCTGTTCACGCTCGAACCGGAACGGGCCCATGATGTCGCCCTGGCCGGCCTCGACCGTGCCGGCCCGTCCCTGCTCGCCCGCCTCTACGGACAGCGGGTGCCGAGCGCCCCCGTGCACGCGCTCGGACTCGATTTCCCCAATCCCGTCGGGCTCGCGGCCGGTCTCGACAAAAACGCCGACCACGTCGATGCCCTGGGCGCCCTCGGCTTCGGATTCATCGAGGTCGGCACGGTGACGCCGCGCCCGCAGGACGGCAATCCCCGCCCGCGCCTGTTCCGCCTGCCGCGCCACGAGGCCCTGATCAATCGGCTTGGTTTCAATAACCGCGGCGTCGATCACCTCGTGAAACGCCTCGAGGGGCGGCGCTACCGCGGCATCGTCGGCGTCAATATCGGCAAGAACCGCGATACGCCGCTGGAACTGGCCCTGGACGACTATCGCCATGGCCTGGAACGGGTGCATCCAGTAGCCGACTACATCACCGTCAATGTCTCATCGCCCAATACCCCCGGACTGCGTTCATTGCAGTCGGGCGACGCACTGACGGAACTGCTCGCCGGTCTCGACGCGACGCGGCGCTCGCTCGATACGGCCGCCGGGCGCCGGGTGCCGCTGCTGGTCAAGATCGCGCCCGATCTCGACAACGAGGGGATCGACGCCCTTGCGAGTGCCGCGACCACCCACGGCATCGACGGCCTGATCGCCACCAATACCACCTCCAGCCGTGACCGCGTAGCCGGCGCCCGGCACGCCGAGGAAGAAGGTGGCCTGTCCGGCGCGCCGCTGCTGGAACCATCGACGGCGGTGCTGGCCCGGCTGGCTGCGAAGGTCGGTGAAGGCACGACCCTGATCGGAGTCGGCGGCGTCGTCGATGCGCACGGCGCGACCGCCAAATTCGCCGCCGGGGCGCAGTTGATACAGATCTACACGGGGCTGATTTATCGCGGCCCGCGGCTCATTCGGGATGCGGTTCGGGCCGCACCGGGGGTTGCCGGCATTGCGCGGTGATATGCCCGACCCGGTAGCCACCGCGTCGGACCGCGCAAGGCCGGCCTACGTCTGAACGGGTCGCGCGCCTACGGGGTGCGGTATCCTGAACGCCACGTAGGCCGGCCTTTCCGCAGCGAAGCGGAGGAATGCCGGCGGACGAGGCCTCGATTGCCAACCATATGCCCAGGGCCAACGCGTTTGCCGGCCTACGTCCACCGCCGCGTGGCGACCGGGCGATATGATGCAGAGCGCCCTACGGCTGGCGCAACAGGGCACGGACGTGCGCGGCGGCACCGCGGCCGAGCGCGTCGAGGTCATAGCCGCCTTCGAGGACCGAGACGATGCGGCCGCCGGCGCTCCGATCGGCGACATCGCCGATCCGTTCCGTCACCCAGTGGAAGTCGTCCTCGTCCCAGGCAAGCCCGCCGATCGGGTCGTCCCGATGGGCATCGAAGCCCGCCGAGATCAGCACCAGCTGCGGGGCGAATGCATTCAGCGCCGGCAGCCAGCGACGCTCGACGGCTTCCCGCATCGCCTGCCCGTCGGTGCCCGGTCTCAGCGGGCAGTTCACGCGCTGGCCCGGCACATCGTCGCCGTAACAGCCGGGGAACTGCGGAAACTCGAAGGTCGAGCAGAACAGGATGCGTGGATCGCCGGCGACGAGATCCTCGGTACCATTGCCGTGGTGGACGTCGAAGTCGCAGATCGCCACGCGTTCCAGTCCGTGCACGTCCAGGGCGTGGCGGGCGGCCGCCGCCACGTTGCCGAAGAAACAGAAGCCCATCGCGCGTTCGCGCTCGGCGTGATGCCCGGGCGGTCGCACGCTGCAGAAGGCGGCCTCGCACTCGCCCGCCAGCACGGCGTCGGTCGCGGCAATCGCGGCCCCGGCAGCCCGCCGCGCCGCCGTCAGGGTGGCCGGCATCATCAGCGTATCGCCGTCCAGGCGCCATTCGCCCTGCGTCGGGGCATTAGCGAACAGGCGATCGACGTGTGCCGCCGGGTGGACCCGCAGCAGTGCCTCGCGCTCAACCAGCGGCGCGTCGCGCCACTCGAGCCAGTCCGCCAGCCCACCGGCGGTCAGCGCATCGTTGACCGCCGCCAGACGTGCCGGGCGCTCCGGATGACCGCCGCCCATGTCATGGAGCGCGCATTCGGAGTGGGTGAAAACCGCGACCTTCATCCGCTTCAGGCGAAGGGCAGCACGAGTTTGCTGCGCGCGATCGCGAAGATCCACGCGAACACCGCCACGGCGGCGAAGAAGGCCGGCACGCGGACGCTGGCGCCGTACCAGGGCTTAAGCGCGACCAGCCCGAGGCCGATGTAGACGATCAGCAGCACGATCTTGGCGACCAGCCAGCCCTGGGCGAAGGGGTTCCAGCCATACGCGAACAGCAGTGCGATCGCGCTCGCCAGCAAAAGCGTATCGATCACATGCGGCAGGATTTTCACCGGTTTGCGCGCGAGCAGTCCGGGCACACGCCATGCCCAGAAGCCGCGGAGCAGAAAACCGAGGATCGATAACCCCGCCATGAGCATGTGCAGGTGTCGCAGGCCGTCGATCATGTTCGCTCCAGTCAGTCTGTTGGAATCGGAGCCAGCAGCCGGCTCCGGCGGGACAGAATGCGCAACCCTACCAGCCGCGGCGCCCGTCCGGGACCCCGATCGGATCCACCAGCCCCATTCATCCGTTGATCGTGACCCGTAAAAACCGTAGCATCGCGCTTTGATGGGCGATTAGCTCAGCGGGAGAGCGCTGCCTTCACACGGCAGAGGTCGCTGGTTCGAAACCAGCATCGCCCACCATCCCATTCCCTTCGATCCACCCGTGCTCCTTCGTGCGTATGCGCCCATGCCAGGCAACCGCACAGGCAGCTGACGACCACGCGGGAGCAGCGGTCACCACCTTCGGATCAGTACCCGGGCCCGCGATTCAGGGCTATTGAGAAACAATCCTCGACAAGCGCGTTCGCGCGGTCGATCAAGAATCGTTCGGCGGGGGCGAGGTAACTTTACTGGATGACGAGTGTATCCCCGGTCGGTCGAGACCAGACCGGGGGCGACTCGCGCCGGTACGGCGTCAGGACTCGCTGCTGGAGCCCTCTTCGGAGTCCGGGCCATCCATGTCGACGAACTTCCAGTCGGCCCTGGTCAACTGACCGTCGCTGTCGATATCCTCGCGCTTCGCCTCAGCCTCCGGGACACCCGCGTCGGTGGCCTCCTCGACAGTGATCCGACCGTCCCCGTCGCTGTCCGCTTCTTTGAAGCCGGGCCTGTCATCACCTTCGGCCGCACCGACAATCAGCGGGAACGAGACCAGCGCCGCGGCGAGTACCGCAGCCATCGAGGTTTTCGTCATACAGCACCTCCATCGGCGTTGAACTGCAGAATGCGCGTTCGAGTTCGAAGGACGATAACGGGGGCGCGCCACGGGCGACAAGTGAACATCATGTAACGGCGGAACCGCGTCACGCCGCTGCTCAGGAGGCCAGACGCTGACGCAGACGATGCGTCGCGAAGATCCACGCGGCCACCCCGTACGCGATGACCACGGACAGATGCAGGACAACGTCCGTCGGCACCGTGCCGGTCATCAACGGGCGCACGATGGCGACTGCATTGGCCAGTGGCAGCAGGTGAGCGATACCGGCGACGACGGTCGGCAGTTCGCTCAGGGGAAAGAAAACCCCCGACAACAGCAGCATCGGCGTCAGTATCAGCGTGAAGTAATACAGGAAGAAATCATAGCCGGGCGCGATCGCCGTCACCACCATCGCCAGAGAGCCGAAGCAGAAGCCTATGAGGAGCATCATCGGCAGCACCCAGAGCGCGGCCGGACCGGCGACGAAACCGGCCAGCGAAGCCACGACCAGGATGGCCACACCGCTGAACGCGCCCTTGGTCGCGGCGAACACGATTTCGCCGAGGACGATGTCATCGACGTTCAGCGGTGCATTCAGCATGTTCGTCCACGTCTGCTGTTCGTGCATGCGCGTGAATGCCGAATACAGCGCCTCGAAACTGGCCGTCATCATGATCGAGGAACAGACGATACCCGACGCAAGAAAGTCCATGTACGGCATGCGTTCGACTTCGCCGACGAGCCGCCCGAAGCCGTAACCGAACACGAACAGATACAGCAGCGGTTCGCCGAAGTTGCCCAGAACGGACGGCACCATCAGCTTGCGCCATACGCGCAGATTGCGCCGCCAGACCGGGATGAAGCGCAGGCTGGGTACGGGCAGCAACTGATCGGGTCGAGCCATCGCCTTGTCTCCGCGGAATTTTCGGTCCAGCCAATGTGGATAGACCGTGCGGGCGGTATCGTCAGTCGCGCAGGTCGTGCCCGGTCAGGCGCAGGAAGACGTCTTCCAGGTTCGCCCGGCGACTGAGGTATTCGATTGTCGGCGCCTCACCCAGCGAGGCCAGCAGTTCGCTGTCGTCGTGGGCATACAACAGCAGCGTGTCGCCCACATCCTCGCTGCGCGCGGCCAGCGCTACGCCCTCGCCGCGGCCCCATTGCCAGGCGGCGCCACCGCGCAGTTCGAGCACGCAGGGTTCGATATGGTTCGCGATCAGGTCACGCGGGCGCCCCTCGGCGACGATGCGGCCACCATCGACGATCGCCAGCCGATCGCAGAGACGCTCGGCCTCTTCCATGTAATGTGTCGTCAGGATCAGCGTCCGGCCGTCGTCGCGCAGCCGCCGGAGACGCTGCCAGATATGCTGACGTGCCTGAGGATCAAGACCGGTCGTGGGCTCGTCGAGCACCACCAGATCGGGATCGTTGATCAGGGCCCGCGCCAGACTGAGCCGACGGCGCATGCCGCCCGAGAGTGCCGCCACGCCCGCGCCCTCACGTCCCTCCAGCGCCGCGAAGCGGATCAGTTCATCCACCTTCGGACCGATGCCACGTTCGAGACCGAAATAGCTCGCCCAGGTCAGCAGGTTCTCGCGCACCGTGAAATCGGGGTCGAGCGCGTCGGTCTGCGGTACCACGCCCACCCGGGCACGCATCGCGCGGGCGGCGTCGGGGATGCGGTGGCCGAGGACGGTCAGTTCGCCCGCGCTCGGATGCGTCAGCCCAAGCAGCATCCGCAGGGTCGTGGTCTTGCCGGCTCCGTTCGGGCCAAGCAGGCCAAAACACTCGCCTGGCCGTATGGCGAGATCGACGCCATCGACTACCGCACGCCCGTCGTAGTGTTTCGCGAGTGCTTGCGCTGAAACGACCGTCATATTGATGCCCCGACCTGATCGATCCCGACCAGGGCGGGACACGGCCGTTCGTTCACAGGATACCGCCTGAAAAATCCGGCAAGAACTCAGGTCCTCGGCGGCGGCGTATAGGCCTCGCGCTCGTCGCCCTCGACGATCGGCTTGATGACGATCTCGACGCGGCGGTTCTGCCGCCGGCCTTCTTCGGTCTCGTTGCTCGCGACCGACTCGCTCTCGCCACGGCCATCGTAGATCAGCCGGTCGCCCTGGACACCGCGGTCACGCAGGTACAGGCCGACCGATTCGGCGCGCCGCTCGGACAGACGCATGTTGTATTCCGCCGCACCGATCGAATCGGTATGGCCGATGATGTGCACGATCGTCTGCTCGTAATCGCGCAGGACATCAGCGATTTTGCGGTACGTCGGGCGGTACTGCGATTGGATCTCGGCGCTGTCGAACGCGAAGGTCGCATCGCTGGCGATCCCGATCTTGAGAGCATTGTCGCCGACCTCGGTGATATCGAGCTCGTCGCGACGCTGCTCGTCGGCGAGACTCGACTCGAGTTCACGCCGCTGGCGGTCCATATAACTGCCCACCGCGCCACCGGCGATCGCACCGACGGCGGCGCCGGCATAGCGTTGGGTGTCGCTGCTGCCCTGGTTGCCGATCACGGCGCCCACGATGGCACCGACCACCGCGCCCGTCTTGGCACTGCGGTTGGGATCGTCGGTAGCACATCCGACCATGAGGGCAAGCGCCGCGCCGACGGCGAGACTGCGATAGTGTTGCATGGAGAAATCACCTCGACCTGAATGCGGGGAGTGGGTAAACGCCATCGATTGTCCCATAAAATCGTGCGCAGCCTGTCATCCTTCGGCCCCATTATGCCAACAGCCGCAATCGATCTGACCGCCCGCGCCCAGGCATGGCTGGAGCCGGTCCTCGCGCCCGGCGGCACGGCCCTGGACGCCACCTGCGGCAACGGCCACGACACCCTGTTTCTGGCCCGCGCGGTCGCCCCGGGCGGCACGGTGCACGCCTTCGACGTGCAGGCCGCGGCGATCGAACGCAGCCGCCGACGCCTCGATGCCGCCACCACCGGCGCAACGCTGCAGTGGTACCGGCGGGATCATGCTGGCCTTGGCGGGCTGCTCGCAGGCGTGCGGCTCGATGCGGCAATGTTCAACCTGGGCTGGCTGCCGCGCAGCGACTCGGACATCATTACCACGCCCGCCGCGACCACGGCGGCGCTGACCGCGGCCCTGGCACTGCTGCGACCCGGTGCACGGATGACTGTCATCTGCTACCGCGGTCACGCGGGCGGCGCCCGCGAAGCGGCGGCGGTACAGGCCTGGCTCGAGAGCGCGGCCGCGCGCTTACTGGCCCGTGAACCGGATTCCCCGGTACCCGGCGCGCCAGTGTTGTACGCCATCGAACCGCGCGTGGACGAGGCGTAATGACGTGAAGGGGTGATCCGCAATTCCGCCGGCTATTGACTTGGCGGGGGCTTCGCAGCAGTTTGCCGATACACGGAAGCGAGGAAGCACCGGATGCCGCGTCCCCGGACGGACCCCCCACCACGCGGTGCACCGCCAAAAGCACAGCGATTCGCGCTCCTCGTGGCGCTGGGCTATGTGGTGATCGCCGCTGTATGGATCACGCTCTCCGATCGCCTCACCGCGGCCCTGACATTCGGGCCGGCGCAAATGTCCTGGGTCCAGTCGGTGAAGGGAATCGGCTTCGTCCTCGTGACCGGCAGCCTCCTGTACGTGCTCGTCCTCCGCTACGCACGGCAACTCGAGCGCCGTGACCGGGTTCTGCGCCGCCAGCATGACCGTCTCGCCGCGGTGAACCGGGTGCATGACGTCCTGCGCATGGTCAACGCGAGCCTGCTGCGCGTACGCGATCACGATCTGCTGCTCGAGGAGGCCTGCCGGGCACTGGTGCACGGGGGCGGTTTCCCCTGCGCGTGGATCGGCCTGCTCGCCCCCGAAGACGGCGCGCTGCGTACCGTGGCTTCAGCCACCGCCGAGGGCCTGCCCGCGGTCGGTATCGAGGTCCCGGCGGCTGAACTCGCCGCAGCCGGTCCGCTCGCGACCGCCCTGCGCGACGGCGAATTCGCACGGATCGAGGCCGGCAGAGGCGCGATCCTGGACCAAAGCGGCCCACCCGTCGGCACCTTTTCCGATATCGCCGTCGTCCCCCTGCGCAGCGATGACGCCGTCATCGGTCTGATCGCGATCTACGCAACCGCGAGCGGTTTCTTTGCCGACAGCGAGGAATGCGCGCTGCTGACCGAAATCGCCGACAACATCGGGCTCGGGGTGGGCTATCTTCGGCAGAAGCACACGCTGCAGCATCTGAGCTACCACGATGATCTGACCGGCATCGGCAACCGGGCGTTGATCGAGAATCGGCTCGTGCAGGCTGTCAACGCGGTGGAACGCAGCGGAAGCACGATCGCGGCCATCGTGCTCGACATCGACGGATTCCGCGCGATCAACGATACGAGCGGCCGCAACGCGGGCGATCGCGTGCTCCATGCGGTGGCCGAACGCCTCTCGCAACGGATTCGGCCGGGCGACAGTATCGGCCGGCTCGGCAATGACGAGTTCGCCGTAGTCTTCGCGAACGTGGACGAACGCAATCCGGTCTCCCGGCTCGCGGCCCGCCTGGCCGATGCCTTCCCCGCGCGCATCGATGTCGATGGCCAGGAGATCTTCCTGACGGTCAGCATGGGAGTGGCCGTCTACCCGGACGACGCCGGCGATGCACGCGACCTGCTCGCCCGGGCGGAACTCGCGCTGCACAGTGGCGCCGCCGAAGAGCCCGCTACCATCACCTACTACGCCGCCGCGCTGGATCTGCAGGCGCGCGAGCGCCGGGAGATCGAGCGCGCGCTGCGCCGCTCCGTCGACACCGATGACTTCACTCTCGCATGGCAGCCGGTGGTCGATCTCGGGACCGGACACACCGTGGGCGCCGAGGTCCTGCTGCGCTGGCGTCATCCCGAACTGGGTGAGATCGCACCCGACCGCTTCATCCCCGTTGCCGAACAGACCGGCCTGATCGTGGCGCTCGGGCGTCGGGTGGCAGAGGAGGCCTGCGCGCAGGCGGCCGCGTGGGGGCGGACAGGTCACCGGCTTGATGTCGCCGTGAACGTCTCCCTGCAGGAACTCAAGACGCCCGAGTTCGTCGGTCAGGTGCGACGGATCCTCGAACGGCATGCCGGCTCCGGCTGGCGCCTGGTCCTGGAGCTGACCGAGAGCCAGTTCATGGCGGACCCGGAACCTGTGATCGCCACCTGCCGGGCACTCAAGGCGATGGGCTGCGCGATCTACATCGACGACTTCGGCACCGGTTACTCCGCGCTGAACTATCTCACCCATCTCCCGCTCGACGGCCTCAAGATCGACCGTTCGTTCGTTGTCCAGGCGGAAGCGGACCGCAGCGTGCGCGCGATCATCCGGGCCGTCATCGCGCTCGCGCGGGAGCTGGATCTCGACGTGGTGGGGGAAGGTGTCGAGACCGAACGCCAACTCGAGCTCGTGCGTGAACTGGGGTGCCACAAGGTGCAGGGTTTCTGGTACGGCCACCCCGAGCCGGCAGCAGGATTCGCCGGACACCACCTTCAGTTACGGTCGCACGACCGAGGCTGACACCGATCATCGTCCGTGCGGTATGTTGCCTGCTCGGCGAGCGGATCGGGTACGATCAGGACGCTGTCAGGCAGGGCAGGGTTGCATCGCGCCGCGGGCACCGTACGCTGGCGCGGATTACATCGGAGAAGGCAGGCAATGCGGAACACGTTTGTTCGGACAATAGCCCTCGCCGCCCTGGTGGCGGGGCTCGCCGGGTGCACGGGCTTCGGCGGGCTCTCGGAGAGCCTCGGCGAATCGATCGCCTCACAGAGCGATCCGCAAGTGGTCCGCGACGGGGCGCCGTCCTATCTGATTCTCGCCGACACGCTCGCGCGCCGCTCGCCTGACGACGCGGGCGCGCAGTTCACGGCCGGCCGCCTGTACGGGACCTACGCCGGCAGCTTCGTAGAAGATCCCGAGCGTCGCCGCATCCTTTCGCAGACCGCCTACGACTATGCCCGCTCCGGCCTGTGCCTGCGCCTCGAAGCAGTGTGCGGTGCGCTGGACGGGCGCTTCCCCGCATTCCAGGCCGCGGTGAAGAACAGCGTCGACGATGCGGACGAGGCCGAGCACCTGTACCGCTTCGCCACCGTATGGGCCGGCTGGCTCCGGGCACGCTCCGACGACTATGCGGCGCTCGCCGATCTGCCCAAACTCGAGGTGGCCTTTGACCGTGTCATCGAGATCACGCCGGAGATCGACCACGGCTTCGCTCACGTGTACAAGGGCGTTCTGCTGTCGCAGCGCCCGGCCGCCCTGGGCGGCGAGCCCGAAAAGGCCCGCGCGCATTTCGAGCGCGCGATCGGCATATCCGACGGCCGCAATCTCATGGCCAAGGCACTGTATGCCGAGAATTACGCCCGCCTGGTGTATGACCGGGAACTCCACGACCGTCTTGTCACCGAAGTGATCGAGGCGGATCCGTCCGCCGGTGACCTCACGCTGTCCAACAGGCTGGCCCAGGAGCGTGCGCGCGAGCTTCGCTCCAGTGCCGACTCTTTCTTCTAGTCCTCTTGTCCTGGAGTACGCCGATGGTTCGCCGATTCCGCCCCCTGACCGCGCTCGCGTTGGCCTGCGCGCTGCTGGGCGTCACCTCGAATACGAGCGCGGCCCGCACACTCAAGATCGCCACCTCGGTGCCGGCCGGGACCGCCTTCATCGAACAGTTGAAGAAAGCCGGCGATACCATCGCCGAGCGCACCGACGGACGGGTCGAACTGAAGCTGTTCCCCGGCGGCGTCATGGGCAACGACCAGGCGGTTCTGCGCAAGATCCGCATCGGCCAGCTCCACGGTGCCGTGATTACCGCCAACGCCCTCGCGCAGATCCATCCGGACGCGCAGGTCTACAGCCTGCCGTTCGTATTCCGCAACCGCGAGGAAGTCGAGTATGTGCGTGAACGCATCGATCCGGTGATCCGCGAGCGCGTGCGCTCGGAGGGTTTCGTGGTGACCGGCATCAGCGAGGGCGGCTTCACCTACCTGTTCTCGAAAGACCCCATAGACAGCGTCGACGCCCTCGGCGACGCACGGGTCTGGGTCCCGCAGGGTGACGAGATCACCGCGCGCATGTTCAAGTCGGCGGGCAGCCAAGCCGTGTCGCTGCCGGTGTCCGACGTGTACACCTCGTTGCAGACCGGACTGATCGATACGGTCGCGATCAACCCATCCGGCGCAATCGCCCTGCAGTGGCATACGGGCGTCAACCACTACACCAATGCGCCACTGCTGTTCCTGGTCGGCATGATGGTGGTCGATGAACGCGCCCTCGAAGGCCTCGAGGAAGGCGATCGGGACATCGTTCAGGTCGTGCTGGAAGACACCTTCGAGCGCCTCGACGAGATCACGGCCGAGGACAATCGCGAGGCGCTCGAAGCGCTCGAGTCCCGGGGTATCTCGGCGATCGAACCGGCACGTCCGCCCGACGAGCGCGAGTGGGAGACCATCGCCCGCGAGACCCTTCAGTCGCTTGAAGCGGAAGGGCGCTTCGATGCGACACTGCTCGAACGGGTGCGCGAGCTTGTCCAGGAATATCGCGAGCGCAATGGCGACTGAGGCGCCGCTCGAGCGCCTGCGCCGCTCGTTGCATCACACGGAGAACGGGCTGCTGGTCGTCGCCGTGCTGGCGATGGTCATCCTGGCGGCGCTGCAGATCATACTGCGCAATCTGCTCGGCAGCGGCCAGATCTGGATCGAGCCGCTGCTGCGGTCACTCGTGCTCTGGATCGGCCTGCTCGGTGCGGTGACCGCGAGTCGGGACGGCAGCCACATCGCGATCGACATCCTCACCCGCGCGCTGCCCGACCAATGGCGACGCGGCCTGCAGGTCGCCGCGTGTTCGTTCACCGTGCTCGTATGCGCCGCCATCACGTGGCATGGCATCCGTTACGTGCTGCTCGAATACGAATTCGCAGGTACCGCTTTCGCCGATGTCCCCACCTGGGCGGTAGTGACGATCCTGCCACTTGCGTTCGGCCTGATCGGCCTGCGCTACGCCCTCTTCGCCGTGGCCTTCCTGCGTGGCCGTGATCCGTTCGGGCGGCCGGAATCGTGACCACGTTCGTCGTCAGCGTGATCCTGCTGCTCGCGGCGCTGGCGGGTGCTCCACTGTTCGCCGTGATCGGTGCCAGCGCGCTGATCGGCTTTTACCTCGCCGGCATCGATGGTCAGGCCGTGATCATCGAGATCTACCGGATCGCCAGCATGCCGATCCTGGTGGCGATCCCGCTGTTCACGCTCGCCGGCTATATCCTCGGCGAAAGCGACGCGCCGCGCCGGCTGGTGCGCCTTACCAACGCCCTGCTTGGCGGTTTCGGCGGCGGGCTCGCAATCGTGGCGCTGGTTGCCTGCGCGCTGTTTACCGCGTTCACGGGCGCCTCCGGCATCACCATCGTCGCCCTCGGCGCCCTGCTCTACCCGGCACTGAAGACCGCCGGTTACGGCGACCGTTTCAGCCTCGGCCTGGTCACCAGTTCGGGCAGCCTCGGTATCCTGTTCGCCCCCAGCCTGCCACTGATCCTGTACGGCGTGGTCGCCCAACAGCTCGACCTGCCGATCAGCATGAGCATCAATGACCTCTTCCTCGCCGGGCTGCTGCCCGGCATGCTCATGCTCGCGATCCTGAGCGCGTACAGCGTCTACCATGGCCGCGCGCTGGTGGCGCCCGATCGCCCCGGTTTTGACCGCCGGGAGGCACTGGCCGCGATCCGCGATGCCGGCTGGGAACTGCCACTGCCGCTGTTCGTGCTGGGCGGGATTTACGGTGGGGTGATCGCGATCTCCGAGGCCGCGGCGCTGGCGGCCGTCTACGCCCTGGTCGTCGAGGTCGTGATCCGCCGCGACATCCACTGGCGCCAACTGCCGGACGTGCTCGTCGACGCCATGAAACTCGTCGGCGCGATTCTGCTGATCCTCGGCGTATCCCTCGCGTCGACCAATATCATGATCGATGCCCGGGTACCCACGCGGCTGTTCGAGTGGATCCAGTCGGTGGTCGACAATCGCTGGACGTTCCTGATCCTGCTGAATATCTTCCTGCTGATCCTGGGCATGATGCTCGATATCTTCTCGGCACTCGTGATCATCGTGCCGATCCTGCTGCCGGTGGCGCTCGGCTACGGGATCGACCCCCTGCACCTGGGCATCATCTTCCTCGCCAACATGCAGATCGGTTACTTCACGCCACCGGTCGGCATGAACCTGTTCATCGCCAGTTTCCGCTTCGGTAAACCGGTCATGACACTGTACCGGGCGACGCTGCCGTTCTTCTTCCTGCTGCTGGCCGCCGTACTCATCATCACCTACGTGCCGGCGCTGTCGCTGTGGTTGCCGGGGCACTGATCCGCACGCGGATGATTCACGACAGGGGACGCCGCCCGTGCACAATCGCAGACTGGAACGACAGATACGACGCATCAACGGTGAGGGGCCGCTGGTGCGGACGCTGTGCGCGCTGATCGCGCTCACCTGCATCGCAACGGCCCTGCTGCTACGGGACACGCCGGGAACATCGTTCCTGCTGGTGCTGGCCGCGGTGATACCGGCCGGCGTCTGGCTGCGTCGATACAATCACGCCCGCCCCCGGCACGGGGCCGCGGTCTACGACCTTGCCGTGGGCGCATTCCTCGGTGCACTGGTTGCAGCCGTCTGGATCCACGAGCCCGAATCACTGCACGAATGGCTGCGGCTTCCGGGGGAGCGCGCCGCGCCGGCCGCCGCCGTCGTGCTCGTCGGCGCGATGCTGGAAGACCTCGCCCGCGAGTTGCTCTGGATCGTCGGCGCCCACGACTGAATGAACGGGGGTAATGACTGACCCGGGATCAGTCGCCTTCGGCACCCGTTTTCCGGCCGCTGCTCTCCTCCAGCAACACGGCGCGCCAGACACCGACACACAACAACAGCAGGACGACCGTAAACGGCAGGCCCGCCAGAATCGCCGCCGTCTGCAGCGGGACCAGGCCGCCGCCCAGCAACAGGCTGCCGGCGACTACACCGGTCATGATCGACCAGAACACGCGTTGCCGGCGCGGCGGATCCGGATCGCCGCCCGCGGTCAGGACATCGATCACGAATGCACCGGAAGTGGACGACGTCACGAAGAAGGTCACCAGTGCGACACAGGCGATCGCGCCGAGCAACCATGACAGCGGCAGCACGTCGAACATCAGGAATAGGCCAAGACTGACATCGGCGGCCGTCGCTTCGGCAATACCCGCGTTTTCAAACAGCTCCATGTTCAGCGCGGTGCCGCCAAAAACCGAAAGCCAGATCAGCGTCGCGCCGGCGGGCACCAGCAGTACGCCGGCCAGGAACTCACGGATCGTGCGTCCGCGCGAAATCCATGCGATGAACATGCCGACGAACGGCGACCAGGAGATCCACCAGGCCCAGTAGAACAGCGTCCACTGCTGCTGCCAGTCCGGCGTGCCGAAGGCATTGCTCCACAGCGAAAGCGTGGGGATGGCGACCAGGTAGTCGCTCGTCGCCTGGCCAAGCAATTCCAGCACGCGCACGGTCGGCCCCAGCAGCAGTACGGCAAGCAGCAGGACCACCGCGATCGCGATATTGAGCCGGCTCACCGCTTCGATCCCCTTGTCGAGGCCGCGCGCCAGCGCCCAGGTGCCGAGCGCGGTGATGGCCGCCACGATCAATAACTGGGAAACGGCGGATACCGGAATACCGAAGAGATACTGGAGGCCGGCGTTGAGCTGAATCGCCCCCAGCCCCAGCGATGTCGCCACCCCGAACATCGTCGCCACGACCGCAATGATGTCGACGGTATGGCCCGGCCATCCCATGATCCGACGACCGAACAGCGGGAACAGCGTCGAGCGGATCGTCAGCGGCAGCCCGCGCCGATAGCCGAAGTACGCGAGCGCCAGACCCACGACCGCATAGACGGCCCAGGCATGCAGCCCCCAGTGGAAGAAGGTCAGGCGCATGGCGCGCTCCGCGGCATCCGCGGTACCGGCCGCCCCACTCGGGGGGTTGGCGAAATGGGCCAGCGGTTCCGAAACGCTCCAGAACAGCAACCCGATCCCCATCCCCGCGCCGAACATCATCGCGTACCAGCTCACGCGTTTGAACGACGGCGCACTGTCGGAATCGCCAAGCCGAAGATCCCCGTGACGGCTCGCGAGCATCAGCAGCGAGAACAGCAGCACGGCCGTCATGGTGTAGCGGTACACCCACCCGAATGCCGCCGTGACATCGGACTGCAGCGCTCCGAAGGTGACCTCGGCACCGGCGGGATCGCGCAGGACAAACGCGATCATGCCGAACAGGATCATGGCGGAACCGATGAAAACCGGGCGGCTGGTACGCTTGAAAAGACCGAACAGCAGTGGCTTGTGCGGAATCGGCTCCATGGCCATCTCCGGACGGGAACACGCGCACACACGTTACAGCAATCGACCCTCGTCCGGCAGGCCATCGAATGATTGATTCCCGGTAGGCTGCGACTGGACACCGCCATCGGTATAGTCGCCGGTTCGCGGTTGCTGGCGCTCGCGCCATGCCATCCGACTGATTCGGCAACAACAGGAGGCAGGCTTTTGTCCCTCGACCCTGGCAACACCGGGACGCCACTCTGGCTGCGTGCCGCCCCCGTACTGTTTCTGCTGTTCTGGTCGGCGGGGTTCACCTTCGGCAAGCTCGGGCTCGAGCACGCCGAACCGATGACGTTCCTGGCCATGCGTTACGGCAGCGTGCTGGTCGTACTGCTGCCGCTGGCGCTGCTGATGCGACCACCGCTGCCGAGGCGCGCGGCCGACTGGGGACATCTGGCGGCGGTCGGCGTTCTCATCCAGGGCATCTACTTCGGTCTGACGTATTACTCGTTCGAACTCGGCATTTCCGCTGGCGGTGTCGCCCTGATCGTCTCGCTGCAACCCATCCTGGTCGCGCTGTTCGTGCCGTGGACCGCGGGCGAAAAGGTGGGACTGCGCCGCTGGGCCGGGCTGACCCTGGGGCTGACCGGCGCGATGCTCGTGATCGCGGCCCGCTCGACCGTGGGCGCGACATCGATGATCGGCATCCTGGCCGCGGTCGCCGCGCTGGCGTCGATCACGGCCGGGACCCTGTACGAGAAGCGCTTCGGCGTGACCCATCACCCGATCACGGCGAACACGATCCAGTACCTCGTCGCATTCGCGCTGATCCTGCCGGTCGCGATGGCCACCGAGACGATGACCGTCGAGTGGGTCCCGGAACTGTGGATCGCGCTCGGTTATCTGGTGATCTTCAACTCGCTGATCGCTATCACCCTGCTGCTGGCGATGATCCGCCACGGCGAGGCGGCACGCGTCTCGGCGCTGTTTTTCCTCGTGCCGCCGGGTGCCGCGCTGATCGCCTGGGGCATCCTCGGCGAGACCATGCCGTTGCTCGCCTGGCCCGGCATCATCCTGGCGGCGATCGGTGTGGCGATAGCCGCCAGGACATCGCGTGGTTGATTTCACGACACCGTGTCGTGGTCAGTACGTGTCTGACCGATTCGGTTGTAATTCGGTGTTCTCGCAGAGGCGCGGAGTTCGCGGAGAAGGCGAAAGCGCATTCGCGTGGAAAGGAGAGAATTTTCCCGCACGGTATCAACGAGGTAGCGCGCGGTCGGCGTCGAATCCGTGATCAGGCGCTTCGGGCGCGCCGCGCGCATTCGATCGGTGCAGTAGCGCCGATCGAAGACGCGCCTACGGGAAAACCGGATCGACGGCGGTGAGCGAGTGCCGGAAGCGGACCTCGACGGTTTTGTCGCGCCGCCACGGGGTGGCGATTACCATTGTCATCGTTCCGGCCATCTTCGTGTCGGCAGGTCGTCTCCACAGGAATGCCCCCTATGCAGGATTCGCTGCGGGCGCTGGGCCCGGTGATCGCCACCTTCGCGCTGCTCATGGCCGTGCTCTGGTTCGGCATGGATGCGCTCGTCGATCGGCGCGACAACCCGAACCGGGATGTGGCGGCGGGGGTCGATGGTCCGCAGCGGGTCGAACTGGAGGCGGGTCCCGGCGGTCACTACCGGGTGCCTGGCCGGATCAATGGTCAGCGAGTCTCGTTCATGGTCGATACCGGGGCGAGCCACGTTGCCGTCCCCGGAGGCGTTGCCGACGAACTCGGGCTGCAGCGCGGTGCCGAGATCCGGGTGGTCACGGCCAATGGCAGGACCACCGCCTACAACACCCGCCTCGACAGTATTGCCGTCGGCGGCATCCAGCTGCGCGACGTACGCGGCTCGATCAATCCCTCCATGGGCGGCGACGACATCCTCCTCGGCATGACCTTCCTGCGCGAAGTCGAATTCCGCCAGGTTGGAGGGCGGCTGATTCTGGAGCAGCGTTCCGGGTCGTGACGCGGCAGGCGGCAGGGCCAAGGTACGTGGGCCGGCCTACGTCCTGTGTAGGCCGTCATCGCGAGGAGCCGAAAGGCGACGCGGCGATCCAGGGCCGGCATGGCCTGAATGTCTGGTGCGCGTTGCACGGAGTCCACCGGGCATAGGGCCGCGCACGTTTTGCCGGACTCCGTATGGCGCTGTACATGGTTCGCCCGCGATGCTGGCTCTGGATTGCTTCACTTCGTTCGCAATGACGTCCAGGGGGGGGTTACGTAAGCGCGGTGACGTGCCCCGCGCCGGGATTCACCGCCACGGACCGCGCAAGACCGGCCTACGTTGCCGCTTTCTCCGCACCTCCGGGAGAGAAACAGGCTACCGCCGATCCCCGGCAACGGAATCAGACACTCGATTCAGCCTTTCACCCGCTCACGCCGCGGGTCATAGAACGGTTTCAGCGACAGGCGCGCGGCGACCGGTTCACCCGCGACCTCGACCTCGAAGCCGTCGCGCTCCAGGAACCCCGAATCGATGTGCTCCCCGTCCGGATGCTCGACCCACCCGAGCGCGACCGCCGCCCCCACGCTGTGACCGTAACGCCCGGAGGTCGTGCGCCCCACGATCCGGCCCTCGAGCCGGATGGGCTCGTCGTGGTACAGCAGCGGTTCGGGATCCTCGAGGCGAATCGAAACCAGCCGTTTCGACCGCGGTCGGTCGCGCAGCGCATCCACGGCCTCGCGACCGATAAAATCCTTGTCGCGGGCAACGGCGAAGCCCAGGCCCGCGGCCAGCGGGTCGTCCTCGTCGGTGATGTCGTGGCCCCAATGGCGGTAACCCGATTCGGTGCGCAGGGAATGCAGCGCGTGGAAACCGGCCAGCCTCGGGGCGTCCGCCGGGGCCATGATCGTATCGAACACGCCGGCGGCGAATTCGGTCGGCATGTAGAGTTCCCAGCCGAGTTCGCCGACATAGGTCATGCGTACGGCGCGTACCCGGGCATAACCGATATCGAGTTCGACGAAGTGCCCGAACGGACAGGCCTCGTTGGACAGATCGGCGCCCGTCAACGACTGCAGGAACTCGCGCGAGCGCGGCCCCATCAGCCCCATGACCGCCTCGGCCGAGGTGGTATCGGTTACCGTGACGCGCAGATCCCGCGACAGATTCGCGCGCAGCCACGCATAGTCGCGACGCTGCGCGGTCGCCGGTGAGACGATCAGGAACCGCTCCTCATCGAGGCGGGTGATGGTGACGTCCGACTCGATACCGCCACGCGCGTTGAGCAGCAGCGTGTAGATCGAGCGCCCGGGCTCGATGTCCACACGGGCGGAGCTGACCCACTGCAGCGCCTGTTCGGCATCCGGCCCCTGCACCAGCAGCTTGGCGAAGGCGCTCTGGTCGAACAATACCAGGTCCTCGCGTGTAGCGCGGTGCTCCGCGGCGTGGTCCTCGAACCACCCGGGGCGGCCGAAACTGTAGTCGTAGGTCGGCGTCGTTCCCGACTCGCCGAAGAAGTCCGGCCGTTCCCAGCCCGCCGCTTCGCCGAAGGCGGCGCCGCGCGCGGCGAGGCGGTCGTGCAGGGGCGAGCGGCGCACGTCGCGGGCCGTCTCGTACTGCCGGTATGGCCAGTGCATGGCGTACAGCAGCCCCAGCCCCTCGACGGTCCGGTCGTGCAGGTAGTTGCGGTTGTTCTGGAAACTCAGCATGCGCCGGATATCGACGTCGGACAGATCCATCGGCGGATGGCCGTCGACGATCCAGTCCGCCAGCACGCGGCCGGCGCCACCCGCGGACTGCACGCCGACGGAGTTGAATCCGCTGGCCACGAAGAACCCCGGCAGTTCCGGCGTCTCGCCCAGCAGATAGCGGTCGTCCGGCGTGAAGCTCTCCGGGCCGTTGAAGAATAGCTGGATGCCCGCCTCGCCGACCGCCGGCACCCTCTCCATCGCGGCCTCGAGCTGCGGCGCGAGATGATCCCAGTCCTCGGGTAACTGGGTGAACGAGCTGTCTTCGGGAATACCGTTCATGCCCCAGGGCTTGGCGACCGGTTCGAACATGCCGACCAGCAGCTTGCCGGCATCCTCCTTGATGTAGATCGAGTGATCCGGATCGCGCAGGACCGGCAGCGCGCCGGGCGGCTCGGACAGGTTCTCGGTCACGACGTAGAAATGCTCGGCCGCGTGCAGGGGCACGTCGACGCCGGCCATACGCCCGAGATCGCGGCCCCACATGCCGGCGCAGTTGACCACGTACTCGGCCTCGATCGCGCCCTCGTCGGTATCGACGCCGGCAACCCGACCATTCTCACGCCGGATTCCGCGGACCGGCGTACGCTCACGCACGGTCACCCCGAGCTGGCGCGCCCCGCGGGCCAGCGCCTGCGTCAGATCAGCCGGATTGATCTGACCGTCCTTCGGCAGCCAGATCCCGCCGCGCACGCCGTCGATGTCGACCAGCGGCCAGCGCTCACGGATCGCCTCCGGCGACAGGAGATGCGTCTCGAGGCCAAAACAGTTCGCGGTCGAGTGAGCGCGACGGATTTCATCCATGCGACCATCCGAACTCGCCAGCATGATCGAGCCGCGCTGCAGGAATCCGGTGGGCTGGCCGGTCTCGGCCTCGAGCGCGCCATAGAGTTCCGTGCCGTACTGGGCCAACCGCGTCATGTTCGGGGTGGCGCGCAGTTGCCCGACCAGTCCGGCGGCGTGCCAGGTCGTGCCGCTGGTGAGCTGGTCGCGCTCCAGCAACAGCACGTCGCGCCAGCCACGGTGGGCCAAATGGTAGGCCACTGAGCAGCCGACGGCGCCGCCGCCGACGATCACCACCTGGGCGCGCTCGGGAAGAGGATGTGCCATGGATCGGTCTCCCGGTTGATCCGGCGCCTTCGCCCCTGATTCAGGGCGGGGCGCGTTTGCAAGCCATCCTGAAGGGATGGCGCCGCGAATAATCGCTTGATATTTTCACTTGTATGAAGAAAATACCAATAATTTCACGGAACAGCCAGGGAGGTAGCGCTGATGGCAACGGAAGCAACGCATGACAAGCTCCGTGCGGGCATCGGCCAGGATATCCGCCGCCTGCGGCGACTCAAGCGCATCACGATCAAGGAACTGGCGACGACCACCGGGCGCTCGGTCGGTTTCCTCAGTCAGGTGGAACGCGGGCTCTCGGAGATATCAGTCGCCGATCTGCAACGGATTACACGCGTACTCGACGTCCCGCTGAGCTGGTTTTTCATCAACGACCCGGCGCCCCCGGAGGAGCGCGGCTACGTGGTCCGAAGCAACGCCCGACGCCAGGTCGGTGCCCGCGAGGGCGGCCTTGTGGAGGAACTCCTGTCGCCCGACCTCGGCGGCAGTTTCGAGGTATTTCGCAGCGTATTCGAGCCGGGCGCGGAGATGGTCGTGGCGGAACGCCGCAACACCGAGGAGGCCGGGTATCTCATCAACGGGCGGCTGCGGCTGTTCCTCGATGACCGGACGTTCGATCTCGAGGCCGGGGACAGTTTCCGCTTCAGCGGAGAACGCTACCGCTGGCAGAATCCGGGCGACGAAACCACCGTCGTCATCTGGGTGATCTCACCACCCGTCTACTGAGATAACCCCCGGAGGAAACCGTTCCCTGGCGACCGCCAAGGGGCCATCCCCGCCCGCGGCATCCCCGCGAGCGCTCCTGGAAATGCCCCGATAGGATCAACCCCACGCATAGGTCTACAATGGGCCTGTCGTGCACGACGGTACGTGCCAGCAAGCGGTGATTACCGCGGGAGCAGCGCAATGAATAATGCGGAACTGAATGAACTGAAAAAACGCTACGTCGCCGCGGGCGCGGCCAGCGGCGCCACGGCGTTCGCCGATCATGCGGAGAACGCCGAGGTCTGGGATGCGGACGGCAACCGTTTCATCGACTTCGGCGGTGGTATCGGCGTCCTGAACCTGGGGCATCGTCACCCGAAGGTGGTCGAGGCGGCCAAGGGCCAGCTCGACAAGATCATGCACACCTGCCAGACGGTCATGCCGTACGCGCCGTTCGTGCAGCTCTGCCAGCGCCTGTGCGAGGTCACGCCCGCGCGCGGCGAGCGCAAGGCCATGCTGGTCAACTCCGGCGCCGAGGCGCTGGAGAACGCGGTCAAGATCGCCCGCGCCGCGACCGGGCGCAGCGGCATCATCGCCTTCGACGGCGGCTTCCATGGCCGCACCATGATGACGCTCGCGATGACCGGCAAAGTACTGCCGTACAAGAACGACTTCGGCCCGATGCCGGGCGACGTGTTCCGGGCACCGTTCCCGATGCCCTACTACGGTGTCGATGAGGAAGACTCGCTGCAGGCCCTGAAAAACCTGTTCAAGACCGACATCGCGCCGCACCGCACCGCCGCGATCGTGATCGAGCCGGTGCAGGGCGAAGGCGGCTTCCATATCGCGTCGAAACGTTTCCTGCAGGCACTGCGGGAGATCTGCGACGAACACGGCATCATGCTCATCGCCGACGAGGTCCAGTGTGGGTTTGGCCGTACCGGCAAGCTGTTCGCCATCGAGCACAGCGGCGTGCAGCCCGACATCGTCACCATGGCGAAGAGCCTCGCCGACGGCATGCCGCTGTCCGCGGTTGTCGGCACCGCCGAGGTCATGGACTCCTCGGGGCCGAGTTCCCTGGGCGGCACCTACAGCGGCAACCCGGTCTCGTGCGCGGCGGCTCTCGCGGTACTCGACGTCATCGAGGAAGAAAAGATCCTCGAGCGCAGCCAGGAACTCGGCGAGCAGCTCGTCAAGCGCTACAAGACGTGGGAGGACCGGTTCGAGTGCGTCGACCACGTACGCAACCTCGGCGGCATGACGGCCTTCGACCTCGTCACCGACAAGGCCTCACGTACGCCGGACACGCAGCTCACACAGGCGCTGATCGGCAAAGCGCGCGAGAACGGTCTGATCCTGCTGTCGTGCGGATTCCACGGCAACACAATCCGCAATCTTGTCCCGATCACCATCCAGCAGGATGTCCTGGAAGAAGGCCTCGGGATCATCGAGCATGCCCTTGATGAACTGACCCGGAGCCAGGCCCGGGCGACCGGCTGAGGCAGTCCATCCGGGAAGCGGCGTACCCGGCCGCTTCCCGGATTCCACCTGCGGTCGTGCACGTTGGATGCCGTCCTTTCCCGCGAATATTTCACCCTATCCGTTTCGGACAGCCGCCCCAGGCACTATAGGAATACTCCGCCCCGCGCGTTCCCGCCCGGGGCTGCCACCCGTTTCCGAAACGGAGCACCGCACATGAAATACCATCACCATTGGATTGTCGGCATCGTCGCGATTACCGGCAGCCTGTTTGCGCCCGCCCTGCTCGCCCAGCAATCGTGGCTGGGGGTCAGCGGGGGTTCCAGCGAGACGGACGAGTTCTGCGATGGTTTCGGTTTCGGTTTCGGTATCGATTGCGACGATACGGATACCGGGATCAAGGCCTTTATTGGCGCCGATATAACACCTCATTTCGGTATCGAAGCCTTCTGGGCCGATCTGGGCGAAGCCAGCGCGCGCAACACGAGCGGCGACTCCGTGAAGGTCGAAGTCGATGGCATCGGGTTCTCGCTGTTACCCACCCTGCCCGTTTCCGATGACTTCCAGCTGTTCGGCAAAATCGGCCTGTTTGCATGGGATGCGGAAGCCGAGGCGAACATCAGCGGCAACCGTGCACGCGCGAGTGACGACGGGTCGGATCCGTTCTACGGTTTCGGCGCGCGCCTGTTCCTTGGCGACCAGTTCGCGCTCCGCGCGGAGTGGGAACGGTATGACCTTGATGGCGATGAGGTGACCCTGATGTCCGCAGGCGCCGAGTTCCGTTTCTGAATGTACACGGCCCCGGAAAGGGATGTCCGCGGGCCTGCTTCAACGGTCGCGCATGCGTGTCAGGAGCACCCATTGCTCGCCCGGATGCTCCCATCCGTCCTTGACCATCGCACGACGGGTCCTCTCGACGTATCCTTCTCTTTCGTAGAGGCGCCGGGCACGAATGTTTGAATCGGCGACGATGAGGCTCAACCCCTGACGCGCCGTCGCGTGCGCCAGTTCCACTGCGATGCCCAGCAGCCCGTGTCCGTAACCACGATCGCGATATTCCGGATACGTAGCCAGCACGTTGATATACCAGGTACCCGCGGCGAGATCTTCCAGTTGCTGCAGGGGGACGAACATCTCCGGTAGTTCCGCGTAATCGACCGGTGCGGGGGTGTCCTCCAGCGGCCAGCCGATCAGGCAGGCGACGATTCGGCCGTCCACCTCACGTACGATCGTATTGCGGTATGAAAAGCCGCCGGTCTCGCGGCGCGCCCTTGCCCGACCGACATCCCATGCCGACTCGCCCGGTTCGGCCATACGACTCCACAGGTGCACGGGCAACCCTTCACCGGCGAAGTTGACGAGCTCCGCCATCGCGTGCGCATCATCGACGCTCGCGCGACGAAAACCCGGGGGTAGTTCGATCATGGGCGTTGCGCCACCGCGCCTGGTCCAGCCTGAACCGAGAATAGAACGGATTCACGGGATACGGTACACCCAGACTATCGCCCGCTGCACCGCTGGCCGATCTCATCGGCACGCGCGAGCGCCAGCCGTGTACCCGAGGGGCCCAGGATTTCGAATACGACGGTCGAGGCGATGACCAGGGGCAGAAGCGTTTCTCCCAGTTCAGGGAAACGCTGATCGGCGAGCAGCGCCAGTCCAAGCGCGACTCCGGCCTGCGGCATCAGCGCGAGCCCCGTCCAGTGGCGGACCGACGGTTCCGCCCCGGCAAGCCTCGCCCCGAGTCCGGCGCCAACCACTTTGCCGATCACGCGCAACGCGACATAAGCCAGTCCAAGAGCACCGATTCCGATCAGTGCCTCGATATGCAGCGAGGCCCCCGCGAGGACGAAGAACAACAGCATGAACGGCCATTCGAGGTGCTCGATCTCGTGGAAGGCACTGTCGTGGTGGCGGGCGACATTGGTCATGACAGCCCCGAGCACGATCGCCGTAAGCACGAACGAGAGTTCGAACAGCGTGGCCAGACCCGCGGTCAGCAGTACGATCGCCGCCGCCTCGAGCAGCGTCGGCTCTCCGGGTGCGATGCGCTGCGTCAGCAGGCCGGCCGCGACACCGAGAACCGCGCCCAGGAGGATGCCGCCGCCGATCTCGCGGGCGGCCTCCAACATGAACGCGCTCTGACCGGAATCGCCCCCGAACGTGACGGCGGCGGCGGCCGCCGCCAGACTGAAGATCAGCAGGCACCAGGCGTCGTCGACACCCACGACACCGAGCAGGGTTTCCGTAAACGGGCCCTCGGCCCGGCTTTCGTCGACGACGTCCCAGGTCGACGCCGGGGCGGTCGCGGGCGCGATACCGCCCAGCAGCAGCGCGATCGGCAGCGACACGCCGAGCGTGAGCATACCGAGTGTCACCAGCAACGCCGTGCCCAGTGCCTCGATCACCGAAACCGTCAACACGACCCGCCCGCGGACGCGCAGGCGATCGATCGAGAAACGCTCCCCGACCAGAAAACCGACCATTACCAGGGCGAGCGTCGTGACCGGTTCAAACCAACGCTCAGACGCACCGTCCGGCAGCAGATCGAGGACCTCCGGCCCGATCAGCACACCGAACAGGATCAAAAGTGTCACACGTGGCAATGGCAGATGGCGCCCCGCCCATTCGACGGCAAGACCACCCAGCAGCAACGCACCCAGGGTCGTGAATATGATCGGAGTTTCCATGGTACGGTCTCAATGGGTCGGGGCCGGCTGCATCAATCGAATCGACCGGGAAATGACTTGGTCCCGACGGCACTCCCGGTGCAACGGTTCCCGTGAAGGTCGCGGGCCGCACGGCCCACCAGCGGTCGGATCAGGCGGGTGGCTTGCCTGTCCCCAACGCCTCGGCGTTGCACCAGCCGATATCATCGACACCACCGGCAACCTGATACCACTCGACGACAAGGCGCATGAGTACGCAATCCTTGTCGTGAACAAAACCCTCCAGATCGGGATGGCGCGACACGAGAATTGCACGCGCAGTTTCCAACTCCCGATCCGCGATCGCGTACGCACTCCCGATCGCGGTCAAGGCGAGGCGCCGGCCGGTTCGCAACCACGCCGTTTCACGATGGTCGACCAACAGCGCGACGCGTGGATTGATCTCGAGATTGCGGTGCTTGCGCGTGCTTCGGTACGTTGCAAAAACCAGCTCACGACCACCGTCGATCACTCCGAAGGCCATGAGACTGGCGTGGGGCTGTCCGCCGGATTCCGTTGCCAGAACTGCATAACGGCTGTCTTCAAGCGCCGCCTGTACGATCCGTTGCGTCGACGCCTCAGTCGCCATCCCGATCTCCGCCTGCACGCTCGTAATCCACCGCCAGCGAGTAACGCGGGTCCTCGTGCAACGCCCAATAAGCATCGCGCAAGGCCCGTGTAACCGGCCCTGGAGTACCGTCACCAATCACCGTTCCATCGACGTGCGTGACCGGCATGACCCCGCCCGCGGTGCTGGTGATCAATACCTCGTCGGCGCTGCGCACGGCTTCGGCACTGACCGGTCCCGCGTCCACGGCCCGGCCGTGCGCACGCCCGATCTCCATCACGGTACGGCGGGTCACACCGGGGAGGACACCGATCGCTGGAGTCGCGAGATCGCCGTCTCGTACGACAAACAGATTGAAACCAGGACCTTCCACGACATGATCGTGGGCATCGACGGTAATGGCCGTTTCGCCGCCACGGTCGTAGGCCTCGAACAGCGCCTGCACCATATCCAGCCAGTGGTAGTTCTTCACCGCCGGATCGACCGAGGCCGGCGGGATGCGCTGCATGCGGCTGATCGTGAGATGCAGTCCGGTTTCCTGTTTCGCCGGATCGGCGATCCAGATGAACGGGACCGCGAATGCCAGAAAGCGGTTGGTGCAGGTGCGCGGATCGCGTGAGCCCGCCTGTGGCTGCCCGCGCGTACAGATCATCTCGACATAGGCCTCGCGCAGTCCCGCGGCGGCGACCAGATCATGCAACCGGTCCCGGATCGCGTCGCGGTCGTGCGGGATGCGCATGCGCAGCTTCTCCATCCCTGCGGAAAAGCGATCGAGGTGGTCGTCAAGACGGAAGAAGCGGCCCTGCCAGACATGCGCGACATCATAGGTCGCGTCGGAATGCAGAAACCCCCAATCCAGGATCGGCAGGCGTGCTTCCGACACCGGTACCATTTCATCGTCGATCAGTGCGAGGCCCGCACCCGGGTCTGAACTCATGGCCGATTATCCCCTCTGGAGGCGTTTCTTCCAGCCCGTGCCGACTCTAAAGGAACCGCGGTCCGGGCTTCCAGTGCGGCACTGCAATCGCGATGATCCAGTGGATCAGGCACACGGCCCCGAATTGGCGGTCGCTTGCGTTTTCCGCAAGCATAATCTACATGCCCTGTAGGTGATTCGAGGATAATCGAACTGTTTATCCGTAAACAGAAAAACGCGAACCGATCCGGTGCCCACCATGGATCAAGTGACGGGACCGAGGGGCGGTCAACGGTGTCCGTGATCGACAACGACACCGTATTGCTTAAAAGCCCTCGTGGGCGCGAAGAAATCCAGACCCGTGAGCATGACCTGTCGTTACTGGCCAGACGCTTGCTGATCATGGCGGATGGCCGGCATACGGTGAGCGATCTTGCACGCGAACTCGCGCGCCATCCGGACGACCCCGGTCTGCACGAAACCCTTGAGCAACTCGTCGATGGTCGTTATCTGCACATCAGCGACGAATACGATCGGCGTAAACGGGGTTCCGGACGCGGCCGGCACGCGACCGCTTGAGGCACATGCGTGGTCCGGATGGCCGGCTACCGCAGCAGCCGACCTCCCCGATCTTCAGGCGGCGCGATCCACGGTACGGCCACTGCGCCAATGATCCGTCAGTCCCATGACAGCATCAGTGTGGACATCCGATTCGCGCAGCAGTTGCCGGTACAGGGCTTCTTCCGGTGAGACATCCGGCCCAGCCGATTCGATCGCACCCGCTTCGAACTCACGGCGTGCATGGTCGGCCAGGTAGTCCGAGAAACCGCTGCCCTCGTCGAACTGGAGTTTGCCGCGCCACACGATTTCCGCCGGCAGCAAATCTTCGCACGCCTTGCGAAGGATCCACTTCTCGCCGTCGCAAGCCTGCTCCGGGCGCTGCTTGAGAGCGGCCGGCACGGTCATCGCGAGATCGATCATTTCACGATCGAGAAACGGCACGCGGGCTTCCAGCGAATGCGCCATCGTCATCCGATCGACCCGCTGAAGGTTGATCGAGTGCATCGCGGTGAGCGAGCGATGGAGTTCGGCCTGCAATGCGTCACCGTCCATGTAGTCCGCATGGTAGGCATAGCCGGCGAACAACTCGTCGGCCCCCTCTCCGGTGAGTATGACCTTCATATCGCGGGCGGCCTCCCGGGCCACGAACCATGTCGGTACGGCACTGCGCACCAGATCGCGATCGTAGCTCTCAAGGTGACGGATCACGCGGGGCAGTGCCGCGGTGATCTCCTCCGGCCCGATCACGTACTCGTGGTGGATGGTCCCGAGGTGCTCGGCCACCTTGCGCGCGGCCGCGAGGTCGCTCGAACCGACCAGACCAACGGCGTACGTGTGCAGGTTACCGAGATGACGCTGCGCGATCGCGGCGATCACCGACGAGTCGAGCCCGCCCGAGAGAAACGCGCCCAATGGCACATCGGAGCGCAGGCGCCGCACGACCGCCCGCTCGAGACCGACACGTACGCTCGCAATGGCCTCGCGCTCACTCCGCCCGTCATCCTGCGGAAGCGGCACGGAGTAATACTGACGCAATCCATCGCGACTGTCCCAGACACACCCGGCCGGGAATGCCTCGATATCTTCGGCAATCCCGTCGAGCGCCTTGATCTCGGATGCGAACACGATGGCCTCGCCCACGCGCCCCCAGAACAGGGGCTTCTTGCCGAGTGGATCACGGGCTGCGACACAGCGACCGTTGCCATCGACAAGGACGAAAGCGAACATGCCGTCAATCCGGTCGACGACCTCGTTGCCCCATGCCAGATAACCCTGCAGGATGCTCTCGCTGTCGGTCGCGGTATGAAACCGATCCGGTCCGATACGGGCGCGCAACAGCCGATCGTTGTAGATCATGCCGTTGCACACGAGGGCGGTTCCATCAGCGATGAGCGGCTGGCGACCGCCGCCAGGGTCGATAATGGAAAGTCGGGTATGTCCGAGGGTCGCGCCGGCCGGATGCTCATGGACGGCGCGATCGTCCGGGCCGCGATGCTGGATGGTGTCGAGCATGCGATGGACTGTTGCTGGATCGGTCCTGCCCTGAAGGGCGACGATTCCACACATTGGGTGAGAAGGGCTCCATTGCCGGTATGAGTTCATGAACAGGATGCGCGATCCGACGGAGGGACAACCGACTCGTCTCGACGTATGTTATCTCATAAACGACGTACTTATGTCGTTTTCAGGATAAAAATCGGATTCCGTGATTCAACGACACACGCGACCAACGGAATCACGGGTGTCCATAAAGGAACCGCTATGACCCGGGCAGTTCAGTTCACGCTGTTCTTGCTGCTCACACTTTCGCCGGACGCCGTCCAGATCGCGCATGCAGAGGCGGCGGATGGCAGCGATGGGCATGAACTGGGCGTGCGTACCGCCGCGGGCCGCGGCGTGAACGCCGCGGAATTCGTCATTCGCTGGCCCGCGCATTTCCTGCAGGAACACGTGCTGGAGCCATACCTGCCAGAGGGCGGCACTGCACACTGGTAAACGGCGCTCAGCTACTGGCAAGGCAGCGGCGATCACGCAGTCGTGTTCATGGTCGGTCCAACCCTCGAGTACCGCCTGCCCGCGGACCACTGGCGCCTCTCACTCGGCGTCCAGTCCACTCTGTTCTCCGATTACGAGAACGATAGTCGCAATCTCGGCGGCCCATTCGAATTCACGAGCCATCTCGGGCTGCGCTGGCAGTCGACCCCGGACTGGTACCTCGGCGTGCGGGTTCAGCACACCTCCAATGCGGGTATCTACGACAGCAACCCGGGCATCGATCTGCTCGCCGTCGAGTTCGGTTCGCGATTCTGAGAGGTTACTACCCCGAACGCTGGTAAAGCCTCACTCAGCGGATCACGGCTTGCGGGGATCAACACGCTCCGCCATCCTGTCGCCGGTTTTCCCCAAACCAAAAGGCGACACCATGCCCCGCCACTTCGACGCCGCACCCGGCCTCTGCGAACGACCGGACGCGGAGACCGATCAGTACCGCCTCAATCACACCATGGTCCGCATCAAGGATCCCGAGCGCAGCCTCGAATTCTATACCCGTGGCCTCGGGATGCGGCTTATTCGGCGCCTCGATTTCGAAGACATGCGGTTCAGCCTGTACTTCCTCGGCTATCTGGATGAGGGGGAGGCCAGCAGTGTCCCGCGGGACGACGCCAAACGCACGACCTTC
>Ga0075106_1000239_pt1 | contig 30777 bp, 29 predicted proteins | sample AntDeeMetag02WF4_FD_69796 | JGI IMG/M metagenome (GOLD analysis project Ga0075106, IMG submission 69796) | Saline lake microbial communities from Deep Lake, Antarctica - Antarctic Deep Lake Metagenome 02WF4 | ecosystem: Environmental > Aquatic > Non-marine Saline and Alkaline > Saline | place... | reverse complement strand
CGGCAACTTGCGTCGGTCAATACCAAAAATAACCAGTCAGACCAGCGGACGCGTGTGGCGCGCCGCTGCCTTGGTAATCTCCCCGAAAAAGTGTTGCGCTGACCGGTTGAGCCCGCCACCACTAAAAATGGGGGGATTACCCGGAGGGATTCAAATTACATGACCGATCACGAGCATACGAATACGGGTGAAGAGACGCCGTTGCCGATGGTGGCTCCATGCCGGACGCTGCGCGTCTCGGATCCCCTGCGCTGGGTCAGTGCCGGTTGGCGGGATTTGCGCCGGGCACCGGGGGTTAGCCTGGCGCTCGGGTTCGGCATCGTGGCGCTGAGCTGGGCGATCAGCTGGCTGGCGTGGTCGCTCGGTAGCCTGCCGTTGCTGATCGGAATGATGTCGGCGTTCATCCTGGTGGGGCCGCTGGTAGCGATGGGCTTTTATTCGGTCAGCGCTCGACTGGAGCGTGGTGAGCGGCCGACGCTTGAGCGTGTGTGGCGCAACGCACAGGCGACGGCAAGTAATGTCGCGATCTTCGGATTGGTGCTGCTGGTCGTCGGGCTGGTCTGGGCGCGGGCGGCCTCGATGGTGCACGTGTTCTTCCCCGTGAGCGGCGAGGTAGGTGGGCTCGGCGTCGCGCTGTTCCTGGCGGTCGGCTCGCTGGTCGGCTCGATCTTCTGTGCGGTGATCTTCACGGCGAGCGCCTTCTCGCTGCCTATGCTCAAGGACCGCGACACCGACGCCATAACGGCGGTGCTCAGCAGCGCCAATGCCGTGCTGCGCAACAAGGGGGCGATGGCGGTGTGGGCGGCGATCATCGTAGCCGGCGTGGCGATCGGGTTCGCCACGGCGCTGCTTGGACTTGCGCTCACGGTGCCGCTGCTGGGACATGCGACCTGGCATGGGTACCGCAATACCCTCGATGCGTCCCGTTGGCCGGCGCGGAATGCGGCCTCCGGCCGTTCGCCATGAGGCGGGCGCTGCTCGCCGAGCCGGCCGATCCCCCGGGGCAATGGACCGTGGAGGTCGTGCTCACCGACGCGGTTCGCGGCGTTTCGGTGCCGCTGAAGGCGCATTACCCCCTGACGGGCGCGAGTGTCCGGGTCCGGCCAGCGGTCTCAGGGAACGGATAGGCCGCAGGCCGCCGTCGAACTCCAGGGGGCACGGCCGTCCGGCCTCCTTTGGGCCCGTAGCCGACCCGATGTGCCGGGGCAGCATGACACTACTCCCCGAGATACCGCTGGTCGTCGAATTCCTTCACCCAGGCGGGGCGGTAGACGGTGAGGACGGAGACGATCATCCCGTTGATGACGCCTTCCGGCAGGGTGAGCAGGGCGACGATCACGCCGAGTTCGTCGATTATCCGCTCGGCCGGGTAGGCGCCGCTCGCCACCAGCAGGGCGGCATTGGCGCCGCGGCTGATCAGCCCCGAGAGCACGCCTCCGGCGAAGCCGCAGCCCAGCAGGTAGATGAAGAGATTCGGCGGTAGCCACCGCTCGAGAGCGAGGCGTACGCCGTGGCTGACGGCGACCGCGAGCACGCCGGAGAGGACGAATTCGACCGGCACCTGCGGCCAGGGTGCGGCCCCCAGCGCCCCCATCGCCACGCTGGCCGTGAGCGTCGCGAGCACCGCCAGCGGCCAGCCGACGAGCAGCGTGAGCGCGGTCACGCCGAGGAAATGCACGCCGAGTCCGGGGGTGATGCCCGCGCGCACCAGCCAGAGCAGGGCCAGCACCAGGCAGGCGCCGAGGAACAGGTGCTGCGCGGTCGGACTGCCGAACAGGATCCGCCACGGGCCGCGCCGGATGGCGAACGCGACGGCCAGTGCGCCGATCCCGCACAGGGCGAGCATCCAGGTCGTGGGCAGTGTGAAGGTCGCCATTGGCGCGGGCACGTGTTCGCAGCGGGCCCGCATTGTCCATCCTGCGTGGCGGTTCCCGCCAGCCGTGGGCGCCGCCCGGTTCGTGCGCATCGATCTGGACAGCGGCGGATCCGGCGACTTCACTCAGGGTAAGATCGGTTTCTCCCCGCGGGAGCAATCCACGATGCCCGACCATCCGCCGTTCCCCGAGCGCGTCGAGGGCTTGCCGTTCGGTGCGGAAGTCAACACGGCCGATGCCGTCACCGACCTGGGTGGGCGGTTGCGCCTGCCCTGGTTGCGCCGCCGGCACCTGTTCGAGTGGCAGGATCTGCCTTGGCTGCCGCGTCTGTTCCGCCGCTTCGTCACCGATCAGCTCGCTTTCCACATGGCGCGCGCCTATGCCCCGGCGGTACCCCTGCTCGCAGGCTCGCTGGGCCGCACGCGCAGCCGGTGCATTGTCGATCTGTGCTCGGGCAGTGGCGGACCGTTGCCGGGCCTGCATCCGGCGATCGAGCTGGCGGTCGGACGTGCGGTGCGGGTCACGCTTACGGATCGCTATCCGAATCGCCCGGCGTTCGAGCGCGCGGGCGCGCGCTCCGGTGGCGCGATCGATTTCGAGCCCGAGGCGGTCGGCGCGGTGGTCGGTGCGGATCTGCCGACCGGGTATCGGACCCTGTTCAGCTCGCTGCACCACTTCCGCCCGGGCGAGGTGCGGACGCTGCTCGCGCGCGCCGCCGAGGACGGTGCCCCGATCGCCGCCTTCGAAGTCCAGGACCGTGGTTTGCCGACGCTCGTACTGCTGCCGCTCTTCATGGGCCTCGCATCGCTGGTGCTGACGCCGTTCCTGCCGGGGCGTACCCCAGGGCGACTGTTGTTCACCTACGTGATCCCGCTGGCCCCGTTGATCCTGGCCTGGGACACGTTCGTGTCGTGCTGGCGCACGTACACGCCCGCGGAACTCGCGACGCTGACCGCCTCGCTGGGGCGAACGGATTATCACTGGCGCACCGGACGCCTCGCGGCGCGCGGGTACTTCGGCCCCTATGGCGTCACCTGGTTGATCGGCGAGCCGGTAGGCCCCTGACGGCGCGGACCGTTCGCGGGGCCGGAACCGCCCGGGTCTGCCCCGCTCAGTCGCGGTTGTCGAAGAACGCCGGCACCTGCTTGATGAGTTCGGCCTTCTGGGCCACGGCGGGGCCGGTGAGCACGAAGCCGCGTGCGCGTCCGGAGCGGTCGTGGAAAAGGCCGCGGATGCCGCCGTCCTCGAGGGTCTCCTCCTGCCATTCGCCGTCGACGCCGGCCAGCGGCGCGTAGAGCTGGATCGGGCAGCACGGCGTCTTCACGATCGCCGGCATCACGGGGTAGTGCACGTCCGTCTCGGTGCCGGCAAGCGTGGCGCCCAGCGCGCGGGCCGCGTTGGTGATCGGCATCACGAAAGGGAGCACCAGGCCGTCGACCTCGGCGCAGTCGCCGAGCGCATAGATGCCGGGCGCCGAGGTCTCGAGCTTGCGGTCGGTGCGGATGCCGTGACCGGTGTCGATCCCCGCCTCCTCGGCGAGGCGCGTGCGCGGGCGCAGGCCGAGGGCCCGCACGGCGACGTCGGCCGGATGGCGCTCGCCGCTGTCGTCGACCACGACGAGCCCGTCGGCGTCGCGCTCGACCGACTCGACCTTGCAGCCGGTGGCCACGCGGACGCCCGTGCCCTCCAGCGCCGAGCGCAGGGCGGCGCCGGCCTGTGGCGGCAGCATGCGGCCCATCGGGTAGTCGAGCGCCTCGATGATCGTCACCTCGTAGCCGGCCTTCACCCAGTCGTTCGCGAACTCGCAGCCGATCAGGCCGCCACCGATCAGGACCACGCGCCGGGCATGCTCCAGTGCCTCACGCGCCTGCGTGTAGCTGTCCAGATCGTTGACGGCCAATACATCTTCGGCGCCGTCGCCGGACAGGTGGGGATCGATCTGGTTCGCGCCGATCCCGAGGACGATCTTCGCGGCGACCAGTTCGCCGCCGTCGTTGAAATGCAGTTGGCGGTTCGCCGCGTCAATCGACGTAACGCGTGCATGCGTGATGATGCGCGCGTCCAGCTGTTCGCCCATTTCTTCGGCGCTCGCCTGGGCGAGTTCCGCTGGCGTCTTCCCGCGGGCCATCGCGTTCGACAGCATCGGTTTCGTATAGCTGGTGCCGTCGTCGGCCGTGACCATCACCAGCGGGGTGGTCGTGTCGTGCTTGCGGAATTCACGGGCGGCGGCGTAACCGGCGTGGCCGGTACCGACGATGACGACAGGCTGCATGCGAGGATCCTCATGTTGGCTGCGATGGGGCACGGGCACGGCGGCGCGCACCGGCGCGCCATGGTGAGCCGTGGCGCGCCGGGGCGCAATACGGAGCCCGCATGCGCCATGCACGAAGGCAATCGTTGCCCTGAAACGAGGGCATGGGCCATCCCTGTACGTTGCGGCGGGATCGGATACCCCGGCCGGGTTGCTGCGGGTTCGCGGACTGGCGAATCCCCGGCTTCAGGATTCCTGCAGATGTACGTCCGGGGTTCTCGCCAAGCCGCCAAGGGACGCCAGGAAACATCAAAGAAAAAAGCGATCTCTCGCAGAGCCGCAGAGGTCGCGGAGAAAAACCAGGAATAAGGGTCTCGATCGGGTGTAGGTCGGAATCCCGGTCCGACCGATCGTAAGCTTCGACGTGTCGGACTGACCAATCCGCCAGGAGCGGATAGGCGCACCAGTCCGGAGGGCGTGACGCATGCAGGCGCCACGCAAAGTCCGACCTGCTCTTGCACCGATTTTCTCCGCGATCTCCGCGGCTCTGCGAGAGACCGCCTTTTCCTTCGCGTCCCTTGGCGCCCTTGGCGTCTTGGCGAGAACCGCCGTACGCACGCTTCAGTCCTCCTCCATCCCGAGCCAGTCGCGCGGCGGCAGAAAACGGTCGTACAGTTCGGCCTCGGGACTGCCGGGCTCTGGATGCCAGTCATAGCGCCAGCGGACTTCCGGCGGCAGCGACATCAGGATCGATTCGGTGCGGCCGTTGGACTGCAGTCCGAACAGGGTGCCGCGGTCGTATACGAGGTTGAACTCGACGTAGCGCCCCCGGCGGTAGAGCTGGAAATCGCGCTCGCGCTCGCCCCAGGTGTACATCCGGCGGGCGTCGACGATGGGCAGATAGGCGTCGAGGTACGCCTCGCCGACGTCCTGCCAGAAGCGATGACAGGTGGAGAAGTCGGGGCTGTTGAGGTCGTCGAAGAACAGACCGCCGATGCCGCGCGCCTCACCGCGGTGGCGGATATGGAAGTAGTCGTCGCACCAGCGCTTGTACTCGCGGTATGCCTCGCCCCCCAGCGCCCGGCATGCGCGCCGCGCGGTGGCGTGCCAGTGCACGCAGTCCGCCTCGAAGGGGTAGTACGGCGTCAGGTCGAAGCCGCCACCGAACCACCATGCATCGGGGGCCTCCGGATCGCCGACGATGAACACGCGCACGTTCATGTGCGAGGTCGGGACCCAGGGGCTGCGCGGATGCACCACGAGCGAGACGCCCATGACCTCGAAGGGCCGATCGGCCAGTTCGGGGCGCTGCGCACTCGCCGACGGCGGCAGGGCCTCGCCCATGACGTGGGAGAAATTCACGCCGGCCCGTTCGAACAGCGGCCCATCGCTCAGCACGCGGCTGCGGCCACCGCCACCGGCGTCGCGTTTCCATTCGTCCTGATCGAAAGGGGTGCCATCCCGGCGGCTCAGGGCATCGCAGATACGGTCCTGCAGGTCCAGCAGCCAGGCGTGGATCGCGGCACGGGGGATCGTCTCGGTCATTGGTTTACTCGCGCAGGGTCTGCCCGGTGCGGGCGTCGCGGATCGGGGTCGGGCGTTCACGTCCACCGACCGCGCCTTCGACAACAGTGTCGATGTCAGCGCCGAAGAGTTTCCGGGCAGCGTCGGCGTCGCGCACCGGCTCACCGCCGCTCCGATTGGCGCTGGTCGACACGAGGGCGCCGCCCCAGGCCCGGCAGAGTCCAGCCGCGACCGGATGCGCCGTGACCCGCACGGCCAGGGTCTCGTGCTCACCGCGCAGGATCCACGGGCAGTCGGCGGCGGCGGGCAGCAGCCAGGTCGTCGCTCCCGGCCAGGTGGGACCGATGCGCGCCTCGGTCGCCGCATCGATCGGCGCGAGCCATGGCCGCAGCGCCGTTTCATCGGCGGCGATCAGGATCAGGCCTTTGCTCGGTGGGCGCTGTTTGAGTTCCAGCAGGCGGGCGACCGCCGTCGCATTGGCGGGGTCGCAGCCGAGGCCGTAGACAGCCTCGGTGGGGTAGGCGACGATGCCGCCCCGGCGCAGCGCCGCCACCGCCGTATCGTACGCCGGTGCGTCCATCAACGCCCGAGCTCAGCCGCTGGAGGCCTGTTTGCGTGCGGTCGCCACGCTGGTGCCACTCGCATTCGCGGCCGTTTTCTTCTTGGCGGCGGCCTTCTTCTTCGATGCGCTCTTCTTCCTGGCGGCCGTCTTCTTTTTGCTTGCGGATTTCTTTTTCGCGGCCGATTTCTTTTTGGAGGTCGCTTTTTTCTTCGAGGCGCTCTTCTTTTTCGAAGCCGTTTTCTTCGCGGCGGCCTTTTTGGCGGCCGCCTTCTTTTTGCCGCGACGGCGATCGGGTGCTGCAGCGATCAGTTCCTGGCAGCGTTCCAGCGTGAGTTCCGCCGGGACTTCCTCTTTCGGCACACTGGCGTTCTTCTGGCCATTCGTGACGTAGGGGCCGAAACGCCCATTGAGGACCTGGATGTTCGTGCCATCCTCGGTCTCGAACGTGTTGATGATGCGGTTCGCGTCGGCGATCTTCTTCTCGCGCACAAGCTCCCGCGCCCGTTCCGTTGTGACCGTATACGGGTCGTCGTCGCCCTTGAGCGAGACGAAGCGGCTGCCGAAACGCACGTACGGGCCGAAGCGGCCGATGCTGGCCTGCATCTCTTCGCCGTCCTCGGTCTCGCCGAGGTCGCGCGGCAGGTCGAACAGCGGCAGCGCCTCCTCCAGCGTGATGGTGTCCATCTTCTGGCCGGGACGCAGGCCGGCGAATTTCGGTTTCTCCTCGTCGTCACGCGTGCCGAGCTGCACGATCGGGCCATAGCGGCCCATGCGTGCGCTCACTGGCCGCCCGGTCTTCGGGTCGGTCCCGAGCTGGCGTGCCTGGATCGCTTCCTCGCGACTGACCGTTTCCTGTTTCTCCGCGATCCGTTCCTGCAGCGGTTCCCAGAAGCGCTCCAGCAGCGGGACCCATTCCTGCTCGCCCCGGGCAACGGCGTCGAGTTCGTCCTCCAGGCGCGCGGTGAACTCGTAATCGACGTAGTCGTGGAAATGATTCGTCAGGAAACGCGCGACGACCCGGCCGACGTCGGTCGGGAAAAATCGCCGGCTCTCCACTTCGACGTATTCCCGGTCCTGCAGCGTCGAGATGATGGAGGCATAAGTGGAGGGGCGGCCGATGCCGTATTCCTCCAGCGCCTTCACCAGGCTGGCCTCGGTGTAGCGCGGCGGCGGCTCCGTGAAGTGCTGTTCCAGCACGACGTCGTGCAGCGGCAAGCGGTCGCCCTCGGCGATCTCCGGCAGCCGGCGCTCGGCATCGGGATCCGATTTGCTGTCGTCGCGGTCCTCGCGGTAGACCGTCATGAAGCCGGCGTGGCGGACGACCGAACCGGTGGCGCGGAAGGCGTGGTCCCGCTCGGGCGGCACGCTCGGGGCGCTGGCGTTCCCGGCGGGGATCAGTTCGACCGCGACCGTGTCCATGGTCGCGTGGATCATCTGGCAGGCAACCGTGCGCTTCCAGACCAGGTCGTAAAGCCGCGCCTGGTCGGAGGTGAGGCGGTTGCGGATACTCTCCGGCAGCCGTTTCGCAGAGGTCGGGCGGATCGCCTCGTGCGCCTCCTGGGCGTTCTTCGATTTGGTCTTGTAGCGGCGCGCCTTCTCGGGAAGATTGTCCGCCCCATAGCGTCCGGCGATCAGCTCGCGCAGCTCATTGAGCGCATCTTCGGCCAGCGTGACCGAGTCGGTCCGCATGTAAGTGATCAGGCCCACCTGGCCTTCGCCGGTGTCGACACCCTCATACAGCGACTGAGCTACGCGCATCGTGCGCGAGGCCGAGAAGCCCAGCTTGCGTGAGGCTTCCTGCTGCAGCGTGGAGGTCGTGAACGGCGGTGCCGGATTGCGTTTGCGCTGTTTCTTCTCGACCGATTGAGCGATCAGTGCGCCTTCCGAGGCGTCGAGAATGCGGCCTTTGGCGCTCGTCGCGCCATCCTCACCGGTGAGCGTGAACTGCTCGAACTTGCGCCCGTCCAGGCGCACCAGTTTGGCACTGACGGCGTCCTCGCCCTTCGTTAGCGCCGCTTCGACCGACCAGTATTCCTGCGGTACGAACGCCTCGATCTCCGTCTCGCGCTCGGTGATCATGCGCAGGGCCGGGCTCTGCACACGCCCCGCGGAGAGACCGCGCCGGATCTTTTTCCACAACAGCGGCGAGAGCTTGAAGCCGACCAGATAATCGAGCGCGCGCCGTGCCTGCTGCGCATTGACCAGTTCCATGGAGAGGCCGCGCGGGTGCTCGACCGCCTGCTGGATGGCGCCCTTGGTGATCTCGTGGAAGACCACACGATCGACGGCCCGGTCGCCGAGGCTGTTGCGCTCGCGCAGCAGTTCGGTCAGGTGCCAGGAGATGGCCTCGCCCTCGCGGTCCGGGTCAGTCGCCAGCACCAGCCGGTCGGCCTTCTTCAGCGCCCGCTCGATCGCCTGTACGTGGCGTTCGTTGCGTTCGATAACCTGGTAGTGCATCTCGAACCCATGCTCGGGATCGACCGCGCCCTCTTTGGGTACGAGGTCGCGTACATGGCCATAGGACGCCATTACCTCGAAATCCTTGCCGAGGTACTTCTTGATGGTCTTGCCCTTGGCGGGCGATTCGACGATGACGAGATTGCTGGCCATGGATACCATTCAGTAGTCAGCGCGCGAGCGCGGATCCGGACACGCGTGGGACGGGGCGGGGCCGTAAGTGGCGGCCAGTCTAGATGCGTGGATGCGGATTTCCAATCCCGAACGCATGACGGGATGTTCAGGAGCGCTGGTAAAGCCCGCCCGGTGCGGCCCGGATCGCCCCCTCGAGCTCCAGCCGCAGCAGCATCGATGCGACCGCCGATGCGTCCAGTCCACTGGCCGCCGCGAGCTCATCCACGCCGCGCGGCTCCCAGTCGATGCAGGCGCGCAGGCGGCTGTATTCCGGATCGTCCGTGTGGGCGCGCGCATTCGTATCGGCCGCATTATTCTCACCGGCCGCCGGCGGAGCAACGCGCCAATGATCCCCCAGCAGGGCGGCGACTTCCTCGAGCACGTCATCGCCGGTCTCGACCAGTTTTGCCCCCTGGCGGATCAGCCGGTGGCAGCCGCGTGCGACCGGGTTGTGGATCGATCCGGGAATCGCGAAGACCTCGCGCCCCTGCTCCAGCGCGAGCCGGGCGGTGATCAGCGAGCCGCTGCGCACGGCCGCCTCGATCACGAGCGTGCCGATGCTTATCCCGGCCAGGATCCGGTTGCGGCGCGGGAAGGCCTCGCGCGAGGGGCGGGTGCCGATCGGCAGTTCCGAGACCAGCGCCCCCTCGTCGGCGATGCGGCGGGCGAGATCCGCGTGGCGCGCGGGGTAGATCCGGTCGAGGCCCGTGCCGGCGACGGCGAATGTGATCCCGCCGCCGGCGAGCGCACCCTCGTGGGCGGCACCATCAACGCCGAGCGCAAGACCGCTGGCGATGACGAGGCCGGCTGCCCCGAGGTGGTGCGCGAAATCGTAGGCCGTTTCCCGCCCGGAAGGCGTGGGGTGGCGCGTACCGACGACCGCGAGGCCGGGCAGACTCAGTACCTCGGGATCCCCCTGCACGTACAGGACCGGGGGCGGGTCGCCGATCCCGGCGAGTGCGGGTGGGTAACGCGGGTCGTCGAGCGGGATCAGGTGCCGGGCGGGATCGGCCGCGGCCCACTCCAGGTCGCGCTCGATCCCGGCGGGCGTGGTCCGACCCTGCAGCACCTCGATCGCGGGGGTCGGTATGCGCGCGGCGGCGAGCTGGTCACGGGAGGCCGCGGTAAACCCCGCCGGACTGCCGAATCGGTCCAGCAGTTCGCGCGTGCGCACCGGGCCCACGCCCGGCGCGTGGACCACCCGCAGCCAGCCCTCGACTCCTTCCATGGAGGATCCTACGGATTGGTGGCGGTGTCGTTGAGCCGGATCGACTGGGTGGCGTCCAGGATCAGGCCGTAACTGACTCGCTCGAACGTCCGGAAGATCATCAGCGTGCCAACGCGTTGGGCCGGCAGTTCGACGGTCTCCGTGGCGCCATCGCTGGCGTATGGGTCCTGCACGGTGCCGCCGCTCTGCATCACCGCGAGGACATCGGTGACCTCGGCCCCGTTCGTCTCGCCATGATTGAGCACGACGACCTGGTTGCTCGCCACCTGGGAGATGGCATCGAACAACTGGATGATCCGCGCGTCGACGCGCTCGTCAGGCACCTGCGGGATGTACTCGCTGCGGCTGATCTGGCGATCCGCCGGCATGAGGCGATCGCCGCGCAGGATCTCGCGGGTGGACTCGGTCAGGCGCAGTCGCGCGGGGTCGCCGCCCTGACGGACCGCCGCCTTGCCGACATAGATCGCCTCGTAGCCGAGGACTTCGCCGGTATCCGGATCGCGCAGCGGGTCCCCCGGGCGATAGACGTTGTAGCGGTCCGCATCCGGTGCGCCGCCCTCGAAGCCGCGCGCGAACACGTCGTTGCCTTCGCCGCTGATCAGCCGGCCCTCGTAGTTGCCGACGATGTAGGGTGCGCGTTCGAGTTCGTCCTCCGTGACGACCCGCGGGCGGTTGAGGAACTGGCGGATCGCGTCGGCGGGGATGGCCGACACGGCCTCATCGAGCGAACGCTCGCGCACCTCCGGTTTCAGTTTTTCGCGCCCATCGTCTTCGCGTGCCATGCCCGGGCGCTCGACGACCAGGCGCGGCTCGCCGTCGCGGAAGGCCAGCGTGATGATGTCGCCGGGATAGATCAGATGCGGATTCTCGATCTGTGGGTTGACACTCCAGATCTCCGGCCATACCCACGGGTCCCTGAGGAACATGGCCGCGATATCCCAGAGCGTGTCGCCGCGTTTCACGGTATAACGTACGGGATGCGAGGGTTTGACGTCCTCGCGGGTGACTTTTGGCTCGGTCTCGGGGACCGGTTCGGCTTCGGCCCCGGTGGGTTCGGCCGCCGGGTCGGGGGCCGGCTCCGGTGTCTGCGACGCGCAGCCGGCAAGTAATGCCAGTGCCAGCGCAAGCAGGGCGGTACGCAACGCATCGATGGACGGTCGATCGGTCACCGGTCTCTCCCTCGCGCCGTGAATTCGAGCGCATTATTGTCCAGAATACCCGCTGCGGGTGTGTGCACGCGACCGGGCATGGTGTGCCCGTGGTGAGCCGCTGCGGTATCCTGCAGTTGAGTCTTTGATCTGTAAATTTACCTTAAATTCGGCTCGGAACCCATGGCCACACTGGATATTTTGCAGTACCCGGACCCGTACCTCCGTCACGAAGCGGCGCCGGTGGCAGCCGTTGACGACTCCATACGGGCGCTCGTCGGCGACATGCTGGAGACGATGTATGCGGCGCCGGGGATCGGTCTGGCCGCGACCCAGGTCGGGATCGACAAGCGTATCGCGGTCATCGATGTCTCCGAGTCCAAGGACGATCCGCTGGTGCTGATCAACCCTGAAATCGTCGGGCCCGAGGGCAGTGAGACCTCCGAGGAGGGGTGTCTTTCGATCCCGGACGTGTTTGAAAAAGTCACTCGGCCCGAGTGCGTGACCCTGCGTGCACTGGACCGCGAGGGTAACGCCTACGAGCTCCATGCGGATGGACTGCTCGCGGTCTGTATCCAGCACGAGGTGGACCATCTCGATGGCCGCCTGTTCATCGATCGCCTCTCCATGCTCAAGCGTCAGCGGATCGAAAAACGCCTGCTGAAACAGCGTCGGCGCAGCGGCGACAGCCGCCGCGTAGCCGGCTGACAGTCAGGCCGCGCCCGTATGAGTCGTCCCCTGCGGATCGCCTTCGCCGGCACCCCCGAGTTCGCCATGCCCGCTTTCCGGGCGGTCCTCGACTCGGGGCACGAACTCGTGGCCGTTTTCACTCAGCCCGATCGCCCGGCCGGCCGGGGCCGTCGGTTGACGCCGCCGCCGGTGAAACAGGCGGCGTCCGAGGCCGGCGTACCGGTGCGCCAGCCCGACCATCTGACGGTCGCCGATCTGGAGGCGGTCGCCGGGCCGGCGGGGCTCGACCTGCTGATCGTCGTTGCTTTCGGCCAGATCCTCCCGTCCGAAGTCCTGGATTACCCGCGCCAGGGCGCGATCAATGTCCATGGTTCGCTGTTGCCGCGCTGGCGCGGCGCGGCGCCGATCGCGCGCGCCCTGCTCGCTGGCGATGCCGAGAGCGGTGTGTCCGTGATCCGGATGGCTCCGGCCATGGACGCCGGACCGGTACTGCTGGAGCAGCGCTGTGCGATTGCCGACGACGAGACCGCCGCGACGCTGCATGACCGCCTTTCCTTGCTCGGTGCCGAGGCGCTGGCGACTGTCCTGCAGGACCCGGCCGCACACCTGGCCGCCGCGCGTGAACAGGATCCCGCGCAGGTGACGTATGCAGCCAAGCTGAGCCGCGCCGAGGGGCGGATCGACTGGACGTGCCCGGCTGCCGTAATCGCGCGCGCGGTGCGCGCACTGCAGCCCTGGCCGTGGGCCTGGACACCGCTGGAGGATGGACCGCTGCGTATCCATGCCGCCGAAGTCCTGCCCGGGCGGACAGCCGACCAGCCCCCGGGGACGGTCGTGGCTACGGGGCGCGACGGGATCGACGTCGCCACCGGTGACGGCATACTGCGTGTGCTGCGCGTCCAGCCTGCCGGCCGGCGGGCCATGTCGGCGGCCGATTTCGCCAACGCGCGGAGGCTGCAGGGATGTCGGCTCGACAGCGACTGATCCCCGCGCGCGCCGGCGCCGCGCTCGTGCTGGCGGCCATCGCGGACGGGCGCTCGCTGGACGCGGCGCTGGAGCGAACCCGTGCGCGGGTGGCGGACGCTGATCGTGCACTCCTGCAGGAACTCGCGTATGGCGGTGTCCGTTTCCGGCTGCGTTTCGAACCCGTGTTGCATGCGCGCCTGCGCCGGCCGTTCAAGCCGCGCGATCGCGACCTGGAGGCCCTGCTGCTGGTCGCCCTGTATGAACTCGCGGAGATGCGCACGCCTTCGCATGCCGCCGTCAACGGGGCCGTGGAGGCCGCCGGCGCCCTTGGCAAGGGGTGGGCGCGGGGCCTGATCAACGGCGTGCTGCGCGGGGTACTTCGGGACGCGGGGGCGCTGGTGGCACCCGCGGATCCACGCGCGGCGCACGGTTGGCCCGATTGGTTGGCGGCGGAGCTTGCACGGGACTGGCCGCAGGACTGGCCCGACATCGCCGCCAGCGGCACCGCCCGTCCGCCCATGACCGTGCGCGTGAATCTTGCACGTTTGACGCGCGACACCTACCTCGAACGCCTGCGCGAGGCGGGCATCGAGGCGCGGCCCGGACGAGCCCCGGCGGCGTTGACGCTTGACCCGCCGGTCGCCGTCGAGCGGCTGCCCGGTTTTGCCGACGGGCTGGTCTCGGTCCAGGACGAGGCCGCCCAGTGGGCGACGCTGTTGCTGGCGGTGCCCAAAGGTGCCCGCGTGCTGGATGCCTGCGCCGCGCCGGGCGGCAAGACCGGTCACCTCGCCGAAATCCGGCCCGCCCCCGATCATATCGTTGCCGTGGAGTCCGATCCCGAACGCGTTGAGCGTCTGCGTGGCGGCCTCGCGCGGCTGGCCGCTGACGCCGAGGTGATCACCGCGGACGCCACCGATATCGCCGCCTGGTGGGACGGTCGACCCTTCGACCGTATCCTGCTGGATGCCCCGTGCTCGGGGACCGGCGTGATCCGGCGCCACCCGGATATCAAGCTCCTGCGCCGCCCGGCTGACATCGACGCCCTCGTAGAGACCCAGGCGCGCCTGCTCGATGCCCTGTGGTCGCTGCTGGCGCCCGGCGGTATGCTGTTGTACGCGACCTGTTCGATCCTGCGGCGTGAAAACGCGCACCAGATCGAGGCGTTTCTCCGGCGTCACGACGACGCCACTCCGATGCCCATCGATCCGGGCGCGGGGCGCCCGGATGGTGCAGGCCGGCAGATTCTCCCGGGGGAGTCCGGCATGGATGGATTCTTCTATGCGTGTCTGCAGGCGAACGGAGCGGATGAGTCAGCGGGCGGCGGTGCGGACCGATGAGCAGCGCACCGCGACGCCTGCTGTCTTATCCCCAGCGCTGCAGAAATTTGCGGCGCAGGATCGCTGCGCTCGCCGCATGGCGCGCTTTGCGCTGTCCGTGCTCGATTTTTCAATCCTCACATAGTGTGAACTATGCTGCGGTTGAAAAACCTCCGCGCGGCCACCGCAAAACACACCCTGCGGCGCCCTGCATCCACAGATTTCTGCAACGCTGGGGTTATGTCGTCCTGCTGACTGCCGTGGCCGGGACACCGCTCGCGCCCGCCCGGGCCGCGGAAGGCGATATCAGTCGGCCCAGTGCGAGCGTCCGGATCGTCGATGGCGTTTATCTGCTCGATTCCGTGGCCCGCATCGAACTCACGGAGCCGGTTCGTGCGGCGCTCGACAGCGGTGTGGCGCTGACGTTCGTCTGGGAGGTCGAGATCGGCCGTGAGCGCGGCTGGTGGTGGCCGGAGGCCGAGGTTGCCTACGTCACGCAGCGCTACCGGCTCGAATACCACGATCTGAGTCTTCAGTACCTGGTGACCAATCTGAATACCGGCGAACGCCGCAGCTTCAGCCGCCTGCCCACCGCACTCGACTTCATCGGCCAGTTGATCGGCTTCCCGATCGTCGATCGCGTGCTGCTCGACGACCCGGGCCGACACACCGGGTACGTGCGCCTGCGACTCGAACACAGCACCCTGCCGTTACCGCTGCGGCCGGCCGCGCTGTTCTCGGCCGCCTGGTATCTGGAGACGGACTGGCGCGCATGGTCATTCGAGTGATCCAGCGGCTGGCGACCGGATTCTGGCCCATGGTCGGCCTGTTCGTCCTGCTGTTGCTGTCACTGTATGTCCTCGGCAGTTTCGCCGAGAGCTACGAGCGCTTTGGCCGCTTTTATGTCCTGATCCTGTTCATCAACATCATCGGGCTCGCGTTCATCGGGCTGCTGGTCGGCGTCAATATCTGGAATCTGATCCGCCAGTTCCGTGAGCGCGCCGCCGGGGCGCGGCTCACTGGCAAGCTCGTGACCATGTTTATCGTGTTGGCGCTGGTCCCGGTCACGATCGTTTTCTCTTTCTCCCTGAAGTTCATCAACTCCGGGATCGACTCCTGGTTCGACGTGGAGGTCGAACGCGCGCTGGATGACGCGCTGACGCTCTCCAAGGGGGCGCTGGGCCTGCAGATGCGCACGCTGCAGCGCGTCACCGAGCAGATGGCAGGGCGACTCGATGAGGTGCCGAATGAGGACACCGTCCCCCTGCTGTCGAGTATTCAGGCCGGTTCCACCGCGAACCAGTTGACTCTGCTCTCCGACAGCAACCGCGTTATCGCGACCAGCAGTGACGACACCGCGCAGGTGGTCCCGGTTCGCCCGACGCCCGATGTTCTTGCCCAACTGCGCCAGGAACAACCCTATGTGGGTCTGGATCCCGTGCGCGGCAGAGGGCTCCACGTGCGGGTGGTCGTCCCCGTCGAGGCCGGTCGCCCGGGCGACGACCCACGCGTGCTGCAGGCGTTGTACCCGGTTCCCGACGAACTCGATGCGCTGGCGGAGAGCGTGCAGGCCGCGGTCGGCAAGTATCGCGAGTTGACTTATCTCCGCGAGCCGCTGAAAACGAGCTACATCGGGACCCTTGCCCTCGCCCTCGGGTTGTCCGTGCTCACCGCGATCTGGGCCGCGTTCTATTCAGCGCGCCGCCTTATGCTCCCGATCCACAATCTGGCCGAGGGAACGCGCGCGGTCGCCCAGGGTAACTATGCCACCCGCCTGCCACCCTCCGGGCGCGATGAACTCGGTTTCCTCGTGGAATCGTTCAACGAAATGACCCGACGGCTCTCGGATGCCCGCGACCAGACCCGTCTCAGCCGCCTCGAAGTCGAGAGCCAGCGCGCCTATCTCGAGGCCGTGCTGGAGCGGATCTCCACCGGCGTTCTGACCCTGGATGGGGAAGGGACGCTGCGCACCGTGAACGCGGCCTCCGCGCGCATTCTGGGCGTGGATCTCGCACCGCAGTCCGGGTACCCGCTGAAGGAACTCGCGGCGGAACATGCCGAACTCGACCAGTTCCTGAGTGTCGTCATGCCGCATGTCGAACGCGGCGGCGGGGAATGGCGGGAAGAATTCGAACTGCCCGGGCAGCGCGGGCGCAAGATCATCGTCTGCCGTGGAACCCGGCTGCCGGATCAACAGGATCTCGCCGGCGGCTGGGTTGTGGTGTTCGATGACATTACCGCGCTGGTGCAGGCGCAGCGCGAGGCCGCCTGGAGTGAGGTCGCGCGGCGCCTCGCGCACGAGATCAAGAATCCCCTGACACCGATCCAGCTGTCGGCGGAACGGCTGCGCCACCGATTCCTTTCCACGTTGCCGCAGGAGGATGCGGAAGTCCTCGATCGTTCCACCTGGACGATCGTTCAGCAGGTCGAGGCGCTCAAGGCCATGGTCCGCGCTTTCGCGGATTATGCGACCACGCCCGCCGCGGATTTCGCGGTCGTCGACCTGAATGCGCTGGTGCACGAGGTAGCGGACCTGTACGACACCGGGGATGCCCCCCGGGTGGTGCTGGATCTGGCCGCGGAGCTGCCGTCCGTGGATGCCGATCGGGCCCGCCTGCGTCAGGTGCTCCATAATCTCATCAAGAACGCACTCGAGGCCCAGGCCAGTGTGGACTCGACGGGCCCCGTCACCGTGACGACGCGATTCCTGCAGGCGGACGAGCGCGAGGCTCCGGCCATCGAACTGCGGGTGAGCGATACCGGGCCGGGGATCCCCGATCACATGATCGATCGTCTGTTCGAGCCGTACATGACCGGGAAAGCACGCGGCAGCGGCCTCGGTCTGTCGATCGTGCGCCGCATCGTCGAAGAGCATGGCGGCTCGATCGAGGCCGAGAATCGACCGCAGGGCGGGGCGGCAATACACGTCCGCTTGCCCGCCCGCGTCACGCGCAACCCTGATGGAGCGATCGTATGAGCCCCGCACGCGTCCTCGTTGTCGATGACGAACCGGATATCCGCGATCTGTTGCGCGAGATCCTCGAGGAAGAAGGCTATACGGTCACGGTGGCCGGCGACGCTGAACACGCCCGGATCGCGCGCCGGGAGGATCACCCCGATATCGCCCTGCTCGACATCTGGATGCCCGATGTCGATGGCATCACGCTGCTGAACGAGTGGCATGGCGGCGAGGCGCCGGGATTCCCCGTCATCATGATGTCCGGCCACGGCACCATCGAGACGGCCGTCGAGGCGACCCGCCTTGGCGCCTTCGATTTCGTTGAAAAGCCCCTCTCGCTGGCCAAACTGCTGGTCACCGTCCGCAATGCGCTCGGGAGCGTGAGCCCGCGCGCCGGCGACGGAGCCCGCGCACCACTTGCGCCGCGTCGCGACCTGGTCGGCACCAGCCGGCGCGTCGTCGAACTGCGCGACCGGATCGCGCGGCTGGCACACGGTGCCGCGCCCGTTCTCGTGCGCGGTGAGCCTGGCACGGGGAAACGCACGGCCGCGGCACTCCTGCATGAACAGGGAGAGCGGGCGCAGCATCCCCGGATCGAGTTCGATCTCGGCGCCGTCGGCACTGCCGCGGCGGTCGATGCCCTGTTCGGCGACAACGGGGCATGGCAGCGCGCCGCCGGCGGTACGCTCGTGATCAACGACCTGGCCGAACTCCCGGCGGCGGCGCAGGCCGCCCTGTTCAGGCGGCTCGATCAAGGGGGTGGCGCCGGAGCGCCGCGTCTTGTGGCGCTCACGGCCGAGGACCTGCCGGCGCTGGTCGAAGCGGGACGCTTTCGCGCGGATCTCTGGTACAGCCTGAATGCGACCGTTATCCATGTGCCGGCGCTGCGGGAACACGCCGAGGATCTGCCGGAACTGCTCAAACATTGCGTCGATCGAATGGTGGCTCGGGATGGTCTTGTCTATCGGCATTTCACGGTCGCGGCCCAGAACCGACTGCGCCATTATGAATGGCCGGGCAATGTCGCTGAGCTCGCCAGCCTTGTCCGCTACCTGCTCACCCTGGGCGAGACCGCCGACATCGACGCCAATGCCGTCGACGAAGCCCTGGCCGAGCTGCGCCCGCGCGTGGATGTGGCCGCGACGGCGATGCCGCTGCCCCTCGATCTGCCCCTGCGCGAAGCCCGCGAGCAGTTCGAACGCGCCTACCTCCAGCACCAGCTCCGCGCCGTCGGCGGCCGCATCGGCGAACTCGCCCAGCGCGTCGGCATGGAACGGACCCACCTCTACCGCAAACTCAAGAGCCTGGGGATCGAGTACGGTGCCAAAGACAAGAGTCAGTAGGTGACTGTTACGGGCGTTGTCGTTTTCTCTCGCAGAGGCGCCGAGCTCGCGAAGAGCGCGGAGGAAGTCAAAATCGGTATATCGCCAGGACGCCGGGCGCGGCCGGCCTGAGTCATCCGCGCGGAGTCCACCGTATTTTTTCTTGTGCATTCCTCCGCGTTCTTTGCGCTCTCCGCGCCTCTGCGTGAGAAACTGACAGCGCGGAATTCGCACAATGCATAAGATCCAGTCGATCGCGCACCGCTACGGTAGCCGGCCCGCCCGGGCGCGACTTTCAGTCCTGCCACTGGTAACGTCAGCAAGGCCACAAACGGGTACAATCCCGCGCCATCCGCGGCGACGGCATTCGGAATCCAGGCGGTAACCATGAAGATCATCATCCTCGGCGCGGGTCAGGTAGGGGCCTCGGTCGCACATAACCTGGCCAGCGAGGACAACGACATCACGCTGGTGGATATCAACCCGCAGATCCTGCAGGGGCTGCAGGACACGCTCGACCTGCGCACGGTGACCGGCGTGGCCTCGCATCCGGGTGTACTGCGGCAGGCGGGGGCGGACGACGCCGACCTCATTCTCGCCGTCACCAACAGCGACGAGGTCAACATGATCGCCTGTCAGGTGGCGTATACGCTGTTCCATACGCCGACCAAGATCGCCCGCCTGCGCAGTGCCGCATACCAGATCGAACCGAAACTGTTCGCGCAGGAGGCGATCCCGATCGATGTTCGGATCACGCCGGAACTGCTGGTCACCAACTACGTTCGGCGCCTGATCGAATACCCCGGCGCGCTGCAGGTGCTCGACTTCGCCGACGGCGCGGTCCGGCTGGTCGGCGTGAAGGCCTTCTATGGCGGGCCGCTGGTCGGGCACGAACTGCGGACGCTGAAAGAGCATATGCCCAATGTCGACAATCGCGTCGCCGCGATCTATCGGCAGGGCAGGGCGATCATCCCGACGGGCGACACGGTAATCGAGGCCGACGATGAGGTCTTCTTCGTGGCGGCCCGCAACAATATCCGTGCGGTCATGTCCGAACTGCGGCGTCTGGACAAGCCGGTCAAGCGCGTCATGCTGGCCGGTGGGGGCAATATCGGCCGCAATCTCGCCGAGCGGCTGGAGAACGAATTCCGGGTCAAGCTGATCGAGTCGAACCCGGATCGGGCCAGACATCTGGCGGAGACACTCGAGCGCACCATCGTTCTCCATGGCGATGCGGCCGACCGCGAGCTGCTGCTGGAAGAGAACATCGACGACATGGATGTCTATTGCGCGCTGACCAACGACGACGAGGCCAATATCCTCTCCGCGATGCTGGCGAAGCGCATGGGCGCGACCAAGGTGATGGCCCTGATCAACCGGCCGGCCTACGTCGACCTGGTCGAGTCCGGCATCATCGATATCGCGATCTCGCCCCAGCAGGTCACGATCGGCTCACTGCTCGCCCATGTCCGCCGTGGCGATGTCGTGGCGGTCCATTCGCTGCGACGCGGTGCCGCCGAGGCCATCGAGGCCATCGCCCATGGCGACCGCCACACCTCGAAAGTGGTGGGCCGGCGCATCTGTGAGGTGCCGCTGCCGAAGGGGGCCACCATCGGGGCGCTGGTGCGGGGCAACGAAGTCCTGATCGCGCACGACGACGTGATCATCCACACCGAAGACCATGTCATCCTGTTCCTGATCGACAAGTCCCGCATTCCCGATGTGGAACGCCTGTTCCAGGTCAGCGTGACGTTCGTCTGATCGCGGCACGTATCGATGCATTTTGCCGTCGTCCAGAAAATCCTCGGTGGTCTGCTGATCCTGTTCAGCATCACCATGCTGCCGCCGGTGCTGGTGGCGCTCATTGATGGCGACGGCTCCTGGCTTCCCTTCGTCCAGTCATTCGGCATCATCCTCCTGCTCGGCGTGGCCGTCTGGCTGCCGGTTTCAAGGGCACGGCAGGGCCTGCGTCTGCGCGAAGGGTTCATCGTGGTGGCGCTGTTCTGGACCGCGCTCGGCCTGGCGGGGGCGTTCCCGCTGATTCTGTCGACGGCCACCGACCTTTCGGTCACCGACGCCGCCTTCGAGGCCATCTCCGGGCTCACGACCACCGGATCGACCGTGATCGTCGGTCTCGACAACCTGCCACGCTCGATCCTGTTCTATCGCCAGCAACTGCAATGGCTGGGTGGCATGGGGATCATCGTGCTCGCGGTCGCGATCCTGCCAATGCTCGGCATCGGCGGTATGCAGCTCTACCGGGCGGAGATGCCGGGGCCCGTGAAGGACAACAAGCTGACGCCGCGGATCGCCGAAACCGCCAAGGCGCTCTGGGTCATCTACGTCGGTCTGACCGGCGCCTGCGCCATTGCCTATTGGCTCGCGGGAATGACGCCGTTCGATGCGCTCGCGCACAGCTTTTCAACCGTCTCGATCGGCGGGTTCTCGCCGTACGACGCCAGTATGGGGCACTTCGACAGTGCGCTGATCGAGATGATCGCGGTCGTGTTCATGGTCCTGGGCGGGACCAATTTCGCCCTGCATTTCGCCGCCATGCGCCGTCGCAGCCTGCTGCCCTATGGGCTGGATCCGGAGTTCCGCACCTATGTGCGCCTGCTGATCGCGGTGGCGGTCATCACGGTCGGCTACCTCACCATCGAGAATACCTTCGATACATTCCCGGAGGCCGTGCACCACGGCATTTTCCAGGTCGTGTCGATCGCGACCACCACGGGTTTCACGTCCGCCTCGTTCGCCGACTGGCCCGACTTCCTCCCCGTGCTGCTGATCTTTGCCAGCTTTATCGGTGCCTGTGCCAGTTCGACCGGCGGCGGGCTCAAGGTCATCCGGGTACTGCTGCTCTTCAAGCAGGGGCGGCGCGAACTGACACGGCTGGTGCATCCACGCGCGCGGGTGGCGGTGAAGATCGGCAACAAGGCGCTGGACGACCAGGTCGTGCAGGGCGTCTGGGGATTCTTCGCCACCTATATCCTGTGTTTCGCGGTCGGGATGCTGCTGCTGATGGCGGCGGGCCACGGCCAGGTGACGTCGTTCTCGGCCATGGCCGCAACGCTCAACAATCTGGGTCCCGGTCTCGGAGGAGTCGCGTCCAACTTCCGTTCGCTGGATGCGTTTTCCAAGTGGGTGCTGTGCGCGGCGATGCTGCTCGGGCGGTTGGAAATCTTCACGTTCCTGGTCCTGTTGACCCCGGACTTCTGGCGCCGTTGAACAACGTGCGCCGGGCATTCAGCAATAGCGGGTACCGGCCGTGAGCGGCACGCGAGCAGTCGTGGGCGTGCCGTCGGCGCTTCCGGGCGTGGCGTATGCGCTCGGTTCGTTCGGCCTCTGGGGGTTGTTCCCGCTGTATTTCAAGGCGGTCTCTTCGGTACCGGCGACCGAGGTGCTGGCCCACCGCGTCGTCTGGTCCGTGGTCTTCGTCGGGCTGCTCCTGTTGCTGGTACGACAGTGGCGTACGGTCGGTGCGATCCTCGCAGACCGCCGCCGGCGCTCGCGCCTCATCGCTTCGTCGCTCCTGATCTCGGCCAACTGGCTGATCTTTATATGGGCCGTCGCTCATGATCGCGTGTTGGAGGCGAGTCTCGGTTACTTCATCACCCCGCTGGTCAGCGTATTGCTCGGCCGCATCGTGCTCGGCGAGCGCCTGTTCCGGGTGCAGTGGCTGGCGGTTGGCCTGGCCGCCGTCGGGGTCGCCTGGATGCTGATCGGGGTTGGTGTCATCCCCTGGGTCGCGCTCGGGCTGGCGGCGACATTCGGCAGCTACGGTCTGGTCCGCAAACTCGCGGACGTGCCGGCGATTCCCGGCCTGTTCGTCGAAACGCTGATCGTCGGGCCTCCCGCACTGGCCTGGCTCCTGTGGCTGGGGCTCGAGGGCGTCGGCGAGTTCGGTGCACGTGGGCTCGGTTTCGACGCATTATTGATCGCCGCGGGCCTCGTGACGGCGACGCCCCTGATTCTGTTCGCACAGGCCACACGCCGGCTGCGCCTCGCGTCGGTCGGGCTGTTCCAGTACATCGTGCCGACTATGCAGATGCTGCTGGCCGTGTTCGCGTTCGGCGAGCTCTTTACCCCGCAGCACGCGATTACCTTCGGTTGCATCTGGACCGGTCTCGCGTTGTATTCGGCGAGTGCGTTCGGTGGGCGTGAACGCGCAAGTGGAGTCGTACGATGAGTCGCATCGAGCAGTTCGAGAAAATGCTGGCAGGGGGGCAGGACGGCCCGCTGCTGCGGTTTTCGCTGGGCAATGAATATCTCGCGGCGGATGAGCCGGAGCGCGCCGCCGAGCATCTGCGCGTCGCGGTCAACCACGATCCCGACTACTCGGCCGCGTGGAAAGCGCTCGGCACGGCGCTGGATCGGGCCGGTGACAGGGCCGCCGCGATGGCGGCCTGGCGTGACGGGGTCGAGGCCGCCGAGCGGCGTGGCGACAAACAGGCGGCCAAGGAGATGCGCGTGTTCCACCGGCGGCTTGAGAAGCGGGGCGAATGAGCGCACCGCCGCGAGCGTTGCTGCGCCCGCGCCACTGGCCAAGCTGGCTGGGGCTGGGACTGCTCAGCCTCGGACTGCTGCTGCCCCGGCGCCTCCGCCACGGGATCGCCGCGCGCCTTGGCGATCGCCAGTACCGGCGTAGCGTCAAGGCGCGCGAGACGGTCGAGCTCAATCTCGCCTGCTGCTTCCCGGATTGGCCCGAGGCGGAGCGCCGGGCGGTGGCGCAGGCCCATTTCCGGGCCTTCGCCCGCGCGATGGCCGATCAGCCCCTTTTCTGGTGGGATCGCGATGGGACCAGGGTGAGTGCGAGATGTCGGCTCCACGGGCTGGACCATCTCCACAGGGCCCGCGCCGACGGGCGGCCCGTGATTCTGTTGAGCCCCCACATCACGGGGATTGCATTTGGCGGTGTCGCGCTCGCGAGGCATGCGGGGTTGTCGACCATGGCGAACCGGTACGACGATCCGGTCCTGCAGTGGGTCGAGCATCGCAGCCGCGTGCGCCATGGCCCGGTGTTCCTGCGCGACGAGGGGATTCGGCCGGTCGTCCGCGAGTTGCGGGCCGGCAGCGTGTTCTACTACATGCCGGACGAGGATCTCGGGCCACGCGACAGCGTGTTCGCGCCGTTCTTCGGCATGCAGAAAGCGACCCTCACCTCGCTCGGCCGCCTTGCACGTCTGGCACGCGCGACCGTGGTGCCCATGATGGTCTGCTACGACCCCGGCAATGATCGTTACGAGGTCGAACTGCGACCGCCCCTGTCCGGTTTTCCGAGCGGCGACGACGACATGGACGCCCGCGCGATGAACGCCGCTCTCGAGGAGAGCATACGCCGGTGTCCGGCGCAGTATCTGTGGAATCAGCGGCTGTTTCGCAGCCGTCCCGATGGCAGCCGCATGGCGTACCCGAAGCGGGCGCGCCGGCGCTGATCGCGAACAGAGGGCGGGTGCGCCGGGTCAGTCCGCTTCCGGCACGGATTCCGCCGTTTTTTCCGCGCCGCGTTGCCGGAAGCGCTGGTAGTTCCACATATACTGCGCGGGGGCCAGTGCGATGGCCCGCTCGGTCTCGCGGTTGATTCGGGTCGCGGCCACTTCCGCGTCGTCGTCCGCGATATCCTCATCCGCCGGCCAGATATGCATCGCGAAGCCGCCTTCCGCACGCCGCAGCATCGCCACGAACAGGACGCGGGCGCCGCTGCGCGCCGCCATCCGGGAGAGCAGGGTCATGGTCAGCGCCGGCTGCCCCATGAAGGGCGCATAGACGCCCTGGCCACCGCGCGGCTGCTGGTCGGGCAGGACCCCGATCGCCTCGCCCTTGCGCAACGCGCGGTGCAGCGCGCGCACGCCGCTGCCGTCGGTCGGGACGGGAATCGACCCGAGGCGTTCCCGGCCGCGCCGGATCGCCCGATCGAGGGCCTCGATCCGCGGTGGACGGTACAGCACCGTGAGCGGGACGCGGCTCGCGACGTACGACCCCGCGAGTTCCCAGGCGCCGATATGCGGGGTCGCGAAGATGATGCCACGGCCCGCGTGCCGGGCCTGATCGACGTGCTCGAGGCCGTGCACCTCGCGTACAAGCCGCAGAACCCGCTGCGGGGAACGCTGCCAGAACCACGCCGCCTCGGCGAACGTACGACCGGTCTCGATCAGGCTGGCGCGCAGCAGCGCTCGCCGCCAGGCGGGCGTACGATCCGCATAGCAGCGCTCGATGTTCTCCCGCGAATGCGTGCGGCTGCGATTGGGCAGGTACCACAGCAGCAGGCCGATGCCGGTGCCCACGGCCCGGTTCAGCCACAACGGCAGGGCGCCCATGCACCACAGCATCGCGCGGGCGACTTGTCCTTTCATCGGTGGCCGGGCCGGTGGCGGTGCAGGGGCAGCATGGGGCGTTACCGTAGACGCCGGGGGCCGCGACGGCAATACGCATACGCGAGTGGCGTGCGCCTGGTCTGATCGCAGCAAGGCGACCGCGGCGGCAAAACCAAAGTCAAAATCGCCTCACGCCAAGACGCGGAGCACGCCAGGAAAAGGCAGTGTAAAAGAATGGCGCGATTCGGCCTGAGCAATGCCGTCATTAGCATTGTTTTCGCTTTTCCTTGGCGAGCTTGGCGCCTTGGCGTGAGGCGCCTTTGACCTTCTTCAGTAACAACGCCCACGACACCGCCTTGGCTCAAAAGACCAAAAAAAAGCCCGGCAATGAGCCGGGCCAGCGCCATCCGATGGCGCGAGGTGAAGCGGTGACGTTGTCCACATGCCGTACTGCCCGTTCGGCCCCTCCATGGGGGACATCCCTGTCCCGCGCGATCGTCCGCTGATCGCTTCCCTCGATCGGCCGTCCTGGCCGCGGATTCCTCTACCCTGCGGGTCTGCATCCCTTCGGGGGCATCCGGCCCCTTTTTCTTCGTTTCCTTCGAGTCGTCCGCTGACGATGGATACGATCCCATTTGCGGCGCTGGGCGTCATGTCCTGATGGACTGTAATCCGCCGTCCGCATTGCGGACATCACTTGTAGGACATGTCCTACAAGACGCAATAGTTGCGTCCGCCCGGTCGTCTGCGGACGATGCCTGTATGTCGCGCTGGCGTGCGGTCCGGCGCCATTGCGGAGGAATATCCATGATCGCTTTGCTGCAGCGGGTCACCGAGGCTTCGGTGACGGTCGACGACGCAACGGTCGCGCGTATCGGCACGGGGCTGCTCGTGCTCGTCGGGGTCGAGCGTGGCGATACCGGCGCCCAGGCTCGGCGTCTGGCCGAGCGGCTGCTGGGTTACCGGGTATTCCCCGATGGCGACGGCCGCATGAACCTCGGGATTCGCGAGACCGGTGGCGCGCTGCTGCTGGTGCCGCAGTTCACGTTGGCCGCCGATACCGACAAAGGCATGCGGCCGGGTTTCGGGGCGGCCGCCGACCCGGACACCGGCGCGGCCCGGTTCGAAGACCTGGTCAGCCATGCGCGTGCGGGTGGGGTGGCCGTGGAGACCGGGGTGTTCGGGGCCCACATGCGGGTGCACCTGGTCAACGATGGTCCGGTTACCTTCCGGCTGCGGGTGCCACCGCCGCCGGCGGACTGAGAGCCGTCTGCCGCATGGTCCTGGTCGCGTTCAGTCGCGCGCGCTTCGGCGAGCGGCTCCGGGGCCATAGCCGAAATGGCGCGCGAATGCCTTGGCAAACCCCGATTCCGTCGCGTATCCACAGCCCGCGGCGACGTTCGCCACCGCCGCGCCGCTGCGCAGTCGCCGCAGGGCGAGCTGCATGCGCCACTGGAAAAGCCAGGTCATCGGCGCCACGCCGAGCGTGCGGGTGAAGCGCTCGGCAAGGACGGACCGGGAAACCGCCGCGGTTCGGGCCAGGTTGTCCAGCGTCCAGTGTTCCGAGGGGCGCGAGTGCAGCGCCGCCAGTGCGCGGTGCAATGCCGGGTCGGCCAGTGCAGCCAGCAGACCGACGGGCTGCTCGGCGGTGGCGAGGTGGTGGCGGATGACGCCGATGAACAACGCATCGGCGAGGTGATTGACCATGGCGTCGCCGCCCGTGGCTTCACGCGCAGACTCGTGTATCAACAGTTCGACCAGCCGCTGGAGGCTGCGGTCATCGCGCATTTCTTCGGCGCGAATCACAAGATAATCGGGCAGGGCGTCGAGAATGGGGTTGTGCATGCCTTCGTCAAAGGCGAAATAACCGCACACGAGGCCGGGGCCATCGCCCGCGGTGTCGAGTGGCCGGCGTTCGGGTTCGCGGTCCGGGCCGATGTCCTGCGCGGGACCGAGCCGGTGCGGGGCGTCGCGCGGCATCACGAGCAGGTCGCCCGGGCCGAGTTCGAGTGGTGCCGCGTCGTCCATGCGGTCGAGCCAGCAGCGGCCGCTGCTGACCAGATGAAAGCTGGCGTGCTGACCGCCGGCATGCGTCAACGCCCAGTGACCGCAGAACCGGGCCCGCTCGAATACGCTGGCGTGCAGATGAAAGGCGTCGAGTACGGGCGTGACGGCATCCATTGGCGATTCCGGACGGTTGGACAGAAAACCGGGCTGAGTGGGCATGGGCCCGTTGCGGCGCTTCCCTCAGTGTATGCATACCGGCGAACGGCTTACTAACCCGAAGGAGGTTCATCATATGGTCGAATTCACCCTGCACGATACGAAAACGGCACCGGCGGAGGCGCGCGAACGGCTCGAAAAGGCGCAGCAGGCGATGGGGTTCATCCCCAACCTGTTCGCCCACATGGCCGAGGCGCCGGCGACCCTGGAGGCCTATCAGACGCTCGACGGAATCCTCGCCAAAACCTCCCTGTCACCGGTCGAGCGCGAGGTGGTGCTGCTGGCGACCAGCGTCGAGAATCGCTGCCATTTCTGTGTTGCGGCCCATAGCGGCCGTGCGAAACAGGCCGGCATGGACGACGCCGTCCTGGAGGCGTTGCGGGCCGGCGGGAGCCTGCCGGACGCGCGTCTCGATGCGCTGGCCACTTTTACCCGTACGGTGGTGCGCGAGCGCGGCTGGGCCGGTGACGCGCCGCTCCACGCCTTTGTCGATGCCGGATTCACGCAGGGTCAGGCACTCGAGGTGGTCCTCGGTGTAGCACTGAAGACCCTGTCGAACTACACCAACCACATCGCCGGCACGCCGCTCAACGCGGAACTTTCGTCGCTGGCCTGGAAAGAGGCGGCCTGATCGGCTGTAACGATCTGTCGCGGCCACGGGTCCCGGGAATCGAACCCCGGGCCCCGTGGCCGTTGGCGGGCGGTGGCCTTCCATGGCCCCGGGGCAGTATCATTGCGCTCCCTGCTGCCGGAACCGGGCCATGTCCGAACGAATCGCCGAAGTCAGTCGCGACACCCTCGAGACGCGGATCCGCGTGCGTGTCGATCTCGACGGCACGGGGGAACAGGATCTGCGGATCGGTGTTCCCTTCCTCGAGCACATGCTGGCGCAGATCGCGCGTCACGGACTCGTCGACCTGAGCGTCGAAGCCGAGGGCGATCTCGAGATCGATGCGCATCATACGGTCGAGGACGTCGGCATCGTCATGGGACAGGCCGTCGCCGAGGCGCTCGGCGAGCGTCGCGGGATCGCCCGCTACGGGCACGCCTATGTGCCACTGGACGAATCGCTCTCCCGGGTTGTGCTCGATTTTTCCGGGCGGCCCGGGCTGTTCTTCAATGCCACGTTCCACCGTCCGCGCGTGGGCGATTTCGACGTCGATCTCGTGCGCGAGTTCTTCCAGGGTTTCGTCAATCATGCGCGCGCGACGCTGCACATCGACAATCTGCGCGGCGACAACGTGCATCACATGATCGAGACGATCTTCAAGGCCTTCGGGCGTGCGCTGCGCAATGCCGTCGAGGCGGATCCGCGCCAGGGCGATGCGATGCCCTCTACCAAGGGCAGTCTCTGACGCGGTGAGTGCCGGGATGCGTGCAATTTTCCACCGTCGCTCGTGTGCGATGTCGCCGCGGGGCATGTGCTGAGATGGGCACGATCGCGGTCGTCGACTATGGCATGGGCAACCTGCGCTCCGTGGCCAAGGCGCTTGAACATGTGGCGCCGAAAGGGGCGAGCGTGCGCATCACCGATCGCGCGGGCGACATCACCGGTGCCGAGCGGGTGGTCTTCCCGGGTCAGGGTGCGGCGCGCGACTGCATGCGCGCGATCGACGCGCACGGCCTGCGCGAGCCGTTGCAGGAAGCCGCGCGCACCCGGCCATTCTTCGGCATGTGCATGGGCCTGCAGGTATTGCTCACCCATAGCGAGGAAAATGGCGGAACCGAATGTCTCGGTCTCTTCGAGGGCAACGTGCGTGCGTTTCCGCGAGACCTGCACGATGGCCATGGCCAGCGTCTCAAGATCCCCCATATGGGCTGGAACACGGTACACCGCACGCGCGCGCATCCGCTTTGGAACGGCATCGGGGAGACGGCGTGTTTCTATTTCGTGCACGGATACCACGCCGCTCCGGAGGAACCCGATGTCGTCGCGGGTACGACCGACTATGGGCGGCGCTTCTGTTCCGTGCTCGCCGATGCCAACCTGTTCGCATGCCAGTTTCACCCGGAGAAGAGTTCGCGTGACGGCCTGCGGCTGCTGAAAAATTTCGTTGAATGGTCGCCGTGAGAACGCCACGGCCGTCCGGAGGCAGTCACCGATGCTGATGATCCCCGCCATCGATCTCAAGGAGGGCCGCTGTGTGCGGTTGCGCCAGGGCCGGATGGATGACGACACCGTGTTCTCCAACGACCCGGTGGCCGTCGCGCAACGCTGGTATGACGCGGGCGCGCGCCGGCTGCATCTGGTCGATCTCGACGGTGCCTTCGCCGGTCATCCCTGTCACGCAAAGGTGATCTCGGAGATCGTCGCGGCGTTGCCCGACCTGGCGCTGGAAGTGGGTGGCGGTATCCGTGACATGGCGACGATCGAGGCCTACCTGGAGGCCGGTGTCAGCTGGGCGATCATCGGCACCCAGGCGGTACGCGATCCGGACTTCGTGCGCCAGGCCTGCGAGCGTTTCCCGGGGCATATCATTGTCGGTCTCGACGCGCGCGACGGCCGTGTGGCCGTCGAGGGCTGGGCGGAGGGCTCGAAGCTCGACGCGGTCGATTTCGCGCGGAAGTTTGCCAATGCCGGCGTCAGCGCCATCATCTACACCGACATCGGCCGCGACGGCATGCTCCAGGGCGTCAACGTCGACGCCACCGTCCGTATCGCCCGCGCGGCCCGGGTCCCGGTCATCGCCTCGGGTGGCATGAAAAGCCTCGACGACGTCCGCGCCCTCGCCGAGACGCGCGAGCCCGGCGTCACCGGCGCCATACTGGGTCGCTCCATTTACGAAGGCACCATCGACCTCACCGAAGCCCAGCAACTCGCCGACGCCCTGGCGTTGCAGGCGGTATGATGAAGACTCTGGAACCGCGAATGGACGCGAACAATTCGCCCGGAGAATCGAACTGATGGCGCTCGCCAAACGGATTATCCCCTGCATGGATATCGACGCCGGGCGGGTCGTGAAAGGGGTGAAGTTCGAGTCGATCCGGGATGCCGGCGATCCGGTCGAGATCGCGCGGCGTTACGATGCCGCCGGCGCCGATGAACTGTGTTTTCTCGATATTACGGCCTCGAGCGATGAACGGGCGACGCTGGTGGATGTCGTTGAGCAGGTCGCCGCCGAGGTGTTCATACCGCTGACCGTGGGGGGCGGGATCCGCAGTGTCGACGATGTGCGCACGATGCTGAATGCCGGGGCGGATAAGGTCTCGATCAACACCGCCGCGGTCCATGAGCCGGAACTCGTGCGGCGCGCGGCCGAGTGGGTCGGTTCGCAGTGCATCGTCGTGGCCATCGACGCGAAGCAGGTAAGCGAGGACCCGCCGCGTTGGGAGGTGTTCACCCATGGCGGTCGCCGCGCGACCGGTCTGGATGCGGTCGAGTGGGCGCAGCGCATGGTCGCGCTCGGTGCCGGCGAACTCCTGCTGACCAGTATGGATCGCGATGGGACCAAAGCGGGTTTCGACAACGCGCTGACGCGTGCCGTCAGCGATGCCGTGAGCGTGCCGGTGATCGCATCCGGGGGTGTCGGGACGCTGCAGCATCTGTGCGACGGCGTGACCGAGGGTCATGCGGATGCCGTGCTGGCGGCGAGCATCTTCCATTTCGCCGAATACACTATCGCCGAGGCGAAGGCGGAGATGGCGCGTCAGGGAATTCCCGTCCGACCCGTGCCGGACGCTGTGATAGAGTCCGCTCATGACTGAGGACACGCTGCGAAAGCTCGGCGAGACACTGGCCGAGCGCAGGAATGCCGATCCCGGCGATTCA
>Ga0075106_1000230_pt1 | contig 31639 bp, 39 predicted proteins | sample AntDeeMetag02WF4_FD_69796 | JGI IMG/M metagenome (GOLD analysis project Ga0075106, IMG submission 69796) | Saline lake microbial communities from Deep Lake, Antarctica - Antarctic Deep Lake Metagenome 02WF4 | ecosystem: Environmental > Aquatic > Non-marine Saline and Alkaline > Saline | place... | reverse complement strand
TGGCTCGAAGTTTCGTCGGTCTCCAACTTCGAGGAGTTCCAGGCCCGCCGCGCCGGCATCCACTACCGGCCCGAGCGCCACGAGTCCGCGGAGTACCTCCACACGCTCAACGGCAGCGGCGTCGCCGCTCCCAGAGTGATCGTCGCCATCCTGGAGTACTACCAGAATCCAGATGGGACGGTCGACGTGCCCGAGGCGCTCCAGCCCTACATGGGCGGCCAGGAACTCATCGAGGGCCACGAGCCCATCGGCGAGACCGCTGTCGGTACCGGCTCCGGAGAGTGACGCCGACTGGACGGCGTCACGGGTCGCCGGTACCACCCGTGGTGGGTGAGGGCGACGGCGAGTAGCGCTATCGAGCCGAGATATCGATGTTCGGTTTCACCGGCGTCCGACGCGACGACCTGAAGATGCCGCTGGGAGCAGCCATCGGCATCGGTGCCGCTTCGTTCGCCGCGTCTGGATACGGACTCACAGACCGGGCTCTCTGGGCGGCCGCGATGGCCGCCGTCGCGGGGCTCACGGTCGTGTTGTTTCTCGCTCTGGAGTGAGCGCCTGTCACGACTCGGCCTCGCTCCCCTTCCACGTCTCGCGCGTGGGATTGACGACGAGGTAGTCGTCCAGTCCCTGGATGCTGGAGGCGGGGAGGCGGACGCGGCCCGCGTCCGTCCGCTCGAAGCCGTGGAGGTCCCCCTCGGGGGTGACGACGACGGAGACGAGTTCGCCCGTCGTCGGGTTCATCGTGACGTTGTGCACCGTGCCGAGGCGTTCGCCGTCGGCACCCATCACCGGTCTGTCGGAGAGCTCCGTTGCGAGGACCTGTCGCATAATCCCGTCTGCGCAGGAAGGGTAATTAAAACAACTGGTCGGTTCAGTGACGACCGACGTGTCCGATCGACCGGTGCGGCCGACCACCGCCCCCGCTTACCGCGTGTAGGTGCGAACCTCGGCTATCCGGTCGCCGTCGAATGAGAAGACGTCGACGAAGGCCGCGATCAGGCCGCCGTCGCTTCCCAGCAGTCGGCCTTCTACTGCCACGCCGTCTGAGTGCTCGAACACGTCGTCGATGGGATGAGCGGTGTCGGTCTGGGGTCGTTCCTCGCGCATAAATTGGATAAAACGGTCGCGGCCGTCGAAACGTCGGTCCGGCCGGGACTGCGAGAAGTCGGCAGTCAGCAGGTCGGCGAGACGGTCGTACTCCCCCTCGTCGAGCGCCTCGTAGTACGCACGCGCCGTCGCCGTCCGGTCCATGCGAGCGATGACGGGGGCCACCGACTACAATCCGGCGGTCAGCACCTGTCGCCGGTCAGAATCCGTCGGCGGTCAGTAGCCGCCACCGCCGCTCTCGTCGCCTTCCGCTCTCTCCTCGCCGTTCGCTTCGCCCTCGCCGTCTTCGTCGGCGGCCAGGTCCTCGGCCGTCGGGATGTCGGCCAGGTCCTCGTCGCTGGCGCCCTGGGGCTCGTCGTCCAGGACGTCGTCCGCGGCGAGTTCGTCTTCGGTCGCCCCGTCGCCGTCACTGCTGCCGTCTCCGAGGAGCTGTCCGCTGCCCCCGGCGGGCCCTCCCTCGGGTTCGAGCGATCGGGATGCACCGGGCGCGGGCGATCCGCCGCTCGAAAGGTCGGCGTCGGGGTCCGCCGGCGCGTCGCCGGGCGACCCGGCGAGCGGGTTCCCCTCGACGTTCGCCCCGTCCGCACCGCCGTCCAGTTCGCCGTCTTTGCCGTCCTCGCCGCCGTCGGGTGCCTGTTCGCCGTCTTCGGACGGGTCCTCGTCCGCCGCGGCCCGGTTGGCGGCGTCGGCGGCGGACTGGCTCGCCTCCATCTCCGCTTCGAGTTCCTTCAGGTCGTCGTCGTCGATCTCGTCGTCGCCCGCGTCTTCGGCGCCGTCATCGTCCGCCCCGTCGCTCCCGTCGACCTGCTCGCTCGTCCGCTCGGGCGGTGCGTCGACCATGCTCGTCGGCGTCTCCTCGATCTCACCGCCCGCGGGGTCCTCGGGCTGGCTCGCCGTGAGTTCGGCCTCGATCTCTTCGAGTTCGGCGTCGTCGATCTCGCTGTCGTCGGCGTCCTCACGCTCGCCGACGCCGTCACCGCCCCCGACGCCCGCTTCCGCGTCGGTCCCGTCCTCGCTCTCGGCCGCCTCGTCGATGTCGACCGCCAGCGCGCTGTCGCTCTCGTCGTCCTGCGGGAGGAAGCTCTCGCGTTCGTCGTCGGCGTCCTCGTCGGGCGGCCAGTCGTCGGGGTCGACCGGTTCGCCCAGGTCGCGGGCGGTCTCCAGGGGCCCCTCGGCGTCGTCGCGCAGGCGCTGGCCCTCGGCGCCGCGGCCGCTGGAGTACTCACTGGCGGACTTGCTGAGCCAGTCGGCAGCCTGCCACAGCGCCGTTGCCTTCTCCTGGGTGCGCTCGTAGTACGTCTCGAACGTCTCGTCGTCGACGAAGCGGGCCGCGCTGTCGAAGTGGTCGGCGGCCTCCTCGAACTCCTCGCGGGCGCGCTTGAAGTCGGACTGGGCGACCATCCACTCCGAGTCGCGGTACGACCCCATCGCGCTGGTGAACGCCCGCCGGCCCTCGGTGTAGTGGGCGTGGCCGACCCGGTAGCGCGCGAAGGCGGTATCGTCGCCGCCGGTGTCAGCGATGGCGTCCTTGATCTCCTCGCTGCGGGGCAGTTCCGCCATGTCGCGCGTGCTCCAGGCGTACTGGATCACGCCGTCGTGGTCGACGACGAACACCGCTCGTTCGGCGAGTCGCTGGCCGACGTCGTCCTCGAAGTCGACGCCGTATGTCTCGGCGACGTCGTGGCTGGTATCGGAGAGGAGGGGAATGTGCAGGTCGTACTCGTCGGCGAAGGCCGCGTGGCTGTAGAGGGTGTCCGGCCCGACCGCGAGCACCTCGACGTCCTTCTGCATCGTGAATAGGTCGAGTTCGTCGAGGTCGGAGTCGACGTCGCAGGCCGGGTTGAAGTCGGCCGGGTAGAACGCCAGGATCACCACGTCCTCGCCGAGGAACTCCCCGAGGGCGACGCGGCGGCGTTCCCCGTCGACCAGTCCCGGGAGTTCGAACTCCGGTGCGTCGGTTCCCGCTGGGATCACTGGCAAAACCATTCTCGCTCCCGCACTTAAGCGTACGTGCCGATTCGGAGGGCGATATCCTCGGTGCGTGTTGATTCTCGTCGCCGGGAACGTCAATTAACGGAGCGCGGCGGTCGTCCTCGACGGATGACGACGCCTGGCGCTCGGCGAGCGCCCCGTTTCTGCCGCTGAATCAGCGTTCGTGGGGCTTTTAGCTCGCTCTACCCTACCGGTCGTCGTGGACCTACACGTGCGCTACGAGGGCGACGACGACCCGAAGAAGTGCAGCGCGCGGAAACTCGCGCGCTTCGACCTGGCGGCGCTACACGAGGCGACGCGCTCGACCCCGCCCGGCATCGTCCTCAACCCCTTTGCCGACCAGGCCCTCTCGCCCGCGGACGCCCCCGGCCCCGGTGACGGCAAGCGCCACGACCGCCTGGTCGCGCTCGATTGCTCCTGGGAGACCGCCCAGCGCGAGGCCTTCGACCTGGAAGGGATCCACCGCTCGCTCCCCTTCCTCGTCGCCGGCAACCCCGTCAACTACGGTACCCCCTTCCAGCTCAACACCGTCGAGGCCTTCGCCGGCGCGCTGTGCATCCTCGGCGAGCGCGACCACGCCGAGGAGATCCTCTCGAAGTTCACCTGGGGCCACACCTTCCTGGAACTCAACGAGGAACCGCTCCGGCGCTACGCCGAGTGCGCGGACAGCACCGAAGTCGTCGCCGTCCAGGACGACTACCTGGTCGCCGAGGACGATCCGGAGCGGGAACGCGAGTCCCCCTGACGGCGACCGCGGAGCCGCGGTCAGTGCCCGGCCGGTCGAGCGTCACTCCTCGTTCTCAGGTGGCTGTACGGCGTCGCCGACAGTGAAATGCGAGAGCGCGAACACCAGCGGGGCCGAGTATTCGCTACTCACCGAGTTCGCGGCGAAGGCCCCCTGGTCGTCGAGGTACGCCTTCGCCGGCGGCGGTTGCTGGGATTCGATGTACTCGTCGAGCACCGGGTCGCCGCCGTCCTTGTTGGGACCGCCGACGAGGTAGCCGGGAACGTCCGCGTCGGTACTGGCGCTGAGGCGGTCGTGCGGGTGCTCCGGCGGGTTCTTGCCGACGCCGGTGACGTAGGATTTGGTCGTCGGCGTCCGACCGAGGACGTAGTGGACCTGGTCGAGGGCCGCCTCGACGTACGCCTCGTCGGCCTCGACGGCGTTCGCCATGAGAAGGAGGACCGCCTCGGCGATGGCGACCCTCGCCGACCCCCAGTAGTACTGACCCTCCGTCAGTGCGACGTTGTACCCGTCCCGACGGATCTGCTGGACCTCGTTGTCCGCGTACTCACGGAACGCGTCCCCGACGGACGAGCGTCGGTCCGGCGCCGCCGCGTCGGCGGTGTAGTAGGCCCACTGACCGAGCGGGAACGTCCTGTACCACTCGACTGGCCAGGGTCTGGCCGAGAACTGGTCTGCGTGTTCGCGTTCGAGGTAGTCGGCGTACTGCGACTCGCCCGTCGTCTTGAGCAGTTCTGCGGCGGCCCAGAAGCGGTCTCCGCCGTCGCCCAAATTGCCGGGCTTCCGGTAGCTGGTGGAACCGCTGCTCTGGCCGTCGTCGTGCCGGAAGTACGATTCGGGGGTGTCCAGGAGGTACGACCAGGCCGCCTCCGCGTTCTCGAGGGCGCGAGCAGCGAACGCGGGGTCGTCCTCCTCGTAGACGCGGGCGGCGAGTGCCATCGCGCCGGCGAACTGGGCGGTGCCGAACGTCGACAGGCCGAACACGTACCGCTGCTGGGTGTCCGTCGTCGGCGGGGCGAACGAGGGCCACTCGGTGCCGGCGACCTTCTGGTAGACGGCCCCGTCCTCGCGCTGCATCTTCTCCAGCCACTCCAGTTCGAACCTCGTCTCTGCGAGCAGGCCCGGCAACGAGTCGTGCACTGTCCCGTCGGCCAGCGCCGCGTCGATGCCGAGGGTTCCCGATTCGAAGACGTCCGGATTTCGCTCGTATGCCAGCAGCAACTGGGCGACGGACACCGCCGCCAGGGGGACGTACTTCGCGTAGTCGGGCGCGTCGTACCAGCCGCCGGCGACGTCGATTCGCTCGCCTTCGTCGTGGAACTCGTCCGAGAAGTACAGCTTCGCCTCGCTGTCCTGCGTGTGACCGGGTCCGAAGTCGAGCCCCGTGATATCGTCGTCGATGGCGGTGTTCGACCGCCTGAGGGTGTAGGCGCGACACGTCGTCGCGAGCGCCTCGCCGTAGACGCCCTCGTCGACGGTAAACGTGTACGACCCCGCCGAACTGTCCCCGGTCCTGAGAGCGTATGTGCCGGGGGTAGCGAGGTCACTGAAGTCCGCCTGTCGGACGGTGTCGCCGGAGGCGTCGTCGTCGATTTCGGTCCCCAGTTCGCCGCTCTCGACTACCGAACGGCTGTCGACGTCGACGACGTCGAACGCCTCCGCGGCGGTCCGGACGACGGCGATCTTCTGGTCGGCCGGACGGTAGCCGACCTGGTCGACGAGCACGTCTTTGCCCACCGTCGTGGGCTCCGTCGCCGTCGGCTCGGGCGTCTCGGTCGGCGTCGCTGTCTCAGTCGGGGTCTCGGTTTCGGTGGGCGCGCCGCGTCGCCGGTCGTACGGACTCGGACACCCGGCGAGGGACGTGACTCCTCCCAGACTCGCGGCGAGATACGCGCGCCGGGAGGCAAACGACTGCCGCTCGTCGGACATACTACCCCATTTCCGAATGTGAGGAAAAGCATTGTGCCAAAAGGCTATTGGTCCGTCCCGGATACGCCCGCGGTCCTCCGACTTCGAACAGCGGATCTGGTCTCGGAAACTGCCGCCGCGTCGGGAGGGTTCTCCGCTTCGGACGAGCGGTCGGTCCGAACGACGGTCCCCTGTTCCCGCCAGATATGTCGGTGATCTTTACACCTTTCAGTGAGGCTGATCGGTATGGCAGACAAACTTGCGGTACACGTCGTCGGGACGGAAAAGCGAGTGCTGACCTGCGACGAAGTGAAGGAGGGAGACCACGGCGTCCACCTCTACGATACGCAGAACGGCAAGGAAAACATCGGCTACGTTCCGTTCCCCAATCTCGATTACGTGGGTCCCCGGAACGAATAGCGGGGTACTGCGTGCGGCGGGTGTCTACGCCCACCGAAAGCCCGTCGGCTTCTCCGGCGGGGAGAGCGGACTGCTCGGCAGCCCTGCCTGGGGTTCCGGTGCGTTGTAGCCGCCGGGGGCGACGTCGTTCGGTCCGTCAGGGTAGCACAGCGACGCCAGGAGCTGGATCTGGCCGCGGCCGACGTCGAGTTCGAACTGGCCGCCGCCGTACAGTGAAATCCCGTTGCGCTCGCAGTAGGCCAGAAAGGAAAGCAGCGACTCGACGGTGCCGAACCGCGAGGGCTTGCAGTTGAGCCACTCGGGTTCGAACGGCAGCGCCTCGACGCTCTCGACGCCGGTGATAGGATAGTCCCACGACACCCGCTCTTCGTGGCCCTCGAACACGGGTCGGGTCTCATCGGTGACGCCCGGGTCCTCGACGACGGCGTCCGGGAACCCATCGACGATACGGCGGTAGAACGTTGGTTCCGCGGGCGTCTCGACCTGGGGGTCCTCGTAGAGGGCCTTCAGGTCCACCACGCGGACCGCGTCGGTGTCGGCCAGGTGGGCGACCAGGTCCGCGTCCCACGCCGGCGTCGGGTCGAGTTTGAACTCCGTCGCCGGGTCGACGTCGAGCCAGTGGTCGACCCGGTCGGTCGAGGGCACGCTGTCGTCGTCCTCGGCGAGTCGCGTCGAGACGACGAACCGCACCGGGTCGTACTCCCGGCCGAGGGCGCTTCCCAGGTCGGTCCCTGCCTGTTCGAGGGCTAAATCCAGCGCCGCGCTCTCGAAGGCCCATCGCCGATAGTGCCGGGACGTCTCGCGCTGTGGCGGTTCGGGCCACAGGTCGACGCCCTCGAGAAATTCCGAGAACGAATCGAGGGTGTACTCGCCGGACAGGTCGGCGTCGAACGCTTCGAACGCGTCGTGGTCCTCGGTGTCGTAGGTGACGTCTTCGCCCTTGCCCTCGACGCCCTCCCCCCGCAACGTGACGGTGGTCGTCGCTCGCGTGAACCCGCTGGAGGTGTCCTTCTCCTGGCGGGCGAGGTCGTACCCCTCGACAGCGACCGACAGGTCCGCGACCCGGTCGTACATACTCCTCAATCGGACTGGCGGGGCTTAACGGCGGTGGACCAGGAGAGCAGTACAGCTGATCGAACAAACCACGGGGTGGGAATCAAAGGGGCCGGGGGCTTTCGGGCTGTTGGCAGCGATTCCAGATGCAGTTCACCGACTCACGCATCCAGCGGTGGATTCGGAAACGCTTAACCACGCCGACCCGCCAAGGATGGGTATGGCCAAGTTCGAGCAAGCGTCGGAGCGACTCCTCAACAAGCAAATCTGCATGCGCTGTAACGCCCGCAACCCAGCCGGCGCCGAGAAGTGCCGCAAGTGCGGCTACAAGCGGCTCCGCCCGAAGGCGAGCGAGCCGCGGTCGACCTGATTCCGCGCTCTCTCTGTCGATTTCACGGTTTCGGGAGCACCTGCTCCCTTCGTCCTACTCGTCGGGGTACTTCGGTTCTTTGCGCTCCGCTCGCTTCAGCGCCCGCTCGACAACCGCACGAACGTCCCCCTCGAACACGCCGCCGTGGCCCGAGTACATCTGGTCCACGGAGTCGGGCATCCGGCCGAGCAGGCGGCGGATCGACTCGATAAGTCGGTCGCGTGACTGGCCCGCCATGTCGGTTCGGCCGAAACTGCCGTCGTCGAAGGCACCGTCGTCGTGGACCACGACGTCGCCGGAGAACAGTGCGGACTCGGAGACGAACGAGACGTGGTCGTCGGCGTGGCCCGGCGTGTACACCACCTCGAATTCCTCGTCGCCGATCTGGACCGAATCGCCGTCGTCGATTCCCTGGTCCCGTCGCGGGTGGTCGCCGTAGGCGTACAGGTCGGCGTCGAAGGCGTCGAGGACCGAATCGAGTTCCGCGACGTGGTCACCGTGCTGGTGGGTGAGGACGACCCGGTCGACGTCGTCGACGTGGTCCTGGATGGCGCCGACGACGCCCGGATAGGTGCCGGCGTCGACCAGCGTCGTGAGCTCGCCCTCGACCAGGTAGGCGTTGCAGGTGAACGACTCCGCGGCGTCGGTAACGGTGTAGACCTCCATGGACGCGTGGTCGGCCGGTCGCCGCTTGAGTGTGGCGAAATCGTGTAATCTGGATAACTATTCTAGCGAGTGATTTTTAATGAAGAACCTCGTAGCGTATCGTGTATGGGGTTTGGGAGCTACGACGAATCGGAGCAAGATAATCAGGAGTATGACACGGACTTCGAAGACGACGAGGGTGTCGACGCGGCCGAAAACACCCACGACGGCGAGGTCGAGTACGAGTTCACGGCCTCGAACGACGAGTTGCTGGACCGTCTGAAGGACATCAAGACCGACGAGAACACGTAATGAAGGCCGGGGCACGCGCCCTCGGCGTCGCCGAGTCGTATCGAGAGGCCGGCGCCGACCACAGGGAGGGGCCGGCTTCAGAGCGAGCGGGGAGCGAGAGGCGCCCCGCGCCTCAGGGCTCTCACGGTGGACGCCGTGAGAGTGGAACGACCCGCGAGCACACCAGCACGCTCGCCGGCAGCGTCGTGCGAGCGGACCGCGTCACCGACGGCTTCGTTTTCGGGAGCTGTACCGTCGGCGGCAGCGACGCGACCGCCGCCGTCTGCGAGATGGTCGTCCGGCTCGACCGCGAAGACGTCCAGTACCTCTTCGTCGCCGGTATCGCACCCGCGTGGTTCAACGTGCTCGACCTGCACCGTCTCCACGAGGCGACGGACCTGCCGGTGCTCTCGGTCACGTTCGAGGAGAGTCTCGGCCTCGAACCGGCCATCCGCGAGGCTCTCGACGACGCCGACGTCGTCCGCGACCGGCTGGCGACCTACCGCGACCAGCCCGACCGCCGCCGGCTCTCGGTCAACGACGAGACGGTCTTCCTCCGTAACGTCGGTATCGACGACGCTGCGGCGAACGACGCGGTCCGCGCGTTCACGCCCGAGGGCGGCCGTCCCGAACCGCTTCGCGTGGCGAGGTCGGCCGCCAGGGCTGCCGACGAGTTCGTTCGTGACTGAGATTGTCGGGATGGGGCCGTCTCTGATCGTTCTCACCACTCTTCGGGTGCGTCCCTGCTGGAGCATCCGCGCAATGGGTGTGTTTAATGAGCAGGTGGTTCTGTGGATTTGCTATTGGAAGAAACGGTGACGACAATAGCCAGAAAGCCCTCGACGGGCTCCGGTCCCGGGGCTTGCTGTCGTTCGAAAATCGAAGATTTTCGTGATGACGAGAGAGCGAAGCTCTCTCGAACCACGCTCCTCACTTCGTTCCGGTGCTTACTGCGCCCGGGTTCCCGGACCCCGCCTCGCCCTTTCAGTCCACCAGGTAACCGCACCGCGGCCCTGCCCTCCCCCTGGTCGCGCGATGAAACGCGCTCCCGGCCGACCACCGCGCGGTTGCGGAGCGGTCAGGACGCGTGTCGCGCCGCCAGGCGCGACCGGGGAGGGGTGGCGGAGTCAACCGCGAGCGCGTTTCGTCGCGCGAGCAAGGTTGATCCTGGAGGACTGAAAGGGCGAGGCGTGGTCGGCGAAGCACGGACCCGCAAGCACCGGAACGAAGTGAGGAGCGCAGCGTGGTCCGCGCGAGTCGAGCGCGCCGAGGGCTTTCTGGGTATTGGCGGTCCCGATTCCGACTCTAGAGAGCGCGCCGAGGGCTTTCGAGGTGTTTGCGGTATCACTCCCACCGCTGTCGTTCGATCACCCACCAATCGATACGTCGCTCACCTCCACTGATCACTCGCCTGAGTGGCCAATCGAAAATTGAAACCCAGTCGAAACCGACTCGGAATCAGTTGTCCAGTATCGAGAGCACGCGGAGGACGAGCTGCAGGACGTGGACGAACACGCCCATGACGGCGACGTAGATGCCGATGGCGTTGCGCAGGTCGCTGGCGTACTGGTTGGCCTTGACGGCCCAGATCTCGTAGGTCAGGTCGACGACGAAGCCGAGGAAGAACAGCACGCCGGCGACCAGCATGAGCATCGGGCTGATGAAGTAGCCGGCCGCACCGAGAGCGAACCCGCCGATGAAGAAGCCCCACGAGTACTTCTGCCAGTTGGCGAAGGAGTGGTCGGTCTTGAAGACGACGAGGGCGACGACCGCTGTGATGAGGCCAGTGATGACGGCGGTAATCGCCAGCGCCGGAATCCAGAGGCCCGACTGGGCGAACGAGGTGAGGATGGCCGCGCCGAAGAGGCCGTACCCGGCCTGGATCAGCGTCACGCCGACGCCCGCCAGCGGGAAACTCCCGCTCTGGATCCCCTTGTTGGCGACCCAGAATCCGCCCCCGACGGTGATCACGAAGGTCGCGATGCCGATGAAGAAGTTCGAGAACAGCAGCCGTGCGATGCTCGACACCGGCGTGTAGGCCAGCGCCAGCATCAGGACGATGTTGAGGACGACCAGCGCCGTGGCCATCCCGGTGATCTTGCCGAGGTTCAGCGACGGTGTCGCGTGACTCCCCATCGCGTCGTGTTCGAATGAGTTACTCATTAGCCACTTATTACGAAGGATCCTTTATGTACCTTCTCCACTGTCGGATAGAAGCGCTCACTTCCACTCGCGAGCGAGCAGGCCGAACAGCGCCGCGTCGACGAACTCGCCCTCGACGCGGTAGGCCTCCCGCAGGGTTCCCTCGCGTTCGAAACCCGCTTTCTCTAGAACGCGCATGGACGCCTCGTTGCCCGCGAACACGCGGGCCTGGAGCCGGTGCAGTTGTCTGTCGTGGAATGCCCACTCCGCGAGCAGGTCGACGGTCTCCGTGGCGTAGCCCTGCCCCCGTTCCTCGTCGACTATCCAGTAGCCGATTTCGCCGTGGCCGCTGACGTCGTTGACGTTGAACGCCCAGGCGTAGCCGACCGGATCCTCGCGCTCGCGGGTCGTTCCACTCTCACGACTGCCGCCGTGAGAGCCCCGAGGCGCGGCGCGCCTCTCGCTCCCCGCTCGCTCGTTCGCCGGCCCCTCCCTGCGGTCGGCGCCGGCCGCGCACGGGAGAAAGCCCACGAAGCCATCGTCGCTCTCGGTGACCATCTCGCGCACGTCGGCCGCGGACTGGGGGTCGTGCTGGCTGGTGTACCGCCGTATCTGCGGGCTGTTCCACTGCTCAGCGATAAACTTGCAGTCGTCGGGCGTCACCGTCCGAAGGGTCAAGCGGTCGCCCGTGAGAAACGCAGGTCCTGGCATGGCCGCGACTGCTCACACCAGTGGAATAACGATTGCCGTCGCGTGCGATAGAGTGCCACACCACTCCCGGCGGCGCGGAACGAGCGCTACAGCCGTTCGAGCACGGCGTCGGAATCGTACTGCAGGGTCAACTCCCGCGACCGCCCACGTCCCTCGACGTTGGTGTAGGAGGCTTCGATGATGCCGAGCTGGTCGAGCTTGTTGATGATCTCCGAGTATCGGGTGTAGCCCAGGTCGGTCTGGTCGTGGAACGCCTCGTAGATGTCGCCGGCGCGCTCGCCGTCGTGCTCGGCGATGACCTCGACGAGCGCGCTCTCGGAGTCGGTGAGCTCGCCCAGTCGCCGGGAGAGGTGGACGTACTTGGACTTGTCGTAGGCCTTCTCCACGTCCTGGGCCTCGACGGAGCGGGAGGCACGCATCTCGGCGTTCATCCCGGCCCGCCGGAGGAGGTCGATGCCGACCCGCAGGTCACCGCCCTGCTCCTCGGTGAACTCGGCCACCCGGTCCAGCACCTGCGTGCCGACGGCGCCCTCGTGGAAGCCCCGGTCGACGCGTTCTCTGAGGATGTCGACGATTTCGGTCTGGTCGTACTTGTTGAAGTAGATCTCCTCGGGTCGGAAGACGCTCTGGACGCGCGTGTCGAGTTCGTCGATGACGTCGAGATCCAGGTCCGAGGAGATGCCAATGACCCCGATCCTCGCGCCGGAGTGGGCCTCGTGCGCTCGCAAGAGCGAGTAGAGGGTGTCGCTGGCTTCCGACTCGTAGAAGAGGTAGTTGACGTCGTCCAGCGCGACCACGAGCACCTCCTCGCGCTCGACGAGGCGGTCGGTGATCTGCGAAAAGAGCTTCTTGAAGGAGATGCCCGACGACGGGGGCTCGTAGTCGAAGATCTCCGCAAAGAGTCGCGAGAACACGGCGTACCGGGTGGAGTCGACCTGGCAGTTGACTCGCACCGCCTGCACCTCTGTCTGGGCGCGCAGTTCGTCGAAGAGGATCTGCGTCGCCGTCGTCTTCCCGGTCCCGGGCGGCCCGCGGGCGATGACGTTCAGCGGTCGGGAGCCCCGGACCGCGGGACGCAGCGCGTACTTGAGGGTCTCCATCTGCGTCTCCCGGTGTTTGAACGTCTCGGGGAGGTAGTCGATCTCGAAGACGTGCTCGTTGCGGAACACGGACTCGTCCCAGCCGAGCATATCGTCTCCGGGGTCGTCGCTCATCACTTTCACTGGGGTGCTGCCGACACTTAACGATTTACCACTTACGGTGAAAGTGAAACCGCACGAGGGAGACGGTGTCGGTCGCGGGAACGCGTGGCAATCACACGCTGCACCGAATGTCCGTTCGCAGAGGCCGACCCCCGGGCTACTCCACTTCCACGGTCCCGACCATCCCGCTGGTCACGTGGGGCACGCAGACGTAGTCGTACGTTCCGGCGACCTCGAAGGTGTGTTCGAAGGTCTCGCCCTCCTCGTTCGTCGCGAAGCGCTCGTCCCCCTCGTAGGAGGCGAACGGTTCGGCGTCCTCCGGCAGCGAGACCGCGTCGGCACTGTCGTGGTCGGGATTGCAGGAGACGTTGTGCGAGGCGCTCTCGAACGTCCAGGTCACGGTCGTCCCCGGCGAGACGATGATCGTCTCCGGGGAGAAGGTGAGCGATCCGCCGGGCCCGACCGCGACTTCGTTCTCTTCGGCACCGCCGTCGCCGCTCGATCCGTCACCGTCCGACCCGTCGCCGCCGCCGCCCGATCCGTCGCCACCGTCGCTACTACAGCCCGCGAGACCAGCGAGCGAAGACCCAGCGATCGTCCCCAGTAGTGTCCGTCGTCGCATGCCCGTGGAACGGGCCGCCGCGGACAGGTACCTTTCGATCGGTCTCTCGCCGGGCCCGGTCAGACCGACCGGCCGTACCGGCAGCTGGGGCAGTAGAGCCGCCCGTCGCGGACGAGCAGCAGGCTCTGTTCGCACCGCCGACAGGGATGCGTGACCGAGGCGATGCCGGTCTCCCGGGCGACGGCCTGCAGGGTGTTCTGTAGCTGTTCCACGCGTTGCTCCGTCTCCGCGAGCCGCTCTCTGAGATCGGCGCACTCTCCCGCCAGTCGTCGGTGCTGTCTGTTCATGGCTGTGTGGGACGATAGCGTATTTCATGTAGGTGGCCTGCTGGCGTAAAGCTAGCGGGCGGCGGGCGGTCGAACGCGTCGCCCTCTATCGGTTTCGAACGGCTCCCTGCGGTCGGCATTCGGCCTTAAGCTGGCCCCTCGCTGCTCGCGGCTTGGGCCGCTCCCCGCTCGCAATTGAGGTGGTCGCTCGCTCCGCTCAGACCGTCCTACTCCTCAAACTTCGCCAACAAATCATCGTAGAAACCAGCGCCGCGCTCGCCGCCGTTCGTCGCCGTCCGCTCCCCATCGCTCGCGGTTTCACCGCTCGCGTTGTTCGAGGCCTCTCTGCGTTCGGCCTCGCTCTCGGCTAACTTCTCCACGATGAGCTCGGGCGTCGAACGGGCGAGCGTCCCCTTGACCGGCGAGCGATTCACGCGGAGTTCGCCCTCGACGAGGCCCTCGGCCTGGATGCCGTCGACGGTGAGGTCGGTGTCGGCGGCGTCGATGACGTCGCCCGCGAGGTGGGAGACGAACACGCCCGTCGCGTTGCGTTCCCCCAGTGCTTCGAGGATGCCGGCGATGATGGTCGCGGCGGCGCCGGGCTCTGTAATACTCTCCAGTTCGTCGACGAGCACCATGATCGGTCGGTCCGAACTGATACCGGTCACTAATCCGCCGAAGTCCCGCAACGTGGCCTCGAAAGCGCCCGCGTCGAGGGTGCCCTGGGTCTTGGCGTGGTAGTGCAACTCCGCGACGCGCTCGACGCGTGCCGACTCGGCGGGGACTGGCAGGCCCATGTGGGCCAGTATCGTCACCAGCGCCACCAGGTCCAGGGTGGAGGTCTTCCCCCCGCTGTTGACCCCCGAGAGGATAGCCATCCCCTCGACGCGGTAGTCGACCGGGTCGACGTCCTCGAAGGGGACGTCCAGCAGCGGCGAGCGCCCGCCCTCGATGGCGAAGCCGGGCTCGTCTTCCGGCTCCCCGTCCACCCCGCCGACGTCCGGCAACGTACAGGCGAAGTCCGCGGCGAAGCGGGCGACGGCCAGTTCCACGTCGAGTTCGAGGGCGGCGTCGACCAGTGATTCGGCGTCCTCGCGCAGGCCCGCCAGGTCGCTGGCCACCTCGCGCTTGAGGCTGGCCGCCCGGCGGTCGCGCTCGGTGGTCAGTTCCTCGCGCAGGCGCGAGACCGCACTCTCGTCGTGTTCGACGGGGTAGGTGGGGTCGTCGGGGAACGCCAGCCGGGCCGTCGCTTCGGCGTCCCGGAGGGCGAGCGCGTCGACGAGGTGGTCGCGGGCCTTCTCGACGGCGCGGCCGTACTCGTCGGCCAGTTCCCGGGAGAGCAGCGAGTCGACGCCGGCGCCGCGTTCGACCAGCGACAGCAGGTCGGTCCCCTCGATGGTGACGTCCTGCTCCTCGATGGCCTCCCGGAGGTGGTCGTTGGCGGCCGACTCGGCGGTCGACACCGCGGCGTCGAGGTCGTCCACGGCGGTCGACAGCCGGTCGAGTTCGCTGTCGTCGCGGACGCTGCCGTCCTCGTTCAGCCGGTCGAGGGCCGATTCGAGGGCGTCCAGATCACAGGCCGGCTCCAGACTGGCCGTCCGATGAACTTCCGCCGCGGCCTGCAGGCGGTCCCGATTGCGCGCGAAGAAGGCGAGCGGGCGTTCGGGGACGACGTCGGCCGGGCTCTCCAGGGCGTCCGGTTCGACGCGGACGTCGCCCTCTACCTCGACGCCGGCGAAGGATTCGTCGAGCGCGACCACCGTCGCGTAGCTGCGCGCGAGCTCGGCGAGCTGACGGGTGTCGTCGACGATTTCGACTGAAATCTCGGGAATCGCGGACTGGGCCTCGGCGTAGCGTTCGGCGTCGCTCGTCGCCAGGCACCGGTCCCGGACGCGGACGTCACCGGGTTCGACGAGCGGTTCGACGGCCTCCAGAGCGGCCAGCACGTCCGCGTCGGGCTCGCGGTCCATCGCTCGTTCGGCGAACTCGCGGACCCCCTCGATGCGCCCGGGCACGGAACTCGGGTAGATCGTCTCCAGCCGTTTGGCGGCGTAGTCGGTGACGGTGCGGTCCTGAAGGAGGTCGAGCGCGTCCCGGTAGAGTTCGCGGGCGCGGTCGGTCGCCAGGAACCCGCCCGGGTCGTCGTGGTCGTCCCGGATGGCCGCGCGGGCGATGCGGGCGGCTCGCCCCTCGCTGATCCCGGGGGCGCGGGCCAGTTCGGCGACGTCGCCCTCGCGGAGCGCGCGCTCCGGGTCGTCGAGTTCGGTGAGCGCGTCGGCCGTCTTGCTGCCGACGCCCGAGACCGATTCCAGGTCCATCAACTGAGACTGGGTACCCGCCCGTTCGCCAAAAGGGTTGTCGCTCTCACGCGCGCGTGCCGTGTCACAGAGTCTAGTCCGCCGAGATGCTCTCGCTTCCGGTCACTGCGGGCCGTCCGGGTACGTCGATGGCCACGCTCGCGGGGGCATCGATGACTCTCTGTTCACCGTCTTCGCAGCCGTCGTAGCACGTCGCGAGTGTCGACGCGAGCGAGCGGTAGGCGTCGCCCGCCGGACCGCTCGTCGCGGGCGCCACGTCGACGGCGGCGTCCTCCGGGACTGCGCCGAGGAGGGGGACGCCGAGCCGTTCGGCGATATCGCCCAGATCGGTGTCCGCGGTCGTCCGCGTCACCACGGCGCCCAGTATCGTCGCCTCGGCGTGGTCGACGAACTCGGCGGTCTTGGCGACGTTGTCGACGGACTCCTCGGCCGGCGTCGTCACCAGCACGGTGCCGTCGGCCAGTCCCGTCGCGACCAGCGCCTCGTGGCTCAGCCCCGCACCGGTGTCGACCAGGACGACGTCGTACTCGTCGTCGAGCGGGTCGATCACTGCCCGCAGGTTCGCCGGGTCGGCCTGCTCGAAGTGCTCGATGGTCTGGCCGCCGCCGACCAGGTCCGGCCCGTCCTCGACAGTGCGGAGGACGTCGTCGACGGCCGCTTCACCCGCCAGGACGGAGTGGATTCCAGACTCGTTCGGCTCGCCCAGGACTTCGGCGAGGTTCGGCAGTGCCAGGTCGGCGTCGACCAGTGCGACGTCGTAGCCGGCTTCGTGCAACGCGACTCCGAGCGACGCCGTCGTCGTGGACTTGCCGACGCCGCCTTTGCCGCCCGCGATGGTATAGACCCCCATGGAGCTGTGAGTTCGCGATTCTCGGTTGTAAAAGTGCGTATGACGCGCGTCATCGGACCGCCGGACGTCGCCGGGTTCCGGGGGCGATCGACAGCAGTTCGCGGCCGTCGAACCGGGGCCGTGGTCGGCGCCTAACCCGTCGTGTCAACGCGCTTTACCCACCGCGCGAGACGCAACGGACTTTTCTCTCCGCGTACCGAAAGCCACCCTATGACTGCCGTCGCGGCCAAACTCGACGCTGCTCGCGCTGACCTCGCCGAGCGTGACGCTGTCCTGATCGCCTTTTCCGGAGGCGTCGACTCCTCGGTCGTCGCCGCCATCGCCCACGACGCCCTCGGCGACGACGCCGTCGCCTGCACCGCCAAGAGCGAGACGCTCCCGGCGGCCGAACTCGAGGACGCCAACCGGGTCGCCGAAGAGATCGGCATCCGGCACGAAATCGTGGAGTTCTCCGAACTCGACAGCGAGAAGTTCGTCGCCAACGACGACGAACGCTGTTACCACTGCCGGTCGATGCGCCTCGGGGCCATGTACGACGAGGCCCGCGAGCAGGGCATCGGCGTGGTCTGCGATGGCACCAACGCCTCCGACCCCGGCGAGGGCCACCGCCCCGGCCTCCGCGCCGTCGAGGAACTGAACGCCTACTCTCCGCTGCTCGAACACGACATCACCAAGGAGGAGGTCCGAGAGATCGCCCGCGAGTACGGGCTCTCGGTCGCGGACAAGCCCTCGATGGCGTGTCTCTCCTCGCGCATCCCGACGGGGCTGGAGGTCACCGAGGACCGCCTCTCTCGCGTCGAGAAGGCCGAGCGCCTCCTGCGGACCTGGGGCTTCGAGCAGTTCCGCGTGCGCGACCACGACGGCCTCGCACGCATCGAGGTCGGTGAGAAAGAACTCGACGTGGCGCTGGACCCCGACTTCGTGCGGGCGGCCCGCGACCACGTCGCGGACCTGGGCTTCGACCACGTCACCCTGGACCTGCACGGCTACCAGACCGGGAGCGTGAGTCCGGGGGCCGAAGCCGAGGACGAATCGGCCTCGGCCGACGACCTGCTCGACACCGACTACCCGACCGTGACCGAGGACTGAGCACACTTTCAGCGCCGGAAACTGCGCTCGCGATTTTATAGGGTCTCCGGGAGACGGTTCGAGCAAATGACTCGCACAGCGCTCACGCTGCTCGTCCTCGTCGCACTGCTCGCTTCCCTTCCCGCGGTCGCGGCGGCCGAGACGCGAAGCGGCGGCACCGTCGTCGTCGACGAAGACGAGACGGTTGACGACGACCTGGAGGCCTTCGCCGGCTCCGTCGTCGTCCGCGGCACCATCGACGGCGACCTCACGACCGCGGGCGGGGACGTCCGCATCGCCGAGACGGGAGTCGTCCAGGGTAACGTCGAGATGTCCGGCGGCTCCATCGAGATCGCCGGAAACGTCACGGGCGACGTCGAGGCCGGTGGCGGCTCCGTCCGGGTGACCGACACCGGGCGGATCGACGGCTCGCTCCAGGCCGGGGCGGGCTCCATCTCCGTCGACGGGGTCGTCGGCGGCGACGCCGAACTGGGCGCGGACACGATCACGCTCGGTCCGAACGCCCGCATCGGTGGCGACCTCACCTACGACGGCGACCTCTCCCGGGCCGAGGGGTCGACGGTCGAGGGAAGCGTCACCCGCGACGAGAGCGTCCAGACCGGCGGCAGCGGGTCGGTCCTGGGGCTCGGCGGGCCGCTGTTCGCCGTCTACGGCGCGCTCGCGACGCTCCTGTTCGGCGTCGTTCTGCTCTTTGCCTTCCCCCGGTTCTCGAGCGAGGTCGCCGACCGCGTGGCCGCGGACCCCGTCCGGACCGGCGGCATCGGCATGCTCGTCGCGCTCGGCGTCATGGCCGGCCTGGTTCTGCTGTTCGTCACGATCATCGGCATTCCCCTGTCGCTGGCCGGACTCGTCCTCTTCCTGCTGGTGCTCTGGGCCGCCTCGGTCTATGGCCGCTACGCGCTCGGCACGTGGCTCCTGTCGTACGCGGACCTCGACAGTCGCTGGCTCGCGCTGGTCGTCGGCGTCGTCACCGTCGCGCTGCTCGGGATGGTCCCTCTCCTCGGCCAGCTCGTCCAGACGGTCGTGCTCGTGCTCGGGTTCGGCGCGCTCGTCCTCGGTCTCTGGAACGCCTACCGGAACCGGACCGAGGGCGCGCCGGCGAGCGCCACCGACGCCGACCCGGTCTGAGGTGTGACGAAAACGGGTCTGCTGACGACACGCTCAAGGCCGTCCCAGTCGACCGTCCGCTATGAACGTCACCGTCGACGTCGTCGGCGAGGACAGCCACGACGTGGCCGTCGACGCCGACGCCACCTACGCCGACCTGGTCGCCGCCGTCGACCTGAGTCCCCACGAGGTCTCGGTGATGGTCGACGGCCACACCGTCCCCGAGGACCAGCCGGTCGATTCGGACCACGTCCGTGTCGTCCGCCTCATCAAGGGCGGATAGATGCGGGTCCGCGAGGCCGACCCCGGCGATGTCGCCGCCGTCCGCAACGTCCTCGACGGCGCGGCGCTCGAAGTCGACCACGACCGCCTGTGCGAGCAGATCGACCGGGGCGCCGTCCTCGTGGCGACGAGTGCCGACCAGGGGGGTGACGACGACGGGGACGGCGACGACGGAGTCGGCCACGGAACGGACGGCACCGTCCTCGGCGCGCTCGTCCTCGACGGGGACCGGATCGACGCCGTCGCGGTCCGACGGAACCGCCGCGGGCAGGGGATCGGGACCGCCCTGGTCGAGGCAGCCGCCGCCCGCCGGGAGCGACTCGTCGCCGAGTTCGACGCTGGCGTCCGCCCGTTCTACGAGTGCCTGGGATTCGCCGTCGAGTCGAGGACCAAAACGGACCGATTCAGGGGCGTCAGGCCGCCGGAACGCCCCTGAACCGGCGCGCCACCCGAAACGGTTATACATGGACACTGACATGCACCGTTCAGGTAACTAACTCATGTCAGCAACCATCGCCCAGCGTGCCGACGACGCCACGTCGGACCGACTCGTCGCGTATCTCGTCGACTTCGCGTTACTGAGCGGCGCCGCGTTCCTCCTCTGGATCGTCTCCGCCGTGGTCAGTTCGGTGCTATCGTTCGGCGCCGGCATGGGGCTGGAGTCCGCTGGTCCCTCCGCGGTCAGTAGCGGTTCCTTCCTCGCCACGGCGGCTATCAGCATCGTCGTCAACGGCGTGCTCTGGCTCGCCATCGGCGCCGTGCTGGTGTGGTACTTCGTCTACGACGCCGACGACGGCCAGACGTTCGGGAAGCGGTCACAGGACGTCGCGGTCGTCGGCGAGGATGGGAGCGGCCCGACCAAGCGCCAGCGGTGGATCCGTACGGGAATCCTCCTCGCCCCGTTCCCGTTCATGGCGCTCCTCGGCGCGTTCCTCGGTGGTGTCGGGTTCTTCTTCGCACTGTTCATCATGGCCGCCTGGCTCGTCGTCGAAGCCGTCGTCATGTTCGCCAGCGACGACGGTCAGCGCATCGGCGACCGAGTCGCCGACACCTACGTCGTCGGCACCGACGCCTGATCGGCCGTTTCTCGGACCTATCCGTCCCAACGTTCTCAGGTAGTGCGCCCGGTGAGAGACGTTATATCGAGTTCCCACAGCGTCACCGACACGTCCTCGACGGCCTCGTCGAAGATCCGGAGCGGTTCGAACGCCTCGTTGATCGCCACCGCGTCCCACGCCGGGTCGTCGTCGGGGACCTCCGAGAGAGACCCCCTGGCGAGCACGCTCCAGGACGTCAGCGCCTCGGGGTCGTCCGTGGGTTCGGCGTCGTAGACGACGTACGTCGCCGTGGTCGTCGAGTCGGCGAACGACAGCTTCGTGCTCCCCGGGTGGTCGCCCAGGTGGAAGTAGAGCGACCCGTCCCGGTACTCGTGGACCACCGGAACGGCGTAAGCCTCGTCGCCGTCGGCCAGCGCGAGCACGCCGGTCGGCGCCTCGCGCAGGAACCGCTCTACGTCCTCGTCGTCGAGTCCACGCGTGTACGCGAACTCGATGTCGGCGTCCATACCTGATCGACGGTGCGTTGCGCCTTAAAATCAGACCAGCGGCTCGACGACGTCGCGGCCCGCGTCGAGCAGTTCGTCGACGCGCGCTTCGCTCCCGGCTTCGGCGTACACCCGGAGCTTCGGCTCCGTGCCGGAGGGCCGGACCAGCACCCAGGTCCCGTCGGCCAGCGTCATCTTGAAGCCGTCCACCGTCGAGACGTCGGCGACGCCCTCGCCGGCCACCGTCTCGGGGAGGTCGGCTTCGAGTTCTTCCAGCACACCGGTTTTCCGGTCGTCCGGGCAGTCGACGCTGACGCGGCCCTGGTGAATCTCGCCGTGTTCGGCCAGCAGCGCGTCGACGCGGTCGTCCAGGGGCTTCTCGGCGGCGGCGGCCGCGGCCAGCAGCGCCACGAGGACCCCGTCCTTGTTTCGGAGGTGTGCACTGACGCCGAAGCCGCCCGACTCCTCGCCGCCCATCAGCGCGTCGTGTTCGCCCATGGCCTCGGCGACCCACTTGAACCCGACCGCCGTCTCGTGGACGAACTGGCCGTGGGCCTCGGCGACGCGGTCGACGATGCTGCTGGTGGAGACGGTCCGGACGACGTCGCCCGAGGCGCTCTGGTCCTCGCTCCCTGAGAGAAGGTCGTCGTACACCGACGCGAAGAAGAGGTTCGGGTCGAGGAAGCCCCGCTCGGGCGTGACGATGGCGACCCGGTCCGAGTCACCGTCGTTGATAACGCCCAGGTCGGCCTCGCCGCCAGTCACCTGCTCCACGAGCTCTTCGGCCCGTTCGGCCACCGGTTCGGGCGCGCCGCCGCCGAACTCGGGGTCCTGTTCGCAGCGGAGTCGCTCGACGTCGGCGCCGGCCGTTTCGAGCAGTCGGTCGGTGACGCCACGGCCGCTGCCGTGCATCGCGTCGTAGGCGACGCGGAGTCCCGAGAGGTCCCGGCCGCCCTCGCGCAGGTCGTCGACGAATTCGAGCACGTGGTCGAGATACGGACCGACGAGGTCCGTCTCCTCGACGTCGCCCCACTCCTCGTCGGGGAGGCTCTCGGGTTCGGCGAGGTTCGTCACGACTTCGTCGGTGACGTCGGGCAGCGCCGGGGCGCCGTCGCCGGGGACGAACTTCACGCCGTTGTACTCCGGCGGGTTGTGGGAGGCGGTGATCATCAGCGCGCCGGCGAGGTCGCGGTCCCGGACCGTCCAGGCGACCACTGGCGTCGGCGTGTCGCGCTCGGGGAGGACCACGTCGAAGCCGTTGGCACACAGCACCCGGGCCAGTTCCTCGGCGAACCCGCGGGAGTGCTCGCGGGCGTCGTAGCCCACGGCGATGGGGGCCGTCTCGCCCTGGTCCTGCAGGTAGGTCGCGACGGCCTGGCCGACCATCCGCACGCGGTCGTCGGTGAACTCGTCCAGCGTCGCGCGCCAGCCGTCGGTGCCGAACGCGATGGCGTCGGCCCGCGTCTCGTCGTCGGTCATGCAGTACGGTGCTCGCCGGGCGAGCAAAAAGGTCCGGTTCGGCGACAGGTGCTCGTCACGACGGGCCAGGGATATCGCCGTCGACGAGCACCTCCTTCTCGGCGCGGGAGCGCTGTTTGATCTCCCACTCCCTGCTCATGGCTGCCGACTTCGAGTCGAACGCCTCGACGTGGACGAGTTCGACGGGCGTCCGCCCGCGCGTGTACTTCGCGCCCTCGCCGCAGTCGTGTTCGTCGACCCGTCGCTCGACGTCGGTGGTGTAGCCGGTGTACAGCGACTCATCGGCACACCGGAGGACGTAGACGAAGTGCTCGCCGCTCACGTCGCCCACCGCCGAGTCCGGCCGAACGGGCGTACTGGTCTGTGGGCGATACAGCGACGCCGGTCAGGCTTCGAGCGCGCGTCGCTTGGCGACTTCCGCGATACCCGCGTTCGCAGCACAGCTCGGGCAGGCACGGACTTCGCCGTCCGCGTCGGCGAAGACGCGCGCGAACTGATCGGAGACGTGTTCGCCGCAGTGGGTGCAGTTGGACATCGTGATAGCCGGCGGTGGCGCCGGCAGCTTGTGATACGCTCCCACGATAGAAGTACCCTCATACCCACTAGTCAGGTATCTCCGTCGCCCCGCCGTGCATCCGCGACACGCCGGGCGACGAGCCCGGCCTGCGTGCCCGCGGTGAATCCGGCGTCGACGTTGACCACCGTGAGCGCGGTACAGGACTGGAGCATCCCCGAGAGAGCGGCCTCCCCCTCGCCGCCGTGGCCGTAGCCGGTCGAGACGGGGAGCCCGATGAGGGGGACGTCGACCAATCCGGCGATGACGGTGGGGAGCGCCCCTTCTCGCCCCGCCGCGACGATCAATACGTCCTGTTCGCGGAGTTCGTCGAGGCGGTCGATCGTTCGAGTGAGCGACGCGACGCCGACGTCGTCGACTCGGTACACCTCGGCGCCCATCTCCCGGGCGATCATCGCCGCCTCGCCGGCGGGAATCGCGTCTGAGGTCCCCGCTGTCACCACGCCGACGCTGGCGTCGAGCCGCGTCGGCTCGTAGTCGGGGCCGTGGACGACCAGCCACCGGGACCGGTCGTCCCACCGGAGTGTGGCGTCGGGGTGGGACTCTGCGAGGCGGCCGCGTATGGCCGCCGGGTCGCCCTCCTCTAGACGCGTCGCGATGGCTCGCCCGGTCGTCGTCAGCGCTGTTGCGACCAGTTCCGCAACCTCTTCGGACGTCTTTCCTTCTGAGAGGATCGCTTCGGGGACGCCGGCCCGCTCCTCGCGCGCCGCGTCGTACCGGCCGGCCTCGCCCGTCGCGTAGCCGGCGAGGGCCGCTTCTGCCTCCGCGGGGTCCATTTCCCCCGCGGCGACTGCGTCGAGTATGTCGCGCATGGTGGTTGTAGTGGTGGGGGTGGTCGTAAGGGTTGGGAGGTAGGCTGGGGCGCGAGCGAAGCGAGCGGCCCAGCTATAACGCGAACGGTGAACGAAGTGAACCGTGAGTTAGGCTGGCGCCGACCGCAGCGAGCGGCCCAGCGATCTCGAGGTCGACCGCTTCGCTCGTGAACTGAAGAAATCCCACCTGGGGAAGCGCCGACGAAAGACCAACGGAAGGCGCCGACGAAGGGACCCACTACCCGGTCGTGCGCGCCGGCAGTCCATCCGCGCGCGAGACGTCGAGCGGCCGTCGAACGCCGTCGAGCGCCGTTCGGCGGGTGTTTTCGACCGGACTGGCGTGACGAAACACCGTCCTTTATATAACTAAACAGTGCCAAAACCGCTCAAACCCCCGTGAGTACCGGCGAGGAGGCCGTCCTTCAGGAAAGTATATAAGGTGCCACCGGGAACACCGAGGTGTATGGCAGACCTGATCGTCAAAGCCGCCGTGAAAGAAGCGCTCAACGACATGAACGTGGCCTCCGACTTCTACGACTCGCTCGACGAGGAAGTCGAGGAACTGCTCCAGGACGCCGCCCGGCGTGCCGACTCGAACGACCGAAAGACAGTCCAGCCCCGCGACCTGTAAGGCTGACTCCGCGGTTTTTCCGTTTCGCTCGTCCGACCAGCGACGGCCCCGCGATGCCGTCCTGGGTCCCCGACACTCACTCGGAGCTCGATAGCTGCCGGACGGTGACACCGTCTTCGGTGCCCACGTGGAGTTCGTCCGCGAGATCGACGAAGAGGCCGTGTTCGACGACGCCCGGGAGCGTCGCGAGGTCGGTCGCGAGGTCGTCCGGGCGGTCGATTTCGCCGAACTCACAGTCCAGCACGAGGTTGCCGTTGTCGGTGACGACGGGGCCGTCTTTGCGTTCGGCCCGGCGGAGGGCCGGATCGCCGCCCAGGTCTCGGACTGCGTCGGCGACCGTCGTACGAGCGCTCGGCAGCACCTCGACGGGGACTGGGTGGTTGAGGACGTCGGCCTCCTTCGTCGGGTCGGCGACGACGAGGAAGCGGTCAGCGGCCGAATCGACGATCTTCTCGCGGGCGTGGGCGGCGCCGCCGCCCTTGACGAGGTTCCCGTCGGCGACCTGGTCGGCGCCGTCGATGGCCAGGTCGACCGACACTTCGTCCAGTTCGGCCAGAGGAATGCCCGCCGCGCTGGCCAGTTCGCGCGACTGGAAGGAGGTCGGGACGCCGGTGACCTCCAGGCCGGCGTCGACCCGTCGGCCGATGGCGCGGATGGCGTGGGCCGCGGTGCTCCCCGTGCCGAGCCCGACGACCTGTCCGTCCGCGACGCGCTCGGCGGCGGACTCGCCCGCCCGTTGCTTCGCCGCCTCGGAGCCGCCCTGTTTCATGTCTGTCTCCTCAGCGTGCGGGTAGAAAATCGCTACGGCTGGCCGCCAGTGCCGTCCCGGTGGACCCGGTCCTGTGCAGCCCCGGTCCAGCCGGCCCTAAGCTCGGCCTACAGGTGTCGTAACCGAGGGACGTAGCGGCCGGGTTCGGTCGCCGACCGGAACCGGCGCCCAGTCCGGTGGTACCCGGTTCGTTACTTTGCCCGGACGACGCCTCTCGCTGGCCATGAGTACGATGGTCGAGGCGACGATTCCGGCCGAGCAGTTCGCCCTCTCCGAGACGTTCCGGTGCCGGCCGTCGACGGCGTTCGAGGCGGTCCGGGTCGCAGTCGACGGGGCCGATGGTGCGATGGCGCTCCTCTGGGCGACGGGCGACGACCTGGACGGGCTGTCGTCGGTGCTCGACGCCGATCCGAGCACCAGGACGGTCGAGGCGCTCACCGCCCTGCAGGAGGAAGCGCTGTTCCGAGTAGCGTGGACCGACCACGTGACGACCGTCTGCGACGCCGTCCTCGCGGACCGGGGGACGGTCCTGGCCGCGTACGGTACGAGCGACGCGTGGACGTTTCGCATCCTCTTCCCGGAACACGACGCGGTCTCGGCGACCCACGACGCCTGCGAAGAACACGACCTCGACGTTGCGTTCGAGCGGATCTACGACCTCGAGGGGTCGCTCCGCCTCGGTCGTCACGGACTCACCGAGAGCCAGTACGAGACGATCAGGGCCGCCTACGAGCGCGGCTACTACGAGGTGCCCCGCGAGTCGACGCTGGCGGACCTGGCCGCCGAACTCAACGTCTCTCACCAGGCCCTTTCCGAACGACTCCGTCGCGGTCAGGCGACGCTGGTCGAGCGCGTCCTCCGGCCGACGACGGCCGCGCCGCCACGGCCACCACAGGCCTGAGTTCGCCGCCTCGGGCTGCCTTCGGCCGATTTAAACAGTGGATACTTTTCCCCCGGCACCCTGACTGGCAACCATGTTCGGGACCAGCGGAATCAGGGGACCGGTCGGGGACGAGGTCACCGCGTCGCTCGCGCTCTCGGTCGGACGAGCGGTCGGCGTCGACGCAGACAGCGTCGTCGTCGGCCGGGACCCGCGCGAGTCGGGCGAGTTCCTCACTGACGCGCTCGCGGCCGGCCTGCGCGAGTCGGGCACCGACGTCGTCGACCTGGGACTGGCGGCCACGCCGACGGTCGGTCGCGCGGTGGCCTGGGAATCGGCCGACGTCGGCGTCGCCATCACGGCCTCCCACAACCCGCCGCAGGACAACGGGATCAAGCTCTGGCAACCCTCCGGCCAGGCGTTCGACGCCGACCTTCGGGAGCAGATATCGGACCGGATCCGCGAGGAGGCGGCGGACCTGGTCGCCTGGGACGAGGTCGGTGAGCACAGGGCGGCCGACGCCGCCGAGCGCCACGTCGCGGCCCTGACCGACGCGGTGGACCTGCCCGACGCGCCCGCCGTCGTCGTGGACCTGGGCAACGGTGCCGGCGGCGTGACGGTCGACGCGCTCCAGCGCCTGGGCTCTGACGTCGAGACGCTCAACGCCCAGCCCGACGGATCCTTCCCCGGGCGCCCCAGCGAACCGACCGCCGAGAACTGCCAGTCGCTGTCGACGCTCGTCGGGTACACGGACGCGAGCCTGGGCATCGCCCACGATGGCGACGCCGACCGGCTCCGCGCGGCGAGCTCGGACGGCACCTACCTCTCGGGCGACGAGTTGCTGGCCATCTTCGCGGCAGACGCCGCCGAGCCCGGCGACTCGGTCGCCGTCCCGGTCGACACGAGCCTCGCCGTCGCCGACTTCCTCGCCGAGAACTCCGTCGACGTGACCTACACGCCCGTGGGCGACGTCTACGTGGCCGACGCGGCGAGCGAACCGGGGGTCGCCTTCGGCGGCGAGCCCAGCGGCGCCTGGATATGGCCCGAGGAGACGCTGTGTCCCGACGGACCGCTCGCGGCCTGCAAACTGGTCGCGCTCCACGCCGAGCGGCCGCTGGGCGACCGTGTCGCCGAATTACCGGAGTACCCCATCCGCCGGGACAGCGTCGAAGTCGACGACAAGCGCGGCGTGATGGACCGGATCAGTGCCCGCGTCGCCGACCAGTTCGGCGACGTGTCGACGCTGGACGGCGTCCGGGTCGACCTGGGTGACGCCTGGTTCCTCCTCCGACCCAGCGGGACCCAGCCCCTCGTCCGAATCACGGCCGAGGCGCGCGACGAATCCCGGGCGGAGGACGCCTTCGAACGAGCGCGGGCGCTGCTCGACGCGAGCCGGAACTGACGGGTGGTTGCTGGCCGACCAGGCGCTGTGTCTGACTGCTGGTCGGTGACGCGTGAGGTTGCTGGCCAGTGACGCGTGAACAGGTGTGACCGGAGAAGTGCGCCGCGTCCGTCGACCGCCTCCCACGGCCGCGGGCGAGCGCGACCCGTCGTTTCTCGTCCGAGACGGTCACCGACTGACCCCCTGAGGCGTCGGCGTCCGTACGGACCGAGTCGGGCGGGCTGTTATCGTGTGCTATCCGCGACGCGTCGACCGGGCTTCCCGGACGCTCGCCCCGTCTCGGATCTTGTCCTCACACTGCGGGCAGACCCGCGGCGCATCGACCCCGTTGGGCGTGAAGACCCGTGCGTAGTCAGCCGTTACAAAATTGCCGCAGTTCTGGCATTCCGGCATACGTGAAACTGTATGGACAGCTATCCTCTTAATGATTGGTGATGTGCCACGAGGTACCACAACTCCCCCATCGCGCTGTTAGGGCGCTCTGACGGCTCTCTGGGACGATCTGGACGCAGAATCGCTCCGGACCGCGGCCCGGTCAGAAGTCGGCGGTGGTCGTGTCGTCCTCGGCGAGCTCGACGACGCCGTCGAACAGGCCGCGGAACCGGTCGACCGTCGCCTCGTCGTGGACGCCCTTCGCCAGGTGGAACAGGCCGACGGCGTCGTGGGCCGCCAGCAGGTCGAGAACGCGTTCTGCGGCCCGCTCGGCCCGGTCCTCGTCGGCGTAGTAGATCAGCTCCGTCAGCGAGTCGAAGCTGATCCGGAGCTTGCCGTCGTGGCTCTCCAGGAACCGCTCGACTTCGTCGACGATTCCCTCCCAGTCGTCCGGCGAGGCGACGTAGCGGAGGTTCTCGGAGGCTCTGCGGGTGTAGCCCCGTTCGATGGAGATGGTGTCGAGGATGGTCGCCCGGTCCTCGTCGACCTCGTAGTACTCCAGTTTCTGCTCGACTTCGCGGGCCGATGTCCGCGTCGAGACGACCAGCAGGTGGTCGGTGTCAGTGCTCAGAAAGTTGGTGTCGATGCGGTCGGTCTCGCCCGTACTCGGATGCAACAACAGGACGCCCGTGCCGCCCGGGATCGTCTCCGGCGCCCCGTCGATGGCGAGCGTGTACTCCATACGGACAATACGGCGCGGGCAGGCGCTTTAACTCTGCGGGTCTCTCAGCTTCCTCTTCAGGTCGCGTGTCGCTGGTCAGTACAGGTGAGCTACGTATCGAATGGTGGGTGATCGGACGACAGCGGTAGGAGTGATACCGCAAAGACCTCGAAAGCCCTCGGCACGCTCGCGCTTACCTCCACCACCCCTCCCCGAATTCGGCGCGTCCGCGCTGAATCACGCTCCCTTCTGCAACCGCACGGCCGGGAGCGGCGTTCATGCCGCGACCAGGGGAAGGGCAGGGCCCGCTGTCTTTCCTGGAGGACTGAAAGGGCGAGGCGGGGTGGACGAAGCCCGTGCCCGCAAGCACCGCAGCGGAGCGAGGAGCACAGCGCGGTCCGCGCGAGTCCAGCCCGCCGAGGGCTTTCTGAGTGTTGCTTTTCCTTTTTCTTCCAGCCCAATTCCGGCGGATCTCCCGTTCAACTCACACACTGTACGTCTCGAAGTAGGCATCTCCCGGTAGACAACTCGTTCCGGAGACCAATCGCCTCCCGACGCCTCCTCAGAACACGCTGTCGGCCGTCGCGGCGCCGACGACGCTGAAGATAGCGCCGACGGCGACGGCCTTGAGCGTGGTGAGCAGGACGACCCTCGGCGTCGGATCGGGGAGGATACCGGCCTCGACCAGGAACGTCTGGGGCGCAGTGAACGCGAGCGCGAGGACCGCGACGGACCCGAAGGAGACGCCCATCAGGGAGACGAACCGCACCGGGATGCCGGCGACCTCCGCCTCGGCGTCGGGGTCACGGTCGTCGTCGGCCTTGTAGAGGGCGCCGTAGCCGATGCCGAAGACGATGCCCACGACCGCGAGCGCGTGGGCCCAGGTCATGTTCGCCGCGAGGACCCACACCTCCTCGGTGACGACGAAGGGGCCAGCCAGCAGGAAGCCGCCGACGATCTGCTGGGCGGTGTCGGCGATTTTGAACCGCGGCGCACGAGCCATGCCCGCTGTTCCACCGTCGGGTGCCAAAACGGTGGCGTTCTCCGCGTTCGGGCCGATCAGCGCGCGTTTGGACCGCACGGTTGCCTCAGCTCCGTCCAGCCGAACCCGTTTTCACCGTCGCCACCGATCGCTCGCACATGAGCGCAGGCGACGCCTTCGACGAGTGGGCACGGCAGGGGAAGGACCAGGGGATGGAGGAGCGCCACTGGCACACCGCGAAACACGTCCTCTCCCAGATGCCCGTCGAGGAGGGCGACACCGTACTCGACCTCGGATCCGGGAGTGGCTACGCCGGGCGTGCCCTCCGGGAGACCCGCGGCGCCGGACGGACGTTCGGCATCGACGCCGCCGCTGAGATGGTGCACAACGCCCGGTCCTACACCGAGGACCGGAACTCGGGATTCCTGCGTGGCGACTTCGAACACCTCCCCTTCGCCGACGGCTCGGTCGACCACTGCGTCTCGATGGAGGCGTTCTACTACGCCGAGGACCCCCACGCCGTCCTCGAAGAGTTGCTGCGGGTGCTGCGGCCCGGCGGGACGTTCTACTGCGCCGTCAACCGCTGGGAGGAGAACGCCTACTCCCACGAGTGGTCGGAACTCGTCGGCGTGCCGATGATCCTCTGGAGCGAGCGCGAGTACCGCGAGGCGTTCCGGGAGGCGGGCTTCCACGTCGCCGGCCAGGGCCGGATCCCCGACGAGGAGACCAAGATCCCGCCCGAGGGGGACTTTCCCTCCGACGACTGGGAGACCCGGGAGTCGATGGTCGAGCGCTATCGCGAGTACGGGACGCTGCTAACCGTCGGCGTCGTCCCCTGACGCGCTACATCGGGCGATTCCGGACGCGGGGAAGGCTTTTGGTCGCTGGGACGAACTCATCTGCATGCCAACCCGCCAGCAAGTGCTCGTCGGCCTCGCCGTGGCGACGGGCCTGTTGACCCTCATGTTGCTCTGGCGGGTCGTCTCGACCGTCTTCTTCGCCATCACGGTCGCGTACGTCCTCTACCCGTTCCGGCAGGTGCTCGTCCACCGCGGCGTCGACCGACGCGTGGCGGCCGCGCTCAGTACGCTACTCGCGTTCGCCGCCGCCGCGGCCCTGGCCGTGCCCGTGCTCTGGTCGCTCTACCGGCGACGCGCCGAGTTGCTCGCGTTCCTGCGGGCGTTCCCGTCGGTCATCGAAATCGACGTCCTCGGGTTCACGTACGCCTTCGAACTGGCGACCCACGTCGTCACGGTCAGGCGGTTCGTCACCGGACTCGCCGTCGACATGGCTGGCGAGGCGCCCCAGCTCGCCCTGAAGCTGTTCCTCTTCGCGCTGCTCGTCTACGCCCTGCTGCTGCGTCCGACGGCGACCAAGACCGTCGTCTACCGGACCGTCCCCGACAGCTACCACGACGTCGTCAGACGCCTCCACGAGCGGATCCGCGATACCCTCTACGCCATCTACGTGCTCCAGGGCGCGACGGCGCTGGGTACCTTCCTCATCGCCTTCGTCGTCTTCACGCTGCTCGGCTACGACTCCGCGTTCGCCCTCGCCGCCGTCGCCGGGATCCTCCAGTTCATTCCCATCATCGGCCCCAGCGTCGTCATCCTCGGCCTCGCGGCGACCGAGGTGCTCGCCGGTAACATGCCGGGCGCGATGACGGTCACCGTCGTCGGCCTCGTCTTCGTCGGCTTCCTGCCCGACGCCGTCGTCCGCCCGCAACTCGCCCCTTACACCGCCGGCATCCCCGGCAGCCTCTACTTCATCGGCTTCACGGGCGGCGTGCTCTCCATCGGGCTCGTGGGCTTCATCGCCGGCCCGCTCGTCGTCGCGCTGTTCGTCGAGTCGATGGACCTGCTTGCCGCCGAGCGCGGACCCCGACAGAAAGTCGTGCAGTGAGCCGGACCGTCTGTTTTCCGCGGTTTCGAGACCTGTGTTAGCCGTCCTCGCGACGACAGACGCGATTTAGCAACCGCCTAAGACCCAGTTTCCAGCGGACGGCCCTGGTTCTCCCACTCGGTGAGGCTCCCCTCGTAGAAGGCCAGGTCCCCGAAGCCCAGGTGCCCCAAGACGACGTAGGTGTGGCTGATGCGGCGGGCGGTGTTGCAGTACAGCACGATCCGTCTATCCGGCGTGATGCCGCGCGCTTCCAGCACTGCCAGGGCCTCTTCCCTGGGCAGGATTCCCCGGCTCTCGTCGTCGACGAGGTCCTTCCAGTCCAGCAGGACCGCGCCCGGAACGTGGCCCTCCTCGTACTCCCAGTCTTCGCGGGTGTCGACGACGACCGACTCGGGGTCGTCGCCGGCGGCCGCGACCGCGTCGGCGTCGACCAGGACGGAATCAGCGGGCGG
>Ga0075106_1000228_pt1 | contig 31748 bp, 23 predicted proteins | sample AntDeeMetag02WF4_FD_69796 | JGI IMG/M metagenome (GOLD analysis project Ga0075106, IMG submission 69796) | Saline lake microbial communities from Deep Lake, Antarctica - Antarctic Deep Lake Metagenome 02WF4 | ecosystem: Environmental > Aquatic > Non-marine Saline and Alkaline > Saline | place... | reverse complement strand
GCCTCCAACCCCAGGATTGATCAATTCAGTTTCGAATAGCTGTTCTATTTTTGGCAAGAGCTCTTTAAACCCGGCTTCTGCGGCAATTGAAATGAGAAAGCTGTAAGTTGTCGTATCCGCTAAATCTGGATTTTCAGCATTTTTCAGATAAAAGTCCATTAGCTCGTCAAAAGTAGCGACATATTCCTCGCGTTTTTCTGGATATTTTTCAATCAGGAATTGAAAGTTTTCAATTACATCGGCTTTATGACTTCCCGAAACCTTGGGTGCTTTTAAGAAATCAATAATCTCCTCAGTATTATTTTCCCCAAGATGGAAAAGCGCAGTTCCGGTAAATTGAGGCATTATATCCCAAAACCAGGTGTCGATAAAATCTTCACTTTGTTGAAGTAGCTCAAATATAGAGCTCAAGCTTTTTTCCGCTTTGAGTTCGCATAAAAGTAAGATTGCGTGATGCGGGAAATAGTACATCTCAGCATCATAATCCGCTTTTTCTTTAAAATAGTCAAAACGAAGCATTGAATCGTCCAAGACTTTTTCCAAATCTTCAATTAAAGGTTCGCGGTTGAGCTGAAGTATTGTTTCGATTTGTTCCTTTTCCAAAAACTCTTCCCCGTCCTCATAAAGCCAACCAATTTGCAGCGGAAAATTGAATTTTGGTGGTTCTGTGGTTTGCCTTGAAGAAAGACGGTCTTTCACTGAAACTTCTACAAATCCTCTCTTTTTTTGACTCATCACTTTTTGGTTTTTCTAATTAAGCCTGAGCTACTTTAAAGCCCTGGGTGGAAATAAAGGTTTCTACAAAATTATCGCAGAAAATATGAAAGTATTATTTTTATCAAGACGTTGTCCTAACTAATCTCGCCTATCCTGATAATTCAGGGATAGGCTCAGTGTAAACCCTGCAGACAGGTTCTCATCTTGTCTCGTGACCTCGCCAAGAATCGAACTTGGATCTAGAGTTTAGGAAACTCCTATTCTATCCGTTGAACTACGAGGCCGAAAAATTATTTTTTCAAATGTTCCTTATTTATTGAACCCTGACTGCCGGATGGCAGTTACGAGGCCTTAATTATTTTGCAAAAATAATAGTTTTAAATAGAATTAATCACCTCAGCGGCTTTTTTCAAGGTCTCTTTTTCTTTGGCAAAACAAAATCTCAGCATTTTCTCGTCTTTCTGGTCTTTGCAGAATACTGAAACCGGGATTGCAGCAAGTTTCTTTTTTTTAATCAAGCGGATTGCAAAGTCGGTGTCTTTTTCATCGGTGATATTTTTAAACGAAGCAATTTGAAAATAAGTTCCGTCTGAAGGTGTAAATTCAAAGCGTGAACCCTTGATCGTATCGGTGAAAAAATCGCGTTTTTCTTGATAGAAATTTGGCAGGTTTTTATAGTGTTCGGGGTTCTGCATATATTCATTGAGCGCCACTTGCATTGGGTGGTTGACGCAAAACACATTGTATTGATGAATTTTCCGAAATTCGTCCATCATTGCTTTTGGCGCAGCGCAATAACCCAGTTTCCAGCCAGTGACGTGAAATGTTTTTCCAAACGAACAGGTGATAAAAGCCCGCTCCGCCAAATCTGGATAGCGCGCCACGCTCAAATGCTTTTGTCCGTCAAAAGTTTGATGTTCGTAAACCTCATCGCTTAAAATGAAAATATCGGTGCCTTTGACAATTTCCCGCAATTGCTGAATGTCGTCTTCTGAAATAATTTTCCCTGTTGGGTTATGCGGTGAGTTGATCACGATCATTTTGGTCTTGTCCGTGATTTTTTCGCGCACCTCCTGCCAATTCAATTCATAATCTGGCGCTTGCATTTCCACGAGCACGGGCTTTCCGCCATAAAGTTCGATGGCCGGTTCATAACAATCATAAGCGGGTTTAAACACAATCACCTCATCACCGGGATTGATAGTCGCGGAAATCGCGGTAAAAATGGCTTGGGTGGCGCCGGCGGTCATCGTCAACTCGGTTTTTGGATCATAAGAATAACCGTATAAATCCTCAATTTTTTGGCTCACGGTTTTGCAAAGTGCTGGATGTCCACCGAGCGGCGCATATTGATTTCTTCCGTCGTGAATGGCCTTTTCCACTTCCTGCAAAAGTTTGTCATCTGGCGGAAAACCGGGAAAACCCTGTGAAAGGTTGATGGCATTGTGGTCATTTGCCATTTTCCCCATTTTGGTAAAAATAGTGGTGCCGAGGTTTGGTAGTTTTGAAGGGATTTTAGGTGTCATTGTCTATAATTTTTGAAATTTCTTCTGGTAGGTAATAACTTCCAGAATATAAGAATTTTGTGTGTACTGGTAGTCCCAAAATCACAATTTTCTGTTGTGTATTGTTTAATGAATTCTGATAAATGAGCGCTTTATTAAATAACTTAGAATAAGGGTAACACAAAAACGCAATTTTATTGGTGCTATTCTGAAAAGAAGAATAAGCCAGAATTTGATGCAAATCTTGCCGATGCGTTTCTTTTAAGTATTCAGCTGAAGAATTCAAGTTATAAAGATGTGATTTATATTTTGCGTCAATAGCAATGCTCAAGTCTTCTTTTTGATAAATCGCATCCGGTTCTAAATGAGACAATTCCCAGCTCGTTTTTTTATTAGAATAACCTTGAATTCTAAAATTCTTTTTTAATTGCCCACCTTTAGTTTCTGCTACTTTTTGAAATAAATGCTGCACCATTTTTTCAAAGACCTCTGAAAAGTCTAATCGCCAAGCAATACTTTTCAATTTATTACTATCGAGAAATTTATTTGCTAACCGCTTGGAAGTTTTCACAGTGGGCTGATCAGAAGCGGTTAACTTAATATGCGTGGTCGTTTTCGTTTTATGAAAGCGCAATTCGTGCTCTATCCATTGTAGTGTTTTTCGCCATTTTTGCCGAAGAACTATCGGCGTTTTATTACTTTCCATTTCTTTTTTACACAGATTGAACACAAAATTGATTTGCTCAAAGTCCTCGTGAAATGATGAGATAACCGTTTTATGCGTTGGAAAATTTAATCGTTTTTCCACCTGAGCAGATTGCAATGCATAAGCATTCCAGTCAATTTTACCTTCGGGCTGTAAACTCTGTTGTTTTACAGCTTTGAATTTGACCCAGGGTGAACGCATCAGTACTTTCAGTTGTTTTATGAAATCGATGGCTAATAAATAATTTGGTGAACTAAATTTATAAGTTGACAACAGAGTAGCGTTATCTAAATAATCAATTTCGATGCTTTCTTTAAATTGGTTAATTAATGCAGTATAATTATTTCCTTCTGTTTTTTCTGCATAACGCGGTATAACTAAAAAATCAGCAAAGGGTTTTCCTGTTAATGGATTTTTTAAAGGTATTGCACCTATGAAGGAACCTGATTGAAACTTGATCCCTAACTCTTTATCAATGCCTGTAACAAACGCGTTTATATTTAGAAACGAAAAAACTTCTTTATTTATTTCCAGAAATCGATGCAAAATCTGGCTCATAGACCGGTCGCGCAAACCATATTCCCTCAACTTTTTAGCTGAAAGGATAATACTTTGATGCGTTTTCATTTGGTGAAAGACCTTTACCGCCATATCAATTTTCTAAAGATTTAGAAATGCGTTGAGAGAAATAAGTATTCAAATCTTCTTTAGCTGAAATCATAAAGCTTTCGCGTAAATATTCTTTCATCAGTGGAAACAATTCATATTCTATTCGCTGGATCATTTCATCGTTAGAATCCGCGATAAAATAAGCTTGGCCTGGTTGAAGCAAAAGTTCATCGCTACTCGCGTGCCAATTGAAAATCTGTTCAAATTCTAAAAAATCCTCCTCAAAAAAGCAGCTTTCACCTTCTAACTCGTCAGAGATCACTCGCGGATAGAGTGGATACCAGGCAAAACGGCGACGCAATGCAAAATCAATGACTGCCAAACTTCTATCGGCGGTATTCATTGTGGCAATGACATATAAATTATCCGGAATTTTATCCAACTCTAATTCCGGATGAATTTCTATTTTAGCAGCTGTATTTTCACGTCTGGGTTCGAACAAGTAAAAAATGGGACCAAGCACTTGAGAAAGATTTGCACGGTTAATTTCATCAATAATTAACACGGTCTTCTCCTTCTCAGCAGATTTTATGGCTTTGCTAAAAATGCCTTTTTTCGCTTTATATTTTAAGGCTTCTGATTCCACGTCAGGACGAATTCCATAAATAAAATCGGCATAAGAAGTTTCCGCGTGAAATTGTGTAAAGAATGTTTCTGCATCTAAACTTTTAGCTATTTTATGCGCAAGACGGGTTTTCCCTGTTCCGGGCGGTCCTTCTAAAACCAAGTATTTGCGGTTTTTGAGCAGTTGCATGACTGACTGTTCATCATCATTTTGTTTCTGTTTCAGAAAAGGATTTAAAGCCTCAGCTACATTTTTTCGGTGTTTTTTATTTGTAGGCCAATCCCGCATTTTAGCATAAGCAGCCACAAATGCAGCAATTTTATCTTTTGCTTTCGTACTACTTGGATCGAAAATAATTTCACAAGCCGGTAAAAATTTGGTGTATTTTTTCAAAGTTTTTTTGATGTGCTGCAATTCTTCACGGTTAGAAATCCAAGAAGTGATTGTGCTTTCTATATCAGAAAAATCAGTTTTACAATTTCCATTTGAATCGACAAGCTTTTGAAACAGTCGTCTAACTCCTGGATAAGTAGATAACTCATAATCATTCTTAAATCCACCTGAGCCGACACCTAAAGCAATTACCCAATTCTTTTTCTTTTCACCGGGAAATAGAACAATTGAAAAATCGTGATAAATACCTTTAGCTTCTTCTTCCGGTCGAATTATTCCAAAAAAAGCGCCGTCATCATTTAAGGCCGCATCACCTGTATTATCTCTTTTAATGAAATTTTCTTCACCGCCAAAAATCTCCGCCTTTTCTAAAATAAATTCCTTCACCTCTTCTAATGCCATAACTTTTGTTTTTAAAAAGCCTAAGGTCCGAAATTTTATCCAAATCAAAACAGCTTCAAATTTTGTATATTCGCTCGCGTTGAAAACCTTCCAAATAACCTTGGAACAATTTTTGACTGAAAATTAAAAAATTTATAATATGAAATTTGTCGTTAGTCTTTTATTTTTAATAATCAGCCTTGGAATTCAAGCGCAGGAAATTGAGTGGATGGGTATGAACGAAGCTTTAAAAGTCCAGAAAAATGCGGATGAGCCAAAGAAAATTTTTATGGATGTCTATACCGATTGGTGTGGGCCGTGTAAACTATTGGACAAAAATACCTTTGCCAATGAAGATGTCGCCAATTATATCAACACTCATTTTTATCCCGTAAAATTCAATGCCGAAGGAACTGAAAAAATAAAATATCAGGACTTTACTTATACAAACCCTAATTATAAAGAAGGGAAAAAAGGCAAAAACAGTCAGCATTTATTTGCGCACGCCTTGAAGGTCCGCGGTTATCCAAGTATGGTTTTTTTCGATGAAAATTCAGATATTATTTCGCCGATTACGGGTTACAAAACGCCAAAACAGCTGGAAATTTATTTAAAAATGATCACTTCAGGTGATTATAAAGAAGTAACAACAAAGAAGGCTTGGTCAAAATACCGTAAAAATTTTGAAAGTACATTTTCAACTAATTAATCTGAACTTCCATATCCTTTTATAACATAAGCCCCATCGTCTTTCGTGGCGTGAAAATCTATTTTAAACTCTTTGCAAGTGGCTTCCCAGCGGTCGATATATGAATAATAGTTACTGCCATCGGCGATTACTTTTTGAGGGTGATAAATTTTTAGAAAACGCTCCAAATTAAGTTTTGGGGAATTTCTCAACAACACGATTTCAGGTGAAAAGTTTTTCAGCTTGAGCTTTCGCCATTTTTCCGTCGGGCACCAAATTGTTTTACCGTCAAATTCATATAAATTCTGCAAGCTATCCAATTCAGCAATCTCTGCGCTACTCTCTTTTTCCAGGTTTTGAACCCAATAGATTTTTTGTAAACTATCGTTTGAAATACCAGCGTAAAGCTTCCAGTTATTTTTGTTCATTTCGCCCACAACAGTCTGTAAAGGCTGGTGAAAAACCACCCATTCTTTTTGTGCTTTTCGTTGCCAATGCTGGAAAATAAATATGCCCTGAAAACTGAACAGGCTTAAAATGGAAACGCCCCAAATCCATTTTCTATTGAGATAAAAAGCGGCGCCAAACCCGAATATTGCTAGAAGCGAAGTCACTAACATTTCCGTGGAAAACATAATATTCTCGAACACAAAATCATCTTTCCCGGCAACAAAATCCACGAAATATCTTAGAAAATCCAGACAAGCACCATAGACAACTACAAAAAATTCCAAGCTCCATCCCAATAATGAAAAGAGGATTGCCAAAATCCCGCCGCCCAGCAAAATCCCCAGAAGTGGCACAATGAGAACATTTGAAATCAAAAAGAGGCCGGGAAATTGATGGAAATAATAGAGTGAAATGGGCAGAACGCCGATCTGCGCACAGAGGCTCACCGTAAAAATCGTCCAGAAAAACCGAGCTACCCGGTTTTTGGGAAACCACAGTAAATCCATTTTCGGTTTAAAAAGAACAATCGCAAGCACGGCCGCATAACTGAGTTGAAAGCCGACTTGATGAATGAAATTTGGCTCATAAAACAAAAGGATCACAGCAGAAAGCGCCAACATATTCAGCGTATTTGCCTTTCGGCCCAGCCCGATCCCTAAACCAACGAGTGAAAACATCGTCACCGCACGAATCACAGAAGGCGAAAAACCGACCAAGGCCGCATAAGCCCAAAGCAGTGAAATTGACAGAAAAGTTTGAATTAAATCACCTTTTGGCAACCGCCTCAAAGGAAAAAGGATATAGCTGAAAATCATTAAAAGTATTCCCACGTGCAAACCGGAAACGGCCAAAATATGAACCAGTCCAGCTTCGGTAAAAGCTTCATAAGTTTCTGGGTTGAGGTCTTTTTTCTGACCCAGCAACAAAGCATTCAACAATTTAATTTGAGCTTGTGTGTAACCTGCTTCGTTCAAAGATTCTTTGATTTCCCCGCGGTAAGCTTTGGTTTTTTGCCAAAATTTTAAATCGGTTTTTCCCAGTAAAACGACTTCACCAGCAGTCACTTTAATTTGGTTGAAAATACCGTTTGAGTTTAAATAATCGGCATAGTTGAACTGATGCGGGTTTTTTGGCACAGCCAATTCCTGAAATTTTTGTTTGACCAGGATTGTGTCACCTGTTTTAAATTCCCCTGTTCCTTCTTTGGGTGTTATGCTGAGCAAAGTTTTGCCTTCACTTTCAGTGTTTTCCACCTGCAATACTTCCGCATAAAACCTGTGGCTGTATTGTGAACGGCTTAGGTTGTTTTCCAGTTTGAGTTTAATGAACCGGTTTTCAGTTTTTGAAAAATGGGTGAAATGTTCAGCTTGGTTTTGAGCTTGTTGAAGCTTTGTGTTTAAGCTTCCGCAGAAAAAAATAAAAAGGAAAGCACTGGTGATAAAAATATGATCGGGAAAGAAAATCCTTTGCGAACGTAAATAAAGCGCAGTCATTAAGCAAAAACTTCCGGCTGCGGCATAAACGAGGTATAGCAAATTTATGCTTAAAAAATCACCCGTTGCTGTGCCGATAATAAAGGCAAGGCAACATAAAATTAAATTTGGACTCACACCTTTCATAGGTGTAAGTTAGTGAATTTCACATTACTCTGCGCGCCACCACAAAATGCCGCTTCCAATAAGGATTTTTGAGTGTTGAGACAATCACACCGCGCGACGTTGTGGAATGGATGAATTTAATACTGCCGGCATTGCTTTCCAAAACCAGCCCGACGTGATTTATGCGTTTATGGCTTTTGCTGGTTTGAAAAAAAAGCAGATCACCGGGCTCAATTTGCCGTTGTCTCAGGCGTTTCCCGGTTTTGGCCATATTCCTCGAAATCCTTGGGATGGAAACATTCTCTTCTTGAAAACTCACATAAATCAAACCGGAACAATCCATTCCGTTCTTAGTGGTGCCGCCATAGCTATAAGGCGTGCCCCGAAAACTCAGCGCATTGTCTGCAATGCGCCGGATTTTAGTTGGGATAGCTTCGGCACTTTCATTGAAATAAATATCGTGATAGGGGTTATCGCTTTGCGGGGATTTTTGAGAATAAGAACTAATTCTTTGAGTGCTGCCGCAAGAACTCAATGAGATTATTGCGAAAGCCATTCCTAAAACTTTCCAGTTTAAATCCAACCTCCCAAAAATAGAAAATTTAGAAAAAACTTCAGTTTTAAATGCCTTTGAGTTGTGCATCGCGTACTTTTTTAAACAAATCTGAGGAATAAACAAAATCAGTGACGGCTTTATTATCTGTTTTGAAGATTTGTGTGTGGTCGCCCTGCCAAGCCTTTACGCCTTTTTGCAGAAAAACAATATTTTCCCCGATCTCTAAAACAGAGTTCATATCGTGTGTGTTGATAACGGTGGTAATATCGTTTTCGTGTGTGATTTCCTGAATCAAATTATCGATGATGATGGCGGTTTTTGGATCGAGGCCAGAATTGGGTTCATCACAGAAAAGATATTTGGGTTCATTTATAATGGCCCGGGCAATCGAGACACGTTTTTGCATCCCACCACTGATTTCCGAGGGCATTTTGTCTTCCACATTGTCCAAATCCACTCTTTTTAAAACTTTTTCAACCCGGTCCCGACGGTCCTTCTTTTTTCGTTTAGTCAACATTCGTAAAGGGAATTCCACATTTTCAAATACCGTCATGGAATCAAACAGGGCTCCGCCTTGAAAAACCATCCCCATCTCTGTCCGCAGGTCACGCTGGCGTTCTTCCTCCATTTCAGAATAAGCCTCTTGGTTATACTTAATTGTCCCTTTGGTGGGTTTGATCAATCCCAGTAAACATTTCAAAAAAACGGTCTTTCCAGAACCAGATTGACCGATGATCAAATTGGTTTTACCATGATCAAATTGAATATCAATTCCCTTAAGGACTTTATCTTCCCCAAAACTTTTATGTAAATTTTCGACTTGGATCATTAGCTGAGTAGAATTTGAGTTAATACATAATTTGCGACGACTAACAACACACTGGTCCACACAAACGAAGTTGTGCTCGCTTCACCCACTTCGAGTGAGCCGCCTTTCATATAATAACCGTGATATGATGGAATAGTTGCCAAAATCAAAGCAAAAAAGAAGGTTTTAATAAAAGCATAAGCTAATTGATAAGGAATAAAATCATCCTGAAGGCCCGACAAAAACGCTTCTGAACTGATAAAACCACCGGCAGTTCCGGCAACGTAAGCCCCCAATATTCCGAGGAACATCGATATGGCAATGACAAATGGATATAAAAGCATAGCAATGATTTTTGGGAAAACCAGATAGTTTACAGAATTTATCCCCATTACTTCAAGGGCATCAATTTGTTCGGTAACCCTCATTGTTCCTATGCTCGAGGTAATATATGACCCTACCTTTCCAGCCATTATAATGGAGATAAACGTTGGGGAAAATTCCAAAATAATCGATTGTCTTGCTGTGAAAGCGATTAAAGCCTTTGGTATCAACGGATTATTTAAGTTCAAAGCGGTTTGAATGGTTACAACCGCTCCAATAAAGAAGGAAATAAATATAACAATTCCCATTGAATTGATGATCAAGTCCTCAATGTCTTTGAAAATCAGCTCACGGAGTACTGATCCTTTTGTCATTCGGCCAAAGACTTTTTTAAGCATTATAAAGTATTCCCCGATAGAGTGAAGGTAGCTCATTCAATTTAATTTTTCAACAGCTAAAATAAGCAAATTTTTTGGCAGCCCTATTTTATCAGCTTTTATTATTAGCCTGAATTAAAAGTTCAGTATTTTTGCTCAACTAGAACTTATAATTATGACCCGGACTGTTTTTTTTATCTTAAGCGCCCTTCTCCTCGTCCAGTGTAAAACTTTTGAAAAGGATATCACTTCTCCTTATGCCAAACAGGATAACGCTAAAGAAATCACATCAACCGATTCCACCATTTCAACACGGCCAAAATTAGTTGTGGGAATTGTTGTTGACCAAATGCGCTATGATTATTTGACCCGCTTTTGGGATAAGTATGGTGATGACGGTTTCAAACGGTTGATCGACGGCGGTTTTTTGATGAAAAATTGTCATTATAATTTTATGCCAACTTATACCGGTCCTGGCCACGCATCAATTTACACTGGAACCACACCAAAAAACCACGGGATTATTTCAAATGATTGGTTTGATAAATTCAACAATGAGATGGTTTATTGCGTCGATGATGAAACCGTGAGGTCGCTGGGAACAAATGACAAAGCAGGACAGCGATCACCCGCAAGAATGCTGTCCACTACCCTGGGCGATGAAAACAAATTGTTTACTGAATTTGAAGGAAAAAGCATCAGTATTGCCTTGAAAGACCGCAGTGCCATTTTGCCCGGCGGTCATACAGCAGATGCTGCTTATTGGTTTCACGGCGATGATCAAGGGCGTTTTATCAGCAGTTCATATTATATGGAAACTATGCCCGATTGGGCGCAAGAATTCAATGAATCGGGAAAAGCTGATTCTTATTTAAAAATGTGGAAACCCGCAATGCCTTTGTCCAGTTATACCGAAAGTGGTCCCGACAACAACAATTTTGAATATGGGTTTGGCGTAAAATCAACCCCGACTTTCGCTTATGACCTGAAAAAAATCAGTGAAACAGAAACCGGCTATGACATTTTGAAATCAGTTCCCTTTGGAAATAATTTGACCATTGATTTTGCTTTGGCTGCTTTAAATGCCGAAAAATTAGGCCAGGATCAAACCACAGATATGCTGACCGTTAGTTTTTCAAGTCCAGATTACATCGGACATAATTTTGGACCCAATTCTAAAGAGATTGAAGACAATTATATTCGGCTTGACGGCCAGATCGCCAGATTGACCGATAGCTTGAACAGCAAAGTTGGTAAAGGAAATTACACCTTGTTCTTCACAGGTGATCACGGCGCGGTCAATGTTCCCTCTTTTTTAAAAACCAAAAACATCCCGGCCGGTTACTTTGATTATGATAAGCTTGACGACGACTTAAAAAATTATCTCGGCAAAAATTTTGGGACAACTGAACTCCTGCAAAATGTTTCCAACCACCAGATTTTTCTCAATCACGCTGCCATTGCCAATAGAAATTTAAGCGCTGATAAAATTGAACGTCGCCTGCAAAATTTCTTATTGAGCTATCCTAAAATCCACGAGGTTTATACACGGGAATCTATGCTCAACGGTCAATTTGAAGATGGCACCGCATCGCGTGTGCAAAATGGTTTTAGCCAGAAAAGAAGCGGTGATATTATGATCGTCCTGCAGCCATCACATATTGGCGGCAACCGAAGGAAAGGGACCACACACGGTTCGCCATTCAATTATGACACCCACGTGCCGCTAATTTTTTATGGCAAAGGGATCAATCGCGGCAGCAGTGCAGCAGAAACTAATATAACCGATATTGTGCCCACGATGGCTTCACTATTAGGGCTTTCCTTTCCGAATGCCGCAACGGGAAAGGTGTTGACTGAGGTGATTGAGGAAAACTGATTTATAAACTTTAAATAATTGTCATCCTGAGCTCGACTCAGGATCTCATCACTGGGTGAGAAACTGAAACAGGTTGAACTTTATAAAATCAAAAAAGCTTTTCACGCATTTTTTTCCAGCGGTAGCGTCGGATAAAGCGGCCTTCATCGGCAGTGACCATAGGTTTGACACCAGCATTTTTTGCTTTAAGATAACCTTTGATATCATTTTTAAAAACGGAAAAATCACTTTGTTTCCAGGCATTTTTTGCTGCGGAAACAAGGGTTATAACAAGTCCGTTGCGCATTTGATAAAAGGCCTGGCCTTGCTTGTATTTAGCCGAAACCTTATAGGTTTCACCCGTCGGGCGCAAATGTTTTACTTTCAAGTCTGGATAGGTCTTTACTTTCCAGCCATTAAACCTGACCAACATTTCATCGACGGTATCCCAGCCCATATCTGTCTTTAAACCCCCAATGGCTATAAAACAGGATTTTCGGTAGGCCTTCAGCGCGCCGCGCAAATGGTCACTGTTAGCGTGCTTTTCGAGTTGCCAGTCTCCTTCTTTTTCAAGATAACAAAATCCGCCTGCAAGGCCGAGTTTTTCATCGCTTTTAAATTCGCGGTTGAGGGTTTCAAAATAATCATTTGGAAAAATCAGATCGGCATCAAATTTACAGACCACATCATAATTTTCATCTAAGGTTTCAAAACCTTTATTAAAAGCACGCACAACTTTTGCCCCAGGTAAATGCCGGGCATCCGAAGGGTTTTCTACTAATTCTACTACTGAATTTTCTTTTTGGTAAGAAGAGACAATTTCGGGCGTGTTGTCTGAAGAATTATCATTGACAACCACAATTTTTTTTGGAGGAAGGGTTTGGTTCGCGAGCGAATCTAAACACCGGCCGATAAATTTTTCCTCATTATGGGCTGGAATAACAGTATAGAACCTGAGATCATTCATTTTTCAGCTACCTTAAAAGCGGTAAACCATTGAATTGATATTCATTCCCGCGCCAACACTGGCAAACATAACAATATCGCCTTTGGCAATTTTTTGTTTTTCCAGTTGGTTGTTTTGAACCAGGTCCACCAAAGTGGGTAAGGTTGCCACGGAACTATTGCCTAACATGTTTATGCTCATTGGCATCACGTTTTCAGGCTCTTCCATGTCAAACAATTTATAGAAACGTTTGCAGATCGCATGATCCATTTTTGCATTGGCCTGATGCATAAATATTTTCTTTACATCTTTAATATCGACACCACTTTCATCCAAACAGGCTTTCATCGCTTTTGGCACGTTGCTCAAAGCAAAATTATAAATTTTGCGGCCTTCCATTTTTATATAACGCGCGTTCTTTTTCATCCGCATTTCAGGATTGTAAGATTCCCTAAAACCTAGATAATAAGCTTCAGAATAAGTGAAGGAAGCCGAGTTATGGGAAATAATACCACTTTCAGGATCATCTGTTTTTTCAATAATAGTAGCACCTGCCCCATCACTAAAGATCATGCTATCGCGATCGTGTTCATCCACGACGCGGCTTAAAGCTTCAGCACCAATAACAAGACATTTTTTCGCCAATCCAGCCTTGATAAAAGCCGATGCTTGAATAAAACTTTCCAACCAGCCGGGGCATCCGAAAACCATATCATAAGCCACACAGGATGGTTTTTTAATTTTTAGCCCACTTTTGACACGGCTTGAAAGACTCGGACACATATCTGATTGATTTGTGCCCTTTGGAACATCACCAAAATTGTGGGCTAAAATGATATAATCGAGTTCTTCAGGATCGATATTGGCATCTTCAATAGCTTTCTTTGAAGCTTCATAAGCCATGTCAGAAGTATTGATGCCTTCTTCGGCATACCGTCTTTGCTCAATCCCTGTGATTCCTTGGAGCTTCCGAACGGTATCCTCGTTAGGATCTTCAATTTGATTTCCAGATTTATCATAGAAATCCCGTTCTAAAAAATCCGAATTCTCGATTTGGATAGTGGGGATATAGCTTCCTACACCGGTGATTTTCACGCCCATATAAAACACTTTACTTTAATCGACTAAATTACAATTTATACAAATATTATCAGAAGAAAACCTTATAAAATTTCAACCCGCCTGCGATCGCGATAATTCAACTGAAACAAATTTTGGAAATATTTTTTTATTTAATTTTGCCTATAAACTCTGTTGATCGCAAAATTGATTCTATCTCAAAAATTTGATCACGTTTGCTGGCAGAAGGCCTAAAAACAAAACCTTCCACCATAATATAACGGTCGTGCTTTTTATCACGAATCGCAAAATTGAGAAATGGCCCGGCCATGGTAAAGCCTTTAACATCCCAAGTTCCACGCGCTTCATATGCGAAATGACCATCAATTTTCGTTTCAAAAAGATAAGGCGCATAAGCTTCCTCGGTGCGCATATAATCAGTTTTTTCATTGGGCCCCGGGATATATTTCTTTCCGATTGAATCCCTGATTTTTATAATATTCCCGATGGTGTTTGTGTCTTTATCAATTTTACTCAAAGGAACTTCATATATCAAAAGCCCCATATCACCATTATTTATATTTTTTCTCAACCAAATAAAGTTTGAAGTGACTTTTGCATATCTATAGGCCGAAGGGATTTTCATGGAAACACCAAGGCGTTTTTTTATTTTTTTGTCATTCAGCAAAGATTTCTGGATGCGGCGCTGTTGTTCATTGATTTCAGTATTTTTAAACAGCTCAATGATTTCTTTTTTGTGCTCATTAAACAGCTCTGTAATGGCTTTATCACTTCGGCCCTGTAAATAAATAGCCGTTTGCGGGATTGCGAAAGCATTGGTTTTCACCTTAAATCCATTGGTCTTTGCCTTCTGAATTTTCAAAAACGTTCGTTTCTTTTTAACAAAGCCCGTAAAGGCTTTGGGGGGAATATGATTGATCGAAAAAATGGGCTCTTTCTGAGGAAGGCCGTTCACAGTCTGTGCCATGGCATTCCTTATTTTTTCGCCAACTTCCCCTTCCCACATTGAATTGGACGATACAATCGCAATATTATTGAGTTTCCCAGAAGATGAAGTTAACGTAACTTTATTTTTCTCATTTTTACCATTTTTACAAGCAGCTAAACTGCCAATCACCACTAAAAAAAGAATGTATTTTTTCATAATTACTGACTATAGCTTTAACCTTCCGATACCTTTAAACGCATACCGGGTTTAATTGACGTCCCACCAATACCGTTCCATTTTTTAATTTCCTTGACGGTAACTCCTTTTATTTTTCTTGAAATGCTCCACAGGGAGTCCCCACTTTCAACTGTGTAATATTTAGGTTCTTGTGCTTTTTTGGACTCTGAAGGCTTTTCGACTTTCGTTTCTTCGGTCTTTTTTGAGCCTTTTGTTTTTACAACTGAAACCTTATCAGCTTTTCCGGATTTTGTTTTATGCCCAGGATTTGCTGATTTCTTTTTTTCTGGCAATTTGCGCTGAATGGGACGCGTGTGTTTTCCAGAACCCACCGCCACACCATTGGGCCCGCGTGGATAAATTGTCAAACGCTGGCCTACACTGATCCTGCTGTTCTGCATGTGGTTCCATTTTTTTATTTGACTGATATACACCCCATATTTTCTGGCAATTCTACCCAGGTAATCCCCAGAGCGCACGCGGTAACGGATTTTATCATCAGCTTCTACATAGCGCTTTTTCTTTGGAGAATTGATTTCTTTATCCCTGGCATATTCATAAATCAAATCTTCATTGGCCACAAAAATCCCGGCTTCTTTACGCGGCAAGCGCAAATAATAATCATATTCTGGGATATATGGAACGATCCCAAGTTTATAACTCGGGTTCAAAAAAGAAAGTAATTCTTTATCTATACCTGTGGCTTCCTCTATACGTTGAAAACGCAAAAGGTCTTTCACGCGAACGGTGTCGGTTTCATAATATGTTACTTCAGGCTGATAAGCATTAAAATTGTGTTCTTCGGCAAATTCATAAACATACATCACAGCGAGAAATGAAGGCACATAACCAGCGGTTTCCCGTGGCAAATGATCCCTGATTTCCCAATAATCGGTTTTTCCCCCACTCCGGCGAATTGCCTTAGCAACATTTCCAGGACCTGAGTTATAAGCCGCCAAGGCCATGTTCCAATCGTCGAACATTCCATATAATTTTTCAAGATATTGACATGCAGCTTCCGTGGCCTTCACAGGATCCATGCGTTCATCGACATAGCTGCTCACAGTCAAATCCATCATTTTTCCCGTGGGATACATAAACTGCCAAAGCCCGGTTGCGCCCACCCAGGATTTTGCCCTCGGGTTCAAGGCCGACTCCACTATTGCGAGATATTTCAATTCCAGCGGAATATCATATTTATCCAATTTCTGCTCGAACATCGGGAAATAATAGCGGCTCAAGGCCATCACGCGTTCCATCGTTTTGCGTTCCTGGTTCAAGTAAAAATTAATGACCCCGGCAAGTGATGGGTTATAACTGATGTCCATCGGGGAACGGGCATTGAGCATGGCCAAGCGGTTTTTTAAAGTTTGAGTGTCAACTTCAGTAATAATCCTTTCTTGATCAATTTTAGAAGCGCTGTCAACCGCCTTCTGCATCGTTTCATAAAGGCTGGAATTCACTAGTTTTTCCTGCCAAAGGGAATCGATCTTTTTGGTTGGTCCAATGTCGCGCAAAGCCATCCACACAGAATCCTTGAAAATTTTTGGATTCTGGTTGAGTTCCGTGTTGCGTTCTTGAAAGGAATGCATACCCGGACTCACGTTTTTCTTCTCTTTTTGGGTTTTGTCGTTTTGACTATAAAGGGCCCCACAACATAAAAGTGTGAAGAACAGAAGGAATCTTTTCATAGAATTGGGATTAATTTTTAGAATCGATTTTAAAGAAATCAAATATCTTACCAAAATAAATTGAATTGAGTTATGGACCGTATCAAACAAATTTGAAAAGTGAAAATGAAACATCAATTTTCAAGTGCATTAATACCGGGCAAGATCTTTCCCTCAAGCATTTCAAGCATTGCCCCGCCGCCTGTCGAAACATAACTGACTTCATTTTCTAAGCCAAACTTCTTGACAGCCGCGACGCTATCACCTCCACCCACAAGTGAAAACGCACCTTTTTTAGTAGCCCTGACCACCGCATTCCCCACGTCGATGGTTCCTTTGGCAAAAGTGTCCATTTCGAAAACCCCCATTGGCCCATTCCACAGAATAATTTTTGAATCATTGATAACCGCATCAAATTCCCGCATCGTTTTGGGGCCGATGTCCAGACCCATCCAACCTGCTGGAATTTGGTCAATTTCAGAGACTTTGATGTCAGCATCTTTGGCAAATTTATCGCCAAGTAAAGTATCTTTGGGTAAATGTACTTTTACATTTTTTTCTTCAGCCAGTTTCAAAATTTCTATAGCCAGCTCTTGTTTATCTTCCTCGACCAGCGAATCGCCGATCTGTCCCCCTTTTGCTTTGACGAATGTATAGGTCATTCCGCCGCCGATAATCAGGTGGTCAATTGCATCGAGGATATTTTCAATCACCCCGATTTTTGAGGAGACCTTGGCACCGCCTAAAATAGCCGTTACCGGCTTTTCTTTGGAATTGAGGACTTTTTTTAAGTTTTCAACTTCGCGTTGAAGCAGTTCGCCGGCACCTTTTTTATCAAAATATTGTGCGATCACAGCTGTTGAAGCGTGGGCCCGGTGTGCTGTTCCAAAAGCATCATTGACATAAATATCACCGTGTTTCGCTAATTTTTTAGCAAACTCAATATCGCCGTGTTTTTCTTCAGGATGAAAACGCAGGTTTTCCAATAATAAAACTTCACCCGGTTTTAAATTTTGACTTTTTTCTTCTGCTTCCTTACCAATACAATCTGAAGAAAACTGAACATCAGTTTCGAGAATTGAAGAAACTTCATCGCGGAGGTGTTTCAGCGAAAATTTTTCCTCAACACCTTTCGGCCTGCCTAAATGCGACATCAAAACCACACTTCCACCTGATCTTAAAATTTTTTGAATTGTTGGTTTTGCAGCTTCAATTCTAGTATTATCGGTTACATTATTATTTTCATCCAGCGGGACATTGAAATCCACTCGGATTAAAGCTCTCTTTCCATTAAAATCAAAATCACTTATCGTTTTCATTTACAAAAAATTTGCGGTGAAATATTCAATCCGTAAATTTAAGTAAAATGTGGGTTTTTGAGCGGTTTAGCCTAAGCAAAATTCAATAACTTTCATGAATATAATTTTCTATACCCAATGTGATTTCTAATGTCGCATAAATGCTTCTTAGACCAATTCAACGCTAAAATTATTTAAAAATCATTGGTATAAAACCCAAAGACTACAAAATAGTTGAAACTTAATAAACCTAATAGTAGAGTCGATTCGGAGTTAAAATCTACCTCGGCCTAATGCTATACAGAAAATCTATTACCGCACTATAAAACCAGATTAGTATCAACTATAAATTAACAAAACCTCTTGGAAGTCATTATCCAAGAGGTTCGTTATTCTTAGCCTAAAGTAATTTTTAAGTCAGTTTCATATCGGCATATTCTTCAATCGGTGGACAGGTGCACATCAAATTCCGGTCGCCGAAAGCATCGTCAACGCGGCGCACTGTCGGCCAGAATTTATTTTCAGCCAAATAATCCAGCGGATAGGCAGCTTTGTTCCGTGAATAGCTGAAATCCCATTCATTGGCTGTCAACATTTTCAAGGTGTGCGGTGCATTTTTTAAAACACTGTCCTCATCTTCTTTGCTGTTTTCAATCTCAGCTTTAATGGAAAGCAAAGCATTGCAAAAATGATCGAGCTCTTCCTTGCTTTCACTTTCTGTAGGTTCTATCATCATTGTGCCAGCCACGGGAAATGAAACCGTGGGCGCGTGAAAACCATAATCGATCAAGCGTTTAGCAATATCGCCCACCTCAACGCCATATTTCTTAAACGGACGGCAATCCACAATAAACTCGTGCGCTGCCCTGCCCTGTTCTCCGGAATACAAGATTTTAAAATCACCTTTCAACCGGGATTTTATATAATTGGCATTTAAAATCGCCACTTCAGTGGAATCTTTTAGGCCTTTTGGACCAAGCATTGAGATGTAAGCATAACTGATCAAGCAAACCAGTGAAGAACCAAAAGGCGCTGCTGAAATAGCTTCGAGCGCGTTTTCGCCACCTGTTTTAATCAACGGATTGCCGGGTAGAAATGGCTTCAATTGTTCAGCCACACAAATTGGCCCCACACCAGGACCACCGCCACCGTGGGGAATGGCAAAGGTTTTATGCAAATTTAAATGACAAACATCAGCCCCGATGTTTCCGGGATTGGTCAAACCGACCTGAGCGTTCATATTGGCGCCGTCCATATAAACCTGTCCGCCGTTATCATGGATAATTTGCGTGATCTCTTTTATTGACGATTCAAACACGCCGTGTGTTGATGGATAAGTCACCATTAAAGCAGCGAGATTATCCTTGTGCTTTTCGGCTTTTTCGCGCAGGTCGTCCACATCGATATTTCCGCGTTCGTTAGCTTTTGTCACCACCACTTTCATTCCGGCCATTACTGCGCTGGCAGGATTTGTACCGTGGGCAGAACTCGGGATCAAGCAAATATTCCGGTGATTCTCACCACGTGATTCATGGTATTTTGAAATGGTCATCAATCCTGCATATTCTCCTTGAGCGCCAGAATTTGGTTGAAGCGACGTCGCTGCAAAACCAGTGATTTCCGTTAGTTGATCTTCCAGCGCTTTCAGCATTTCTTGATAGCCTTGAGCCTGGTCTATCGGCACAAAAGGGTGTGACCTGTTCCAGCGCGGCTCGCTGATGGGCAACATTTCTGCGGCAGCGTTCAACTTCATCGTGCAGGATCCCAAAGAAATCATCGAGTGGTTCAAGGATAAATCTTTGCGTTCCAGCTTTTTGATGTAACGCATCAGTTCCGTTTCAGAGCGGTGACGGTTGAAAACGTCATTGGTCATAAAATCCGTTTTTCGCTCCACGGCATTTCCTGAAATTATCCCATCGGAAAATTCTTCCAGTGACGACATTTCTCTATCAGAGACTTCAGCAAAAACAGCGATAATTGCGTTTAAATCATTCTTATTAGTCACTTCGTTTAAACTGATGCTCACCGTGTTTTCATCGGGATAGTAAAAATTGATTTCGGCCTTTTCAGCCAAAGCTTTTACTTTTTCAGCATCTGCCTGCACTTGAATGGTATCGAAATACAGCTCGTTTTTTTGCGTAAAGCCCATTTCCGAGAGTTCTTTTGCTAACGAAACCGTAGAACCGTGAACTTTATCAGCGATGTATTTCAAACCATCCGGACCGTGATAAACGGCATACATTCCAGCCATCACGGCGAGCAAAACCTGTGCCGTGCAAATATTTGAGGTCGCACGGTCGCGTTTGATGTGCTGTTCACGGGTTTGCAAAGCCATCCGCAAAGCCGTGTTGCCGTCCATATCTTTGCTAATGCCAATGATGCGGCCGGGCAGATTACGTTTATATTTTTTCTTGCAAGCAAAATAGGCTGCGTGCGGGCCGCCATAACCCAGTGGAACCCCAAAACGCTGCGTGCTTCCCACAACAACATCCACGCCCCATTCGCCAGGCGCTTTGAGTTTTACCAAACTTAAAATATCGGCTGAAACGGCAGTTTTAATTTCGTTTTCTTCAGCTTTCTGAACAAATTCTTCATAATCATAAACTTCGCCGGAAACACCTGGATATTGAAGCAAAACGCCAAAATATCCTTCCGGAAAATCAAAATTTTCATGGTCACCGATCTCCAATTCAATTCCCATTGGTTTTGCCTTCGTTTTCAAGACAGCCAAGGTTTGCGGAAAGACTTCTTCAGAAACAAAGAATTTATTGACCTTTTCTTTTTTCTGTGTTCTGCTGCGCGCTTGAAAGAGCATGTGCATAGCTTCAGCTGCCGCTGTGGATTCGTCGAGAAGTGAAGCATTGGCAATTTCCATTCCAGTCAAATCGCTGGTCATGGTTTGAAAATTGAGCAAAGCTTCAAGCCGGCCTTGGGCAATTTCCGCTTGATAAGGCGTGTATGCCGTGTACCATCCCGGATTTTCCAAAATATTGCGTTGAATGGGAGCTGGCGTATGCGTGGGATGATAACCCAGCCCGATATATGTCTTGAAATTTTTGTTTTTATCGCCCAGTTTGTGAATATGCTCGAGGTATTCATATTCACTCATCGCGGGTTTTAAATCTAAATCCCGTTTCAGTTTGATGCCGTCCGGAAGGGTTTCAAAAATCAATTGATCCAAGGAATCCACGCCAACTGTTTTTAGCATTTCTTGTTTTTCGTCTTCACTCGGCCCGATGTGCCGCAAGGAAAAATTATCGGTGTTCATACGCCCAATTTTAGTGCTGTTGAAATTGGCTGCAAAATTAAGATTTTAAGCTAAGAAAAATGAAGGCTTGAGTGTTAAAAGGATGGTTAAAATGAGAGCTGATTTCTAAAAATGGTTATTTTTGAGGTATGTCGATTTGGAAAACTATTTTAAATTTTTATGTTCAAAGCAGCATTCACGTGGCATTAGCGGTGGTTTCACTCGCCTGTGTGGTTTCACTTGAAGCCGATTTACCACTGTCTAAAACAAGTTTGACCTTACTCATCACGGCCACGATTTCCGGTTATAATTTTGTGAAGTTTGCCGGTATTGCTAAACTTCATCACCAAAGCCTTACCCTCAATTTAAAGGTCATTCAGGTGTTTTCTTTTATCGCCGGTGGAATTCTAATTTATTTGCTTTTCCAGCAGAGTTTTGAACAGCTTTGGTTGCTGGTGAGTTTGGCAATTGTCAATTTTCTATACGCAGTTCCCTTTTTGCCCAAAGACAAAAGCTTGCGCTCCTTGCGTGGCACTAAAATCTTTGTAATTGCTTTGATCTGGACCTGTGCGGTTGTTGTGTATCCGGGGATCGATTCAATTTTAGGCTCTGTTTCCCAGAACCTGATCTTGCGTTTTGTTCAGGTTTTTTGCTTTTTGATTGCCATTACCCTTCCTTTTGAAATTCGCGATATTACCGGTGACAGGGCTGAGCTCGGCACGATCCCGCAAATTCTGGGAGTCAAAAAGACCAAAATCCTGGGCTATGTTTTAAGTATTGTTTTTTTGGGCTTAAGTTTTGTTCTAAATCCCGCCATAATTCCAAATATTCCTGAAATCATCGTATTTGGGATTGTCCTGTTCATTATTGTTAAATCAAACCCCGATCGGCCTTTTTATTTTACGGCCTTTTGGGTAGAAGGCGTTCCCATCGCTTGGTTTTTGCTGGAAGAATTGAATTTAATTATTTATTGAATAAAAATTTATGACTGAACATATCCAAAATCATTTCCCCGCGCTTAAAAATTATACTTACCTCAACACGGCAGCCGCGGGTTTGCTTTCTGAAAAAGTTTACGATTACCGTCAGAAACAAAATGAGCTGTTTTTAGAAAAAGGCAGTGTTTTCCGCGACGAAAAAGCAGAAGTTTTAGCTGAAACCCGGGAAGGCCTGGCTGATTTTTTTTCGGCGGAAGCCAAAACAATTGCCCTTACCCCAAATTTTTCTTTTGGTTTCAACGTGCTTCTGGAAGGTCTGCCCAAAACCTCAAAAATTTTACTATTGAAAGACGATTATCCATCGATCAACGGTGCCGTGGAATCTTGGGGTTTTGAGTGTTGTTATGCTACAATTAATGCCCAGCTCGAAGAAGAGATTTATAAAACTGTTGAGCAAGAAAAGCCCGATGTGTTTGCTTTTAGCACTGTGCAATATATCAACGGGATTAAAATAGATTTAGAATTCATCAAAAAACTTAAACAAGACTTTCCAGACCTCATCATCATCGGCGACGGCACACAGTTTTGCGGCACCGAATCTTTTGACTTCTCAAAATCTGGATTTGATGTTATGGGCGCAAGTGCTTACAAATGGCTTAACAGCGGTTTCGGAAATGCGTTTTTTATGCTTAAGCCCGAAATGCAAAACCGCATTTTCCCAAAGACCAAAGGTTATGGCTCCAGCATCGGAAAATATAAACAAGCTGAAAATGCGTTGATCGGCAAATTTGAACCCGGACATTTGAACACCGCCGATATCGGAAGCATCAGCGCCGGGCTTCAATTCCAAAAAGAAATCGGTCGCGATTTTATCGCAGAAAAAATTAAATATCTAAAAAATGAGGCTTTTCAAGCTTTTAAAAAACGCGGACTTCTGGAAAAAGCCGTAGTAAATCGAAAAGAACACTCCCCTATTTTTAACATCAAAAGCGACGGAGTGTTGTTCGAAAAACTTCATAAAAACAACATCCTCTGTTCCCAACGCGGTAATGGCATCCGCGTGAGTTTTCATTATTACAATACTGAAGGGGATTTGGAAAAATTGTTGGGGTTGATTGATTAGTAAGTTTTGTTTGTTCAACTAATAGACCCCAAAGGTCTCTGAGACCTTTGGGGTCTATTCTTAAAAACACTAACTTTGCAGCGATAAATTTTTCAAGCCCTAAAACAAAAATATGTCGCACAAAGCAGGTTTTATAAATATCATCGGAAATCCAAATGTGGGGAAATCCACGTTGATGAATGCGCTCGTGGGCGAGCGGATTTCCATTATTACCAAGAAAGCCCAAACCACGCGCCACCGGATCCTCGGTATCGTCAACGAAGAAGAATTTCAAATGGTGTTCAGCGATTTGCCCGGTGTCATTAAGCCGGCTTATGAACTGCAGGAAAATATGATGCAGTTTGTCAAAATCGCGCTTCAAGATGCTGATGTGTTGCTTTATTTAGTCGAAATCGGTGAGACTACACTCAAGGATGAAAACTTTTTTAAACAAATTGAACAAAGCGAAGTCCCCGTTGTTTTACTCTTGAATAAAATCGACAAAGCCGATCAGGAACAAGTGGCCGAAGCCTTTACCGCTTGGAAAGAAAAACTGCCCAAAGCCGAAATTTTTGCAGTTTCAGCTCTTATGAAATTTGGCGTTAAAGAAGTTTTTGAACACCTGAAAAGTTTACTTCCCGATTCCCCGCCGTTTTATGCCAAAGACGCAATGACCGACAAACCCGAACGCTTTTTTGTCAATGAAACCATCCGTGAAAAAATATTGATCCATTATAAAAAGGAAATCCCGTATAGCGTGGAAGTGGAAACTGAATCTTTTGAGAACGAAGAAAAAATGCTCCGCATTCACAGCGTGATAATGGTGGAACGCAAAAGTCAAAAAGGCATCATCATCGGTCATCAGGGCCGCGGTATTAAACGCATCGGCACAGAAGCCCGAAAGGATTTGGAAAAATTCTTTCAGAAAAAAATCCATCTCGAGCTTTTTGTAAAGGTCAATAAAGACTGGCGAAAAAACCGCAATGAACTCAGAAAGATGGGCTATGATCAATCGGGGGGAAGTTGAAATTGAAATTGAAGCACCGCACTGAGGTTCTGCCGAAGTTCAAGAAGACGTAAGATGAAAAGACTTAGGACAAAAAGATTCAGCGTATTAGGTAAAATGGCATAAAATGAAAAACCTATAGACTTTTTAAACCATCAAAATCTTATGTCTTACGTCAAACAGTCGTGAGTCCTAAGTCCTAAGTCAAATTTAAATAATGCAATTAGACAATTTACAACAAGGTTATTTTGGCATTGGCATTCAGCACGGAAAGACGCCGGCAAATTTGGGAACCCTTTGGCGCAGTGCGCAAAACCTCGGCGCTTCATTTATTTTCACCTTGGGAAAACGCTATGCCAAGCAATCTTCGGACACGCATAATTCAGTTGGGGCGATGCCCTATTTTCACTATGAAAATTTCGATGATTTCTATTCCCATTTACCCAAAAGCGCACAGCTGATCGGACTGGAAATTGACGAGCGTTCTGAAGCTTTAGAAAAATTTGAACACCCGCGACGTGCGGTTTACTTGCTGGGCGCTGAAGATCACGGACTCACAAAAAATGCCCGTGAACGCTGCCAACATTTGCTTTCATTTCAATCGCAGTTCAGTTTGAATGTCGCCGTGGCCGGAAGCATTGTGATGTATGATCGGAATTTGAAATCTGAAGTTTGAAGTACGACATCAGAAGTGAGGTTTTGAATTATAAAATTTGAAGCGCTGCATTGAGCTTTGCCGAAATGTTGAAGTTGAAATCGAATCGCTGAAAAAATAGACTTAAGACGAAAAAACTTCAGATTATAAAATTACCTTGAAAATCACAATAGTCTTATGTCCTTTGTCATCTAGTCATGAGTCAAATTAAAAAAGCACTTTCCTGAAAACAGAAAAGTGCTTTTTGAGATTTACAAAACTAATTTAAATTACATCTTCAAAACCACACGAAAACGGGCTTCGTTGTTCATCATTCGGGCAAAAGCTTCATTTACTTTATCCAAAGGGTATTCTTCAATCATTGGTTTTGTTCCTGTCATTTGACTGAATTTCAAGGTGTCTTCAGAATCCACAGCGGTTCCACAGGGCCAACCAACAACTGATTTCCGGCCCATTATCATCTGCATTGGCGAAATTTCAACAACTTCACCCGTTGCGGCAATGGTCAATAATTTTCCATCGACGCCCAGCCCATCAACGACTTTCGTCATTGCATCGCCTTTTGGGGCTGTTGCGACTATTAATTTTGCGCCACCCAATTTTTGCAAAGCTTCCGCAGGATCTTCTTCCCCGGAATTGATAAAGTGATGCGCGCCCATTTTTTCGGCCAAGTCTTTTTTATCGGCGCTGTGAGAAATCGCCACGGTTTGCATTCCCATTTTAGAGGCATATTGCAAAGCTAAATGGCCCAAGCCGCCAATTCCCTGAACGGCAACCAAATCACCAGCCCGGATTCCAGCATTTCTGATTCCGTTGTAAACCGTTATTCCCGCACAAAGTAAAGGCGCAGCTTCAGACGCATTCATTTCTTCGGGAACCTGCACCACCGCTTCTTGGGGTGCGGTCATATATTCGGCATAGCCGCCATCATAAGAAATTCCGCTTACTTTAGCATTTTCACAACTAATGAAATCACCGCGGCGACATGGCTCACATTCAAAACAGTGTCCGCCGTGCCAACCGACGCCCACGCGCTGACCTTTTTTCCACTGCGACACACTATCGCCAATGCCTTCAACTTTTCCGATCACTTCGTGGCCGGGAACCCGCGGCAATTCAATGCCCGGGAAGGCGCCTTCTTTGGTCATATTGTCACTGTGGCAAACTCCACAGGCATCTACTTTAATCAGGACTTCGTTTTCTTTTGGGCTGGGAATATCTCTTTCTTCAAGGGAAAAATCTGCTCCAGCTGAATTTATTACTGCTGCTTTCATAAGTATTTACTGTTTTCTGAAAGGTAAAGCTTAACTAGAAGTTTTCGTTTTAAGCCCTTGTTAAAATATTGACTTACGCGAAGGCATTCAGTTCAATTTATAAGCAATTGAGAAGTGGGGAAAGTTTATAAAGTCTTTGAATACATTATTTACATTCCAGCCACTCCGGCGGTCAAAATTTGGCCGGGCCGAATGAAAGCTAACGACATCTTTTAGCATCAAGCTTACTTTCCAGTTGTAATCAAAAATATAGCTCACCCCAATATCCACGTAAGTTTTGTAAAGATTTTGATTATTTTTCTGTGAAGACCCACCTTGTTCGATGGAATAATAGTTGAAATTTATTCCTGCTTCAGCATAGGCGTAAAAAGACCCTAAAATTGTATAGTAGTATTGCGTTTGCAGCCCAATGGTATAATTCCACGCCTCAAAACGCCCGTCATTTTCTTGCTCAAAGCTATCGTAACCCAAACCAAGATGGGCGCCAACGAACAACTGGTTGCAAATAGCATAGTTTATTTTTGGCGAAAAACGTCCTGTGAAATAATCATTGATCGAACTGTTCTGGGTGAAATTATCACTAAAACGCGCCGTTTCGTTATTAAAAAAATTTAGCCCGACCTGGCCTTCCAACCAAAGGCTATGTTTTTCCAAGTCTAATTTATCCGATTTTTGTGCTTTAGCAAAAGTGATCGAAAGAAAAGATGCAGCTAAGAGGAGAAGTAGTGATTTGAGCATTTGGGGCGTTTTTGCTAAAATAAAGAAAAAACTTAAACTAGTTTATGATTGAGTTTAAACTTAAAGGAATTTTCAGGTTGCAAAGGCCGATGTTGAGAAGGTCATAAACATATTACAATTATGATCTCTCAAACCCATCATTACCAAAAATGAAAAAAGTGAAGTCCTTCCATCAAAATCTGGACATAAATCATAGTTTTTTATAAATTAGCCGAAAAATTAAATTATTGTGGTGAATTTCAGCTTATCAAATAAAATTTTGTTTTTTTTAATTCTTCTTTCAACCCTTTCCGCATCGGCTCAAAAAGAAGCTGCAAACTGGTATTTTGGGAGGAATGCCGGGGTTGATTTTAACACAGCTCCTGTCAGTGTCCTGCAAGATGGTCAAATTAATCAAACGGAAGGTTCAGCGGCAATATCCGATTCTAATGGCAACTTGTTATTTTACACCGATGGTTCAAGGATCTATAATGCGAACCACGTAACAATGCAAAATGGCACTAGCCTGGCCGGCACCTATAGTACAACTCAAGCTTTGATCACCCCTCAACCGAATAATCCAAACCGGTATTACCTTTTTGTAATTGATGGGCAAAATGGGCTTTACATTTCCGGCCCATCGCCAGGACTGGCCTATTCAGTCATTGATATGACTTTAGATGGCGGTTTGGGAGGGGTTTTGCCCGGTGAGAAGAATATTATTTTGGAAACACCTAATACAGAAAAAGTAACGGCAACTTACCACGGCAATGGTCAGGACCTTTGGGTGGTCAGCCACCGTATAAACAATAATGAATTCACATCTTATAAATTGACTGCTAATGGATTGAATACCACACCTGTTGTGAGTTCTGTGGGCGAGGTCCATACCGCTACTTCCGGGGATAATTTTGCCGGTGTTGCGGGCTGTCTGAAATTTTCACCAAACGGTAAAAAAATAGCTTGCGGAAAGACCTTTGAAAATACTGGGCTCGAACTTTTTGACTTTGACAATAGCACAGGGGTGGTTTCAAATGCTCGAAAATTAAATAACGATCAAGTCTATGGGGTTGAATTTTCCCCTAACAGTAAGATTTTGTACTGTTCCCAATCACATAATAGCAATGTTGAAACACTAAAACAATATAATATAAGTAAGCCGGACTTGCAGGGTGTTATAAATTCTGAGACTGTCCTAAGTGCGCAAAACAAAAACCTGTGGAACCTGCAATTAGGGATCAATGGAAAGCTCTATGTGAGTTACACCGACCCAAATTCCAGAACCTTGTATGTGGTCAACAACCCCAATACAGCTGGAGTAGGCTGTAATTTAATACCAGATGCAGTTGATGTAGCTCCAAAGGATACTTGGCAGGGATTACCAAGTTTCATTCAGGATTACTTTCAATTTGAAATTGATTACCAAAGTTTGTGTTTTGGTGCGGAAACGGCTTTTGAGGTGTTGCGCTATGGCGACCTTGTGTCAGCGAACTGGGATTTTGGCGAGCCGTCCAGCGGTGGCGACAATACCTCAACAGAGCTCGACCCGACGCATACTTACAGCAGCCCCGGCGATTATATCGTGAATGTGGAAATCGAAACCCCCACCGGCGCACAAATTCAACTAACAGACAGTTTAAGTATTTCATCAGAAGATGGTGGACTTGATATCAGCGAGCCGAGCGATCTGGGTATTTGCAATGAAGACGGAACTGAAGGGGTTTTTTCCCTGAGCGGTCAAATTGAGGAAATTTTAAATGATCTTGACCCAGAAGCTTTTACAGTGAATTTTTATACCAGTGAAACAGATGCTCAAAATGATGCAAACCCCATCCAAAACCCGGGCAATTATACCAACACCGAAAATCCCCAATCAATTTATGTGCGTGTTGAAACTGACGATGAAATTTGTTCCGGTTTTACACAGTTCAACCTTCAGGTTGTGGCAGAAGCACTGGCACCGGATGTACCTAATTTAACGGCCTGTATTGAAAATTCTTCAAACACGTCCTTTGACCTTACCCAGCAGAATGCTGCTTTACTGAACGGGCAACCCGGAGCGGAGTTGAGTTACTTTACAACCGAAACCAAAGCCCAAAACAATACGGATGCTATTCAGCAGCCTGAGGCTTACACAGTTGCCGAATATCCGCAAGAGATTTTTGTGCGTGTTTTTTATCCAGCTTCAACGGATTGTTTTTCCATAAACTCTTTTTCTTTACAAACCAGCCAGGCGCCACCAATACCAGTCGATTTTGAAATTTCGGGTTGCTCAGTTCTAGATCTGACCCAACTCGCCGGCGATTTACCGGACAGCCTGACCTTGAGCTATTACCGCTCACAAACTGATGCCCGGGAAGCTTTGAATGCGATAGAAAACCCCCAGGAATTTCAGTTTTCTGGTCAAAGCCTTTATTTGCGGGCAGAAAATGATCAAGGTTGTGCGACAATCGCGGAAATCACAGTAAAAAAAGTAGATTGTTTTATTCCTGAAGGGATTTCGCCTAATGGTGACGGGTTGAATGACTCTTTTGATATTTCCGAATTGACATCTGCTTACAATGGTGGGAATATTAAAATTTTCAATCGCTATGGAAGCTTGGTATATAAAAAAAATGCTTACGCCAATGAATGGAACGGACACGATATGAACGGCAATAAACTCCCCACAGGAACCTATTATTATGTGCTTAAACTCAATGAGCCAAGTCCCGAATATGGTCAAGTGATTAAACGATGGGTATATTTACAACGTCCAAAATAAGTTGCACTATTTATTTTAAATAAGGACAATTAAAGCCCAAATCAAGATTTATCTAAACCCATATAATAATTAAGTTTTATAATACCGTAATAAAATTCCTGCCGAAGTAGATTTTAAGAAGCATTTATGCGAAATTAAAAATCACATTCGGTATTATTATAAGGCTTCCCGGTAAATTTTCTCTAACTGTTTGCCCAATACCTTTGAATCAAAGTTTTTTAAAACATATTCCCGAGCGGCTTTTCCCATCTGTTTTCGCTTTTCGGGATTGTCTTTAAAAAATTTAATTTTTTCAGCATACCCAGCAATATCATTTTCTGGAATAACATATCCCGTTTTGCTGTTGCTCATCCCATATTTCATTCCGCCAGCATCGCTTACCAATACAGGAACCTGCATAGCTTGTGCTTCCTGGATCACAAGCCCTTGGGTTTCCGCACGACCGGAGCTTTCCACAATTCCGGGCATTAAAAAGACCGAAGCCTTTTGCATTTCTTTTTTTACTTGATCTTGGGTTAAATCCCCAAGCATTTTAAAATGATTTTGTAATTTATAGTTTTTGACCAGCTTTCTTATTTTTCTGTCTTGTGAACCAGAACCAATTAATACGAATTGAGTATCGTTAAGCTGTCCGTCCTTTTTTAAATATTCAGCAATTTCAGGAATAAGGACAGCTGCTTTAAATTCCACAAAACGGCCACAGAAAAGAACGGTAAAATTTTGATTTTTGATTTTTCCTTTAAAATACTCAGTGTCCAGACCTACCGGTAAGATCGAAATGTTTTCATAATTGGGTTTTATCTTTTGAATGAGCTCTTTTCCATAAGGATTGTTGGTGGTAAGACGGACGTTCTGTTGGAAAATATTTTGGTAGCGCCTGCGGTTTTTCTTTAGCTCTGTGGGTTTCATATCGACACCGTGAAACGTGGTTATAAGTTCTGCATTTTGGAAAAACCCCATTTGTTTGAGGCTTAAAAATATTTCGCCCATATAACCGAAATGTGCGTGAACAATATCAAAATCTTCATTGAGCTGTTGCACGGCAAAAAGATCTGTGGGCAAGCGTAAACTTGCACTAAACCTCCCGTGTTTGAAAAAATTCAAACTTTGGAAAAAAGATTTGGGTTTTGATTTTAAAAGCTTTAAAAGTTTCGGGAAAGCTTTGAAATAACGCTTTTGGTGCGACGTATAATAATCCGCATAAGTTACCTTTTCCATTAACTTGAACTTGTCAATTTCAGGGTGAACGGGCGATTTGGTTTTCTGCTCGGCGAGGATGTGAACATCGTGACCTTGACAAATTAAATATGTGATTTGGTTCACGATAAATGTTTCAGAAAGTGTGGGGAATTTCCGAAGAAAAAATAGCATTTTTAATTTTTTTCTAGGCTGCATCAGGGTCTATTTTAAAAAATTTATTTCAATTGTTTAATTTTTCGCCAGTACGCTTCTATCTTTTTTAAAGAAAACAGAGCATCGCCAATTTCCCCTTTTTTTACAGATTGTTTAAATAAAGAAAAATATTGATCTTTAATGTTTTGAAAACTGATATTTGAATACTGGCCTTGAAGCAAATCATTGATCATCAAATGAAATTTTTCTGCCCTTTCCACCCATTTTTTCCTGTTTTTCATGCTGGTCACGCCGCCGGCATTTTTGCGGTAAGCCGATGAGGTTTTAGGCTGAAACCTTATTGGATATCTTTTCGCCAAACAAATAAAAAGGAGTGTATCCCCAAAAGGGAAATCTTTAAAATTATCAGGCAAGTTCATGGCCTCTGTTCTGAATAAAATAGAGGCAAGATGAAACTTCCTCCCGTGTATCAAATCTCCAACTCCATATTCTTCTGGGGTTTGGATCTTGGAAAATATTCTCAAATAAACCCCATCTTCGTTGACAACAAGAGAATTTTCAGCGACTGCCGGATATTCTGGGTGGCTTTTCAAAAACCCAACCTGCCGCTGCAATTTTTCAGGGTCAGTCCAATAATCATCACCTTCACAAACCGCGATGTATTTTCCGCGCGCCCGTGGATAATTGAACTCCGGGTTCATTGAGGCGCCTTTGCGCTGCGAATATTGATTTTCAGTTTGATAAATCGGTCGGAATATTTGAGGATATTCTTTCTCATATTCCTTAATGATTTCTGCAGTTTTATCGGTGGAAGCATCATCGTGAATGAGTATTTCAAAAGTGAAACCTGTTTCCTGCATCAGCATTCCATCCAAGGCTTCGGCGATAAACGACTCGTGGTTAAAGGTAATGCAACAAATACTCACAAGGGGGTCGGT
>Ga0075106_1000227_pt1 | contig 31900 bp, 29 predicted proteins | sample AntDeeMetag02WF4_FD_69796 | JGI IMG/M metagenome (GOLD analysis project Ga0075106, IMG submission 69796) | Saline lake microbial communities from Deep Lake, Antarctica - Antarctic Deep Lake Metagenome 02WF4 | ecosystem: Environmental > Aquatic > Non-marine Saline and Alkaline > Saline | place... | reverse complement strand
CGATCGAGCAGGGCCTGGACGGCCGCGGCGGGTGCCACGCCCTCGTACAGCACTGCATGGACCTGTTCCACGATCGGCATGTCGACCCCGTAACGGGCGGCGAGCGCCTTCGCGGCCCGGGCGGTCCGTAAGCCCTCGACCGCCTGCCCGATCTCGTCACAGGCCGCCTCCGGCGCGAGCCCCCGCGCCAGCGCGAGGCCGAGGCGGCGGTTGCGGGACTGGTCATCGGTGCAGGTCAGCACGAGATCGCCCATCCCGGCGAGACCCATGAAGGTCTGCGGCAGCCCGCCCATCGCGTGGCCGAGGCGCATCAGCTCGGCGAGCCAGCGCGTGATCACGGCGGCCCGGGCGTTGGCCCCGAAACCGAGGCCATCGGTGGCGCCACAGGCGATGGCGAGCACATTCTTGAGGGCACCGCCGAGTTCGACCCCGACGACATCCGGATTCGAGTACGCCCGCATGCCGGCGCCGTGGAACCAGGTGACCGCGCGACCGGCGAAATCCGCGTCGCTGCTGGCGACGGTCAGCGCCGTCGGCAGACCGGCGACGACCTCGCGCGCGAAACTCGGGCCGGATACAAGCCCATGCGGCGGCGCCTGCACACACTCGGCCGCGACGACTTCATGCATCAACGCATGGGTATCGGGCTCGACACCCTTGCAGGCCCAGAGAAAGGGGCGTGCCTGGGCGGCCGCTGCATCCAGATCGATGACCGCTCGCAGCAGCGCACGGAAGGTGTGGCTCGGGGTCGCGTACAGGATCGCATCGCTGCCACCGACGGCCTGACCGAGGTCGGTGGTCGCATCGATGCCTTCGGGCAGTTCCAGTCCGGGCAGGTAACGAGCGTTCTCGCGCCGGTCGCGGATCGACGCGAGATTCTCGACGTCCCGCCCCCAGAGCGTGACCGCCAGGCCATTGCGCGCGAGTGCGGCGGCCAGCGCGGTGCCCCAGGCGCCGGCGCCCAGGATGGCGATGCGGGTAGCGGGTATCGTAGACATGGGCGCTCGTCGGTTACGCGCCTCGGGTCAGTGGGTCGAATCGGCGGCCGCGTCGCCGGCCTCGGCGCCATCGGCGGATTGCTGCCGCGCCCGCTGCTGTGCATAGACCACGTCGAAGTTGATCGGCTGCAGGACCAGCTGCGGGAGCCCGCCCTTCTGGACCAGATCGCCCACCGCCGCCCGCGCATAGGGATACAGGATCCCGGGGCAGTAGCTGCCGAGCATATGCCCGAATTCGTCGCCCTCGAAGCCCGCGATGTCGAACAGGCCCGCCTGCTTCAGTTCGACCAGGAAGGCCGTGCGTTCGCCGTGCTGGGCGGTCACGGTCACGCCGAGGACGATCTCATGGAGCGTATCGCCGACCTGGTTGTGCTCGGTATTGAGCTGGAAGCTGATCTCGGGCTGCCAGTCGCTGCCGGAACCGAAGATCCCCGGCGCGGCGGGCGACTCGAAGGACACGTCCTTGAGATAGAGTTTCTGGATCTGGAAACGGCGGCCGCTGTCGGCGCCTGCCTGCTGTTCGTCGCTCATGTCCGCTGTGGTCTCCGCCGTCACCACCCGTTTCCGGGCGTCGATTTTCTGACACTTGATACCGACCCGGCGTCCCCGCGCCACCCCCCGTGGGTGCGACGCGACCGCATCAGGTCTTCGCGCGCTCGTCCTTCTGCGGTTTGTTGTTGTTTTTCTTCTTCTTCTTCTGCCCGCCGGAACTCGCCTTGCGCGGGCCGCTGCCGGTCTCGACCGGCAGCTCCGCCTTGCGCCAGGCGGGCAGACCGCCCTCGATGGCGTACAGCCGGGAAAAACCGTTCTTCGCCAGCTCCTTCGCAGCGCGCTCCGCGTCGAGGGCGCCCTCGTCATACAGGATGACAGGGTGTTCGCGCAGTTTCTCGATCTGTTTCAGATAACCTTCGACCTCGCGCGCCGGGATACAGCGTGCCCCCGGCACGTGTCCCTCCTCGAAATCCTTCTGCTTGCGGGTGTCGATGAACACGGCCTCCTCATTGTTGCTGAGGCGGGTCGCCCGCGCGGGCGACAGAGGCTCGGCCGTGCGCCGCGCGCGTTGCAGCTCGAGGACCAGGATCATGGTCACGGTTACGGCGAGGGCCACGAACATCAACGGATGATTGGTGACGAATTCGGGGATACGTTCCATGAGGGCTCACGTCGTTGGTGGCGCGCCAGCGCCCGGTTGAATGGCGCGGAAGTATACGCCGCGGCCGGGGCCGCGCAAAACCCGCAATGGCGGGTGAGAGGAGCCCGCCAGTAGCCTACAATACGCGCCATGCGCCGGCCCCGCTTAATCTCGTCCGTGCTCCCTCCCCTCGCGCTGGCGCTGCTGCTGCCGGCGGTCGGTATTGGTGCCGATGAAGCCGAGACGCGCGCACGCCTCGAGGAACTGCGTGAACGGATCGATTCGGTCCGCGACGATCTGCGCGAGGAGCGTGAGGACCGCGACCAGGCCAGCGCGGCGCTGGCTAAACTCGAACGGCGGATCGGCTCGATCGCGAACCGGATCGACGATCTCGACACCCGGATCGACCGGACCCGGCGACGACTGGAGCAGCTCGGCGCGGAGCGCCGGGAGCTGGAGGCAGCGCTGGACGGTCACCGCGATACGCTGGCGAAGCAGCTGCGGGCGGCGCACCGGTTTGGCCGCCAGCCGGCTCTGCGTCTGCTGCTGCGCCAGGACAGTCCCGGCACGCTGGCACGCGCCCTGGGCTATTACGGTTATTTCAATCGCGCTCGACTCGGCGCGATCGATGAGGCGCGGTCGCTGGTTGAAGAGATCGCCAGCGTGAGCGAGGACACGCGCGACGCCCGGGAAGAGCTGGCGGCCGCCCGCGAGGGACTGGAAGGCGAACGCGCCGCGCTGGAAGAGGCCAGCGCTGAACGCCGGCGCGTCGTGGAGCGTCTGCAGGCTTCGATTGCCGAGAAGGGCGATGAACTGGAACGCATGCAGGCGAGCCGCGAGCGCCTGCGCGAACTGCTCGATCAACTCGGCAATGTCATGGACGATATCCCCGGGGCGCCGCTCGAGGAGCAACCGTTCCGCACGCAGCGCAATGCGCTGGACTGGCCGGCACGGGGCGAGTTGCGGGTCCGTTACGGGAGTGAGCGCGCGAGCGGGCGCACCCAGTGGCGCGGTCTCGTCATCGACGCGGCCGAGAGCGAGCCCGTCCGCGCCGTCTATCATGGCCGGGTCGTCTTCGCCGATTGGCTGGAGGGCTTCGGCCAGCTGCTGATCGTCGACCACCAGGACGGCTGGCTCAGCCTGTACGGCTATAACCGGCAACTGCTGCGCTCGACCGGCGACTGGGTGGCGCCCGGGGAGCCGGTCGCTCGGGTGGGCGCGTCCGGTGGGCAACGCGAACCGGGCCTGTATTTCGAGATCCGACGCCAGGGCGAGCCGGTCGACCCGATGGACTGGCTCGCCGCACGCTGATCGCCCGCGCGCGCATCCCCGCGCGCCTGGTGGGCGAAGTCGCGTGTTAGACTTGCCTATATATACGTATTTCATTACCGGCCGCCCGGAGATACCGCATGGCCCACCCGACCCGCAAACTGCTGCTGGTTCTGCTCGGCACCGTCATCGGCGTCACCCTGACGCTGGGGCACGCCGTGCTGGCGCAGGACGACAACCGCAGCGCGGCCGAGGAACTGCCGCTGGATCAACTGCGCACGTTCACGGACGTCTATTCGCGCATCAAGGACAACTACGTCGAGGAAATCGACGACGAGCAACTGCTGGAATATGCGATCGAAGGCATGCTGAACGGCCTCGATCCGCATTCGTCGTACCTGAACCAGGAGGCTTTCCGCGAGCTTCAGATCGGAACCCAGGGCGAGTTCGGCGGCCTCGGCATCGAGGTGACAATGGAAGACGGCTTCGTGCGGGTCGTCGCGCCGATCGACGGCACGCCCGCCGCGCGCGCGGGCATCCAGTCGGGCGATCTGATCGTGCGGCTCGACGACAAGCCGGTGAAGGGCATGACCCTGAACGACGCCGTACAGAAGATGCGCGGCGAACCGGGCACGGATATCGAGCTCATGGTCGTGCGCGAGGGCGAGGACAAGCCGCTGAAGATCACGATCACGCGCGATACGATCGAGGTGACCAGCGTCGATTCCCGCATGCTCGAGCCCGGCTACGGTTACCTGCGCGTATCGCATTTCCAGACGAATACCCAGGAGGCGGTCGACAAGGCGATCCGCGGCCTGAAGGACAAGGCGGGGAACGGCCTGCGAGGACTCGTGCTGGATCTTCGCAACAACCCCGGCGGTGTTCTCTCGGCGGCCGTGAGTGTCTCCGACACGTTCCTCGAGGACGGCCTGATCGTCTACACGGAAGGCCGCGTCAAGGACTCGAAGCTGCGCTACAGCGCGCGGCCGGGTGACGCGATCGACGGCGCACCGATGATCGTGCTCGTGAACCAGGGCTCGGCATCGGCATCGGAGATCGTCGCGGGTGCCCTGCAGGATCACGAACGGGCGCTGGTGGTTGGCAAGCAGAGTTTCGGCAAGGGGTCCGTGCAGACCATTCAGGACCTCTCGAATGGCGGCGCGCTCAAGCTGACGACCGCGCGCTACTACACGCCCGACGGGCGCTCGATCCAGGCGGAAGGGATCGAGCCGGACATCGCGACCGGGGCCTACAGGCTGACGGCGATCGACGATGGCGGCGCGAGCGCGTTGACCGAGGCGGACCTCGCGCAGCATTTGACCAACCCCAACGGGGAAGATCAGGTCGAAGGCGCCGAGGACAGTGACGAGGACGGCGAAAAGAGCGATCTCGCGACCAGCGATTACGAACTCTACATCGGTCTCAACGTGCTGAAGGCCCTGAGTATCTTCGGCTCAAGATAACGCCATGGCGGTGTGGCGAAGGGGCACGCTGCCGCTGTTGCTGGCGCTTGGCATCGGCCAGGCGGCAGCGGCGCCGACCGCCGCGCTGATCATCGACGATCTCGGGCACAACCGGGAAAGCGCCCGGCGCGCCCTCGCGCTTCCGCCGCCATTCGCCGTGGCGATCCTCCCGCATGCTCCGTACACGGGCGCCATAGCCCGGGCGGCCGCTCGCGCGGGTTCCGATATTCTCGTGCACATGCCGATGGAGGCCGAACACGGTCCGCCAGCACCACACGCGCTGCTGGCGGAGATGGACGACTCGACGCTGCGCGCGCGCCTCGGGCACGCCGTCGAGTCAGTCCCCGGCGCGGTCGGCGTCAACAATCACCAGGGCAGTGGCTTGACGGCGCGGGCTTCAGCGATGGCCCTTGTCATGCGGGAACTCGCGCAACGGTCGCCGCCACTGCTGTTCATCGACTCGCGCACGACGGCCGCCACGGAAGCCGAAACGGCCGCCCGGGAAGCGGGTGTCGCCGTCGCTCGGCGGCATGTTTTCCTGGATCACCGCAGGGGCACGGACGCGATCGAACGGGCCACCGAGGCCTGGTTTGAGCGGGCACGGGAGACCGGCTGTGCGCTCGCGATCGCGCACCCACGACCGGATACGATGCGGGTGCTCGAACGGAAACTGGCGCGCGCGCAGGGAATCGAACGCGTGGACCTGTCGACGTATATCAAACGCTGCGGCACTCCCGCCACTGGAGACGGACAATGGCGCGTATCCTCATCCCGATCGCAACCGGCTGCGAGGAACTCGAAGCCGTCACCCTGATCGACCTGTTCCGCCGCGCGGAGTTCGAGGTCATCACGGCCGGGCTGGGAGAGGGCCCGGTCACCTGCAGCCGCGGCGTGGTACTCGTTCCTGATACGACACTGGCCACGGTTGTGAATGAATCCTTCGATGCCATCGTGCTGCCCGGCGGCGGCCCCGGCGCCGACCGCCTGCGCGCCGATGAACGCCTGATCGCCATGCTCAACCGTCACCGCGAGGCCGACGGCTGGCTCGGCGCGATCTGCGCCGCACCCGGAGTACTGGCCGCGCATAATCTGCTCGGCCCAGGACCCGTCACCGCGTTCCCCGGCGCACTGGAACCTTACGGCATCGAGAGCAGCGACGCGCCGATCGAGGTCGACGGCCACGTCGCAACCTCACGCGGACCCGGCACCGCCATGGACTTCGCGCTGGAACTCATCGAACGACTGGACTCGCGGGAACGGCGCCGGGAAGTAGAAGCACGTTTGCAGCGGTAGAAGATCAACCGGGTGCGGTCATCTGGTTCCGAGCCGAACGACGCGCTCGAGCTCGTCTGTTTTCACGCAGAGGCGCGGAGCACGCCGAGGGCGCGGAGAAATTGCAGTAGGCCGGGGTTTAACCCGACACCGGCGTTTCGGTATGTATGACGTTCCCTTCATGCCGTCGGCACATCTTCGAGCGGCATGGCTGTTCCGTCATCGGGGCGCGCGCCGATCCGATCCCGCGTTAATCCGATTTCTCCGCGCCCTCGGCGTGCTCCGCGCCTCTGCGTGAGAAACGGGCAACACTAGAAGGCACTCCGACGCCGGCGGTTATTCGACCGTCACCGATTTCGCCAGGTTGCGCGGCTTGTCCACGTCGGTGCCCTTGAGCACGGCGACGTGGTACGCGAGCAGTTGCAGAGGCACGGTGTAGAGCACCGGATCGGTCAGGTCGGTGCCGCTGCCGGGGACCCGGATTACGCGGTCGGCGGCCTGGAGTGAGACGCGCACGTCTTCGCCGGCGAAGACGATCAGGCGACCACCGCGCGCGCTGACTTCCTGCAGGTTCGAGGCGAGTTTCTCCACTAGCGCATCGTTGGGGGCGATGGCGACGACGGGCATGTCCTCGTCGACCAGCGCGAGCGGGCCGTGCTTGAGTTCGCCCGCCGCATACGCCTCGGCGTGGATGTAGGAGATCTCCTTGAGCTTGAGGGCTCCCTCCATCGCGATCGGGTAGTGGATACCGCGCCCAAGGAACAGCGCGTGGCGCTTGTCCACGAAAATCTCCGCGAGCTCCGCGATCTCGGCATCCAGCTCGAGTACCCGCTCGATCCGCGCCGGCAGACCGATCAGGTCTTCGACGGCGGCGGATTCGCCGTCCGCATTGCCGGTGCGGCGAGCGAGCACAAGGGTGAGCATCGCCAGCGCCGTCAACTGGGTGGTAAAGGCCTTGGTGGAGGCGACGCCGATCTCGGGACCGGCACGGGTCATGGCGACCATGTCGGCCTCGCGCGCGAGCGAGGATTCGGGCACGTTACAGATGGCCATGGTCGCCGCATAACCGAGACGCTTGGCCTCGCGAAGGGCGGCGAGGGTGTCGGCGGTCTCGCCCGACTGGGAAATGGCCACGAACAGGGTGCCCTCGGGCACGACCGGTTCGCGGTAGCGATATTCGCTCGCGATCTCGACGTTGACCGGGATCCGGGCCGTGCGTTCGATGGTGTAGCGGGCGACCATAGCGGCGTGGAAACTCGTACCGCAGGCCACGATGTGCACGCCGCCGATGCGCGGCAGCAGCTCCGTCGCCTGGTAGCCGAAAGCGGCGTCGAGGACGCGGCCGCCCGCGATCCGTTCTTCCAGGGTATCGCCGATGGCACGGGGCTGCTCGAAGATCTCCTTGAGCATGTAATGGCGATAGTTGCCGCGCTCAACGGCGTCCGCGCTCAGTTCGGACTCATGCTCGGGGCGCTCGACCTCGTGACCGGCGCTGTCGAAGATACGGACCCCGGTACGAGTGACGTCGGCGACATCCCCCTCTTCGAGGAAGATGAAGCGCCGGGTCACCGGCAGGAGGGCGGCCGCGTCGGAGGCGACGAAGTTCTCGCCGATCCCGAGGCCAATCACCACCGGGCAACCCTTGCGGGCGACCACGATGCGACCGGGATCGTGGCGACTCACGGCCGACAGGGCGTAGGCGCCATCGAGCTCGGCGACGGTGGCCTGCACCGCGCCAAGGAGATCGCCGCCGTTGCCAGCCGACTGTTCGTGAATGCGATGGCAGACGACCTCGGTATCGGTGTCCGAGGTGAATTCGTAACCGGCGGTCTCGAGTGCCGCCCGCAGGACGGCGTGGTTCTCGATGATGCCGTTGTGCACGAGCGCCAGATCGTCGCCGGACAGATGCGGATGGGCGTTGCGTTCATGTGGGACGCCGTGGGTCGCCCAGCGCGTATGGGCCACCCCCGTATGTCCGCGCAGGGGATGCTCCTGCAGCACCTGTTCAAGGGCCTCGACCCGGCCGACGGCACGCTGGCGCACGAGTTGGCCGTCATCATCCAGCACGGCGATACCGGCGGAGTCGTAACCGCGGTATTCAAGACGCCGCAGGCCTTCGAGCAACAGGGGGATGACGTCGCGCTCGGCGACGGCGCCAACGATGCCGCACATGGTGATCTCCCTCGAATGTCAGCCGGAGGTGTAGGGCCCTCCCGGCAGCGGGCAGGATCGTACCCGGATCCGGCTTTTATAGCAGATCCCGGCGTGAGCGCCATGACCCGCCGGGGACGCGTCTATTCCGGCGCTTCGTCGTCTTCGGATTCGGGGTCGCGCTCGGCCGGTCGGACCCAGCCTTCGATGGTTCGCTGGCGCGTACGACCGACGGTCAGACGTTCGGCCGGTGCATCGCTGGTCAGGGTCGTGCCCGCACCGATGGTGGCGCCGTCACCGACCGTGACCGGGGCGACGAGCTGGCAATCGGAACCGATGAAGGCGCGCTCACCGATCACGGTGCGGTGTTTGCGGTGACCATCGTAATTGCAGGTGATCACGCCGGCGCCGATGTTCGACTTCGGCCCGACCTCGGTATCGCCGACGTAAGACAGATGATTGATCTTGCTGCCGGCGCCCAGCTCAGTGTTTTTCGTTTCCACGAAATTCCCGATTTTCGCCGCATCGTGCAGGCGACTGCCGGGCCGCAGTCGAGCGAACGGTCCCACACTGCAGGCGCGACCGATCTCGGAGCGCTCAAGCACGCTGTGGGGTTCGATGATCGCGTTGTCGGCGACCGTCGTATCACGCAGAACGCAATGCGCCCCGATTCGGACGCCGGCGCCGAGCCGGACATCGCCCTCGAACACGCAACCGACATCGATGGTGGTGTCGGCCTCGGCCCGCAACGTCCCCCGAATATCGATTCGCGCGGGATCACGCAGCGAAACCCCCGACGCCATCAACTCGTCCGCGAGCCAGAGCTGCCATGTCCGCTCCAGGGCCGCCAGCTGGGCGCGGCTGTTCACGCCGCGCACTTCCCATTCATGGTCCGGCTGCACGGCGGCGATGGTCCCGCCGGCTTCACTGACGCGGCCGATGACATCGGTCAGGTAATACTCGCCCTGGGCGTTATCCCGGTCGAGTGCGGCCACGTGCCGCGCGAGCGATCCGGTCCGCATGGCGAGCAGCCCGGTATTGATTTCCCGGAGCGCCCGTTCTTCGGGACTGGCGTCGCGCTCCTCGACGATACGGCTGACGCTCCCGTCCGCGCCGCGTACGATTCGACCGTACCCTGAGGGATGATCCAGCTCGACGGTGAGTATTGACAGATCCGTCCGTCGGGCGGCCTCGACAAGCGCTTCGAGCGTCGCGCGCTGCGGCAGCGGCACGTCGCCGTAGAGCACGAGCGTGGTGTCGTTGGCGTTCAAACCACCGAGTGCGGAGGCGACGGCGTCCCCGGTGCCACGCTGCTCGGGCTGAAGAACGGTTTCGACGCTCTCCGGGACCGCGGCCCGGACGGTATCGGCCCCGTGGCCGACCACGACGCGAATCCGGTCGGCACCGAGCAGGGCCGCGCGATCAAGCACATGCTGGAGGAGTGTGCGGCCGGCGAGATCGACCAGTACCTTTGGGCCCCGGGAGCGCATCCGGCGGCCTTCTCCCGCCGCGAGCACGATAACGTTCAGGCCCATCGGGGCATGCCTCGGCGAAATGGCGCAGTGCGCCGGCCAACCCGGCGCAGCGCGTTACTGTTCCGGTGGTACGCGATGCCGCTCAGGAGCGGCGCCGGCGCAGTTTCCGGATCGTCTGTAGCTGAGCGGCCGCCTCGGCAAGTTCGGCGCGCGCGCGAGCGTAGTCCTGTTCGTCCTGCTGGTGCGATACGCGCTCGGCCGCCTTACGACGCGCTTCTTCGACCGCTGCTTCGTCGAGGTCATGTGCCCGGGTGGCGGTATCCGACAGGACGGTCACCACATGCGGCTGCACCTCAAGGATACCGCCGGAGACGTAGATGATCTCCTCTTCGCCGTTTTCCGTCTGCACGCGGACATCGCCCGGCACCAGCCGGCTCACCAGCGGCGTATGCCGCGGCGCGATCCCCACCTCGCCGAGTTCGGCCGGTGCGTGCACCATCGTCGCCTCGCCCGAGTAGATCTCGGCCTCGGCGCTGACGATGTCGACATGAATGGTCGTGGCCATGACTAATCTCCTTACTGGAGTTCCTTGGCCTTCTCGACGGCTTCGTCGATAGTGCCGACCATGTAGAACGCCTGTTCCGGCATGTCATCGTACTCACCCTCGACAATGCCCTTGAAGGCGCGAATCGTTTCCTTGAGCGAGCAGTACTTGCCGGGCGAACCGGTGAACACCTCGGCCACGAAGAACGGCTGCGACAGGAAGCGCTGGATCTTGCGCGCGCGACTGACGCTCTGCTTGTCCTCGTCGGACAGTTCGTCCATGCCGAGGATGGCGATGATGTCCTTCAGTTCCTTGTAGCGCTGGAGCGTCATCTGGACGTTCCGGGCGACATCATAATGCTCCTGACCGATCACCAGCGGATCGAGCTGGCGGCTCGTCGAATCGAGCGGGTCGACCGCCGGATAGATACCCTGCTCTGCGATCGAGCGCGCCAGCACCACGGTTGCGTCGAGGTGAGCGAACGTGGTCGCGGGCGACGGGTCGGTCAGGTCGTCGGCCGGGACGTATACGGCCTGGATCGAGGTGATCGAGCCGGTCTTGGTCGAGGTGATGCGCTCCTGGAGCATGCCCATCTCCTCGGCCAGCGTCGGCTGATACCCCACCGCTGACGGCATCCGACCGAGAAGGGCCGAGACCTCAACACCCGCCAGCGTGTAGCGGTAGATGTTGTCGATGAACAGGAGCACGTCGCGGCCCTCTTCGCGGAAGGCCTCGGCCATGGTCAGACCGGTCAGCGCGACGCGCAGGCGGTTACCCGGCGGCTCGTTCATCTGACCGTACACGAGCGACACCTTGTCGAGGACGTTCGACTCGGTCATCTCGTGGTAGAAGTCGTTGCCCTCACGGGTGCGCTCGCCGACGCCGGCAAACACCGAGTATCCCGAGTGCTCGATCGCGATATTGCGGATCAGCTCCATCATGTTGACGGTTTTGCCGACGCCGGCACCGCCGAACAGGCCGACCTTGCCGCCCTTGGCGAACGGGCACAGTAGGTCGATCACCTTGATACCGGTCTCGAGCAGTTCCGCCGCAGCAGCCTGTTCGTCGTAACTCGGTGCCTTGCGGTGAATCGCCCATTCTTCTTCGGAGCCGATATCACCCTTCTCGTCGATCGGCTCGCCGAGCACGTTCATGATGCGTCCGAGCGTCTGCGTGCCGACAGGCACGGAGATGGGTTTGCCGCTCGTGCTGACGCCCATACCGCGGCGCAGGCCGTCGGAAGAGCCCATCGCGATGCAGCGCACCACGCCGTCGCCCAACTGGGCCTGCACCTCGAGGACGAGTCCCCAGTCATCGACGGTCAGTGCATGGTAGACCTTCGGCACTTCATCGCGCGGGAACTCGACGTCGATCACGGCGCCGATGACGGATACGATCGTTCCGGAGCTCATGTTGGTTTCCTCTGACAAATCGTTGTTACGGAAAAAGCCGCTGGCGTCGCCTGAATCGGTCCGATCAGCCCGATACGGCCGCTGCACCCGAGACGATCTCGGTCAGCTCCTGTGTAATCGCGCCCTGGCGCGCCTTGTTGTATTGCAACTGGAGATCGTCGATCAGGTCCTCGGCGTTGTCCGAGGCGCTCTTCATCGCGATCATCCGGGCGGCCATCTCGCAGGCGATGTTCTCGACTACGCCCTGGTATACGAGCGATTCGATGTACCGCTGCAGCAGTGCGTCCAGGACCTCACGCGCGTCGGGCTCGTACAGATAGTCCCAGTGACGTTCGCGCAACGCTTCGAGCTCGCGTTGTTCCGTCTTGTCGGCGCCCGCCTCGGTGGGATCCGGCGGTGCGAGCGGCAGCAGGCGACGAACCGTCGGCTCCTGGGTCATCGTATTCACGAACCGGTTGTGCACCAGGTGCAGTTCCTGGATGCGGCCTTCATCGTAGGCCTCGAGCATCGCCTTGACCGGGCCGATGACCTCGTCGAGCGAGGGGGCATCTCCGAGCCCGTCCACCTGGGCGACCACGTTCGAGCCGGTGCGCTTGAGGAACTGCGCCCCTTTGCGCCCGATCGGCCCCGTCTCGATCGCCACACCGTCATCGTGTTTACCCTGGAACTCCCGGATCAGACGGCGGAATAGGTTGACATTGAGACCGCCGCAAAGCCCGCGGTCCGTAGTGATCACGATGTACCCGACCCGACTTACCGAGTCGGCGGACACGAGATACGGGTGACGGTATTCGGGATTGGCGTAGGCCAGATGCCCGATCACATTAACCATCTTGTCGGCATAGGGCCGCGTGGCGGCCATACGGTCCTGGGCCTTGCGCATCTTGGATGCGGCGACCATTTCCATCGCGCGGGTGATCTTCTGAGTATTCTGGATACTCGAGATCTTGCCGCGGATTTCCTTTGCACCGGCCATCGTTGGCTCCGCTTACCAGACGCCGTTGGACTTGAAGTCCTCGACGGCCTTCTTGATCTCGGCCTCGATCTCGTCGCTGTAGTCGCCGGTTTCGTCGATCTTCTCGATCAGCGAATCGTAGTTCGAACGAACGTGGCTCTGAAGGGCGTCCTCGAAGTCGACGACCTTCTTGAGTTCGACATCGTCGATATAGCCCTGGGTGGCCGCGTACAGCGAGATCGCCATTTCGCCCACGGAAAGCGGGGAATACTGCTTCTGCTTCATCAGCTCCATGACGCGCTGGCCGCGTTCGAGCTGCTTGCGGGTCTGATCGTCCAGATCGGAAGCGAACTGGGCGAACGCCTGCAGTTCGCGGAACTGGGCGAGCGCGAGCCGAATGGTACCGCCAAGCTTTTTGATGATCTTGGTCTGCGCCGACCCACCGACACGGGAAACGGACAGGCCGGCGTTGATCGCCGGGCGGATACCCGAGTTGAAAAGATCGCTCTCGAGGTAGATCTGGCCGTCCGTGATCGAGATTACGTTGGTCGGCACGAACGCCGAAACGTCACCGGCCTGGGTCTCGATGATCGGCAGCGCGGTCAGCGAGCCGGTTTTCCCCTTGACCTCGCCGTCGGTGGCCTTCTCGACATAATCGGCGTTGACGCGTGCGGCCCGCTCAAGCAACCGGGAGTGCAGGTAGAACACGTCGCCCGGGTACGCTTCACGACCCGGCGGACGGCGCAGCAGTAGCGAAACCTGCCGATACGCCCAGGCCTGTTTGGTGAGGTCGTCATAGACGATGAGCGCATCTTCGCCGCGATCGCGGAAGTATTCGCCCATCGCGCAACCCGCGTAGGCGGCGATGTACTGCGCGGCGGCCGACTCGGCGGCGCCGGCCGCGACCACGATGGTGTGCTCCATCGCGCCGTGCTCTTCGAGCTTGCGCACCGTCGCGGCGATCGACGACTGCTTCTGGCCGATCGCGACGTAGATGCACTTAATGCCGGTGCCCTTCTGGTTGATGATCGTATCGATCGCGATCGCCGACTTGCCGGTCTGGCGGTCGCCGATGATCAACTCGCGCTGACCGCGACCGATCGGCACCATCGAGTCGATCGCCTTGAGCCCGGTCTGGACCGGTTGATCGACCGATTGGCGGGCGATCACGCCGGGCGCGACGACCTCGATCGGGGCGGTGCGGTCGGTGCCGAGTTCACCCTTGCCGTCGAGCGGAGAGCCCAGCGAACCGACGACGCGGCCGAGGAGTTCCTCGCCCACTGGCACTTCGAGAATGCGGCCGGTGCACTTGGCGGTATCGCCTTCGGAGAGATGAATGTAATCGCCCAGCACGACGACGCCGACGGAATCCCGCTCGAGGTTGAGCGCGAGCCCGTACGTCTCCTGCGGGAACTCGATCATCTCGCCCTGCATCACCTGGCCGAGGCCGTGCACGCGGACGATGCCGTCCTGCACGCTGACGATAGTGCCTTCGGTGCGCGCTTCGGTGCCCGCATCGAAGTCTTCGATGCGCTGCTTGATCAGCTCGCTGATTTCGGACGGGTTGAGTTGCATGGAGTAAATTCCTCTGTAAGTCCCGGTGATCAGTGGGCGAGGCGGCTCGCCAGGCGCTCGAGGCGTCCCTTGAGCGAGCCGTCGATGACCAGGTCGCCGGCCCGGATCACGGCCCCGCCGATCAACGATTCGTCGACCTCGCAATGCAGACGGATCTCACGGTCCAGCCGCTTTTTCAGCGAGGCGCTGATGCGCTCACGCTGACCTTCGTCGAGTTCGGTCGCCGAGGTGACCTCGGCATCGATCGTGCCCTCGGCCTCGGCCCGCAGGGCCTCGAAACGCCCGGATACACCCGGGAGTTCTGCCAGACGCCCGTTCTCGGCCATCAACCGGACAAGGTTGATGGCCGCGTCGTCGAGAGACCCTTCCGCGATCGTCAACACGAGTTGCGCACGTTCCTCGCGCGACAGGCGTGGCGCCCGCAGCGTGCGGGCCACGCGCTCGTCGGCCGTGATGTAGGCCAGCGCGGCCAGCATTTCCGACCACTCCGAACGACGGTCTGAAGCGGTCGCGATTTCAAAGGCCGCCGCGGCGTAGGGCCGGGCGAGATGCGTCGAAGCCATTGCGCGATTCCCCTAGAGTTCGTCGACCAACTCGTCGAGCACGCGGGAGTGCGTATCCTTGTCGACCTCTTTCCGCAGCACCTTCTCGGCGCCGGAGAGTGCGATCGCCACGACCTGACCGCGCAGATGCTCACGCGCCTGGGTGACTTCGCGGTCGATCTCTGCCTGGGCGGACTGCTTGATGCGATCCGCCTCGGTCCGCGCGGTCTCTTTCGACTCCTCGACGATCTCGTTGGCACGCTTCTGCGCGTTGTCGATGATCTCCGAGGCCTGGCCCTTTGCCTCGCGCAGGGTTTCTTCCCCCCGCTGACGAGCGAGTTCCTCTTCGTGTTCGCCGCGCTCGGCAGCCGCCAGGCCGTCCGCGATCTTCTTCTGCCGTTCGTGCAGCGCGTCGCTGAGCGGCGGCCACACGTACTTCATGCAGAACCAGACGAACAGGGCGAACCCGATGGTCTGACCGAGCAGTGTCAGATTGATGTTCATGACTGCGTCCCCGGTGGTTCGGCGTCAATAACGGTTGCCGGGCAACCGCATCCCGGCTGCTAGCCCACGAAGATCAGGTACAGGCCGATGGCGAGGCCGATGACCGACAGCGCGTCGAGCAGGCCGGCAACGATGAACATCTTGACCTGGAGCATCGGCGCCATTTCGGGCTGCCGGGCGGCACCTTCGAGGAACTTGCCGCCGAGCAGGCCGAAGCCGATGGCGGTACCGAAACCGGCGGCGCCGAGCATGATGCCGGCGGCGATCATCTGAAGACCTTCTGCGATTTCCATTACTTCACTCCCGGGTGTGGAGGGGGTTGATCAAAATGATGCGAAAGTGGCTCGCGTCAATGCTCTTCGGTCTCGTGGGCCATCGACAGGTAGACGATGGTCAGGACCATGAAAATAAACGCCTGCAGGGGCACGACCAGAATGTGGAAGATCGCCCACGGCAGATGCAACGTCCACTGGGCCCAGAACGGCAGCAGGGCCGCGATCAGGACAAAGATCAGCTCGGCGGCGTACAGATTGCCGAACAGACGCATGCCGAGTGACACGATCTTTGCCAGCAGGGTGACGGTCTCGAGCACGAGGTTGAACGGCAACAGCCACTTGCCGAACGGGTGAAAACACATCTCCTTCGCGAATCCGCCCGCGCCCTTGATCCTGAAGCTGTAATAAAGAATCAGGATGAATACGCCGAGCGCCATGCCCATGGGCGCGTTGATGTCCGCCGGTGGCACGATCCGGAAGGCAGGCGCCCCAAAGACGTGCTCGGCGATCAGGGGGATGTAATCGACCGGCACCAGGTCGAGCAGGTTCATCAGGAAGACCCAGACGCCGATCGTCAGCGCCAGCGGCGCGATCAGTTCGCTGCGCCCGTGGAACGTGTCACGGACCTGGTTGTCGACGAACTCGACCATGGTCTCGACGAAATTCTGCAGACCGCCCGGCTGGGCGGTTGTCGCGCGTTTGGCGGCGAAGCGAAACAGCCAGAGGAAGAAAATACCGGTCAGCGCCGAGAACAGCAGGGTATCGACGTGGACGGCCATGAAGCCCATCTCGGCGGCATCCTGCGCGTTCTGCGCGAAACCCCAGGAGCCATCGGGATGCTGACCCCACGTGAGATTGGTCAGATGGTGCTTGATGTAACCCTGTGATGTGAGCTGCTCACTTGCCATAAGACAGGACCGTTCTCTGTGCGGTTTACTGTTCCAGTAGCAGCGGCGCGAACCAGTGCACCGTCTGTACCGCGATAAAGGCCAGAACCAGCGGTAATGGCGGGACTTCGGGCCATGCCCGGAAGATCCCCACGAAGGCCAGCGCAATCGCGGCGAGCTTGATGCCTTCGCCGCGGTACAGCGCCCGGACCATCGCCCCCGGATCCGCCGGATCCGCGCCGAACACGCGCCACGTGAACCAGACCTGCGGTACGAGGCACGTCAGGCCGCCGAGCGCGGCGGCCGAGGCCGCCGGCTGGCCGGCGGCGATCCAACTGATCGCCACCGCGATGACCGCCACACCCGCCTGCGCTGCCAGAAGCCGCCACACCCGGCGAAGCCGGCTGCCGCCTCCCGCGTACTGCGCGCTCACGGGTTACTCCGTTCAGGCCGCATGCGCGGTGACCATCGGGTGACCCCTGCATACGAAGCGGGCGAGTATATAGACCGCCCCGCGGGGGGGTCAACTTGAGCGGACATAATCCGGCCCGGCGCCGTCAGCGGATATGGTCGAGGATACCTTCCAGCTCGTCGATACTGTTGTAGCTGATCTGCAGTTTGCCCCGGCCCCCACTGCCGTTCTGGATCGTGACCGCCGCCCCGAGTTTTTCGGAAAGGTCCTGTTCGAGGCGCCGGGTATCGGCGTCCTTCGACGCCGGTTTCGCGGGCTTGGCGGTCTCGCCTTCCAGCTCGCGCTTCACGAGCTGCTCGGTGGCGCGCACGGTCAGCCCGCGATCGGCGACCTGCCGCGCGATCGCGCGCTGGCGATCGCCCTTGAGGCCCAGCAGCGCGCGGGCATGGCCCATTTCGAGGTGGCCGGTCTCGACCAGCTCCTTGACGTTATCGTCGAGCTCCTGGAGCCGGAGCAGGTTGCTGACGGATGCCCGCGAGCGGCCAACGGCCCTCGCGACCTCCTGATGGGTCAGCTCGAAGTCTTCGATCAGCCGCGAGATCGCTCGCGCTTCTTCGAGGGGGTTGAGATCCTCGCGCTGGATGTTCTCGATCAGGGCGATCGCGGCGGCGGCCTGGTCCTGCATTTCGCGGACCACGCCCGGGATTTCCTGCATCCCGGCGATCTGGGCGGCGCGCCAGCGGCGTTCGCCGGCGATCAGCTCGAAGCCGCCGTCGACCGGACGCACGACCACCGGCTGCACCATCCCCTGGGCGGAGATCGAGTCGGCCAGTTCCTGCAGAGCGTCGGGATCGAAGTGGCGTCGCGGCTGGTAACGCCCGCGACGGACGCGATCGACCGGCAGCATCTGCAGCGCGTCGCGCTTTTCTTCTTCGGTTACCTCGGTGACCGATTCCACCGAATGGCCATCGCCGACAAGGGCACTGAAGCCCCGTCCGAGACCGCGCTTCCTGGACATGATTGCTTTATTCCGTGGTCGAGCGAGTGGTTGAACCGTAGCCCGGATGCAGCGTAGCGGAATCCGGGGAGCGGGCAATAGGCAACGCGGTTACGCTGCGCCGGCGCTTTCGCGCGAGCGCGTCTTCGAATCCTTGCGCAGGAGTTCCCCCGCGAGCGCGAGATACGCCAGCGCGCCCCGTGAGGTGCGGTCATAGTACATCACGGGGCGGCCGTAACTGGGCGCCTCGGCCAGGCGGACATTGCGCGGGATGATGGTCCGGTAGACCCGATCGCCGAAGTGTTCGGTCAACTCGGCGGAGACGTCCGCGCCAAGGTTGTTGCGACCGTCGTACATCGTGCGCAGCAGGCCCTCGAGTTCGAGATCGGGGTTCACGGTGTCGCGGACGTCGTCGATCGTATTCAGCAGCGCCGACAGCCCCTCAAGCGCGTAGTACTCGCACTGCATCGGAATGAGCACGCCGTCGGCGGCCACCAGGGCGTTCAGCGTGAGGATATTCAATGCCGGCGGACAGTCGACCAGGATGTAGTCGTAGTCGTCGCGCAGCGTGTCCAGGGCCTTCTTCAGGCGCTGCTCGCGGGCCAGCTTCTCCATCAGCTTGACCTCGGCGGCAGTGAGATCGCCGTTGCCCGGCAGCAGGGCGTACTGCACTTTTTCCAATGCCACGACGGCGTCGCGGGCCTCACACTCGCCCATCAGGACATGATAAGCCGAACGGGCAAGCTCGCGTTTATCGAGCCCACTGCCCATGGTCGCGTTGCCCTGGGGGTCAAGGTCGACCAGCAGGACGCGCCGATGCGTCGACGCGAGCGAGGCGGCGAGGTTGACCGCGGTCGTCGTCTTGCCGACGCCGCCCTTCTGGTTCGCGATCGCGATGATGCGGGCCATCAGCCTGTTGTCTCCTGAACATCCATCCCGACACCCTGAGTCGCAATGTGACGGCTCATGCGCACGGCGTGGCGCTCGGCGTCCACACCCGGCACCACGAGCGGTATGACCTCGACCGCCCACTCGGGCCCAAGCGCCGCGATCTCGCGCGCCGGATCGCGTCCCTTCGCCGCGAGCAGGCAGCCGCCCGCGGCCATCAGATGGCCTGCCGCGGCGCCGAATTCCGCGAGACTGCCGAACGCGCGCGTGACCAGCGTGTCGAAGCTGGCGGTGGGCGGCATGTCCTCGACGCGGGCACGTTCCACAGTAACATTGCCGAGGCCGAGGGTCCTGACGATGTGTTCCAGGAACAGCGCGCGTTTCGTACGCGGCTCCACCAGCGTCATGGCCAGATCGGGATCGGCGATGGCCAAAGGCAAGCCCGGCAGGCCGCCGCCCGAGCCGATATCGGCGATGCGCTCACCCCGCAGCAGCGGCGCGAGCGCGAGGCTGTCGAGGAGATGCACCGGCACCATGCGCGCCGGGTCGAGGACCGAGGTCAGGTTATGCACCCGACCCCAGCGTGCGAGTTCGTCCCGATAGGCGAGCAGCCGGTCGCAGCGGTCATCGGGCAACGACTGCCCCAGCGCCTGCAGGCCCGCCGCAAGGGGCTCCTCGCTAGCCATCAGGCGCTGCGCCGGAGTTCGTCTCCGCGCCGGCGCAGATGCACCAACAGCAGTGAGACGGCGGCCGGCGTCACCCCGGCGATGCGCCCGGCCTGGCCGATCGTCGCCGGCCGGTGGGTGGCCAGCTTCTCGCGCACCTCGCTCGACAGGCCCTGGACATGCCCGTAGTCGAGGTCCGCCGGCAGTTCGGTGTCCTCGCGGGCGCGATCGCGCTCGATCTGGTCGCGCTGCTGGGCGACATAGCCGGCGTACTTCGCCTGGACGTCGATCTGGAAGGCCACGTCGGCGGCCTCGACGCCGGGGCCGACACCGGGCGCCGCCACCAGCGTGGCGTAGTCGAGTTCGGGGCGGCGCAGCAGATCGGTCACCGGTTCCGGCTTCGAGATGCGCACGCCGCGCCGGTTGGCGAGATCGGTGGCCGCATCGTCCCCCGGGCGCACCGTGATTGCGGCCAGCCGCGCCTGTTCGGCGGCGATTGCGGTTTCGCGCTCGCGGAACCGGCTCCAGCGCTCATCCTCGACCAGCCCGAGTTCACGCCCGATGGGGGTGAGGCGGAGGTCGGCATTGTCCTCGCGCAGCTGCAGCCGATATTCGGCGCGGCTGGTGAACATGCGATAGGGCTCGCGCGTGCCACGCGTGACGAGGTCATCGATGAGCACGCCGATATAGGCCTCGTCGCGGCGCGGCGTCCACGGGGCCTCGCCGGCGGCGGCGCGGGCGGCATTGACGCCGGCGATCAGCCCCTGTGCGGCCGCCTCTTCGTAGCCGGTGGTGCCGTTGATCTGGCCGGCGAAGTACAGCCCCGCCAGCGGCCGTGTCTCCAGCGACGGCTGCAGACCGCGCGGATCGAAGAAATCGTACTCGATCGCATAACCCGGCCGCGTGATATGGGCGTTGCCGAAGCCCGGGATCGAGCGGACGAATTCGACCTGAACGTCGAACGGCAGACTGGTGGAGATCCCGTTCGGGTAGAGCTCCGGGGTATCGAGGCCCTCGGGCTCCAGGAAAATCTGATGGTGGTCGCGGTCGGCGAAACGCACGACCTTGTCCTCGATGGATGGGCAGTAGCGCGGCCCCTCGCTGTCGATATGGCCGCCATACATGGCCGACCGGTGCAGCGAATCGCGGATCAGGTCGTGCGTGGCCGGGCCGGTATGGGCGATGTGGCACACGGTCTGGCGCGGATGGTCGGCGGTCGAGCCGATGAACGAAAACACCGGACGCGGTTCGTCGCCCGCCTGGACGTCCAGCGCGGCGAAATCGATCGACCGACCGTCAATGCGCGGCGGTGTGCCGGTCTTCAGCCGACCCACCTCGAACGGCATGGCACGCAGGCGCTCGGCGAGTGCATTGGCCGGCGCGTCGCCGGCGCGGCCACCGCCGTGATTCTGATCGCCGACATGGATGCGACCACCGAGGAACGTGCCCACGGTGAGCACGACACTGGCGGCCCGCAGCTCGATACCGAGCTGGGTGACAACGCCGACGACCCGCTCGCCCTCGACGATCAGATCGTCGACGGCCTGCTGGAACAGTTGCAGATTCGGCTGTGATTCGAGCGTGGCGCGAATCGCCTGACGGTAGAGCACGCGGTCCGACTGCGCCCGGGTGGCGCGTACCGCCGGCCCCTTGCGGCCGTTGAGAGTGCGCACGTGGATCGCGGCGCGGTCGGCCGCGCGCGCCATGGCGCCGCCAAGGGCATCGATCTCGCGCACCAGATGGCCCTTGCCGATCCCGCCAATGGCGGGATTGCAGCTCATCTGGCCGAGGGTGTCGAGGCTGTGCGTCAGCAAAAGCGTGCGCGCACCGGTCCGCGCCGCGGCCAGCGCGGCCTCGGTCCCGGCGTGCCCACCGCCGATAACGATTACGTCGTAGTGTTCTGGATGCTGCATAGCCGGCCTATGGTAGCGCCAGCGGGCGCATCAATAAATCACCCATTGTGGATCGAGTGTCGCGTCGTGCCACTGGATCCTCAAAAAAGCGGTTCTCTCGCAGAGGCGCGGAGTACGCCGAGAAAGACAAAGAAAGCGGAAAAGGTCGGTCTAGCTTTACGTTTTTATGTCTTCCCGCCTTTCTCCGCGCCCTCCGCGGCTCTGCGAGAAACGGTTTTTCGCTTTTCGCCCCCGCGAGACCGCCCGATCACTTGCCGATACAGAACCGGCTGAAAATCTCGCCAAGGAGATCCTCGGTGGTCGTTTCGCCGGTGATGGCGCCGATGGCGGTCTGGGCCTGGCGGAGGCGTTCGGCGGCGAGTTCGCCGGCGCCGGTGTCGACGAGTTCCGTTCGGGCGGCGCGGATTTCCTGGTCGGCGCGGTCGAGGGCGTCCAGGTGGCGGCGGCGGGCGCTGAAGGCGCCGCCCTCGGGGCCGGTGCCGAGCAGGGTTCGCAGGTGCGCGCGGAGCGCGTCGAGCCCCTCACCGGTCACGGCGGACAGCCGGAAAACCCGGCCCTGGTCCGTCTCGCTCACACCGGCCGCCTCGCCCGTGAGGTCGATCTTGGTACGGACCGTATCGACGATCGCGCCCTGCGGCAGTTCGGGCGTCTCCGTCGCGGCGTCGGCGCCACTGTCGACGACCAGCAGCACGCGATCGGCATCATCGAGCGCGGCGCGAGCGCGGCGCACGCCCTCGGACTCGACGGGATCGTCGGTGGTGCGCAGGCCGGCGGTGTCGAGCAGGGTCAGGGGGACGCCGTCGAGGCGGATCGATTCGCGCAAGACATCGCGCGTGGTCCCGGCGATAGCGGTGACGATCGCGCTGTCGGCACCGGCGAGTGCGTTGAGGAGACTCGATTTGCCGGCGTTCGGGGCGCCCGCTATGACGATCGTCAGGCCCTCAACGAGGCGCCGTCCCTCGGCGGCGCTGGCGCGCGTGTCGGCGAGATCCGCGATCAGGGCGTCCAGGCGGTCGCGCAACGCCGTGTCGGCGAGGAAGTCGATCTCGTCCTCGGGAAAATCGAGAGCGGCCTCGATCCAGGCACGCAGGGCGGTCAATTCGTCGCGCAGCGCGTGTACGCGGCGGGAGAACGCACCTTCCAGCGAGCGCATCGCGGCGCGCGCGCCGGCGGCGTCACCGCTCTCGATCAGATCGGCGACCGCCTCAGCCTGGGCGAGATCGAGACGCCCGGTCAGGAAGGCGCGCTCGGTGAATTCGCCCGGGCGCGCCGGGCGTGCCCCGAGTTCAAGCATGCGCGCGTACAGTGCATCGACGACCGCTGGGCCGCCGTGGCCATGGAATTCGACGGTATCTTCGCCGGTATAGGAGCCCGGGGCGGGGAACCACAGGACCAGGCCCTGATCGATCGCGACGCCGGCGCTGTCGCGGAAGTTGCGCAGTGCGGCGCGATGGGGTGGCGGCATGGGCGGGGCGACGGCGGTGGCGATCGCACCGGCCGCCGGACCGCTGACCCGGACGATGCCCACCCCCCCATACCCCGGCGGGGTGACGGGGGCGGCGATCGTGTCCTGCTCGGTCATACGCGCCCGATCAACGGTCCCGGGAGGTATCGTCGTCCCGGTCGCCCGACTGGTCCTCGATTGCCTCGGAGGACTCCGGTTCGGCTTCAGCCTGAGTCCTGGAGTCGGCCTTTTTCGCACCCTTGCCGGTATCGCGCCCGGGGACGTCACCGACGACGTGCCGGGTGATGTAGTACTGCTGAGCGATCGAGAGAACGTTGTTCGTCAGCCAGTAGAGCACCAGTCCCGCCGGGAAGAACATGAAGAAGACGGTGAACACGACCGGCAGGATGGCGAAGATCTTCTGCTGCATCGGGTCGACCGGTGCCGGGTTCAGCTTCTGCTGGGCCCACATCGAGGCGCCCATGAGCAGCGGCAGGATGTACCACGGATCGCGGGCCGACAGATCGTTGATCCAGAGAATGAAATCCGCATGGCGCAACTCGACTGTACCGAGCAGCATCCAGTAAAGCGCGATGAAGACCGGGATCTGGACCAGTATGGGCAGACAGCCACCGAGCGGGTTGATCTTCTCGGTCTTGTACAGATCCATCATGGCGCGACCCATGCGCTCGCGGTCGTCGCCGTAACGCTCCTTGAGCTGCTGGATCTTCGGCTGCAGCTTGCGCATCTTCGCCATCGAGCGGTAGCTCTTCTCGGAGAGCTTGTAGAAGATGAGCTTGATCATCAGCGTCAGCAGGATGATCGCGAAGCCCCAGTTGCCGACCCAGGAGTGGATCCAGTCCAACACCCAGAACAGGGGTTCTGACAGGAAAGCCAGGTAGCCGTAGTCGATTGTCAGGGACAGACCCTCGGCGAGCCCGGCAAGGTGGTCCGTGTCCTTGGGTCCTACGTACAGCCGGTTCGAGAATGAGGTAGTCCCGCCGCTGGCCGCTTCCTTCGCGGTCGAGTATAGGCCGATGATGTAGCGCGGTTGGGCACCTTCGGTAAGCGCCCTGGTGTAGTAGGTGTTGGTCTGACCTCTGGTCGGGATCCAGGCGGTGACGAAGTAGTGCTCGACCATGGCGGCCCAGCCGCTCTTGAACGTCTTCTCGATCGGGTTTTCGGCTATGTCCTCGAGAGCGATCTGCTCGTATTTGTCCTCACTGTTGTAGTACGCGGCGCCAAAGAACGCCGGCAGAAGGGTGGGCTCCTCATCGGTCGGTATCGGGTAGCGCTGGAACTGCCGGTACTGTCGCCCTACCCACGGCGTGTCGCCGGTGTTCTCGACCGTGAAATCGACATCGACGACATAGCTGGCGCGATGGAACGTGTAGGTCTTGGTGACGCGTACGCCGTCGCCGGACCAGACAAGCGGCACGCGCAGCGTGTCCTGGCCCTCGGCGAGGCGATATTCCCCGGCTTCAGCCTTGTACTCGGCATGATGCGTAGGTGCCGGGCGATCGCCCGCCTGCAGACCAGCCTGGGCCACGAACAGATCGCCGCCGGTATCGGTGAGGAGCTCAACCGCCGCGTCGCCACCGCTCTCCGCCTTGTACTGGCGCAGGAGGGCCCGACGCAGATCGCCGCCACTCGTGTCGATCGTGACATCGAGGAGATCGGTGACGACCTGCACGCGCCGGCCCTGCTCGACCGGCTGATCAGTCGCCGGTGCGTCGGTGACGTTGTCGCCCGACGGCGTGCCGTCATCGCCCTGATCGCGGGTCACGGGCCCTTCAGGAGTGTCGCCGGGTGCGGCGGCGGAGTCACCACCGTCGGCGGAACGCTCGGCGGTTGCCGGTGCCGTCCCTTCACGCCGCGGTCCATAGTCGACCTGCCAGGTCTGCCAGATCAGGAGCAGCAGCAGACCGAGCGCCCCATAGAGAAATAACCGCTGGTTATCCATGTTCTGATACGGCTCCGACGTTTCGCTGCGGCGGTCTCAGGTTCTGGCCAGCCGTTGATGGAGGATGCGCCACTGGCGATCGATACTCGCCCGCAACTCGGCCCGCTCGGCCCGGGCGGCGGCGGGCTTGGGCAATACGATGAAATCGAGGCCCGCCGTCAATTCAGGATGGGCGCGGAAGCTCTCCCGCACGACCCGTTTGAACGTATTGCGCCGTGTAGCGAGGGCGATCTTGCGGCGCCCGACGGCGAGGCCGAGCCGGCCATGCTGCAGTCCGTTCGGCCTGGCGAGCACCGTTACCAGTGGGTCGCCCGCCCGCGTCGCCCGCTCAAAGACGGCGCGGAACTGGACCGGGCGCAACAACCGGTGATGGCGCGGGAAGCCGGCCATGCGGATCGGTATACCGACGGCCGGCCCGCGATCACGGCGTCAGGCGATGACGACCCTTCGCGCGGCGGGCCTTGAGCACCGCGCGACCGGCGCGGGTGGCCATGCGGGCGCGGAATCCGTGCGTGCGCTTGCGATGGATCGTGCTGGGCTGAAACGTTCGCTTCATGATCAATATCCGGCTGTTCGACGGGCCCGAGGGACGCGGACAAGCGCGGAATCGTAGCTGCGCGCGCGCTCCGGGTCAATGTCCGCGGCGTATGGATCGGCCTGTGCAACGGGCGTACACTGCGGCGTCATCCCCGGTGCCTGTGCCGCGCCCATCCCCGAATGGGGCGGCCTGCCGCCATGAGAACGTTGCGGCAGGAGATGCAACCGGCCGGCGCGCGGGCAGCCGGCGCGGTCGCCGTGGCACACGCGCAACGTCCCGTCGCAGGAAGGAATTCGAGCCTTGGGCGCCGCCATCTGGAATCGCTGTCTGACGCAACTCGAACGGGAGCTGTCGGACCAGCAACTCAATACCTGGATCCGGCCTCTCCAGCCCGAGCTGCAGGCCGGTATCCTTAAGCTCTACGCACCCAATCGGTTCGTGCTGGACTGGGTGCGCGAGCATTTTTTCCCGCGCATCGACGCGATCGTCCAGGATCTCGGCGACGATGCCCCCGAGCGCGTGGTGCTGGAAGTCGGCAGCCAGGCGCGGCCGGCGACGCCCGCGGCGAGCCCGGAGCCGGCCGCCACCGCGGAAGATCCAACCCCGGCCGCGGTGAAGGAACGCAGCGGCGGCCGCATGCCGCGGATCGAACACAACCTGAACCGCGAATTCACCTTCGAGACCTTCGTCGAAGGCAAATCCAACCAGCTCTGCCGCGCGGCATCACTGCAGGTCGGCGATAACCCCGGGCGCGCGTACAACCCCCTGTTCATCTACGGCGGCGTGGGACTCGGCAAGACCCACCTGATGCACGCGGTCGGCAACGCCATGCTCGCCCGCAAGCCCGATGCCCGGGTGGTCTACCTGCATTCCGAGCGCTTCGTGGCCGACATGGTCAAGGCGTTGCAGCGCAACGCCATCAACGAATTCAAGCGCTTCTACCGTTCCCTCGATGGACTGCTCATCGACGACATCCAGTTTTTCGCCCGCAAGGAACGCTCGCAGGAGGAATTCTTCCACACATTCAATGCGTTGCTGGAGGGGGACCAGCAGGTCATCCTCACCTGCGACCGTTATCCCAAAGAGGTCGACGGTCTCGAGGAGCGGCTCAAGTCCCGCTTCGGCTGGGGCCTGACCGTCGCGATCGAACCACCGGAAGTCGAGACGCGCGTGGCGATCCTCCACCGCAAGGCGGAGCAGGCGGAGATCGGGCTGCCAGATGAAGTGGCATTCTTTATCGCCAAGCGGATCCGCTCGAACGTCCGTGAACTCGAAGGGGCGCTCAGACGGGTGATCGCCAACGCGCATTTCACCGGGCGGCCGATCACGCTGGAGTTCGCACGCGAGGCGCTGCGCGATCTGATCGCGCTGCAGGACAAACTGGTCACCGTGGAAAACATCCAGAAAACGGTAGCGGAGTATTACAAGATCCGGGTCGCCGACCTGCTGTCGAAACGTCGCAGCCGCTCGATCGCGCGCCCACGGCAGTTGGCGATGGTGCTCGCCAAGGAATTGACCAACCACAGTCTGCCGGAAATCGGCGACGCATTCGGCGGGCGCGACCATACGACGGTGCTCCACGCCTGCCGTAAGATCGCGGAATTGCGCGAGGGTGACGTCCGGATCGACGAGGATTATTCGAACATGATGCGGATACTGACGAACTGAGAAACAACCCGTGGGCATCCTGTGGAAAACCTGAGTGTAAGACGGGTACGATGAAATCGCCGCGATTCGGGCCACAGGTTGTCCACAGGCGGGCAACAGGCCAGCGCGCCATCGCCCCACAGGGTTTTTGGATCATAACCCTTTGACTTAAAAGGACTAATTAACGGTTATCCGCAGGATTGGGCGTCACCAATAACAGTAATAGGTTTATATAAGTCCACCAGTAATCAGGGATCAGCCGATGAAATTCGAGATTGCGCGCGAATCGCTTCTGAAACCGCTACAACAGGTCATCGGGGCGGTAGAACGGCGGCAGACACTGCCGGCACTGGCCAATGTCCTGATCCGGGCCAATGACGACGGACTGCAGTTGACGGCGACGGATCTTGAGATCGAACTGCGTGCGGATGTGGCGGTAGAGGTCGAGCGAGCGGGCGAGACAACGGTCACTGCGCGCAAACTGCTCGATATTTGCCGGAATCTGCCGAGTGGTGCGATGGTCGGTGTGGAACTGGAAGGCGAGCGGGTCGTCGTGCGCTCCGGCCGCAGCCGCTTCACGCTGGTGACGCTGCCGCCGGCCGAATTCCCGGTGGTCGACGAGGTGCAGGCTCAGGTTGAATTCCAGCTGAGCCAGGCCGAACTCAAGCGGTCGATCGACCGCATCGGTTTCGCGATGGCGCAGCAGGACGTGCGCTATTACCTGAACGGTCTCCTGTTCGAACTCGCGGGCGATCGCCTGCGGACCGTGGCCACGGACGGTCACCGGCTGTCAATGTGCGAGATCAAAACGGAACTGCCGGGCGGCGACGGTCAGCAGGTCATCGTACCGCGCAAGGGCGTGATCGAGCTGGCACGTCTGCTGGATCCCGATGCTGATGAACCGGTGAATATCCGGGTCGGTTCGAATCACATCCAGGTGGATATCCCGGGGCTTCGATTCACATCCAAGCTGATCGACGGGCGCTTCCCGGATTACACCCGTGTGGTGCCGGAGAGTGGCACCAACGAGATGCGGGCGGATCGGGAAACGCTGCGCCAGGCGCTGGCGCGGACGTCCATCCTGTCGAACGAGAAATACAAGGGGGTCCGGCTCGCGCTGAATGGCTCGGGGCTGAGCGTGCAGACGCATAACCCGGATCAGGAGGAGGCGGAAGAGGAGATTGAGGTCGAGTATGCCGGCGAGACGCTCGAGATCGGTTTCAATGTCGTGTATCTGCTCGATATCCTCGGCAGTATCGAGGGCGATAAAGTGCAGGCGCAGTTCAACGATTCGAACAGCAGTTGCCTGATCACGGATGTGGCATCGGATGAATGCCGCCACGTCGTGATGCCAATGCGCCTCTGACACCCATGCAACGCGTGTTGTCCGTGGCGCTGTGCGGCTGACGGCGCTCGATGTCCGGGATGTTCGTCTCGTCCGGAGTGCGGCGCTGGAGCCGGGGCCCGACGTAAACCTCCTGCTGGGTCCGAATGCGACCGGCAAGACGTCGCTGCTCGAGGCGATCCATATCCTTGCGACCGGGCGGTCGTTTGCCGCAAGCCGTACGGCGCGTGTCGTGCGCGTCGGCGGAGGTCCGTTGCGCGTGGTTGGCCGTGTTCAGCGCGGTGTCGATGGCACGGTTCATCGGCTGGGGATCGAGCGCGGGAGTACCGGGCCGGCGCGGATGCGGGTCGATGGACGCCCGGCGGAAAGGATGGCGGAACTGGCGCGGCTGTTGCCGGTTATTGCGATTCATCCGCAGAGCCATGAATTGATTATGGGGGGGCCGGGAGAGCGCAGGCGGCTACTCGACCTCGGGTTGTTCCACGTGGAACAACGTTTCCATTCGCTCTGGCAGCGTTACCGGCGCGCCCTCTCGCAGCGCAACGTGCTGCTACGGAAACGGGTTTCCGAATCGGAACTGGGTCCCTGGGAGATGGAGCTCGCCCGTACTGGGGAGCAACTGGACGAGTTCCGGCGCCACTATGTCGACTCATTGGGTCGAGTGGTTGCGGAGTTGGCGCCTGCACTGTTCGGCGACGCCATCGAACTCGAGTTGGAATACCGGCGGGGCTGGCACGATGGCGAGGGCCTTGCGGAGGCGCTCACGCGGCTCCGCAGCCGGGATATCGAGCAGCGGGTTACCGGGGTCGGGCCGCACCGTGCGGATCTCATTATCCGGATTGACGGACGGGATGTCCGGCAGCGGATCTCACGTGGACAGCAGAAACTGCTGGTCTACCTCTTGCGACTTGCCCAGGCGCGTCAGCTGGCCACCGTTGGCGATGGCAGTTGTGTTCTCCTGCTCGATGATCTGCCGGCAGAACTCGATGCCGATCGTCGCGCGAGGGTGATGGCCGCAGCGGTCTCGGTTGGAGCCCAATGTTTCGTCACGGCGCTGGAAAAAGCCAGCGTCCCGATACCGGACGGCGTCGCCTGCAATATGTTCCACGTGGAACAGGGAGAGGTGTCCGAGGTGGTACACTAAGGGGTTCGTTTCAGGGGGCCGACCGATGACCGATTCGCCGTTGTACGATTCCACGCAGATCAAGGTGCTGAAAGGCCTGGATGCCGTCCGCAAACGTCCGGGTATGTATATCGGCGATACGGACGACGGGACGGGCCTGCACCACATGGTCTTCGAGGTCGTCGACAACGCGATCGACGAAGCGCTCGGCGGCTACTGCAGCGCGATCCAGGTCACTATCCACTCGGACGAGTCGATCACGGTCGTCGACGATGGCCGGGGTATCCCCGTGGATATCCACGAAGAGGAAGGCCGTTCGGCCGCCGAAGTCATTATGACCGTCCTGCATGCGGGCGGGAAGTTCGACCAGAATTCCTACAAGGTGGCTGGCGGTCTGCACGGAGTGGGCGTGTCGGTGGTCAACGCCCTGTCGTCATCGCTGCGCATGACGATTCATCGCGATGGCCGCGTCCATCGCATGGATTTCGATCACAGCGTACCGGTCGCCCCGCTCGAGGAAATCGGCGATACCGATCACTCGGGCACCGAGATCCATTTCCGGCCTGATCCGGGGATATTCACGAACATCGAGTTCCACTACGACGTGCTCGCGCAGCGCCTGCGGGAACTGTCCTTCCTGAATTCCGGTGTCCGGATCGTGCTCACCGATGAGCGCAGCGGAAAAGAGGACGTGTTCGAGTACCAGGGCGGTATCCGTGCCTTCGTCGAACACCTCAACCGCAACAAGTCGCCGCTGCACCCGACCGTTTTCCATTTCGCCGACGAAACACAGGAAATCACGGTCGAAGTGGCCATGCAGTGGAACGATTCGTACCAGGAGAACATCTTCTGTTTCACGAATAACATCCCGCAGCGTGATGGAGGGACGCACCTCTCCGGATTCCGCACCGCGCTGACCCGCAGCCTCAATCACTACATGGAAGCCGAAGGGATCACCAAGAAGGCCAAGGTGACGCCGACCGGCGATGATGCCCGCGAGGGATTGACCGCCGTCCTGTCCGTGAAGGTGCCGGATCCGAAATTCTCCTCGCAGACCAAGGACAAGCTGGTGTCGTCCGAGGTTCGGGGCGTGGTCGAGTCGAGTCTCGGCGAGCGTCTGTCGGCCTTCCTGCTGGAAAAACCGAACGAGGCGAAGGCGATCACGGCGAAGATCGTCGAGGCCGCCCGCGCACGCGACGCGGCACGAAAGGCCCGCGATATGACGCGGCGCAAGGGCGCGCTGGATGTCGCCGGGCTTCCCGGCAAGCTCGCGGATTGTCAGGAGAAAGATCCCGCCCTGTCGGAGATGTTCGTCGTGGAGGGCGATTCGGCGGGCGGTTCGGCCAAGCAGGGCCGGGACCGCCGTACCCAGGCGATCCTGCCGCTGAAGGGCAAGATCCTGAACGTCGAAAAGGCCCGGTTCGACCGCATGCTGGCGTCGGGCGAGGTCGCAACACTGATTACCGCGCTGGGCTGTGGCATCGGTTCGGACGAGTTCGACGCGGACAAACTCCGCTATCACCGCATTGTCATCATGACGGACGCGGACGTTGACGGTTCCCACATCCGCACGTTGCTCCTGACGTTCTTCTATCGCCAGATGCCCGAGTTGATCCGGCGCGGCCATGTCTATATCGCGCAGCCGCCGCTATACAAGGTGAAGCGCGGCAAACAGGAGCATTACGTCAAGGATGACGACGAGCTGAATGCCCATCTGCTTGCGCTCGCGCTGGATGATGCCGAGCTGTACGCGCATCCGGACGCCCCGCCGATCGCGGAGTCCGCGCTGGAGGGGCTGGCGCGCGACTACACGCGTGTCCAGCGGGTCGTGACCGGGCTGTCCCGGCGGTTCGACCGGACCCTGCTGGAGCAACTGCTCAATCTGCGTCCGGTGACGGCCGAGGACCAGCGCGACGAATCCGCGATGCACGCCTGGGCCGAAGGCCTGCGCGAGCGCCTCAATGGCGCGACCGGGAACGGCTATGCCATCAGCACGGAACGCCAGGACGGTGGTATCGCGGTGGTGGTCAGCCACTCGGTCCATGGCAACGAGCACCGCAGCGTCCTCGGTCCGGGCTTCTTCGGCTCGCCGGAGTATGAGGTGATCGCCGAGTTCGCCGGCCGTGTGCACGATCTGCTCGATGAGGGCGCATTCATCCGCCGCGGCAAGCAGCAGCGGGACGTGAAGGAGTTCCGCGAGGTGATGGAGTGGTTGCTGGCGCAGGGCCGCAAAGGCCTCACGTTCCAGCGCTACAAGGGCCTCGGCGAGATGAACCCGGACCAGCTCTGGGAGACCACCATGGATCCCGATTCCCGGCGCCTGCTGCAGGTTCGGATCGAGGATGCCGTGGCCGCGGACGAGATGTTCACCACCCTGATGGGCGATCATGTCGAGCCCCGCCGCGCCTTCATCGAGCGCAACGCCCTGGCGGTCAGCAACCTCGATATCTGATTTTTCACCACACCGAAGTAACTGGAATATTTGTGACCGACGATTCCGCGTCGAACCCG
>Ga0075106_1000225_pt1 | contig 32039 bp, 30 predicted proteins | sample AntDeeMetag02WF4_FD_69796 | JGI IMG/M metagenome (GOLD analysis project Ga0075106, IMG submission 69796) | Saline lake microbial communities from Deep Lake, Antarctica - Antarctic Deep Lake Metagenome 02WF4 | ecosystem: Environmental > Aquatic > Non-marine Saline and Alkaline > Saline | place... | reverse complement strand
CCACCACCACCACTCTCACCGGTGTCAGCCTCTTCATGCGCTTCGCGCAGGAAAGCGACAGCGCCGTCGGCCGGGAGGGTCGCCTCGGTCGTATCCTCGATCGACGGTTCCGCGCGCTCGCCCGTTCGGGCCCCGCGCAGACGCCGTTCTTCCCGCGGCGGGATCCCGAAGTAATCGCGATAGCATTTGGAGAAATGTGGCGCGGATACAAAGCCGCAGGCAAACGCGACATCGACGATCGAGATCGAGGTCTGCAGCAGCAGCTGGCGCGCGCGGGCGAGGCGCAGTTCCAGGTAATAACGCGTGGGGACGCAACTGAGGTGCTTCTGGAACAGACGCTCGAGCTGACGCCGGGAAACACCAACGTGACGCGCGAGCTCGTCGAGGCTGATCGGCTCTTCGATGTTCGATTCCATGATCGATACCGTCTCGATCAGTTTCGGCTGGCTCGTTCCGAGGCGTAGCTGCAGCGGGATACGCTGGCGATCGTGGCGCCCCCGGATACGCTCACAGGCGAACGCCTCGGAGACAGCCGTTGCGGTGTCGGCGCCGATCTGCTGGGTGATCAGGTTGAGCATCATGTCGAGTGGCGCGGTACCGCCAGCACTCGTGAAACGGTCGCGATCGATCTCGAACAGCTCATAGGAGACGACCACGCGCGGAAAAGCCTCGCGCATACTGGCGATGTTTTCCCAGTGCAGCGTGCAGCGGTAGCCATCGAGCAGACCTGCACGCGCCAGCACATGAGCGCCGGTACACAGCGCGCCGAAGTTGATCCGCTGCTGGCCGAGCTTCTTGAGCCATGAAAGGGTGGCGCGGTCGCTCGCCCGCTCGACATCCAGACCGGAACACACGAACAGGGTGTCGAGTCCGGACGCCTCCGTGATGGCCGCATCGGGGCGGATCTCCAGGCCATTGCTCGCCATGACCGGGTCGCCGTCGACCGTGTACGTGGTCCACTGGTAGAGTCGCTTGCCCGACAGGCGATTGGCCATGCGCAGTGGCTCGATCGCCGACGCAAACGCGATCATCGAGTATTCGGGCGTCAGCAGAAAGCCTAGCCGAATGGGCTTGCCGGGGTCATAGGTGCTGTTCATTTGCCGGAATCCGCCATTCGCTCGCCTGCCCGAAGGCGCCGGAGCATACCAGAGAGACAGAAAATTATGCCGGAAAAACCAGTGTTCGCAAATTCGGTTGCTGAATGCGGGGCGAACGCCGTATGAGTCGCGAGCTGTCCGTGGCGGCCATCGGACGTCTGGCGGCCCTTGCATCGGCGACCTCGTTCGCGGGTGTGTCGATGTTCGCCGGCTTCGTTTATTCCGGCGGTGCGACACCGGCCAGCGTCATCGCCGCCCGCCTGTTGTTCGGGCTGTTCGGTACGTTCGCGGTCGTGGCGTACCTGCGTCGCCCGTGGATGGTCCCCGCACGGGAATGGCGGCCTACCCTCGTCATCGCCACCGCGTGGCTGGCGGTGAACGTCTGCTATATGGCGTCGTTTTACTATATCCCCGTCAGCCTGGCCGTACTGATCTTTTTCACTTTTCCCGTTCAGGTCGCGCTGATCGGGCCATTGCTCGCTCGCCGCAGACCCGAGCCCGTGACGCTGGGGGCGGCGTTGATCGCCTTCGCCGGCCTCGCACTCGCACTCGGTCCCGATCTCGGTAATCTCGATTGGCGCGGGTGCGCGCTCGCGCTCGCCGCGGCCGTCGCGCTGATGACGACCTTCCTGATGAGCCGACGCCTCGTCGTCGATCAGGATATGTTTACTTTCAGCTTCAATCTGCATCTGCTGTGCGGGCTGGCCGTCGTGGTGTATGTGGGCGGCACCGGCGGCATCGCGTTGCCGGCCGCGCCGGTGGCGATCGGGGCACTGTTCGGTGTTGGCGTTTTCTACATACTCGCGGTCTGTCTGCAGTTCTTTGCCATCCGTTCCGCCGGTGCACCGCAGTCATCCATCATGTTCAATGCCGAACCCGTATTCACGGTACTGGGCGCCGCACTCCTGCTCGGGGAGCATCTCGGCCCGGGTCAGGTCGCGGGGGCGGTGCTCGTGATCGCCGGCGTCCTGCTGTCGACACGGGCGAAATCCTGAGTCTGCGAGTGTCTCCCGCCATTCCTGCGAACACGCGCCTTGCAGCTGATCCCACAGCGCCTCGCTGAATGGGTCACTATCTCTGGCGGGGGACACTGGCGGTAACGCGCACGGGCGCCGGCTGTGATACTTTTCCTGCTCGTTGCGAATCTGGAGTGATGCATGGCGATCCATTTCACGGCGGAAGAGCTCGGGCAGCGCCAGGCCGTTGTCGGTGCCGAGCTCGCGCGGCAGAGCCTTGATGCGCTGCTGTGTTTCCGTCAGGAGAGCATGTACTGGCTGTCGGGTTTCGATACCTTTGGCTACTGCTTCTTCCAGTGTCTGGTCATCGATACCGACGGCCGCATGATGCTGCTGACCCGTGAACCGGATCGCCGTCAGGCGGAACATACCTCGGTCATCAGCGACATCCGGGTCTGGGTGGACCGCGAGGGCGTGAATCCGGCGGAAGATCTGCGGGCCGTGCTGGACGAGCTTGGACTGCGGGGCAAACACCTTGGCGTGGAGTATGAGGCGTACGGGCTGACCGGCCGTAATGCCCGGCGGCTCGATGGCGCGCTGGAAGGGTTCTGCACGACGGACGACGCATCCGAACTGATCAGCCGCAAGCGGGCCGTGAAGAGCCCGACCGAGATGGCGTATATCCGGCGTGCCGCCGGCCTCGGCGACGATGCGCTGGACGCCGCGCTGGCCCATGCGGCCCCGGCGGCGTGGGAGGGGGATATCCTGGCCGATATGCAGGGCGCGGTCTTCCGCGGCGGCGGTGACTATCCCGGCAATGAATTCATCATCGGTTCCGGGCGCGATGCGCTGCTGTGCCGGTACTTCAGCGGCCGGCGTTCGCTCGATGAGCAGGACCAGCTCACGCTGGAATGGGCCGGCGTCTATCGTCGCTACCATGCGGCCATGATGCGCACGATCCTCGTGGGTAACGTCGATGCAGAGCACCGGCAGATGCATGCGGCGGCGGCGGATGCCATGGCCGCCTGCATGGAGGCATGCACGCCCGGCGGTACGGTCGGGTCGGTATTCGATGCACATGCGCGCGTCGTCGATGACGCCGGGCTGCGTCCACATCGTCTGAACGCCTGCGGTTATTCGATGGGCGCCACGTTCGCGCCGATGTGGATGGATTGGCCGATGTTCTACTCCGGCAATCCGACCGTGATCGAGACCGGCATGGCGTTCTTCATTCACATCATCCTCGTGAATTCCGACAGCGGACATGCCATGACACTCGGCCAGACGGTCGAGGTTACGGAGGCGGGCGCGATTTCCCTGCATCGCCACGGGACGGATCTGATCACCGCCTGATCCACACGGCCGCGATCCCCGTCATTCGATATCGATCCGCGGCGGTCGCGCGCCCCCGAGGATCGGTCCCGGCAACAGCCCGCGCGCGATCCAGCCGCGATCGGCCGGGCCGAGGCGGGGCCGCGCGAAAGGCCTGCCCGGTTTGGCTGCCCGCAGACGCTCGACGATTCGCCAGCCGCCGCGCACGATCAGGCGAATCTCCAGGCCGAACCGCCCCGGCAGCCGTCCGGGCAGATGCCGCCCTGCATGCAGCCACGCGCCCGCGCGTTCGATCTGGTGCGCGATCAGGGCATCGATATCCGCATCGCCCACGCCCGTGCGCAGCCGGGCCTCGGAGACACCGAAGGCCGTGAGGTCCGCGTGCGGGATATAGAGCCGGTCGCGTTCGATGAAATCCTGGTGCAGGTCCTGGAGAAAATTGATCAACTGCAGACCGGTACAGATGCGGTCCGAATCAGCGATGTTATCCGTTGTGGCCTGATCGGCCAGATGCAGCAGCAGTCGCCCGACGGGGTCCGCGGAGCGTCGCGCGTAATCACGCAGGTCGTCGAAGGTGTCGAAACGCTGCTGCGTGACGTCCTGCCGGAAAGCGGACAGGAGATCATGGAATCGCTGCAGCGGCAGACCAAAGCGCGGTATCGCATCGCTCAGCGCCGACCACAGCGCGTTGTCCGCAGGCCGACCGCCGGCGGCGGCATCGAGAGCCTCGGCCATGGCGTCCAGTGCCGCCAGCCGCTGTTCGTTATCGGCCCTGCCTTCGTCGGCGAGATCATCGGCGCGACGGGCGAAAACGTAGATCGCCGCGACCGGATCGCGCATCCGCCGGGGCAGCAGATTCGAGGCTACCGGAAAGTTCTCGTAATGCGATCGGGCCAGCGCCCTGCATTCGCGGTACGCGTCAGGGACGGAAGGTGCCATATGTTAGTGTTCCCCGCCGCGCCTCGCTGAATGCGTCAATATCCGTGGCGGGGTACACTCTGATCGCGCCTGCACGCCGCCGAAACCCGGGAGGACTTCGATGAGGAAACTGTTGCGCGGATTCGCCGTGGGCCTGCTCGTGGGTGGGCTGATCGGTCTGTGGTTCGGGATGAACATCGGCAAGGACCAGCCGCTGCTGTCCAACCCGTTCGCCCGGGTCACCCTCTCCGAACGCCTCGACCGCACCATGCGCCAGGCCGCCGAAGAAACCGGTACCGCAGTGGATAAAGCCGGCGACGCGGTGCGTGAAGGTGCGGCAACCGTCAAGGAAGAACTCCAGTCCGAATAGATCGGCCGGGGTCGGGTTCCCGGTCTCCGGGTAACCGGGTAACCGGGTAGCCGTTCATGGCATCTGCGTCGACGACGCGGGATGGTTCAGGTGCGGCCAGAGGTCGGCGGGGTGTTCGATCAGGGCGGAGGCGCCCCAGTCGCCGGGGCGGTCGTCCGGACCGAGATAGCCGTAGAGCGCGACGAAGGTATCCATGCCGGCGGCGATGCCCGCCGCGACGTCGCGTTCGGCATCGCCCACGTAAACCGCGCTTGCCGGGCTGATGCCGCTCAGCGTGCAGGCGTGCAGCAGCGGCGCCGGGTGTGGTTTGCGTTGTTCAAGGGTGTCGCCGGAGACAACCACGGCGGCGCGCGTGTCCAGCCCGAGCAGACGCAGCAGTGGTTCGGTCAGCCAGCCGGGTTTATTGGTGACGACCCCCCAGGTCCGGTCTCCCGTTTCGATCTGCTGCAGCAGTTCAGCGATGCCGGGGAATGGACGGGAGGCGCCGGCCAGATTCGCCTGGTAGCGATCGAGGAAAGACGTTCGCAGCCGGTTGAGTTCCGTACCGTCGCCTTCCAGGCCGAACCCGAGCCGGAGCAGCCCCGCCGCGCCATGCGAGACATGCGGGCGAATATCGGCGAACGGGAGTGGCTCACGACCCTCTGCCGAGAGCAGATCGTTGAGCGCCGCCGCCATGTCGGGGGCGGTATCGATGAGGGTACCGTCGAGGTCGAACAGGACCAGTTCGCGTCTACTCATCGGCGGGTGCGTGACAGGCAAGCATGTAGTTCACGTCAATGCCGTCATCGAGGTGATAATGGCGCGTCAGTGGATTGTAGGTGAGTCCGCGCTCCGCCGTGACATCGAGATCCGCGTCGCGGCACCATGTGGCGAGTTCCGATGGCCGGATCAGGCGGGCGTATTCATGCGTACCGCGCGGCAGTAACCGCAGCAGATACTCCGCGCCCACGATCGCGAACAGCCACGCCTTCGGCGTGCGGTTGATGGTCGAGAATACGACCGTGCCGCCCGGGCGCACCAGCGTGGCGCAGGCGCGTACGATCGAGGCCGGATCGGGGACATGTTCCAGCATCTCCATGCAGGTAACGACGTCGAATGCCTCCGGCTCGCTCGCGGCGAGGTCCTCGGCGGATTGTTCCCGGTAGTCGATCGCGACCTCGTGGTCGCTGGCGTGCTTACGGGCGGCCGCCAGCGCCTCGGCCGCGAGATCGATACCGACCACGTCGGCGCCGCGCAGGGCCATGGATTCGGTCAGAATGCCGCCTCCGCAACCCACGTCCGCGATGCGCCGGCCCGACAGTCCACCGGCCTGGCGTTCGATCCACCCGAGGCGCAGGGGGTTGATCGCATGCAGCGGTGCGCATTCACCTTCCGGGTCCCACCAGCGGCTGGCGAGGTCGGAGAATTTGCGCAGTTCGGTCGGATCGGCGTTGTCCATTCCCGGATTTCCTCTGGATCGCTCAGCGTGCGCCGCCGATCCGCTCCTGCCAGCCATCCGTGCGGTTTGCCAGATCGTCTGGATCCAGCGTCACGAGCTGGCCTTTGCGGAGCTGGGGGCGTCCGGCGATCCATACATCGCTGACCTGGTGGCGGCCGGTAGCGTACACGAGCTGCGAGACGACATCGTAGATCGGTCGGGTCTCCAACGGGGTGAGGTCGACGGCGACCAGATCGGCTGCCTTGCCTTCCTCGATCGAGCCCGTCACCTCGCCCAGCCCGATCGCGCGGGCACCGTTGATGGTCGCCATGCGCAGTGCGACCTCGGCGGGTACCGCCTCGGCATCCTCGGCCACGGCCTTCGCGAGCAGGGCGGCGGTGCGCATCTCGCCGAACATGTCGAGGTCGTTGTTCGAGGCGGCCCCATCGGTGCCGAGGGCTACGTTGATACCCGCTTTCTGCAGCCGCTGGATCGGCGCGAAACCGCTCGCGAGCTTGAGATTGGACTCTGGACAGTGAACTGCGCTCGCGCCGGTGCGGGCGAAGGCCGCGATCTCGTCGTCGTCTACGACCGTCATGTGCACCGCCGCGAATCCCGGCGAGAGCAGGCCGAGCCGTTCCAGCCGCGCGAGCGGGCGCTCGCCGCCATCGGCCTTGGCGCGGTCACACTCGCCCCGGGTCTCGTGGACGTGCATCTGGACCGGCACATCCAGCTCATCCGCGTACATGCGGATCCGTTCGAGCGGCTCGTCGGAGACCGTGTACGGCGCGTGTGGCGCGAAAGCGGTTTGGATCATCGCATTGCTGCGGTAGCGATCGTGCAGCGCCAGTCCCTTTTCGAAATACTGATCGGGTCCGTCGGCGTACTGGGTCGGGAAGTCGAGCACGATCATGCCGACCACGGCGCGCATGCCGATCTCCTCGGCCAGCCGCGCGGTGACTTCCGGAAAGAAGTACATATCGTTGAGACAGGTAGTGCCACCGCGCAGCATCTCGGCGAACGCGAGGCCGCTGCCGTCATGGACGAACGCCTCGTCGACCCAACGCCCCTCGGTCGGCCAGATGTGTTCCTGCAGCCACTGCATCAGCGGCAGGTCGTCGGCCAGGCCGCGTAGCAGAGACATGGACGCGTGCGTGTGCGCGTTGACCAGCCCCGGCATCAGCGCGTGTCCGTTCAGATCGACGGTTTCGGCATCAGGCCAGCGGCGTTGTGCTTCCTCGCAAGGGAGTATTGCGGCGATGATGCCGTCGCGTACGGCGACCGCGTGCCCGGGAAGGACGCGGTCGGCTTCGTCGACGGTGACCACCCAGCTCGGGAGCAGCAGTGTATCGGGGGAATCCGGAGCCTCGTTCATGACCCTGCACGATACCGCCAGGGTATCGGCCGGACAAGGCGCTATTGTCCTTGGAGGACACTCGTGCGGCTTTCGCGTTCGGCTTGCCGTGGTCGCGTCGTCGTCGGCCCTGTAAACTGCCCGGTGTGCCACTGGCGGTTGGCTGGAGTGAATGCGAATGACCCCTGAGGGTTCCGTCGACAGCGTGCGCGCAATGGTCTGGCACGGTGACCGCCTGGCGCTGCTTGATCAGCGACAACTGCCGCTGGACGAGGTCTGGATGGATTGTGACGATGCCTCGACGGTCGCGGATGCGATCCGGGCGATGGTCGTGCGCGGCGCGCCCGCGATCGGAATCGCGGCGGCCTACGGCGTCGCGCTTGCCGCGCGTGCCGGCACCGATCTCGGTGCGGCAGTGGCCACGCTGGGCCAGGCCCGTCCGACCGCGATCAATCTGCACTGGGCGCTGGAGCGCATGAGTCGGGTAGCGGCCGCCGCGCCCCCCGGCGATCGTGCCGGACTGCTGGCGCGGGAAGCCGAGGCGATTCACGCGGAGGATCTGGCCGCGAACCGGGCGCTCGGTGCGGCCGGCGCCGCGGAGATCGACGGCCCCACCGGCGTACTGACCCACTGCAATACCGGCGCCCTGGCGACCGGTGGTTTCGGGACCGCGCTCGGTGTCATCCGCTCCGGCTGGGCCAGCGGGCGCATCGACGCCGTGTTCATGGGGGAAACGCGCCCATGGTTGCAGGGCGCGCGACTGACGGCATGGGAACTCGCCCGTGAAGGTATCGAGGGGCGCGTCATCGTCGACGGGGCCGCCGCGGCGCTGATGGCCAGTGGCCGGATCGGCTGGGTCATTGTCGGGGCCGACCGCGTCGCCGCGAATGGCGATGTCGCCAACAAGATCGGCACCTGCGGGTTGGCGGTGCTGGCGCGGCATTTCGGCGTTCGCTTCATGGTCGCCGCGCCGGCCTCGACCATCGATCCGGCGACGCCCGATGGCCAGTCGATTCCGATCGAGACCCGCGGCGAGGATGAGGTCCTGGCGTGGTCCGGGCAGCGGGTGGCCCCGCCTGCAGCCCGCGCATGGAATCCGGTTTTCGACGTTACGCCGGCTGCGCTGGTCGATGTACTGGTGACCGAACACGGCGTCCTGCACAATCCGGACGCTGCCGGCCTGGCGCGGTTGCAGGACGCCGCCCCGGTCGCGGCGGCCGGGCCCGTGTACTGATCGTCCGCACGGTCGACAGCGCCGGGGTGGACTCGTAATATCAAGACTTTACAGGAGGACAGTGCTGTATGACGGCCCGGAAAAGCCTGCTGATCCAGTTATTCGCCCGCGATGAGCCCGGCCTGATCTCATCGGTATCCGGCTGCCTGTTCGACCTGGGCCTCAACCTCGGGGATACGACCTTCGCCGTACTCGGTACCGGCGCCGAATTCACGGTGGTGGTCGAGGAACCGGTGCCGGTGGAAATCGCCGAGATCGAGCAGCGGCTCAAAGAATTGCCGGAACTCGATGGGGCGGATATTCGGGTCGAACAGTTCGATATCGCGCCCGTCCACGGCCCCTCCGCCCGGATCACCCACCGCATTACCATACGTGGCGACGATCAGCCCGGTCTGGTTACGCGCCTGACCGAGGTGTTCGGGGATTACGACGCGAATATCGTGCGCCTGAACGCCGAGCGCATCCCAAGCGGCAGCGGCTCGACCTACGTCATCCGGCTGGCTGTCTGGTTGCCCGAGAGCCGGGCGGATGCCTGTATCGCCGCCGTGCGCAATACCGCGAGTCAGCTCCAGCTCTCGACCGAGTGGCAGCGCGCCTGATGTTGGGCGAGCGTGCGCTGAATGCCGCCGGCGCGGTGGTCTGTTTCGGTGCGCTCGCGTACGGGATCTTCTGGCTGCAGATGCGTCTCGATCTCGAGCCCTGCCCGTTGTGCATCCTGGATCGGGTTGCCTTCTCCACAGCGGGGGTACTGTTCCTGCTGGCGGCGCTGCATGGTCCGCGGGGCACCGGCCGACGCGTCTATGCGGGGCTCACGCTGATCCCGCTGGCGTTCGGGCTGGCGGTTGCCGGCCGGCATCTGTGGCTGCAGAGCCTGCCGGCCGATCAGGTCCCCGCCTGCGGCGGCAGCCTGGATTACATGCTGGACAATTTCCCCCTCGGGCAGGTGATCGACATGGTGCTGCGGGGCTCCGGTTCCTGCGCCGATATCCAGTGGCAGTTCCTCGGACTCTCGATCCCCGCGTGGACACTCTTCCTGTTCGTTGTGCTGACGCTGATCGCGCTGGTGCAGTTGTTCCGTCCGGTGGAGCGGCGTCTGTTCTGATGGCGGGCAAGAGCGTCAAACGGTTCCGTGCGGCCCTCCTGGAGCGGGGGCTGGCCGATACCATCGTCGAACTCGACGCGAGTGCCCGCACGGCCGATGACGCGGCAGCGGCACTCGGGTGCGCTACCGGCGCCATCGTGAAGTCGCTGGTGTTCTCGGGACCCGAGTCGGAACCGCTGCTTGTTCTCGGTACGGGCGATGGTCGGGTCGATGAGAAGCGGGTCGGCGAACGCGTCGGCGGCCCGGTCGCGCTCGCGGACGCCCGCTTCGTGCGCGACGCCGCCGGTTATGCGATCGGCGGAGTGCCGCCGCTCGGTCATAACCAGGATCTGCCGGCGCTGATCGACCGCCGACTGGAACGCTTTGCCACGATCTGGGCCGCCGCCGGGACGCCGCACACTGTCTTCTCGCTGTCGCTGCCCGATCTGATCCGTGCGACCGGGGGTGAGGTCGTCGAAGTCGGCCAGGGCTGAGCCCGCGCGGGCTCAGTCGCCGTTGCGCGCGTTGTCGGTGGACGTGGCCGGGAGATGGGCCGCGCGCAGTCTCTCCGTCTCCCGCTGCAGGGCCTGGCTGATCGTCACCGGATAGGGATTCCCTGTCGGTACGGGCTCACACAGGCGTCGCGGCAGGGCGCCGCGCTGAGTCGCGGCACGTTCACGCATCGTGTTGAGGCTCTCGGGCGGGTCCAGCCGCCGTCCACCCCGCATCACCGGGTTAAGCAGCGGTTCACCGGCCAGCGCCTCGCGGCTGCCCGCGATGGTGTCCCCCGTGAACAGGCCGTCGGACCAGCGGCGGAATACCTGCTTGGCCCCCGGAAGGCTGATCTTGTCGGGGGACGCCTTGAGGCGCGGTTCACCGGCATAGCTCACCAGCTTGTAGGCGAAATCCAGGGTGGGCGCGTCGCGTGACACGACCAGGTCCGTGCCGACCCCGAAACCGTCAATCGGTGCTCCCTGCGCGACCAGTTCCGCGATCCGCTGCTCACCGAGACCGCCCGACACGATGATCTGGACATCTTCGTGCCCGGCGGAATCCAGACGTGCCCGTGCAGTTCGGCTCAGTTCGTCGAGATCGCCGGAATCGATGCGGATGGCGTGGACCCGGAAGTCGCTGCCGAGTTCTTTGGCCAGACGCAGGACGTTGTCGACGCCACCGAGCGTGTCATAGGTGTCGACCAGCAGCGTGGTCTCGGGGTAGTGGCGGGCGAAAGCCCGAAAGGCACTCAACTCGTCGGGGAATGCCTCGACATAGCTGTGGGCCATGGTCCCGACGACGGGCAACCCGTAACGCTGGCCGGCGACCATGTTCGAGGTCCCCCCGCAACCGGCGATCCAGCTCGCCCGCGCGGCCGCCACGGAGGCATCGAACCCGTGGGCCCGGCGGGCGCCGAAGTCGACCACGCTGCGGCCGTCGGCAGCATCGACGATTCGGGCCGCTTTGGTGAGGATCAGCGAATCGAAGTGGACCGAATTGAGGACGCGGGTTTCCAGAATCTGTGCCACCGGCAGCGACGCGGTCACCCGCAGCACCGGTTCATTCGGGAAGACGGCCGTGCCCTCGGGCATCGCGTCGACTTCACCGTCGAAACGCACGTCGCGAAGCCACTCGATGAAAGCCTCATCGAACAGACCCGTGCCGGCGAGATATTCGAGTTCGTTCGCGCGCAGTGCAAAGCCCTCAAGCGCTGACAGAACCGCCTCGAGCCCGCCCGCGAGCACGTATCCGCGCTGCGGCCCCGGATCGCGATAGAAGATCTCGAACGACGCCGTTTCCGTCTGGCCGTCGGCGACATACGCTTGCGCCATCGACAGTTCGTACAGGTCCGTGAACAGGGCCGAAGGCGCCGTTCCATTGTCGCTGGTCTGCGTGTTCACGCGGCGGCGTCGATCCGGGCGCCAGCGGCGCGCATGGCCTCCAGGGCCCGGTCGCCATCGCCAGGCGATACGTCGACGGCCCGGGTCGCGTTTCGGATCAGATGGGTCTCGAATCCGGCCTCGCAGGCATCGATGACCGTTGCCCGGACGCACACATCCTGGGCGAGCCCCCCGATAAACAGGCGCTCCACGCCAAGCCCGTGCAGGCGATTGGCGAGCCCGGTGTCATCGAAGGCCGAATAGTTTTCCCGATTCCGGTCGCGTCCTTTGCTGATGACGATCGCGTCGCGGGGCAGCTCGAGTTCCGGATGGAAGGCCGCCCCGGGGGTTTCGCGCACGCAGTGGCGCGGCCACGGCCCGCCGCGATCGCTGAAACTGCAGTGATCTTCGGGATGCCAGTCGCGCGAGGCGACGATCGGTATACCCGCCGCCTGGGCGGCCTCGATCCAGCCGTTCAGGACCGGCACGATCGCATCGCCGTTCGGAACGGCCAGAGCACCGCCGGGGCAGAAATCGTTCTGCACGTCGACCACGACAAGCGCATCCCCGTTTCTGATTGTATCTCGCATACTCAACAATTTAGGGGACCTTGCGGGAAGCGTCAATCAAGCGATGGCGGATGGATCCGGGATGTCGCCGGTGTGCGACAGAAGTTCAAGAATGGTGTCACGCAGCGCCGCCGCAGCCGGTGACAGGCTGTGCCGCCGGGCGGTCAGGAGACCGATCTCGCGTTCCACGTGGGGGTTCGCCAGCGGCACGAAGCACAATTCCCGATCGTTGTCCGGCAGGGCCAGTTGGGGCAGCGCCGTCACCCCGATGCCGGCGCGCAGCGTGGCCAGCAGGGAAATGATGTTGGATACGGAGAAATGGGCCCCGGCCATGACGTGCTGGGCATGGGTCCCGTCGAGCAGGCGCACCGTACCGTTGGTGATCAGCGTGTGCCCCGCGAGGTCGGCCCATTCCAGGGGACGCTCGATCAGGGCGAGGGGGTGATCGCGTCGGCATACGAGCCCCATCTGGTCCTGTAGCAGCGGCTGGAAATCGAGGTTGGGATCGAGCTCCCACTGGCTGGCGACACCGAAATCGACCCGTTGGTGGAGCACTCGCTGCTGCACGTTATGGGCGGTATCATCCTCGACGCTCAGCTGGATATCCGGATAGCGCGTCGCAAAGACGTCGAGGATCCGTGGCAGGAGCTGGCTCGCAAACGAGGGAACGCAGGCGATCGATGCGCGGCCCATGCGCTTGTCCGCCGCGAGCGCCATTTGATCGACGACCCGGCCGTAATGCTCGAGCAGCGCTTTCGCGGGCGGGTAGCAGTGCCGACCGTAAGGCGTCAGTTCGGTCTTGTTGCCGCGCTCGAACAGGGTCTCGCCGAGTCGGTGTTCCAGTTCGCGGATCGAGAGCGAGATCGCCGGCTGAGTGCGGGCCGCGCGCTCCGCGGCCGCGTGGTAACTCTTGAGTTCCGCCACCAGCACGAAATACCGAAGCTGTTGCAGTTTGACGTCGGGGACCATGTTCCCGCTCTCCGGCATCCATAAGTTTAATTTACCATAGCATTTTTGTTAATAATTGTTCTTTTGGCTCGCGGTGCTCCACGATGCCGCTACCGAGTAAAAGGGGGAACCATGGCCGAAGCGCACTTCCGCAATTTCATCAATGGCGAGTGGGTCGATGGCGAGTCGACCGTCAGCAACGTCAATCCGTCCGATGTCTCGGACAGTCTGGGCGAGTTCGCGCAGGCGTCGGTCGAGCAGACCCGCGAGGCGATCGCCGCGGCCCGTGCAGCCCAGCCGCAGTGGTACGCGAAGGGTCTTGAGCACCGCTACAACGCACTGCTGGCGATCGGCACCGAACTGATGGATCGCGCCGCCGAACTCGGACGCGAGCTGGCCCGGGAAGAGGGCAAGCCTTTCGCCGAGGGCAAGGGCGAAGTGTACCGCTCCGGTCAGTTTTTCCACTACTACGCCGCCGAGGTTCATCGCCAGATGGGCGATACCGCGGATTCCGTGCGCCCCGGTATCGAGGTCGAAACCTGGCGTGAGCCGATGGGGGTCGTTGGCGTTATCTCACCGTGGAATTTTCCGATGGCGACCCCGGTCTGGAAGATCGCGCCGGCGCTCGCGTTCGGCAACGCCGTCGTGTGGAAACCGGCCAACCTCGTGCCGTACAGCGCCACGCAGGTGGCCGAGATCATCAGCCGCCAGGATCTGCCGCCGGGCACGTTCAATCTCGTCATGGGCCGTGGCAGTCAGGTCGGCAATACACTGGTGGAGTCGCCGGACGTTGATGCCCTGACGTTTACCGGATCGGTCGAGACCGGCAAGCAGGTCGGTGCGAAGGCGATGCAGAACCTGACCAAGGTGCAGATGGAAATGGGGTCCAAGAACCCGCTGGTCGTTCTCGACGATGCCGATATCGAGACTGCGGTTCAGTGCGCCTTTGCCGGCGGCTATTCCGGCACGGGCCAGAAGTGCACGGCCTCGTCGCGCATCATCGTGACCGAGGGGATCCATGACCGCTTCGTCGAAGCACTGGTCGAGCGGTTGGCAAAAGCGAAAGTCGGTCATGCGCTTGAAGAGGGAACGGAGATCGGCCCGGTCGTCGATGCCAGCCAGCTCGAACAGGATCTCGCCTGGATCGAGAAGGCGAAGGAGGAGGGCTGCACGCTCGCCTTCGGTGGCGAACGCGTCGCCAGCAATACCGAGGGGTTTTTCCTGCAGCCAACTCTGTTCACCGACAGCCACAACCGGATGACGGTGAACCAGGAAGAGCTGTTCGGCCCGATCGCCTGCGTGCTCAAGGTTCGCGATTACGATGAGGCGCTCGCGGCCGTGAACGACACGCGCTTCGGCCTGACCGCCGGCATCGTTACCCGCTCACTCGGACCCGCGATGCACTTCAAGCGCAATGCGCGCTTCGGGTGCGTCATGATCAACCTCCCGACCGCGGGCACCGATTACCACGTGCCGTTCGGCGGCCGCAACGAATCCAGCTACGGGCCGCGCGAGCAGGGGCAATACGCCCGCGAGTTCTACACCGAGGTCAAGACTTCCTACATGCGGGCGATGTGAGGCGGATTCATGGCGCATGACACGGCGGTGATCGATGGGCTCCAGTACTGCAACTGGAGCCGCGAAGTGTTCGAGCAGATGCGTGCCGGTGGGATCGATGCGGTCCACGTCACGGCCACGTACTGGGAGAACGCGCGTGAACTCCTGTCGAATATCGGTGACTGGAATCGGCGTTTTGAAGCCCACCGTGACCTGATCATGTCGGTGGAGACCGCCGCGGATATCCGGCGTGCGCGAGAGTGCGGGAAAACCGGTATCATCCTCGGACTGCAGAACTGCTCGCCGATCGAGGACGACATCGATATGGTGGCGATTCTCAAGCGGCTCAACGTGCATATCATGCAGTTGTCGTACAACAATCAGTCGCTGATCTGCGCGGGTTGTTTCGAGGAAACGGACCCGGGCATCAGCCGCTTCGGCCGCCAGGTGATCGCGGAAATGAACCGCGTCGGCATGGTGATCGATATGTCCCATAGCGCGGAATTTTCCACGCTGGAAGCGATCCGGTTGTCCGAGCGTCCGGTGGTCGTGTCGCATGCCAATCCGTGTTTCTATCACGATACGAGCCGGAACAAGTCGGAAAAGGTCATGCGGGCACTGACCGAGAGTGGCGGGCTGATGGGGTTCAGCTGCTACCCCTTCCATCTGCGGAATGGTTCGGGCACAGGCATTGATGAATTCACGGAAATGATAGCGCGCAGTGCCGACATCATGGGCGCGGAGCGCCTGGGGATCGGCACCGATCTGTGTCAGGATCAGCCCGTCGAAGTACTCCAGTGGATGCGCAACGGCAACTGGTCGAAGGTCATGGATTACGGCGAAGGCTCGGCCGAGCGGCCCAGCTGGCCGGATCCGTTGCCGTGGTTCCGGACATCCGCGGACTTCCCGAATATCGCCCTGGGCCTGCGGGACCGGGGATTCAGCAACGCCGAGGTCGACGGGATCATGGGTGGTAACTGGCTTCGTTTTCTCGACGACGCCCTGCAACCGACGGCCTGAAGCGTCGGCTTATACGATAACCCGAAAACGGGGGTAGATATGAGTAACGGAAGCAACTCGAACGATCCGCATCGCGCGGGCATGAACGCGGGTCTTGGGGACCCGTGGGTGCTGGGGATCAGCGGCGGGTTCGTCCTGCTGTTCGTCGGCCTGTCGATTTTCAATGTCGATCTGCTGGGAACGATCGTGAGTTCCGGCTTCACCTGGACGGCTCAGTATCTCGGGTCTTTCTTCCAGCTGCTCCTGCTTCTCACGTTCTTCATCGCACTCGGCGTGTGCGTCTCACCGGCCGGCAGTGCGGTCATGGGCGACCTCGACGAGCCGGAGATGAGTACCTTCAAGTGGATCTCCATCATCCTCTGCACGCTGCTGGCCGGTGGTGGTGTGTTCTTCGCCGCCGGTGAGCCGGTGTACCACTTCATCGCGCAGAGCCCGCCGGCGTTTGACGCCGAGGTCGGTACCGCCGAGGCGATCAAGGGGGCATTGGCCCAGTCCTTTATGCACTGGGGATTCCTCGCCTGGGCGATTCTCGGCTCACTGACCAGCCTCGTGCTCGTGAACGCGCATTACGTGAAGGGCCAGCCGCTGCAGCCGCGTACGCTCCTGTATCCGATTTTCGGTGACCGGGTCATGAAGGGCGCGTTCGGCGGTATTGTCGATTCCGTGTGCGTGATCGCGGTCGTGGCCGGCACGGTCGGCCCGATCGGCTTCCTCGCGACCCAGGTCGCCTATGGAGCCAATGTCCTGTTCGGCTTGCCGGATACGTTTGCTACCCAACTCGTCGTTCTGATTATCCTCGGTGCGATCTATGTAACGTCCGCCGTAACGGGCATCCATCGTGGTATTCAGATTCTCAGCCGGTTCAACGTGTTCCTGGCCGTGGGCATCGCCGCATTCATCCTGATCTTCGGGCCGACGCTGTTCCTCGTGAACGCGTGGCTTCAGGGATTTGGCGAATATGTCTCGTCGTTCTTCGCAATGGCGACCATGACGACTGAAACCGCGCCGGCGTGGTGGATGAAGTGGTGGACCATCTTCTTCTTCGCCTGGTTCCTGGGGTATGGCCCGCTGATGGCCCTGTTCGTGGCGCGTATTTCGCGTGGACGGACGGTGCGCCAGATGATCCTGGCCGTCGCGGTGGCCGCACCGATCGTTACGACGATCTGGTTCACGCTGCTCGGTGGTTCGGGTATCTACTATCAGCTCAATGGCGCGATCGACCTGCAGGAGGCGCTGACCAACTTCCAGTTCGACGTTGCGACGCTGACTGTCGCGCAGGCGCTGCCGCTGGGTGGTCTGATGGCCTTCCTGATCCTGATCCTGACCACGATCTTCGTGGCCACGACGGGCGACTCGATGAGCTACACGATCTCCATGGTCGCCTCGGGTCATGACGATCCGAATACCGGCGTGCGGGCCTTCTGGGGCATCGCACTGTCGGTGATGGCCGCCATTCTGCTGTTCATCGGCGCGGGTCAGATCTCCGCACTGCAGCAGTTCATCGTGATCACCGCGATTCCGGTGTCACTGGTGGTCCTGCCGTCGCTGTGGACGGGGCCGAAGGCGGCCTACGAGATGGCGCGCAATCAGGGGATCGTGCGCTAGACTGACGTTACTGGCGGGGCCGGCACCTGCCGGCCCCGCAACCGATCCCGGGATCCGCTGAGTCGTTTGGGCGGATCGGGGACTGACAGGTCCGCGGTGCGTGTTCCACGCCCCATTGCGCGTGCTGCCAGGTGTTGATCGGCGGTCCGTTCCGACACCCCGGGTATCACATCCAGATCAGCGACCGGGTCGAGACCCGCGGTGAGGCCCGGTCGTGTTTCGAGGGGGCATCGCCATGTTGCCGGAATCGCGTGATTTCCAGCCCGCACACCCTGCACCTCATGCCGGTCCGGTGCCACTGCGCCCGGCCGATGAGGTCATGCAGCTCGACAGGCTGGGCAGTCTCCATGGCAGCCGGATCAGTTTTATACGCACCGCCGTCCGCAAAATGATGGACGAGGGCTGGCGGGTGGAGAATCGTCGCTTCGATATCGATCGCGATGGTTATGGTACGGCGATCTATCGCATTACCACCCCCGAATTCGTCTACGAATTCGTTCTCTTTTCGCAGTATCTCGATCCCAGTCAACGCTCGGACCGGGTTATCGCGAATGCGTGGGATTGTGCCTTCGCGCTGTGTGTCGGCGAGGTCGACGAGGAACGCCTGGAGGCCCTGCGGGAGAACATCCCACGCCAGGAGGCGGGCCGCTGTGACGCGAGCGTAATTGTGCTGTCGCGCGCGAACCGCAGCGTCCGCAATTTCGATTCCATGGTGCAGGCCCTGTCCGAAGGGCGTCAGCCGGATCCGCGTCAGATCGCACGGGTCGGCTACCTCTACCGGACGACTGCCGTTTACGGCAACGGGAAATTCGGCATCGCCGATTATCCAAAGATCCGTGACTGGGAAGATTTCGGCCTCCCGTTTTCGGCCCAGATGTTCACCGTGTATCTGCTGCGGCACTTCAGTATCGAGCAGGTTGAGCATATCGCCGCCTGCCGTGCGCCGGAGACGGCCGTGCGGATGGATAACCGCGTCAAACGTTATCTGGGGATCGGCAATTCGACCGGACTCGGTATGGCCCCCTTCCTGATCAGTCACCCGAAACTGATCAATCAGTGGATGCTGATGCGTGAGACGGCGCTTGCGCGTTGCCTTGGCGAAAGCGCGGATCGCGACCGGCTCGACCGGCTGCTGACATTGATAGACCGCGCGGCGCAACATACGCGGGAAACGGTTTCCGACGATGCGCGGCAGACCGAGCACAACGGAAACCTGGTAGAAGAATTGTGCAGCGCTTCGGGGTGGCTTCGGCAGCAGGCACCGGAGCAGCGCCGCCTGTGGCAGGAATTGTCGGACTACGCGCGCGCAAACTGGTCACTGGAAACCCAGGAACTGCTGCACTCGCTGATCATCGAGCTCTACCCGTCCCAGGTCGACGAGCTCGAGTTGTATATGGGGGCGACGGAGCAGTATGACCTGGTGCCCGATATGACGCTCAATCGTCTCATCGAGGAGATCGAGTCGAATTATGACTGGGCGCTGGCAGTCGACTTCGAAGACCCGGAACAGACTCGATTGTTCTGGTATCGGTCGGCGGAAAAGGAAGAGCCGCGACTCGGGATCAGGGGTGAGGAGCCCGGGGACGACCGGGAGATGCCGCTGGATATCGCCAGGCAGGTGCGGCGGGCCTACGACGCGCTCGTGGCATATCGCGACGAATTCGGTGGCCGCACGACGGTGGTGGAGTTTTTGCTCGAACGGCCGGGCTTCAAGGGGATCATCCGTCGTGTGCAGTCGATGTCGCAGACCACGTACGGCGAAATCCGCAAGAATCTGCTGGCCGGGGATATGCTGCCCATGCACCTGCTGCGCTGCAAACTCTCGTTCTTCGGGGCCACCAAATTCGATCCGCGTTCCAGTCGCTGGGTCCGTATCACCCTGTTCCAGGGAGCGCCCCTGCTCGAGGATATTGGCCAGCCGTTCGATGATGACTGGTTCATGCCAGTGATGCCCGATCCCGATGAGGTGCTCGGATGAGAGTTTCCCAGAATGAACTCACGGGATTGTGCCGGCGTGCCTTCGAGGGTATGGGATTCCCGCCGGGCGACCATGAAGACGCCGCCGATATGGTCGTGTGGCTCGAGCAGCACGGTCTCGGTGGTGTCGATACCCTGCGCCGGGCATTGACGCGCCTCACCAGCGAACCGCGCAATGCCATGGTGCGGGCGTTCGAGGATTCATCTCTCGCTGTTATCGACGCATCGGGCAATTCGATCCTGCTGTGCGGCAGTCTCGCCGCCGATCTTGTCTATGCAAAGGCCCGGCGGAAAGGCCTGGCGGTCGTCAAGGTTCAGGACTGTTACAACCGTAAACTGATGATGGGATATCTGGCCCGTTGCGCGCGGCGCGGCATGAACCTCATGGCGTTCTGGCGCAACAGTGAAGATCCCGTCATGGTCGAACAGGTCGTTTCGATTCGGGCGTATGAGGACTACCCGACGCTCCTGCTCTATCAGATCGAGGATGAGGACGACACGCTCACGCGCAACCGCTCCGTAACGCTGATCGCCTCGCCGCATTTCTCCATGCTGCAGTCACTGCATCCGGATCCCGAAGAGGCGACGCTGCTGCAGGTCGTAAGTCCGGAGGACTTCGAGCGCCAATCCAATCGGGTCTGGGAAGATGGACTTCAGGTCGAGGATGATGTGTGGGCGCGTCTAAAGGAACTGTCCGGCCGGACGCTCGTCGAGGCCACCGAAGAATCCCGCAACCGCGGTGCGGGCGAAGGGGCCGAGTAACACTTTACCCGCGCCCGTTCGGATGACCTCTGTCCAGTGTTACCAGTCACGACACGGGGTTGCCCGTGGACGACGATTATATTTCAGGTCCGTTGACCCCCATGTAGGCCAGTGGAAGAATCCCGCCGCCTGCGGCCCCGCACGCCGGATTTCGGCCGGGGCGAGCCCGGGATTCGAAAAAGGAAAGCACTGGCATGAGCGATCTGGTTAGGAGCGACTGTATCGTGGGACGGCACGGCGGCTCGTCGAGCGTGCTCGATGGCATCGGCAACACGCCGCTCATCGATATCGACGGTATCTGGTGCAAACTCGAATTCCTGAATCCGTCCGGCTCGATCAAGGCGCGCATAGCCAAATACATGATCGAGCGTGCGGAGCGCGAAGGCCGTCTGCAGCCGGGTGACACCATCGTCGAGGCGTCGAGCGGCAATACCGGTAATGCGCTCTCGATGGTCGCGGCGGTCAAGGGTTACCGGATGCTGGTGGTGATGCCGAATGGCATGACTTCGGAACGTCTGGCGATCTCGCGTGCCCTCGGTGCGGAAGTGCTGCTTGTCGGCGACTTTCACGTCAACGCCGCGCTGGAGAAGGCGGAAGAACTCGGTCAGCAGGACGGATACTTCTGCCCGCAGCAGTTCGCGTCCGAATGGAACGTCGAGGAAAACCGGACATGGCTCGGCCAGGAACTGCTGCAGCAGATGCCCGAGGGGACCGTGCCCGACGCAATCGTGGTCGGGGTCGGCACCGGTGGGACCCTGATCGGCGTCGGCCAGGCCTTCCGGGAAGTGAATCCGCACTGCCGCCTGGTTGGCATGGAACCGGAAGAGTCGTGCACCATCGTCTGCGGGGAGACCGGCAAGCACCTGATCGAAGGGATCGCTGATGGTTTCGTGCCGGAGATCATCTCGAGGCACCGCAGCGAGATCGACGACTTCGTCTCCGTCGACAGCGCCGAAGCCGTCGCCGAGATGCGCCGCATTGCACAGCACCACGGCTGTTTTGTCGGGCCTTCATCCGGCGGTCATCTGGTCGCCGCAAAACGCCTGCGTCAACGCAGTCCCGAACTGAAGAACATCGTCACGCTGTTCTGCGACGAAGGCGAGAAATACCTCTCCGAACATTTCCGCTTCCACGACCCGAACGCCTGATTACGCCGTGTTTTCAGTCGTGGTTCCTTCTTCAAAATCACCTGGACGCCGCCACTGCACGACCATGATGCCGCCGAGCAGGAGAAGGGCGGGTATGTAGATCCATTCCCGCGCGGGCTGGTCGACCGGGGCGCGGATGCGTTCGATCGTCATCTCTGGCTGGTAGCGGGGATTGTCGAGTGGGCCGTTGAAGGCCGGTTCGGCGGTCCAGGTGTCGCCTTCGCGTTCCAGGAAGACCAATCCCGCCGCACGCATGCGCGTGGTGAAATCGGCTTTCGGGCCCGGTTCGACGACGGTGACGATGGATTTCCTGTCGCCATCGAAATCCTCTCGTTCGACCACCAGCCGCAGATCTTCGTTCGCCGGCAGGCCCTCCACCCACTCCTGCAGTCGCCCTGCTGAGATATCCTCGAACGGCGGCACGAGCCGGTCGACCCAGAAACCCGGCCGGAACAGTGAGAAGGCGACGAGCAGCAGGGCCGCGGTCTCCCAGAGCCGGCAGCGGCGCAGGAACCACCCCTGCGTTCCGGCCGCGAATACCAGCATGCCGATGATGGCGATGACCGTCGTCATGATCAGATGCGGAATGCTCTCGATCCCGATCAGGAGCAGTTCGGTATTGAACAGGAACAGAAACGGCAGGACGACCGTACGCAGGCTGTAGACGAAGGCGTGCACGCCGGTGCGGATCGGATCGCCACCGGACACGGCGGCGGCTGCGAAAGAGGCGAGGCCGACGGGGGGCGTGACGTCGGCCATGATGCCGAAATAGAACACGAACAGATGCACGGCGATCAGCGGCACGATCAGGCCCTGCTCGCCCGCCAGCGTAACGACTACCGGCGCCATCAACGATGAGACCACGATGTAATTGGCCGTGGTCGGCAGCCCCATGCCAAGCACCAGACAGATAAACGCCGTCAGGATAAGCATGGCGAGCAGGTTGCCACCGGAGATCAATTCGACGAACTCGGTCATGACCTGGCCGATGCCGGTGAGCGTCACCGTACCGACGATGATCCCGGCCGTCGCCGTGGCCACGGCGATCCCGGTCATGTTCCGGGCGCCGCCGATCAGGCCATGCACCAGTTCAATCCCGCCCCGGCGGATCTCGGGGATGAGCGGGACATCGCCACGGAACCACGCGAACAGCGGGCGTTGCGTGAGCAGGATCAGGATCAGAGCGACGGTCGCCCAGAAGGCGGACAGGCCCGGCGACAGCCGTTCGACCATGAGGCACCAGATGAGCAGTATCACCGGCAGCAGAAAATGCAGCCCCGACTGAATGGTAGGTCCGGGATCCGGGATCTCCGTCAACGGGGCCGACGGGTCATCGTCCTGGAGCGGTGCGAAGCGCGCGGCATGACGGATGAGGCCAACGTGGATCACCGCGAGCACGCCCGTCACGATCCAGACTGCGGCGTCGCCGGTCAGGGTCCGGATCCAGCCTACCCCCCAATAGACGGCGGCGCTCAGGATAACAAGACCGGCGATGGTGAGCCCGAAGGCGAGCACCGCATGCAGGGGGCGCGACGGGTGGAGTCGCGGCAGGCCGCGCATATCACCTTTAAGCGCCTCAAGGTGAACCATGTAGAGGAGGGCCGCGTAGGCGATGATGGCCGGCAGGATCGCGTGCCGGATCACCTCGACATAGGAAATGCCGACGTACTCGACCATCAGGAACGCGGCGGCGCCCATCACCGGCGGCATCAACTGCCCGTTGACCGAACTCGCGACCTCGATCGCGCCGGCCTTGTCACGCGTGAACCCGACCCGGCGCATCAGCGGGATGGTGAACGTGCCGGTGGTGACCACGTTGGCGATCGAGGAACCGGAGATTACGCCGGTCATGCCGGAGGCCAGCACGGCCGCTTTGGCCGGTCCGCCGCGCATGGCGCCGAGCAGCGAGAAGGCCACCCGGATGAACCAGCCCCCGGCTCCGGCCTGTTCCAGCAGTGAACCGAACAGGACGAACAGGAACACGAAACTGGTCGAGACGCCGAGCGCGATGCCGTAGACCCCCTCGGTGGTCAGCCACTGGTGAGACATCGCGCGATCGATCGATGCCCCCTTCCAGCGGAGCATCTCCGGCAGGATGGCGGCATCGCCGAGAAAGACATAGGCGAGGAACACCAGTGCGACGATCACGAGCGGTAGGCCGAGCGTCCGGCGGGCGGCCTCAAGGAGGAGCAGCATGCCAACCGCGGCCACGGCGATGTCGCGGGTCAGGGGCATGCCCGGACGCTCGGATAGGCCTGCGTAGAACCAGAATCCATAGGTGGCGGCGAATCCGGCCGTGAGTGCGAGCAGCCAGTCGAGCCACGGGATTCGCGTATCGCCTGTATGGCCGCGGTGCGCGGGCCATGCCAGATACGCGAGCAGCATCGCGAAGCCGAGATGCAGGGCACGTGCCTGGGTGCTGTTGAAGACCCCGAGGTCCAGCATGAAGGGCAGGGGCGAGGCATGCCAGAGCTGGAACAGAGACCAGCACAGTGCCACGGCCAGAAGGAAATGCCCGGTCGGGCCGTCCGGATGACGGGCACCGCTGTCCGTCTCCAGCAGGCGCTGGATCGAATCCGGGTCGAGTTTCGCCGTATTGCCGGTGCCGGTTTCGTTCGCCATCGCTTGCCGACCGGGGGTGGGCGGGATTGCCGCAGGCGCTGGCCGGTCACGGCGGACCGGCCGGCGCGTTCGACATTACGGCACCACTGTCAGGCCGCGGTGCCTTGGACTACCGGAGACCGATTTCCCGGTAGTACTTGAGCGCCCCGTCGTGCAGCGGTGCCGAGAGGCCGTCGGCGACCATCTCTTCCTTTTTGAGGACGCCGAAAGCGGGATGGAGGGATTTGAACTGCTCGAAGTTCTCGAATACCGCGCGGACGGTTTCGTAGACGATTTTCTCCGACGTGTCGGTCGATGACACCAGCGTTGCGCCGACACCGTAGGTCACCGTGTCATCCGGCGTCCCCTCGTACATGCCGCCCGGAATGACGGCGCGGCGATAGAACGAGTTGTCATTGACCAGCTTCTCCACGGCAGGCCCGTCCACGTCGACCATGACCGCGTCACATGTGGTCGTCGCTTCCTTGATAGCCCCGGATGGATGGCCGACCACATAGACGAATGCATCGATCTTGTTGTCGCACAGCGCCTGCGCCATCTCGGCGGGTTTGAGTTCGGATGCCAGAGCGAAGTCGTCCATGGTCCAGCCTTTGCGGTTCATGAGCTCTTCCATATTGGCCCGCTGGCCGGAGCCCGGGTTGCCGACGTTGACGCGTTTGCCCTCAAGGTCATCGAAATTCTCGATGTCGGCGTCGGCCCGCGCGACGACCGTGAAGGGTTCCGGGTGCAGCGAGAACACGGCGCGCAGTCCCTCGAACGGGCCCTGCTCGGCGAACTGGCTCTCACCCTTGTACGCGTAGTACTGCCAGTCCGACTGCACCACGCCGAAATCGAGGTCGCCCGCGCGCATGGTGTTCAGGTTGTAGACCGAGCCGCCGGTGCTCTCGACCGAGCAGCGCAGGCCGTGTTCGTCGCGGTCGCGATTGACGAATCGGCAGATCGCGCCGCCGGCGGGGTAGTACACACCGGTCACGCCGCCGGTGCCGATCGTGAAGAACTCCGCGGCCATCACGGCCGGGGCCGCGGCGAGTGCGGTCATGGCGGTCAGGATGGCGGCGAGCAGCTTGTGTCCACTGGATTGGCGTTTGTCCATGATGGTTTCCCTGTGCGCTGGCGCGGGTTGCGCGCCCGACAACGCGAAAGATAGCACCTGCGACGGCGGGCTACTGAATGATGCCGATCAACCCGATCACGATCAGATAGCCCGCCACGATCGGTCGCAGGGTGCGAGGCGGGGCCACGATGAGGGCGATGCCGGCGGCGATCGAGAGGATCGGGATGAGTTCGAGATGAAGCGTCATGGCTCGTTTCCTTCTTCTTTTTCGGATGGAGGGTACAGGTCGGCGTGGGCCGCCGTGAGCAGATCCGTGGTCGGCATATGGCGCAGTCGGTCGAGTGCATACTCGAGCGCGCCCTCGCCGCAGAGGCCCTGGATGGCGGCCTGTTCGAAATCCTGGCGCAGGCGCTCGACGCAGGCGTCGCGCAGTGCGCCGGCAAGCGCCAGGCGTTCGGATGATTGCGAGGGGGCGCCGGACATCGCCTCAGCCGGCCGCACAGAACCGTTCGTAATCGATGTAGTCCGGGCATTCGCCGTCGGTGGCACACCATGCGCACCCTGGATCCTGGCGGACGCGAAGTTCGCGAAATTCGCCGCCCAGGCCATCGAAGCACAGCAGCCGGCCGACCAGTGGTTCGCCCTTGCCCAGCAGGATTTTCAATGCCTCGAGCGCCTGCAGCGTCCCGATCAGGCCGGGGAGGACGCCCATCACGCCGGCCTCGGCGCAGGAGGGTGCCTGATCGGGCGGCGGTGGTTCCGGATACAGGCAACGGTAGCAGGGGCCGCCGTGCGGGCCGCCGGGCCAGAAGACCGATGCCTGACCGTCGAAACGGAACACGGCGCCGTGGACGTTCGGCAGCCCGAGGCGCACGCAGGCATCGTTGACCAGATAGCGGGTCGCGAAATTGTCCGATCCGTCGACGACCACGTCGTACCCCTCGAAGACCCGCTCAACATTGTCTGAGGTCAGGTGCTCGTTGATTCCGATGACCTCGGTCTCCGGGTTCAGCGCGTTGATCGTCTGGCGTGCCGATTCCACTTTGGGCGTACCCACGGCGGCATCGGTGTGCAGGATCTGGCGCTGGAGATTGCTGCGGTCGACAGTATCGTGGTCGACGATGCCCAGCGTGCCCACGCCGGCCGCAGCCAGATAGAGCGCCGCCGGTGAGCCGAGGCCACCCGCGCCGATCAGCAGCACGCGCGATTCGGCCAGCCGCGCCTGACCCTCGGTGCCGACCTCGGGGAGACTGATCTGGCGGGCGTACCGCGCACGGGCACCGGCATCGAGGACCCGTGGGATCTCAAAGGCATAACCCTCGTCTTTCCAGCGGTTGAAACCGCCGCTGACGGAGCGGACATCGCTGTAGCCCATCCGGCGCAGGCCGTCGGCCGCGAACAGGGAACGCGTTCCGCCCCCGCACATCACGAGCACGGTCCGGTCCGTGTCGGGCGCTTCGCGCTCGATCTGCAGTTCGAGCCAGCCCCGCGACAGGCGCAGGGCACCGCGCGGGCTGCCCTGGGCGATCTCTTCCGGTTCGCGCACGTCGATCAACACGGCCCCGCCATCGGCGAGTTCACTGGCGTCGCCGGGACTGACCTCGTCGATTTCCCGCCGCAGTTCTTCCAGGCGTCGGTCGCGTGCGCTCATTTCAGGGGATCTCCGTGACGATCGGCTGCTCATGGCAGCCGCGCTCGTCGATTCGCCAGCAGCGCAGATCGCGCATGCCCGTGTTTGTAACACCCGCGATCAGGTAACTCCAGCCAGGCCACGCGAGTTCGCGGTCGGTGGAGGATGGGGTCGGATCGCCGTGCGGGTGCGAGTGCCAGACCCCGATAATGGTCTGACCACGCCGACGGGCCGCATGTTCCAGCCGGAGCCATGCTTCGGGATCGATGGTATAGCGTCGGTCCGGGGCCGGATCGACATTCGGTATGGGATGGATGGCGACGACCGTGCGCGGCCCGTCCACGTCCTGTCCTTCGAGCAGCCCGCAGGCCTCCAGCGGCCACGCCGCCAGGGACAGCTCACGGATTCGTCGCCGATGGGCGCCGCGAAGGATCAGCCGTGGGGCCATCAGCCCCCGGCGACCGATGGCATCACGATGACCTCGTCGCCGTCGTGGAGTTCCGTCTCCAGACCCTGCAGCTGGCGGATATCCGTGCGGCGCACGAATACATTGACGTAGGGGCGCAGCTGACCGTCCCGGGTCCGGATACGCTGGACCAGCGCCTGGTGATCGACGCCAATCCGTTCGAGCAGCTCATCGACATACCCGGCCTCGGCCCGGAGTTCGCCGTTGCCGTCGGCGTAGGGCTGGAGCGGGGTCGGTATCCGCAGCGTCACTTCAGCCATGGGACCATTCCATCCGTAGTGGGAACGCCAATCGTAGCACGCGGATGCGCGTTTTCAGGCGCGCTCGATCGCCTCGATCACGGGATCATCGCCCTCGCGATGAGAGGTCAGGACCACGCGCTCGATTCGATGGGCGCCGTGTTCCAGTGCCGCGTGCGCCGCTTCCCTTGCAGCCTGCCGACGGTCCGCGTCATCAACCGCGTTGATGATCGCGATCACGCGCGCGCATTCCGGGATGCCCTGCAGGCTGCCGTTGTCGGCGCCGAGCAGCCGGCCGACGGCGGCCGGCGTAATCGCTTCACCGGCCGTTAGCCCCGTCACCGCCTCGATCCGCTCGGGGCGGTGGGCGATGCGATCATCGAGCGGCTCGCCGATCGCGGCCGCCGAGACGATGCAGAGGACGGTGGTTGCCGTGTCGGGGATTACGGGCTCGTCGGTCGCGGGCGCCTTGATCGCACGCATCCGGGCACCGTCGGCCTTGACCAGGGTCAGATCGAAAGCGCCTTGCCGATGGCAGTCGCCAATCACTTCGGGCGGCACGCCGGCGACGCGGCCGGGCTTGTCGCTCGGGCGCGCATAGGCGACGCGGCGGTGCCCGCTCGTGGCCGCGACCGTGGCCGGCAGGTCGGGTTCCTCGGTGATCAGCCGGTAGGCCCCCAGGCGCCGCGAGAACGCGGTCATGAAAACTGTCGCGGTCATCGCCACCCGGCCGGGGTGCGCGGCGGCCAGGGCGTACAGCGTGGTCTTCTTGCCCCCGGCACCGACCGCACAGACGATGCCCTCTTCGGCGCCCAGCAGTTTCAGCAGGCGTTCGCTCATGCGGTCTCGACCGTTGCCTTGACGCTCAGGATCGGCGGCAGGAACTCGGCCTGGCAGTGCCAGTGTTCACCGCGATCATGGCTGGTGAAGAGATGGCCGCTCGAGGTCCCGAAAAACAGACCCAGCGGGTCCAGGTTATCGCTGTCCATGCCATCACGCAGTACCGTGCAGTACACGTGGCTTTGCGGCAAACCCGCCGACAGCGCTTCCCAGTGCTCGCCGGCGTCCTCCGTGCGGTAGACCCGCAGTCGGCCATCGACCGGATAACGCATCTGCGTGCTCGCCTCGGGAATGCAGAACAGCGTGTCCGGGCTGTCCGCGTCGGTCGCGAGCGCATAACCGAAATCGCTGGGCAGGCCCGCGGTGATCTCGCGCCAGCGGTCGCCGGCATCGTCACTGATCCAGGTGCCCGTGTGGCTTTGACGGAAGAGCCGCTCACCGCGCCGCGGGTGCACGAGCAGGCGGTGTTCGTTGTGCCCGGCTACCGGGAAGGGATCCGCCAGATAGGGCGCGCGAACCCCTTCATTGATCGGTATCCAACTGGCCCCCGCATCGTCCGAGCGATAGCAGCCGCCGGCGCAGAGCGCGGCGTAGAGGCGCTCGGGGTTGGCCCCGTCGCCCTGCACGGAATGGACCGCGAGCCCGCCCTTGGCGGGGTGCCAAAGGGATGCGGTCGGATGCTGGTCGAATGCCGACAGGCGCGACCAGGAGTCGCCGCGATCGTGACTGACGAACAGCCCGGGGGGCTCGATGCCGGCGTATACGGTCTCCGGCGCGCGATCCGGACCCGGAGCGAGACACCACAGCGTGCGCAGACTCCGCGGGCCCTCGTCGTCGTGGTGCCGTGGCACCTCGGGCAACGGCGACCAACTGCGGCCGGCGTCTTCCGTGCGGTAGACGTGCACACCCCAGACGGCGTGATGCGCCGCGGCGTAGCCCATGCGAGGGTCACGCGGATCCAGCCAGGCGCTCTGGATCTCGTACCCGGCGATATGCGGCCCGTCCAGCGTCCACGCCCGGCGATCCTCGCTGCGGGCGATAAAAAGACCTTTGCGTGTGCCGATAACGAGCGTGACGGGCATATCAGGTTCTCTTGGGGCGTTAAAATACTGCTTTGGTTCTCGCGAGGACGCCGGGCGTGTCAAGGAAAGTCAAAAGCGATCTCGCGCCAAGACGCCAAGTGCGCCAAGAAAGGCGATAATCAATGGAAATACGCCTCATGCAGGGAACCTGGTCGGGACTTGAATGCGGGTTCGCTGCCCCGGCGCGGCCCAATCAGCGGGATACATCGACACGCCGGTTTTACCCACTCTCTGAGAATTTGACGTTCCTTGGCGCGCTTGGCGTCTTGGCGAGAAATCGCTTTGACCTTACCTGGCGTTCTGGCCAGAACAATGAAACGGCCTACGGCAGCGAAACGGGCGAAGCCGGTTCCCAGTCCTCGGCGCGGTGTTCGGCGACCACCGTGGTGTAGATGCCGCCGCGGACGTTGAAGTGACCGGTCAGGCGCAGGAAACGCGGATTTACCGCCGCGACCAGATCGTCGCAGATGCGATTGGCGACGTCCTCGTGGAAATGGCCCTCGTCGCGGAACGACCACATGTAGAGCTTGAGGGCCTTGAGCTCGACGCACAGCGCGTCCGGCACGTATTCCAGCTCGAAGGTCGCGAAATCCGGCTGGCCCGTTTTCGGGCACAGGCAGGTGAACTCCGGAATCGACATCCGGATGGTGTAATCGCGCCCCGGTCTCGGGTTTTCAAAGGTATCGAGCGTCTTTGCGGGTTCGGTCGACATCGTCCGGATCCGGTGGGGCTGGGCCGCATATCTTGCCGGGCCGGGGCCCCGCGGGCAATAATGCCCGGCTTATTCGCTCCCCCATCGAGCCGTCTTCCGCGCCCATGGCGTGGTCAGGCGGCGGGAAACGCCTCCGCATGCGACTGAGCAAGATCAAGCTCGCCGGTTTCAAGTCATTCGTCGATCCCGCGACGGTCCACTTCCCGACCAACCTCGTGGGCGTGGTCGGGCCCAACGGCTGCGGCAAGTCGAACGTGATCGACGCCGTGCGCTGGGTGATGGGCGAGTCGTCCGCGAAACACCTGCGCGGCGGCTCGATGGAAGATGTCATCTTCAACGGCTCCTCACAGCGCAAGCCCGTCGGCCAGGCCTCGGTCGAGCTCGTGTTCGACAATACCGACGGCACCCTGACCGGGGAGTACGCGCAGTACAACGAGATCTCGGTCAAGCGCCTGGTCAATCGCGAAGGGGCCTCGAACTATTACCTGAACAACACGCGGTGCCGACGGCGGGACATCACGGACCTGTTCCTGGGGACCGGTCTCGGGCCGCGCAGTTACGCCATCATCGAGCAGGGCATGATCTCGCGCCTGATCGAGGCGAAGCCCGAGGATATGCGGGTCTATCTCGAAGAAGCGGCAGGCATTTCCAAGTACAAGGAGCGCCGGCGCGAGACCGAAAACCGGATCCGGCATACGCGCGAGAACCTTGAGCGCCTGACCGATCTGCGGGATGAGGTCGCGAAGCACCTTGAGCACCTCGCACGCCAGAAGCGCACGGCGGAGAAATACCGGGAGCTGAAGGCGGAGGAGCGTGAGGCGCAGGCGCAGCTGCTGGCACTGCGGTGGCGTGACATGGCCGCCGAACTCGAGGAGCGCGAGCGGCGTCTCTCCAGCGAACGCACGCAACTCGAGGAGGTCGTCGCCGAGCAGCGCAGCGCCGAGTCGGGGCTGGAAACGGCACGCGAGGAACACCACGAGGCCACCGAGGCCTTCAACGCGGTCCAGGGCCGTTACTACCGGATCGGCGCCGAGATCTCCTCCACCGAGCAGCAGATCCAGCACAGCAAGGACGCGCGCCAGCGCAGCCGTGACGAATTTGCCCAGGTGGAGCGCGAGCGCGCCGAGACCGAGGAACAGGTGCGCGCGGACCGCGAGCGCCTGGAGACGCTCGACAGCGCGCTGGCCGAAGACCGGCCGGAGCACGAGCGTCTGCAGGCCAGCCGCGACGCCTCGACCCAGGCGCTGCAGGCGGCTGAACAGGCGATGCAGCGCTGGCAGACGGAATGGGACGATTTCAACCGGCGGGCGACCGAGCCTGCGCAGACGGCACAGGTCCAGCGCTCGCGCATGGAGCAGCTCGAACGCCATATCGAGCAGGCGAACCAGCGCCTGGGCAAGGTCGAGGAAGAGTCGGGACAGCTCGACCCCGAAGGCCTGGAGGTGGAGATCGAGGCCCTCGCGGAGCAGGTCGCCGAGGCCGAACGCGAGACGACCCGCCTGCAGGAACGCCTCGCCGAGAACGGCGAGGCGCTGGAGCAGGCCCGGGGCGAGCAGACCGAGATCCGCCGGACGCTCGAGACCGCCCGCGCCGAACAGCAGGAGCTTTCCGGCCGGGTCACCTCGCTCGAGGCCTTGCAGCAGGCGGCGCTGGGTCAGTCCGACGAGCACGTCGTCGAGTGGCTGGAGCACCAGGGGATTTCCTCGAATCCGCGTCTGGCGCGATCGTTATCGGTCGAGTCCGGCTGGGAACGGGCGGTCGAGGTCGTGCTCGGCCCGTTCCTTGAAGCCGTCTGCATCGATGCGCTCGATCCGGTTGCGACGGCGGTCGAACGACTCGAGGCCGGTGGGATCAGTCTCGTGGATGGCAACGGCGTCGCGGCGGTCGCCCCGGTGGATGGCAGCGCCAGCCTGCTCGAGCGCGTCAATGGCGACGCGCCGCTGGCGGGCCTGCTCGCGGGCGTGTGCACGGCGCCCGACCTGGATACCGCACTGCGCCAGCGCAACGCACTCGAGGCCGGCGCGTCCGTGGTCACGCCGGACGGCGTGTGGATGGGCCCGAACTGGCTGCGCTTCGCACGGCCTTCCGACGACGATGCCGGCGTCCTGCGGCGGGAACAGGAACTCGCGACCGCGCGCGAGGGACTCGAACGCGCACAGGAGACCGTCGCGGCGC